>Ga0209536_100002822_pt1 | contig 28191 bp, 37 predicted proteins | sample DeeMarSeWOR28_12_FD_187461 | JGI IMG/M metagenome (GOLD analysis project Ga0209536, IMG submission 187461) | Marine sediment microbial communities from White Oak River estuary, North Carolina - WOR-2-8_12 (SPAdes) (version 2) | ecosystem: Environmental > Aquatic > Marine > Intertidal zone >... | reverse complement strand
AACTGAGCTAATTCCCCTGGCGTCTCAGGAGGGACTTGAACCCCCGACCAACTGCTTAGAAGGCAGATGCTCTATCCAACTGAGCTACTGAGACAAAAGATCCTCACTTAGTTCACCGAGTTCGGTAGAGGACCGATGAGACAATCATACCACAAAAGGATTTGATTGTCAAGTGGTGCCGTGTGGTTGTGAATCTAAATCAAACCTGTCCGACAGATGCCCCACTGGATTCTATCATAAGGTTTGAACCACGGCAATGGGTCTGGTGGGACTCGAACCCACAACTTCCAGGTTAAAAGCCCGTTACTCTACCATTGAGTTACAGACCCTAAGGTGGGCAGGGAGGGATTTGAACCCCCGAAGGCGGAGCCGACGGATTTACAGTCCGTTTCCATTAACCACTCGGACACCTACCCGACTTGATGCGAGGTTGTTCCCTCGACCACTTCTATAGAATACCACAAGATCTCTGGGATGTCAACCCCCTTGAAGGAGATCTGAGACGGTATCTCTTGATTTTTTAAGATGTGTCAAACCTCTCTTTAACTTATTGAAGTCTTGATCCAAAACATAATTTTGAAATAAACTTTTTATCATGTCCGAATACGCTTTGTCAAGTGCTTCTTTATCTTGTTGATCCATCTTCGTTAATCCAAGGTGCTCTTAATCGCATTTCACCTCCTAAAAGTGTTTCACCTTCAAGAGTTTCAGTGAATATAGGTTTTATTTCAGGTTCTGGTTTATGAATCTTTTCCGATTCTTTTTTATAATCGGATATTGCTCTATCAACATCTCGTTTTACTTTGTAATCAAGTAATTCCGGTGTTTCATTTATTTTCTTATTTATCTGGTATTTAACCTCGTCAGTAACAGGATTATCTCTTACCCACCCTTTCTTAGATAACTCCTTTAAGACTTTAAAAATTTCCCAAAGAAGTTGTCTATTTTCAAGTATCTTTGGATTCTTCACAGTCTCATCATCAACAACTTCAATAAATTCATCAAGAAATTTAAAAAATTCCTCTTCATCCACACTTTCAATCATCTTCTGAAGTTTCAATCTTTCAGAAAATCTATCAAATTCATAATATATTTTCCAAATAATATTTTCTTCCAACTCAATTCCAGTTTTACTTTTTAACCAAAATCGAACCCAGTTTACTCCTGCAACAATAATTGCAGAAGCAAGAGACTGTTTCCCAAGAATGTTAACTCTCATTTTTAGATTTATACTCTTCTATTGCTTTTTGAACTCTTCTACGAATTCTATAGGTAAGTAATTCCTTATCTTGAATGATATAATCATTTAATAAATCAACACCAAGATGAAGTTGTGCTTCATCGATCAAATTAAACATTCTTTCTTCATCAACACCAGGAAGAAATGATAGAACATTTAAAGATAATCTTAATATCACTCCAATTTTCATGTAGTGTGTGATTGGTTTGCGTTCTTTACCAAATTTAAAATGAAGTATATTAAATTTACTTTCTTGATCAAACCAATTTATTTGCTTTAAGTATTCAACTATTTTCATTTTTAAAATACTCCTCTAGAGCATTGTTGATGGATTGAGATGGTTCTGTTTTTTGAATTTTCTCTCTCATTTTTTTAGTATCAAATGTTAGAGTTGGTGTTATAGAACCATTTGTTTCCAACTTCAACTTTGCCCCAAATGGAGTTCCATTTGGTTGAATATTTACTTGATTATGTGCCTCTAAAGTTATAGATCCAGATTCATCTTCAACTTTCAATAATTTAGTTTTAGAAATACTATCTACAACTTCTTTTGAATTTTCTGGAAGATTTTCCATTTACTTTGTTTTTATGAAGTGGAAATGACCTTCATGTTTATCCTTACCCCAAAGAAATCTATCACTTTGTAAATCATATCCAGCATCTCTTGAAAAATAGTTTTTTCCATCAAATTTGAGTGATGTTGAAACGTAAGTATTCTTATCGGGAATAATACATTTCTCATTTTCTCCTATCCAATACTCACCATATTTTTCAAAGACAATATCACAAGATTCAGTATTTGTAATATTATTCACCGGAGTAACGATTATAGTTTTCCCCTCTTCTTTTACTTTCAGCAAAGTATCACGATATGGTTTACTTGAACCCTCTACGGCATACCAACTCTTTGAGTGGATATTTCCATCTTCAGTTTCTTTAAATTCAACGTATATGTGTGCCCACTGCTGTGGATGACTATATGCTTGGTTTCGATTATGATAAAGACCTATAAGTTTTTCTTTAAAATCAGTTAGTAATTTAGACATAAAAAAAGGAGAGTATCACTCTCCCATATTTATTCAGTTTTCCACTAATACAAATCGTTTAGAGTAATCATATGCATAATTGGTTCTAGCACCATGATGACCCCAACGAATCCATTTACTAGCAAGCATCATATACTGATTAATTGTCTTGCCAGGTGTTTTCATTTGAGGTTCAATCATTTTCCAGTCTCCCTCATGTAACATGAACTTCAATTGAGTGTCAAGTGAAGAGGGATTGCCACCAATACTAACAGCATGTTGACCCAATCCATGGTAACGATTCGCAGAAGTCCATTGGATGAGTCCATAACCTCTTCCACATCCACGATATGATGTTCTGGCACCACCTTCACAAATATTAGGAACAAATGCAGATTCTTGCCTAATATTGCCCATGATGGTTGCAAGAGCATTTTTGTCTTTTATTCCACGTTCTTGTAAAAACTCTAATGTTTTTATTTCATTAGCATTACATCCGTTACAAACAAACCGTTTTACTTTAGGCATTTCGGGAGCAACCTCTTTGGTCGCTGTCTCCTGGGATTTAGTTTCTTCGATTGGTGGATTATTAGTTGAAGTAGCAAATCCCGGTGTTGGCAGTGTTGCCGCTGATGTTACAACCGCACCAAGAAGTGATACGGTTAAACTTGTAAGGGTTTTAAGCATTAATTTTAATTGAACTCTACATCCGTATAGAAAGGGGGTACACCCTTTTCGCAAAAGGCACTTTCCACGGCTCTAAAATCAAGTCAAAGACTCATAATAAAAAACCTGCCTTTCGACAGGTCTGCACATAATAAGTTATTATTTAGAATTTGTCAAGCCCAAGGGTCTTGTATGTCGATTTCCTGTTCTTCAGTCCACCCTTTATTATTCTTATCAGCAATAGTAGTGTAATCTATTTCTCCATCATCTTGAAGTGCATCAATCCATTCTTGATACTCTTCAATCATAGACATTGCGTTTTTTCTAGATTCTTCAGTATCCTCTTCAATCAATTCGTTGATTTTATTGACAACCCAAATAATTACCTCTTCGGTAGAATCAATCACAATCTTTTCCATAGTAGTCTTTTCGGAAGTACCTGCTGAGGATGTTGCTATTGTAGTAGGCAGGTTCTCCATTGTCAAGGGATTCGGTGAGGACTCCGTTGAGGAAGAGTTGTCGTGTTTCTTCAAAGTTGACTCTTCCTTTAGTTCCGTGTAAAGAGAGGATAGTTCTTTTAAAATTTCCCTTGCCGTATTTTTCAATATCTTCTTTAAGTTCTGGGCAAGATCCATAGTATTTTTTCCAATCAGATTCTATTTTTACTTTTCTACTCTTTCCTTTTGGTTTTCTAAAAGACCAAAAATATTTTCTACCAATATATTGTCGTTCGTTTGTGAGATTGGTAATGTTATAAACAAAACCAAAGTAGTCTCCAATATCATCACTAGTAAAATATCCGTTATCATAGCACCACGGATTTTCATAGTCAATACCTGTATTCATCAAGAATATCTAAAACTTTATTGAGGTATTTATGAGCAAGTGCTCTTTCTCCCTTCCATACATCTGGTCCTTCATTATCTACTGCTCTTTTCAACCTCATTACCCGAACTTTTAATTCTTCTTTGTTCACTCCGTTACTTGACATAAAAATAGAGGGGTATTACTCCCCCCTATTTATCAAATTTTATTCAAATATCTTCATTTGTTAACGATTTCTTCTTCTCTCTCTTGCAGCATCTCTCTCTGCTTTTGCTCTCTTGATGGCTTCTTCTCTACCGGATTTTCCATAATAATCATAAACAACTCTTCTGTCAGACTTTCTCTCTGCAGGTGTTCTCTCTGGAGATTTACTAGCAGCAGAATTTCTTGGTACTGATGATGTTCTACTCATACGCATATCGGGATCTGCAGAGGTTCCAATCTTATCTGGATTACGACGATGCCAACCAGATTCTGCAATTGCTTCGACTGCTTCTGGTTCCAAATATACCATGATTGATTCTGCATCTTCCATACTTTCTGCGTATCCTTCAACATAAAGATACTCAAGGACTACATCAAAGGTATCAAATTCTTCACCCATATTAAGTTGCTTTCTTTCTGCAGGTGTTAAGGATGCACTTCCTCTTTGTGCCCCCCTTGCTGCCTGTTTTGCCTTCACTGCGGGATCATTGGACTGATGACCGTATCCACGCAGACTCGTATCCGTTGAAGTTGCTCTACGATGAGCAATCATTCTCTTACGGGCAAAATCACCGCGTTGATGTTTCGTGTCAGCATCACCATATGTTTCTCTACCAGCAAGTGCTTTTGCTCTATCTGCTGCTGCACCACTTCCAGATGTATTTTTTGCAGTGTCTTTTGCAATCTGATTACGAATTGCTGGTTCATCGAGACCACGCTTTGCCATTGCGGTTGCTTCATCCATTTCAATCTCTTCAGAAAGAAGGACAAAATCTTCTGCAATATCACCGATCTCATAATCAGTCATGCTCTCAAGGATTACAAGTGCCTCTTCATAAGTATCAGCATATCCTTGCTCCATAATGTCATCAAGGATGTATTCTGCGAGTGCATCATAGTCCTCACCAAGTTTCTTGGCAAGTTTTCTATTATGCATATCTCTTCTCATTGAGTAGTTGCCCTTATTAGGCAATCTACCACCTTTTGTCTTTTTAGCAGCAGGAAGTGCAGTTCCCTTCTTACCTTCTGCTCCCATTTCTCCACCTTTCGATGAAATTCCACCGGAAGATGCAGTTTCCTTACTTCCAGCACCAGCACCTCTATATGGTGCAGGTTTTCTAGCAGCTTTAACTTTTTCTGCCGCTGCTGCCTTTACAGTTTTACCAACTGCCTCTTTACGTCCAACACCATCACCTCTGTAGGTCTTTGCTGTTCTTGGACCGTCTTTGTGTCCCTCTGGTCTATCAGATGCTCTAGTTCCTCCACCAGTAACCTTTGCTTTCTTAGGTGCTTCTGCCTTAGGTGCTTCTGCCTTAGGTGCTTCTTTGGTCGGTTCTAACTTTGATGCTGCCTTACGGGCAAGTGCTGCTCCCTTACGAAGTCCTTTTGAAAGGAGACTCTTCGCGGCATCCTTCAATCCACGCTTTTTAACCTCACTCTTTACTGCCTCATATCCTTTTTTTGCAACTCTCTTTGCCGCAGATCCTACTTTACCTGCAAGATCCTTTGCCTTTGCTGCTGCTTTCTTAAGTCTTTCTTTTCTATATCTAACTTCCCAATCCAATCCAGAACTAGTCAATTCTTCAATATATTCAACAGACTCATCAATATCATATCCTTCTTCTTCAATAACTTCTTCAAGAATTGCAAGAAGTTCTTCATCCGAAAGTTGATCAATCGCATCATACTCTTCGGTCAAAATAAATTCTTCGTTATAAATGCTGTGATACGCTTCAAAAAGATTAATAGGATTCATTTTTCCAAAAAACGTTTATTTATATTTATAAAAAAAGAGGGGCATTGCCCCTCTGAATCAAAGTTTAAACCCACTAAAAGTATCTTTACTAACATCTTGCTTAATTCCACCAATCACATAAGATTCAACTTCAGTTTCTTGTGGTGCAACTTGAAGACCCTTGGAAGAAATCCAATGCTGTGTCCAAGGAAGTGGATTATTGTTTGCAGCAATATCATAAATTGGTTTAAGTCCAATGGATTTCATCCTACGATTTGCAATCCATTCGACATACTGTTGAAGGAGTTTATCATTCAAACCAATCATGCTTCCATCCTTAAACAGATAATCTGCCCACTTCTTTTCCTCATCTACAGCACGTTTAAACATGGTGTAAACCCATTCTTCCTCCTCTTTAGCAATTTGCTTCATTTCAGGATCATCACCATCTTTCCATTTATTAAGAATGTTTTGAGTGATTGCTAGGTGTTGGTTTTCATCTCTTGCGATGAGGGATATAATTTTAGCACTTCCTTCCATGAGTTTGAGTTCACCAAATGCAAATGAACATGCGAACGAAACATAGAATCGTATACCCTCTAAAATGTTGACGTTTGCGACTGCTCTGTAGAGTTTTCGTTTAACGTCATTCAAAGAAAGTTTTGCATAGTCAACTCCTTCAAGAGCATGTTTCCAATCATTTGAATTTCCATAGTGTTGTGCAGAATTAATAAATTCATCATAAGATTCAGTAACACTTTTTGCTCGTTCAAGAATTTTATCGTCAGTTACAATCTTATCCAGAACTTCAGCAGGATCGGAATATACGTTTTTTATGATGTAAGTATATGACCTACTATGAATCATTTCCATGGTTTGCCAAATATTCATGCAAGACTCAAGTTCAGGTAATGAACAGTATGGCATAAAAGCCATCCCAGGACCACGGCCTTGTACGGAGTCAAGCATAATCTGATACTTGAGGTTGCTTGTATAGATATGCTTTTGTTCTGGACGAAGTGTTTGATAATCTCCACGATCTTTTTGCAGTGAAACTTCTTCTGGTCTCCAATAAAATCCAAGTTGTTGAGTGGTTAACTTATCAAATACCGGATATTTAAATGTATCATATCTTTGGATTCCGAGAGGTTGACCAAAAAACATGTATTGCTTTTTAGTATCAACAACATTTGTGTTAAAAACTGTCATCCCTTGGATTTTAGTCGAAGATTCTTCGGAAACTTTAAAATCGTATTGCATTTGCTTATTGTTAGTTTTACTACTTAAATTTTGCAACTCTCACAATCCTCCTCGTCGGAGGCCATAATTTCATCTAAAAGTGAACTCAAAGTATCTTCTTTATGCTCAATTTCATCAGATTTCATATCATAAGTATTTTGATAATAACTGGTCTTCCAACCAAATTTATAGGTACTCAAGAAATCTTGTGCCATTACAGAAATAGGAATTTCATTGTTTGGATAGTTTCTTGGATTGTAACTCCAGTTCCCACTAATTGCCTGATCAAAGAATTTTTGCATTACAGCAACAACATTAATATAACCACGATTAGACTCCATGTCCCAAAGGAGCGTATAATGATTTTTAAGAGATGAATATTGTGGGACAATCTGGACGAGTGGACCTTTCTTTGATTTCTTAACGGACAAGTAGTCTCTAGGAGGTTCGATTCCATTTGTGGCATTTGACACAACGGAACTGCTCTCCGAAGGCATTTGTGCGGACAGTGTTGAGTGCCGGAGACCGTGCTCCAGGATGGATGCTCTAAGGGATTCCCAATCATGTTGAAGATTAATCGATGAAATTTCGTCTACGTCTTTTTTATATGTATCGATTGGAAGAATTCCGTCAGCATACTTAGTTCGTCCAAAATATTCACAATGTCCCTTTTCTTTTGCGATTTGATTAGATGCCTTAAGCAAATAATACTGGAAGGATTCAGAAAGACCATGGACTGCATCCCATGCCTCCTGAGAATCATAATTGAAACCTAGTTTAGCAAGATAGTGAGCAAGACCAATGAAACCGATTCCAAGGGATCTACGTGCCTTTGTAGCAATCTCTGCTGCTCTTACTGGATAATCTTGGTAATCAATTAATTCCTCAAGACCACGAACTGAAAGATCACAAAGTTCCTCAAGTTCTTCATCCGACCTTACTTTACCAACATTAATAGCAGAAAGGATGCAAAGTGCGATTTCACCGTGATCTTCGTCAATGTGCTGAAGGGGGAAAGTTGGAAGAGTAATTTCTTGGCAAAGATTACTCATTTCAACTTTATCTTTAAAAGAACTATGGGAATTACAATGATCAAGATTCATAATGTAAACCCTACCCGTTTCAGCGCGTTCTTTAAGAAGCGAGAAAATGAGTTCTTGAGCCGAAATAACCTTCTTCTTAATATAGGGATCCTTTTCATACGAAACGTATAGATCATCAAATCGATCTGTCCCGAAAGAATCATAAAGTCCAGGTACATCATGCGGGGAGAAGAGCGTAATGTCACCCCCCTCAATAAATCTTTGATAAAAGATTTTAGTAATTTGAATTGAGTAATCAAGTTTACGAACACGATTATCCTCCGTACCTTTATTGTTTTTCAGTACCAGGATGTCTTCGATTTCTTGGTGCCAGATTGGGAAGTGGACAGTCGCTGATCCACCTCGGATGCCATTTTGAGTGCAGCATCTGACAGTTGCTTCAAACTTTTTGAGGAAAGGGATAACACCTGTATGCTGTACTTCTCCACCTCGGATTTTACTGTTGATGCCACGGATTCTGCCTGCGTTGATACCGATGCCCGCCCTTTGTGCAACGTATCTGCCAATAGCCATATCAGAAGTAAAGATGCTATCGAGGGTGTCATCAACATCAACAAGAACACAGCTAGCAAATTGTCGAAGTGGAGTTCGCACTCCCGCCATGATGGGGGTTGGAATGTTGATTTTGTGTTTGCTGATTGCGTCATAATACCTCTTTACATATGACATTCTTTTTTCTTTAGGATAGTTAGCAAACATAGTCAAAGCAACCATGATATACATGTATTGAGGAGTTTCATAAACTCCACCATTGCTTCTATCCTGGACCAAATATTTATCTACTACTTGGCGAAGTCCAGCATATGTAAACAAATAATCACGATCATGTTCGATGTAACTATTTGCTTTTTCAATTTCTTCCTTTGAATACTTATTAAAGATATCAGAATCGTAAAGTTTTTTAGAAACACAATTAATAATGTGCTCTTCAAGATGGGGAAGTTCCCTCATCTTTCCATAAAGTTGTTTACGAATAGAAAACAAAAGAAGTCGAGCAGCAACATATTGATAATTAGGATGATCCAAATCAATCAAATCACTGGCACTACGAATTAAAATTTCCTGAATTTCTTTCGTAGTAATACCATCATAAAATTGAATTCCCGATTTCATTTCAACTTGACTTGCAGATACTCCTGCAAGATTCTTAGTTGCTTCATCTACCATCAGATGCATTTTATCTAAATCAAGAGGTTCAATTTTGCCGTTCCTCTTGACAACGCTAGTTCCGTTACTCATACTTTCTTCCAGTTAATAAACTTAAGTTTTGCTTCTAATCCTTTGTAGGAATTATATTCTATCATATTTTGAACATCTCGTCCAGCAAGAATCATGTCATTAATGTCCTTTTCAAATACGTTATCGGGCCATATAACTACCTTTTCCCCTCTATCAATGGTTTTTGAGATTCTGTTACAGATTTCTCTATTACGTGGCTCGTTATCATAGATGTAAACAATATTGCTCCAACCAAACGAGCTAATATCAATATCGGCCCCACACATAGCAATAGAGTTTTTAATAAAGGTTGAGTCGAAAGGACCTTCGGTAATGTAAATTGTTTCGTTTTCATCAACTTCATCAAGTCCATAAATTTTTGGTGCATCTTCGTCCAACATAATAGTAATATATTTTACTTTACTTGGACCGATGGATCTCCCTTGAAATCCAACTAATTCTTTCTTATAAAAAAGTGGAATTACAATTCTCTCCTCATCATAATAAGTATTGTCAAAAGTTTTTTGAAGAGAATTTGTCCATCTTTTAAAATTGGGAGTGTAATAAAATTTATAAGGGTTTAAATTTCGACTTTCTAAGTATTCCTTTGCACTTTCATTTTCTACTGCTTTAGGTAGGTTTAACTTTTTTTTAAATTCTGGTTTTTTAAATTCAAACTTAGGTGTTTCTGCTGTGAAGTTTTTTCCAGTTGCACCAGTTTTGTATTTCTCAAATACATATTCTTTGTGTAGATTTACATCCAAGTCCTTCAAAAAATTATTGAAGGACATACTAACTCCACAATTGTGGCATTTGTAATTGGTATTATTTTTAATTCCATACAAATAACCTCTAGTTTTTGTCCGATTCTTTTTAGAGTCTCCACATATCGGACAACGGAAGTTATAAGTATCTATTTTTACTTTTTTAAACTTTTCTAAGCGAGAACTCAAAAGCATGATGTACTTTACATCAACGTGATCCATAGTAAACCTCGGGCATGAGCACATCCTACAGCACTCAGAACCCTTTGTCAACTGCGTTCTTACAGCACTCGGCAGTTATCTCTGATGTCCATTTTAGGATAGTATTCGTTAATTTTAATAACTTATAGTAATTTATTTTTTTACTATCTTTAATTTTTTTCATTGGCATTTAAATGCCATACCTTGTAATATTTATTACATTTTTTCCACAAAAGTAGTTACATTTGAAATGTGGTTAGAATGATTATGATTAAATTTTTCAAAAAGTTGAAGTAAATCTGGTCCTATTGTAGCAAGAAATACCAAAAATCCAATAATAGCAGTTGCTTGCCATCTCCATTTTGAAAATGATTCCATTCTTAATTCTAAACTTTCAATCTTCTCCACAACTTGTGCATGTTCTAAAGTATTTGATGCTTTAACTGAAATTATTTCTTGCCTAACGTCTTTTATTCTTTCTATTTGTTCTTGATCAAACTTTTCATTCATAGCAATTCTATTATCATGCTTCTCTAAAACAAGAGCAATCTTATTACTATTTTCTTGAATTGCCGTTACTGCTCCGTCCAATTTTTCTAACATGGACTTGGAAAGATTTTCGTACATCTCAAATTTGGTCTCAAGAACATCAAGTTTGGCAAGATCAGATCTTCTTACACTAGGATTCCCAAACATGAGATTGTTTTTTTAATTTATATTATTATTTATTTTTTAAAGACTTTACCCAACTCTTATAGTTCTTAGGAACTTTACGAAAATCAATACTTCCTTTTTTCTTATTTTTAAAACTCATCAAAGGGTCAAACCCGGCAGTTGGTCCTTCAGCAGGAGACGATCCAGTAAAACCGCCAGAACCTACAACCATATTTTCTCTGATAATGGAAATAAGTTTATCAATATTCATCTTTCTTTTGATAACTCTTTTAACTGACGAAGACATTCAACATCAAATGGAATATCATGAATGTGACATCTAGGTGTAGGCGGTAATTTATTCAAAAATACAATAAATGTCTTTACACAAGACCATAAATCTTGTTCAACTTTGTAAAAAAGCATGGGAGTTGCAGCATCTCCAAAAATATTATACAAAATTATAAAATGTATAATAAGTAGGTTACACCTCAACTCCCCATCTTTTTTATATCTTTTTAATAATCTTTTTATATATTTAAAATGATTTAAGTCCTTATAGAAATCCTCTTCAGTAACTGCTTGAGGATTTCTATAATTCTTTATTGCAAATAATAAAAAATTATTTTCATTCAGTTCATCAAATAACATAAATCATTCATCAAACGTATGGATTTTCATCATACAATGGAGAGTTGCCAGTTTGAATTCCAGATGAAGCAACAAGAGTTTCGGACTTCACTCTCAGAGTTCCATGTGTGTCAATATATGTAGTAACTCCAACCCATCCAGCATGTGACACCTGATAGATAGTCTTCGTAGAAGCAGTAACTCCGGCTCCTGCTACTCCATAAACATACTTATCATAACCACCAGTAAGTCTTCTAAACTCAACAGTATCGCCAGTATCAACATCAGCAGTAAGTGCAGATACTAACTCTACAGATGTTGCTCCTGCACCGATTGCGTCAATACGAATATTGCTTCCATCGTTTAAAACATAATCGCCAACTTGTACGTCAAGTCCAGTAGTCGAAACAATGATATAATCATCACCGATAACGGTGTCACCAGTTGCTAAAGCAGTAACACCTAAAGCTTTAATTGTCGCATCTGCATCATTTACAGTGCTATAACTTCTGTCTTCTACAGTATAAACTGGAAGTTCACTAATTGAGAAGTCTGTTCCTGCGATTGCAACTCCACTAAGTCCGTGAGTGGAAGCAATAGAAAGCTGTTGTGTTCCAGCAATAGAAACGATTACAGCATCACCCATATAGACTGCATTTGCATCATAAGGATCTCTGAGACCGAATCGGATTACATCGCCAGTCTTTGCGGATCCAACTGCACCAAACTCAGTTAACCAACCATTTACAATTACATTACCTTCAGAATCTGTAGTCGTATAATCGCAGGTTACAATGCCCGCAGATGATACATTATCATTATTACCCCAGAGTGCCATGTTTCTTCTTCCGTAATTTTAGGATCTATAAAGATATTTATAAAAAAAGGGGAGTTTGATTTTTATATCTCCCCATCGAAATGTATTTTATTTATACGATCCAATCAGTCTTCAGGTGTTGGATCTACTGCACCTTTCTTCTTAGCAAATTCCTGAAGTTGAAGCAGAATGAAAGAAATGATTCCATTCGATTTAAACTTCGTATTCGCCCCCATAAGTTCGGAGACAATTAAAAGAATTGTTGCGAGAGCAGCTTCATTAGCTACAATCCATGCCCAGATTACTGCAAGTTCCATGATTTACCTCCTAATTTGTGAATCATAATAACTATGACTATTTATTAAATAGAAGGTTTGAAATCAATCAAATCTTGAAGACATATTATCTATTGCTCTTTGAGCATTGGCACGACGCCTTGCAACTTTTTGTGCAGGGGACATTGGACCACCGTATTCACCAGCAGCAGGTGGTTTTTGACCAGGAACTTTCTTTTTGCCCCTTGGTTGAACTCCCATTCTACTACTACCCATTACTTTATTCATATGCTTCATTACGGGATCATCTTTCCAAGTTCCTCCTGGAGTTGATTTTTTTCCAGTTCTGTAATCTTTACCAGTTTCTTTTTCATAACGATTCAGTTCACTAACAAACTCTTCACATTCAGTCTCTTTCTTTTTACCAATGTTTCTTGTAGTGTCGTAAGCAGCTTCTCCCGCTCTCTCTGCAGCACCAGCAGTAGCACCAGCAAGTGCTGACTTACCAACCTTCTTAGCAGCTTTTTTTGCTGCTTTTGATGTAAGTGCTCTCATTGCCAATTTACCAGCAACTCTAGCAGCAGATGCTACACCCTCATCAACTTCTTCAGTATCTCTTATTCGAGAAATAATAGAATCAAGTTTTGTTTCCTCTGCCTTCACACAGTTGTTAACTTCCTTACCACCCTTTACTTTAGTGCCTTTTTTAACATAACCTTTCCAGCATTTTGTATTGCCGTTATCGTCAACACCATCCATTTCAACCTTTTCAGAAATGACCATCATTTCTTCAGCAAGACTTGATTCATAAATCAGGAAGAGCATATTCTCATCAATATCAAGTCCTTCGGCAAGAATTGCTTCCATCCACTCTTCAAACTCTTCGTGAGTTCCTTTGTATGCATGAGGGGTTGATGCTGATCTCTTTGCCCATGCTTTGTCAGTCTCGGGATTACCTGACCAAGGATCTCTTGCAGAAGTGTTTGGTTTTTTGATTGGAGTTGATGGTTTCTTTCTCTGAGCAACATAAGGAGAAGTTTCTCCTTTTGCCATTGCTTCACGATGCTTTGCCATTCTTTCTTTGGCAGCAGCAACTCTTTCCTTCTGACTTCTTGAGGTAAGCATTCCTCTCAAAGCAGTTCCAAGTCCCTCATCGAGATCTTCCGGAAGATAAGTTTCGACGAGATAAAACTCATCATACTCCCATACATCGTAACCCTCATCAATCAGTTCATCAATCCAGAGTTCATAATCTTCCTTCATTTTTTTAATAAAGGTTCCAACTGCACGACCTGCACGACCTGCTGCGGTATTGGTTTCACCTTTCTTAGCACCAGCAGCAGCACCTGCAGCAGCAGCTTTACCTGCCTTTGAGAGAGTTGCCTTAACTCTCTTACCTGCCTCACTCCTACCTGCTTCCTGACCAGCACGATGAACTGCCTTAGCAGCACCAACAGCAACTCCAGCAGCAGTTCCTGCTGCTCTTGCTACGTTTCTCTCATGCTTCTTACCAACTTCTCTAGCAGTCTGCCAAGACTTCTTGAGTTGCTCAGTGTCTTTTGCTGCTCTGTCTCTGATTGCACCGAGAATTCCCTTCTTAACCTCCTTCTTAGTTCCTTCAGATGACTTATTCGCAGCAGGTGCTTGTGCTGCCTTTGCTTTTTCAACTTTTTTCTCAGTTGATGCTTTCTTCAGACCCTTAGCAACTTTTGCTTTTTCAGACTGACTCTTAAGTGCAGCAGTCAATCCGGATGGTTTTTCTGCAGATGCAGATGCTTCTGCTTCTCTTCTCTTTGCCTTTTCGCCACGAAGACGCTTAATTGCTGCTGTTTTTGCACCACCCTTTAATGATCCAACATCCTTTCCAGTTTTTGTAGTTGGTTCAATACGACCACTTCTTCTTGCTTCAGTAAGAACTTCCTCTTCAAACTCTTCAAACAGATCTAAAACATAATCAACAAAGTCATCAACACCGATGTCTTCAATCAGAATGTCGATTCCATTCTCATTCAAACCCTCAGCAAAGAAATACTCAGTTGCATAGTCTGCAACCATCTCTTCAAAATCTTCACCAAGATCAACAGATTCTACAAGTTCTGCACCGAGATTATCTGCGAGTTCCTTGATGGGAATGTCAGGATTTACTTTGATTGTATTATGAACTGCTTTTTCTTTGATCTGATCATCTTTTTGTTTGATGGCATTTGCCTTTTCAACTACTTCACGAATCTCTTCTCTCCAATCGGAGAAAGATTCTTTCTTAGTTCCTTTCTTTGCCATCGCTTTCTTGATGGCCTTATCCTTCACACCAGCATACTCATGACGATCTGGTTCTACTGTTCCATCTTTGTCAAGATCACCTTTTGTATTTTTACCATTTGCTGGACCATACTTTTTCTCATACTTTTCACCAGCACCTTTTGAATGATCCATATCATAAGGATCACCATGACTTGTTTGAGTTGCAGAAATACCTTTTGCTCTCAATCTTGCCGCTTTTTGACGATGAAGAGGATTTTTAGGATCAAATTTTCTTACATACTCCTTTTCACCTGTTCCTCTTTGAGGTTTAACACGGAGATAACGCTCTCCTGGTTTTGCATCCTCATCAACATACTCAAATTCTTCTGCTTGTCCACCTGCTTGTCCACCAGTGCCAAGACCCAGTTTATCTCTAACAGCAGATTTCTCATTTGCTGCCATTGAGGTATTAGACATATATTGAGAATATGCCTGACTTACATCGATATCTTCTCTTCTTGCACGATATCTAATGTCGTAAACTGCCTGACGGATTCTCTTAGCAGCAGCTTCGTCAGGTGAGGATACTCCACCACCTTCACTACCACCTTCTTTCTTCTTACCTAACTGAGGTTCCATCTCATTAAGATATGCCTCATAAAGATCTTTAGCGATATTGGATGACATGTTATTATAGGATGATTTGCCTTGTATTTATTTATAAATTTATTAAAGTTTTGATTTAATCTTCCACATAAATCACTGCAGACTTTGCGGCATTCATGTTGGATGTTGACGACATGGCAATTGTCAGATAACTATTTGGTGGAATATTAATACCAAAATCAGACACATCAACATTCAAAGTATCTCCACTAGTAACAAAGAATGTTGCGATTGGTGCCCGAGATTGTATTGGTAAAGAAAACAATCCAGTAGAGTCCCGAGTAGCAATCAGAGTAGAATTAAACTCATTGCCACTTATCCAGTTTAAATTATTGGTCAGATTTGAATTTAAATAGACATAAACAGTAGCAGGATCACCGACAGTATTTACAGAAGCAGTAATTCTCTTAACAACAGTATCTCTTGTATTTGCTTTGTTCTGGAAGATAAGTTTATTCTTAATAGACAAAATATGATACAAATTTCCAGGAGTGTTCATTGAATCAGTTCTTGAACCTGATGCTGAGTATGAATGTCTAGTTTGTGCGGTAATACCTTCAACAGCACCCATCATTGAGGCACCTCTGGTGGTCACAACACCACTTGTAGCACCAGTAATATTAGCAGCAACATATCCAAGTTTCAGTGATGGATTGTCTAAGTGTGGAACTGTATTTCGATTGGTATAATGGTCATGATGGAAAAACATCATATCCCCATTCAGAGGATTCTCAATCGCATATCTCTGTTCACCAGCACCCAACCAACGGAAGTTAATTTGATATACATTTAGTTTGGATGGGTCTAGTGTAATACCAGAGTATCCAGTGCCATCAAGTTTATCTAAGTTAAACTCTTCTTGTGGAGTCCAATATTCTGTCTGTGCTACACCTTGTTGTAAATGAGCACTTGTGAATGTTACTGTAGCAGTACTGGTAACATTGAATGTTCCGTTCTGTGCTCCAAGAGATGTAGAAAGAACACTGAGAGTTGTCTGATCATACTCTGCGATATACAGAGCATTAAAGAGTGCCTGTTGTCTTAATCCTTTAACCAGTTGGGAGATATTAGCAGCAACACTTCCACCAGATAATGTAACAGTAGTGAATGGTATTCCATTAAGAGTAACAGTTACATCACCATTTGCGAGTGCTGTAAAGGTAATTCTATGAATATGTGCTTTACCACCAGTGGCACGAAGAACGCCAAACTTACCGTCAGTATTATATCCAACCTGAATTGCGTTTTCCTGATTAAATAGTCCTACTCTCTGAGTAAATCCTATTGGATTTTCAGAGAATGATGCTGTAAATCTTGATACCACACCTTGACCAGGACGGTATCTTATAAAAGTATTACTTCTAATAACACCATAAGAGTTTGCGTCGGTTCCAGCACTAACCTTAAACATGTTACTCTCATGAGTAGCAATGCCACTATTGGAATAATTAAAGATTTCAAAGGTTGTTGGATCTAATCCATAGATGGCATCTGCCTGAACCTTTGGAGTAAGAGTAACGGCAACAGTTTCTCCGAATGCTGATTCACCACAAGCACTCGGAGAAATTATTTGCCCATACTCATCGCACTGCATGTAGACTTCATGCAGAGTTCTCTCTTGGTCGAGATAATCCTGTATATTCTTACGCCACTGTGCCATAACTTACAACCACTCTAGTTTACCTGGATGATATCTCTTAGTATCCGATACTTGAATATTTGCTTTCTGCGTTGCTGGATAAATCTGATGAACGATTGCCCCAGGATACTCTATTTGTAATCTTTCTGCAATGTCAATCTTAGATGGCATTCCGGTGGAAACTAATTCCATTCTGTAGATACTTCCTTCCCAAACAAAATCAGCAACATAATCTTCCCCGACTTGTTGAGGTTCTGGTTCTGAACTATTGATGTAGAGATTTCCATTAAAATCTCCAGCAATATTTACTGCTTCAGAAAGAAATTGCTGATAGGATTTCATTTCTTATTTACTCTCTTTGCCCTGTACTTATTTATGAAGTTCCTTATTCCTTCAGTGCCTGCCATCTTGGCAACATATTCTCTATGAGCATCTGTTCCGACTAACCTTTGGTCTGCAGGAACTCCAGATACCTCAGTCCATTCAACTACATCATGAACCCATGGTTTGAACATTTCATCATTTTCAGTCACACAAATGAGATAGTTAGTTCCCCTACGAATGATTTTACCAACCATTCCGTTTGCAATACTTTTTACCCAATCACCTTCTAAAAATACTTCTTTGGCAATATATCTTTCTCTCAGTTCCTTTATTTGCTCTTCGGTTCTTAGAGGATTATTTGGTCTGTGATCAGAAGCAACATCATTAGGAAACCGATTACCTCTAATCTGTTTTGGATCTTTTTTTCCAATTTGTTGACTCTGATTATAAAATTTTAAATTGCCATCAACCGATTTTGCTACAAATTCCCCAGTATGTCTTCCAACATACCCACCTGTTCTTTTATCATACTTTAATCCCAATCGTTTTGCATGAAATCCAGCAAGTGATTTTTTTGCCTCTGTTTGGAAATTTGAAAAACTTTTCATTTTATGTTTTTAACAATAACTTAGTATTAATTGAAAGAACTACTGGCAACTCATCCTCATCTATTTTATAAAAATTACTGAGGATTCTACCATCACCACCTTTATATTGTCTTATCATATTAAGATGATAATTCCATCCCCAAAAACTATTTGCTCCTATTTGGGTTATCCTAGTAACAGGGTGCATATCATAAATTAACTTTGGAGTTTTTGCTCGATAAATGAATGTAAAAATATCTCCTGGTTGAGGATATCCATACGTTCTTTCATCCAGTATCTCAATTAATTTATACATGTTTTGCTGAGGTGTTTCAAGAAAAGAGTTTTCACTTAACTCGATTAACCTTTCCATTATATTTGCCGGTCTCGGATTATCCTCAACCGATTCAATTTCACCAACAAAATCATTTACCGAAGTTTTAACTTCAGTTGTTCTTCGATCACCAACATTGTACGATACATTTGTATCATCCCAAGAAGTTTCCTGTGCAACTCGATTTATCTTATCTAATCTTCCAATTTCTTTCAAAAAAGAAGATCGGCTTCTATTATATCGAGGCATAGCAATAAAAAACCCCTTCTATTATTTAGAAGGGGCAGTACTTATATTCTCATTTGTCTAACGTTTTAGATTGATTTTCTTTTACAACTTTCCAATAATCTTTCACTGCTTTAATAACTTCTTTAGTTTCTTCCCATTCCCAAGTATCTCCAGACTTGGTTACAAATTGACGAGTGCTCATACATCTCCCTCCTTACGATTTTCAGAATAGTGGACATCAAATTCTCCACCAGGATAACGTGCTTTGAGTTTGTCAACGTTCATTTCCATGAGTTCATCGAAACCAGTGTCGAGTGCCATACATGCTTGGGCAACATACCAAAGAATATCACCTAACTCACGTTTCATATGAAAGATATTCTCTTCATTATATGGTTTACCTTGGAAAGTGATTTTCTTCACTACCTCAGTAAACTCACCAGATTCAGCACAGAGTCCAGCAGCGGCGGTTAGAAGTTTAGGAACATTTGCCCCGTCAACTTCAAGTTGAGTCATTCTCTTAAGAAGAGATGCAAAGTCAGTGCTTTCTGCACTTGTTACTTCACTTACAAACTCAATGTATCGTTCTGGATCAACAGATCTCATTTCTTGTGTCATAGTATATTTTACACTTTGATCTGGTTGCTCTTCTTTTGTAATAACAATTTGAGGTCGCTCACTTTGAAATCCCTGAGGTCTTTGTGGTTCCGGGGCACGTCCACCTTGTTGGATTGCTGCAGTATTCATTGGCATAATTTTACTCCGGTTTAAACTCCTTTAGTTCACTTGGTTTTAGTTTCTTTTTAACTGATTCCATAGGTTGTCTTCCCCTAAGATTATAAGGGTCAATACCTTCTGGGATTGGATCATCCCACTTCCCACCAAGATCAACTATTTCATTGGTGGGAAGTGCTGGTGGAGGTGTAACATCAACTACTTGTCCCATAAGATGATTATTGCTCTTTACATAAGTAAGTTTTTCTGGATTCATTGAAACAATCATCATGGCATCACATTCCCATCCACAATCACATTTCTTTTCTCCGGTTGCTTTATAGATGACAGAATACCACTCTTGCTCAACATACCTATTCAAAATCAAATCCTCCAAACTTTTCTTTCATTTTAGATGTTGTCTTCTCCCCAAAATTAAACTCCACATCAAGATTCTGCCCAGAATCAGAAAGTCCTACTTGTGCAGACTCCTCCAAATCATACAACCTCATCTTGGATCTGTCAACCCCCACACAGAAGGTTCTATAGTAATTCAAATCACCATCACGATTCTTAAGTTGTTTTACTTTTATCTGTCCAAGTTCTTCCAGTTGTTCACTGCTAATAAGGGCAAACATAGTATCAGCAGTAGCAGGGAGTCCAAAGGACTCACTAGTGTCAGTAAGGTCAGGGTCAGAGCTAATAGAACCACTCCGAGTAGTTTGAGTGGCTGAAACGAAAGGTACATTGAATTCTGCGGCGAGCCCTCTAATTTCTTCAGCAATTCCTTTGATATAAGTATAAGTATTAACGTTACTTCCTGCCCTATACCGAGAGGAAGCACAAATGTTAAGGTAATCAACGAAGACAATATCAGGATAAAATGATTTTTTAAGCGCCAAATCATTAAGAAGATTTCTAAAATGACCTGCATGAGCAGATGCAGTAGGATATTCCTTAATTATAAGTTTTCCATTAGTTTTTTGTTGTAAACTATTAACTTTGTTTTGAAACTTTGACTTAGGGAGTTTTTTAAGTTCTTTAATGTCAACATTCATTAAATTTGCGTCAATTCTCTGAGCAATCTTTTTCTCTGCCATTTCCATTGTAATGTAGAGTACGTTCCTCCCTGAGAGCAAGACGGAGCTAGCCACACAGCACATGAATAGAGACTTGCCGACGCCAGTACCAGCAAGCGCGATATTAAGAGTTTTACGAGCAAACCCCCCGTCATAAATTTTGTCAAGAAGTTCAATGCCAGTAGAAATCCTCTCCTCTTTAGTATTGTAAAATTCATATCTTTCTTCAGTGTCTTCTAAGTAATCGTGTCCAATACTGCTGTCAAAACTAACTGCTAATGCATCTTGTATCTTGGTTGGAATTAGTCCTCTATCTTTATTAGATTCGTAAAGATTAACTGCCTCCATAATCGAATTAAAAAGAGCACGGTCTTTACACCACTGCTCCGTAGTATTAATTAACCATCCAAATTCAACATCAACTTCTTCAAAAGAGTTGATAAGATGAATGATGGTCTTAAATTCATCTTCATTTAAATCACCACGGTTTTCAGTTTCAATAGAAAGTATTTCTTTTGTTGGTTGTTTACTATATTCATCAACAAATTTTTTAATAATTAAAAACAATACTTTTTGATCCTTGTCCTGAAAATATTCTTCATGAATAAAAGGAAGAACTTTTTTTAAGTAATCTTCATTAAATATAAGGTTCCTGAGAATCAGGTATTCAATCTTTTCCATCAATAATAATGCAAGTAGGTTGACAAGATGTATTTTTTACCTGTTCTTACAGGTGTCCCTTTATGGGGATACTGCCAAGTAGGTGGAAATATAATTACTGATCCTGTTTTAGGAGTAACTATCAAATCGTGATCCGGAAAAATAGTTAGTCCTCCAGTAAAGTCATCATTTAAATAATAGAGAAACGCAAGCATTCTAACAGACGAATCTTGATCCGTCACATCAACATGAAGGTCGAATCGATCTCTCCTTGCAGAATCATAGCACTTTATACGAAATTCTTCAAGACATATATCTTCCGGAAAAAATGCAGTAAACTTCTCAAACTTTTCCTCATACTGTTCCAAATGACTAACGACGCTTGCAGATATAGGATCAACCAAATCTGGAAGATGTTGACTAATATTTAATTGAGTAAAGTTGGGAGCACCACCTTGCTCTATTCTTTCTTTCCCAGGATTATTTCCAAATAAATTTATTATCTGCTGGCAAGAATGCTGAGAAAAAGCATCATCTATCTGTAAAATAAAATCTTTACTGTCCATATTTAAATTCACCTTGAGCAATCACATCGAGTTTTTCCATTACCTCGGAAGTAAAATACTTCTCAGGTTCTTTGTAAATTGCCTTGGCGTATACTTTTTTGCCATCTATTTCATAACGTCCAGCAATGTTTTTCCATAAACCTCCAAGTTCACCGAGTTCAAGAAGACCATAATATCGATCAAGACCACGCTCATCGTAATACAGACGAACTTCAACATCTTTATTTTCCTTACTCAAACGCGACTTAGCAGTCTTTGCTTTGATAACATTTCCAATGACTTCTGTTCCATCTTTTTCTTTTTTCTTGCTGAGATGAATGATAGTAGAACTGGCGTACTTGAGACCAGAACCACCACCCATTTCTTTTGTAGGAACATAAGCACCGATAACGTCATAAGTGTGATTGGTTACGATCATGGGGATTTTTGCTTGTCCCAACTTCAAAGTAAGCATTCTGAAAGCACCCTTGACCAGTTGCGATTTGGTCATGTCACGGACTTGTTTGTCGTTGAGTGCGTCAGTGATCTCCTTCTCAGTTGAGAGCATTCCTAAAGAGTCTAAGACCATTATGCAAGGATTGCGTTCTCCTTCAGGTTTTTTTAAGTACATGTCAACCATCTTGAGTGCCTTGCCACGGAACTCCTCAATAGTCACCACGGGAACAACAACAGTTCGATTTAAATCAACTCCACGACTCTCTAAAAGTGACTTGTTGATAGCTGCCTCAGAATCAAAATAGAGACAATACCCATCGGGATTGGTATCGAGAAAATTCTTAACAACGGCGAGACTGAAGAAAGTCTTTCCAGTAGAAGACTCTCCAGCAATAGCAGTAATCTTATTCCCAGATACACCGCCAAATAGACTGCCTGAAACCAGTGCATTAAAAATGTATGAACCTGTATCAACAAATGTTTCAGTTTCATCAATCTCAGCAGCTAACTTAGTGTGCTCATCACCAACTTCTTTAATAATATCTTTAAGAAAATCCATAATTACTCCTTGTTTAACACGTTCATTTTATAAGACCATATTTTTGACCATAGACTCCAATGATCTCCTTTATGTTTCTCAAGTAACTTAAGAATAATATCAAATTCTTGTTTGTCTATGGGTAATTCTATCATGCAAAAAAATCCATCAGTGACGCAGTTTTTTCAGATTCCCATCCAATTGCATTTAAAATAATCTTGAGAGGATCAAGAAATCCTTTAGTAAATTGAATGTCATAATCAACGTAATTATTCAACCCAAGTTCTTTAGGAAAATCTTGAATAAATGTAATTACATTCTCATGTATAGGGTTTGGCATTTTCAAATAGCAATACTTGACTTTTTCCCCATTTTGAATCAGTGAGTATTTATGAGTCAGATTGTTCTCTTTAATATGGTGGTTGAAGAGAAGTGCTCCTCTGACATGAATAGGACATCCTTTTCCAGTTCCTTTAAGATAAATGGTGGATGATGATCTCCATTTTACCACATCTGAGATAGATCTGGGGAAAGAAACTTCTTCGACTGAACATTGATTAAATCGTTCACGACATTTTTCAATATATTCGATCACTTCATCGTTTGTTCCTTCCAACAAAATCTTATAAGCACTTTTCAACATTTCACGACAAACACCTGGAGTTGATGACTTGACAGATTCCATGCCCTTAACCTTCAACTTATATCCACTATTGAGATAACTAGTGCCTTCACTATTCCAAACACTAAGAATATATCTTTTCTTTGCAGTCCAGATTCCACGTTCAGCAATACACTCTCGTTTCATGACCATCTTCTGATCATAGGCATTTACGTAATCTGCCAACTCAGTATAAGATTTTTCAATGTAATCTTCAAACTGTGTTTTACATGCTTTATCAATAAAGTTGACGATCTTTTCGGTATTTTTCTCTTTACCTTTAAAAACTTTATCAACCAAAGGACCTAATGTAATATAAAGGGAGTCAGTGTCAGAAGCAATCACATAATCAGTATCTCCAGTTTTTAGAATTTGATTCAGATATTGATTGACTGCGTTCATAATCCACTGAATAGAAACCTTTCCAGAAAGAGTAACTGCTTCGGCATTTTCAATCTTGTAATATCTAAAATACTGATTTCCAACAGCACCATAAGCAGAGTTCAGTTGAATCTTACGTGCCATCTGGAAGTTATTCCACTTAGCAATCTCTTTCAATAACTCGGGATTTTTGGTATTAACATATTCTTGCTCGACCTGGAGCATTTTTTTCTTATACCCCTTCCTCTCTTGGTATATCTTTTCCATCAATTCAGGAAGGAATCCATGAATATCCTTGCGGAACATAGCACCATTAGCACACACAGCATAATCTGAATATTCGCTAAGGTCCAAACTTTTATTCAAAACCTTATTAACATTTATCGTTGGATGCCTCTCATCCAGAAGAGTTTCTGGCGAGATATTGTATTGCATAATGAGGTGAGGGTATAGGGAGTTGAGGTCAAAAGACACCACCCAGTCATAAGATCCCGGAATAGGTTCTTTAACATAAGCACCCTCATACTTTTCATCCTTTTCTTCTTTCTTATTTGGTGGAATAACAATGTTCTTTTTCTTCAGAAAGTTGTATATAATAGCATCCCACATGCGAACTTGATAGAAAACATCTTCAAAGTTTACCTTTGCATCAAATGACATCTTCAAAACAAGTTCGATAAGTTTCATTTTTTCTTCCAATCTGTCAACAAGTTCTACGTCAATAATGTTATATTCGACGAACTTTTGCCATCCATTGGTATAGAAATCTTTAAATGTATCAAACTCGGAGTGATCAAGTTTTTTCTGACCAAGTTCAACACTTGCAATATAATCTAGTCGATAAGATTCTTGTGCCTTATAAGTAAACTTTTTATACATGGCGAGATAGTCAAGTTGAGATAACCCACCAAGATCATATTTGACTTGTGTTTTATTAAAAATCTCAACTTCTTCTCTGGTTACTAATCCCCAAGGAGAAAAACTTTTTGCTCTCTTTTCTCCCAGAACTCTTTGAAGACGACCACAAATGTATGGAACATCGAAAAACTCAATGTTCCAACCAGTAACAATATCAGGAATATTATTTTCCCAATAAACTAGAAATTTATTAAGAAGATCTTGTTCGGATTTACATTGAATATATTGAACATTATCTTGCTTATTATCAAATGGATGAACTCCCCACGTTATAATCTGCTTTGTATTATAATCCTGAATTGTAATCAGAAGAATTTCTTCGATACATTCTTTAGGATCTGGAAATCCTTGCTCTGTTGTGGTTTCAATATCAATCGTATAAACTTTGATTTTACTAATATCAAATTTTATTTCATCTTCTGGATATTTGTCAGAGATGTATTGATAGATAAATTTTTCCTGCCCATAGATAGGAAAATTATGAACACCTTTATACTCATTAAGAAAGTCCCGTGATTCTTTCACGGAACCGGGTTGAACTGCTTTAACATACTCCCCCTCAAGAGTTTTATACTCAGTTTCTTTATTAGATTTTACAAATAAAGTTGGAGAATATTCTTCTTTAAACTTAACGCTTTCACCATTTTCATAACCACGGACCAGGAAACGATTCCCGATCATTTTCACGTTAGTGTAAAACCTCATTTGATAAGTTCTTCGGCGTATTTTTCTAGGAGTGTTGCTCTGGGTTTAAACATTGTCACAATCTGGTCTGAATGAATTTCAAACCAGTTGTGACCTGGTGGTGCATAATCTTGCATCCAAGGTCCATCAATATTTGCACTGGACTGGTTCATTAAGCAAGGATTGGTGAGTTTACAATCTCTCTCACCAATATCAGCACCAGGAATCTCTTCAATTTCTGTAATCAACAACTGACCATTAGTCAGCAGAACCATCATTATCAGATTCGGTTGCTTCTTTTCTTCCTTCATTGTTCAATACCTGCGTTTCATACATTTCTTTAAGACTTGCCGATGGATTTACCCTAGTTATAGTATCGGAAACAAACACTTCTACTTGTAGATCATCAGTTAATGCTGGCCAAGGATAGAGAGAAACACTCATTTGATTTTCCTTTGGTTCTTCCTGAGGTTCCGTAACGCGAAATTCCCCATTAATAATGACCTGACACGGTTTATTAAGTTGATACTTAACGAGTTCATCATTTTCCTTGCTGAACATTCCATTAACATCAGATATAATCTGTTCTCCAGATTTTAGCAAAACAACTTGTACAGTCATGTTCTTTAAATACCTCTGTTCATTTTAACAAAAAAATGGAGGGGTGTCAACTGGATTTTGCCAGTTCCCCTCCGTGTGCGCCGACGATAGTCGTCGGGGGTAGCCCACTATATTTAGAGCCAGTCCACTCTCTTATGTGTTTCGGGAACAATTCTACCAAGAACAATACTCAATAACCCATCCTCAAATTCAACTGATCTAACTTCCGTATCATCTGAGATTGTCCAAGATCTGGTGAAAGATCGTTGAGCCAATCCTTTGTGGACGTAGGTGGATTCTGTTTCTTTATCTTCTTTTTGTCCTTCCACAAAGAGTTTTCCGTCTTGCGTGTATACAAAGACTTCTGCTTTCTTAAACCCTGCGAGAGCGATTTCGAGTTTCGATTCAACATTGCTTAACTGAACTAAGTTATAAGGTGGATAATTGGATGTAGACTCATGGAGACTACGGAATTTGTCAAACCAATAATCATCATAACCAAGTCCATACTTTTGAATTTTATCAAAGAGTGCTGGAAGATCGGACGTGTTTAAACGCCAGGTAGTGAGGTTACTCATATGTACTTCTCCTTTTGAAGCGAGATTTGATTGTGTGGATCCTTTCGGCATCCACTACTAATTATAATACTTTCATAAAAAAGGGGGGTGTTGAAACCCCCCAAAATATTGTAGTAATAACCTAACTCATTCAGCAACAAGTCTTTTCTTAACACCGATATTATATTTTTGCTCAAGAATCCACTCATTTTTTTCTTTATATGCAATAACCTTGATTTGATTCAATGGGGCAATATCCATAATCTTATCCTCACTGACTACTTCTACAAGACCCCAATCAGAAAGAAGACGAATGATGCGATTTCTACGTTGAACATCGTTCACTGTAAGATTTGCATGTTTACCATCAAGAGCAAACAGTTCCTTAAAATGAGTGATGTAATATCTTCCTTGTTTGTGAAGAATGTGAGCACTTTGGTATAACTTCTTTTCTTTTCTTGATGCTACACCAATTCTTGTAAGGGTTTCTCTTACTTTTAAGAAATCGTCTGGTTCCCTAAGGGTAACTTCTACCATCATATCGGGAGACCAATTTACTTGAGGTTCAATAGTTTGGTTTGTCATTTTAATCCGCCAGTATCAAGTCGTTGTTTGATCCAATTTATTTGATCATTTCTAAGGATCTTTAAAGCCTGGGATGCTTTTTCATTACTATAACCATAGTATTTCTTAACACATTCCAAATCTTTTACACTATCCTTACGGAGCCAGGGAGAGAATCTCTTCTTTTTCCTCAAGGTATTTATAAGAAATGAATATTGAAGATCCTTGTCTAGATGAGGATGCTTATTCATTTCATTGGCAAATAAGATGCAATCTAAATGCCCAGAGAGGCATCTATTGATAATATATGGTGGGTATTCGCTTTTAAGAGATGGATCTTCGTCTATGAGATTTTTTTTAGTATCATTAATTGAATTCAACCAATCTTTAAGTTCAATCATAATTAAAAAGTAATAGTTCTTTGCGTTCTTTCTGCTCTCTCATATATTCACCAACAGACCTCATAGTATAAGTAAGGTCATACTCGGCAGCATTCCAATCAGTAAACCTATCTTTGATTAGTTGCGACGAATTGTAAGATATAAGTTGATGACCGACAAAACGATCACAATCGCTAGCAAAGGTGTCGTGGTCGAATCCTTTGTGCATAGATCCTCTCCGACCATAAAGATTACTTCCGATCTCGTAGGGGGGATCAAGGTAGGTAAAGCACTCTTTGTCATCAGTAAGGAGTTGTTCATAAGACAAGTTAGTAATTTTCCAATCTTTGATCAACTTGCCATACTCGGGGATTTTTTCGATACCATTCATAGAGAAGTTACTAACACTTGCTTGTCCAGAAAAAGAAGAACTTTCGGTAAGACCAGAGAAGCTACACTTGTTGATAATGTAGAAAGCAACTGCACGATAGAAGTCTTCTGCTTCTGGATGATTGAGTTGAACCTTCATTTCATTGAAAAGTTCTCTACCTTTTTCATAGTATGCTTCTAGTTCTGCTGGGGTAGCATCGCTTTTATCTGGAACATCTCCAAGATCTTCTTTGTATCCTTTCAAAACTTCATACAATTCCTGTGATTCATCACGAAGAATTGACCAGAAATTATACAGAGGATTATAAAAATCATTCACCCACATATCCAGGTGTGGATACTTTTTTGCGACATGAATTGCAACACTTCCACCACCAAGAAATGGTTCTCGATATTCTTTAAAGTTTTTTAGATCCGGAAAATATGGATCCATTTTTTTACAAGCACGG
>Ga0209536_100002820_pt1 | contig 28198 bp, 23 predicted proteins | sample DeeMarSeWOR28_12_FD_187461 | JGI IMG/M metagenome (GOLD analysis project Ga0209536, IMG submission 187461) | Marine sediment microbial communities from White Oak River estuary, North Carolina - WOR-2-8_12 (SPAdes) (version 2) | ecosystem: Environmental > Aquatic > Marine > Intertidal zone >... | reverse complement strand
GGCTGGGCCATGGGCAAGCGGACGGAGAACTCAGCACCGAGTCCCGGAACGCTCTGCACATCGATCAAACCGTAGTGGCCATCCACGATCTTGCGGACCACCGCGAGCCCGATCAGGTTGCGCGTCGCGACCGTCGCGGCGTAGGCCCACGCCACGCCCACGGCCCCCAGATGCGATCCGAGCACCCCGATCAGCACGACCATCACCACCAGCGACGCGGTGTTGATGCGCAGCAGCACCGACTGTCGGTTGGTCATGCTGAGGAAGCTGCCCACGAGACCCGACGCCGAGCTCACCCCCTGGCCGATGGCGACGATGGTCAGGAACTCGACGCCCTCGCGGAACTCCGGGCCGAAGAGCCCCAGGATCAGCCGCGGCAGCGTGAGGAAGACCAGCAGGATCGGCGCGTAGGTGACGATCGAGTAGAGCTGCGAGCGTCGGAATGCCGAGCGCAGCGCCGGAGCGTCGCTGCGCTCGTGATGCTGTGCGAAACGCGGCGAGAAGTCGCTGACCAGCGCGTCCTGGATCGCCGCGGCCAGCGCGACCAGCCGGGTGCTGACGCCGAAGAGGGCGATCTCGGACGCCGCGGCGAACTGGGGCATCAGCAGGAGCGGCGCGTTGCTGATCGCCGAGTTCACCAGGCCCACGCCCCAGAGGGGGGCGATCGCGCGCGGGGGAAACTGCTCGCTCAGCCCGGGTCGCGCCGCGGCCGGTTCGTCGACGTCCCTCCTGCGCAGCAGGAACATCGCGGTCCCGACGGCCCCGGCCAGGACGATCACACTCGCCCCGATCAACGCGCGGGGAGAGACGGGAGCGTCCCCGAGCAGGAGCCCCCCGACGAAGAGGAGCAGTCCGAAGGGCAGCGCGCTGAACTCGAACACGAGACCCAGCTCGGGGCGCCTGCGCGACTTGAGCGCGGAGCCCACGATCCGGAGCGCGACCCAGAGCGCACCCGCGGCCACGGCAGCTCGCAGTACGTAGGCGAGGTCCGCGGATCCGAGGGCCGGGCCGGCCAGCTGCGGCGCGAAGGGGATCACCACGAGCCCGATGACGAGCGCCATGCCCAGCACCAGGGCGAGCGCGGTGCGCAGGAAGCGCTGGGCGGCGTGTCGCTCGCCACGACCCTCGAGGACCGAGAGCGAGCGCAGGCAGTGGACGGGCAGGCCGAGCCCGCCGAGCTGCGCGAGCCAGCGGTACCACGCCTGGAAGAGGTAGAAGACGCCGAGCCCCTCCGCGCCGAGCACGCGGCCCAGCACGATGTTCAGGAAGAACTGGGCCCCGGTCCCGAGCCAGCGCGAGGCGAGGAGTCGCGCCAGACGCAGCGGGCCGCGCGCGAAGAGGGCCGCGAGGCCTCCCCGCGAGGCCGCGGCCGGCGCGGACCCGCCCATCTCCTCTCCCTCGCCCATTGCGACCCTAGCGCCGTCGGCCGCCGTGGGAGAGCACCCAGGCGAGACGGGAGGGCGAGTAGGGCATCGCTGGCGTCACCGCCGCCGCGTCGGAGAAGGCGGGCTGGAAGCACAGGGTGAGGGTGGCGACCAGCCACATGGTCCGATTCGTCTGGACGTCGTGGGTGAGGCCGAAGATCAGGAACCCGATGAACGCCATCGTGAGCCCCTCGTTGAGCGCCCGCCACTCGGGGTAGGCGTGCAGAGGGAGCCGCGCGTTCCTCCTCATGATCCCCAGATAGGCCACGAAGATGGTGCCGACCGCCGCGAGACCCAGCACGCCGGTCTCCAGGGTGATTCCCAGGATCGTGAAGTGGGAGCCGTGCGGATTCGTGAAGCCCGTGTGGCTGAGCCGCGCCTTCGACAGTCCGACTCCGGTCACCGGGTGCTCCAGGATCCCACGCAGTCGCGATCCGATCATGTCCACGCGCGCGTCGAACTTCGCCCCGCTGCCCTCGTAGCCGATCGCCACGAGGATCTGCTGAAGCGTCTGGCCGACGGCCTCGATCTGGGACACCGCCACGATGAGCGGAACGGCCGTCACCATCACCAGGATCGCCAGCGAGGGCCCCAGGTCCCGGGATGCGCGAATCAGGGGCCAGACGACGAGCCCCACCACCAGGGCGAGAAAGGCGCCCTGGGAGTCCGAGAGGTAGGTCGCGAGCAGCAGCCCGGGAGCGGTCCAGCGGGCGAACGTCCGCACGAGGGCGAGGGAAGGCGCCGGCCCGCGGTACAGCGCGATCGGCAAGAGGACGAGGGCGCTGGCGGCGATGGCGCCGCCCGAGGCGTTCGGATTGCGGAAGAGCCCGACGAAGCGCCCCTCGAAGTCGGCCACGCCGATCACGTCCAGTCCGAGCACGTGAAGGATCAGCAGCCCGACCACGACCCCGGCCGCCGCGCACCACGCCAGCAGGAGGCGGCGGTAGGTCTCCAGGCTCGTGCCGTAGGTCGCCACCGCCAGCATGAATGCCATCAGGTACATGCGAGCCACCAGCTCACGAATCCCGTCGATGTCCCGGGTGTCGTAGGGCGAGAACAGCAGGGACAGCAGGCCCGCGAACACGTAGAGCAGGAACGGGCCGAGCAGGCCCGCCGAGTAGACCTGCACCTTCGGCCGGGCCACGGAGAGCATCCCCAGCCAGACGAAGGCGGTGAGCAGGAAGGAGACCTCCGAGAGTGTCATCGCCTGCCGGACCACCGGCAGATCCGGCGTCCGCTGGACGAAGATCAGGCCGACGGCGAGCAGCAGTCCCGCCTCGATGAAGTGCCCAACGGGGAGAGCGGGCAGCCTGCGCGACTCTGAAGCCAGTGCCTCGCTCACGAGCGAGCGGGACCCGACGTCCGGGCCCGGAAACGGGCCGGCGAGAGGAGGTGGGAGAGACTCATTTCCCTTCCGTTACGGAAAGATGCGGACTGTGATGAAGGTCATATTAGCCGAGCGCCTTTTTGCAGATGATGTGGAAGAGCGCGGGGGCAACCCGGATCGGGGCCACTCCGATCGGAAGCAACCCGGATCGGGACCACCACCGCGCCTCCCCCGTGGGGGAACGCCTCGACGAATTCCGCTGGGACGGAACTCGGGGTGTTGGGGGACAATGCGAGGTGTCGGGTCCACTTCACGGCGGACCCGATCGGGGATGATCAGGAGGTCGATCCGTGAGATTTGCGATGGGTTCACGCTGCCGCCGATTCGATGCGCTCGCTGCCCGGCTCTCCACGCTGCTGTGGCTCGGCCTCGTGATGGGCTTCTCCGCGCCGGTCTCCGGCGCGACCTACTACATGGCTCCGAGCGGAAGCGACTCCGCCTCGGGCAGCCAGTCGAGTCCCTGGCAGAGCCTGGACGCGTCGGTCGCGAAGCTCTCCGCCGGAGACACGCTGATCCTGCGCGGGGGCGTCTATTTCGAGCAGGGCATCAACATCGACGTGCAGGGCACCGCGTCCTCGCCGATTACGATTCGCGCCATGGCCGGCGAGTCGCCGGTGATCGACGGCGGCATCCAGGAATTCCGCAGTCCGGGGAACGACGACTGGGAGCTGGTGGATGCGGCGACCCACCTCTACCGCTCGAAGAACAGCTACGCCGGCGAGCTCTTCGGCGGCTATCTCTCCTACGGTGGAAAGGACTACAAGCTCGTCTCCTACGAGAGCATGGGTCACCTCACCACGACCAACCAGCGCTACTCGGCCGGCAACATCTACGTGGGCCAGGGGCTGCGCGGGGACGGCGGTCGCATCCACATCCGCCTGGAGAAGGGTGAGCTGCAGCAGGTCCAGGGCATCGCCGATCCGCCGACCCTGGACCCGAAGCTGGCCAGCCTCGCGATCTTCGATGCCGCCGATCTCGTCGATGTCTCCAGCACGGCGAAGCACGTGGTGATCGACGGCATCGACTTCATCAACGGCTACATACCCTTTCGCTTCGCCTCGGGCGCGAGCTACATCACGATCAAGAACGGCAGGATCCGCGGAGGGCGCTACCACTTCCGCATCCACCCGGGATCCCACCACCTGACCTTCGACAACCTCGTCATCGACGATGCCGTGCCGGACTGGATCGCCTGGCAGGACGTGAAGTCCGGAGACAAGCCCGCGCACCAGATGCAGGGCGCCGGCTTCGACATCTCCGGTAACTCGAACAACATCGAGATCGCCAACTGCACGATCCGAGGTGTATTCGACGGAATCGACGCCAACGGCGACCCCTACGAGTTCGACGTCCACCACAATACCTTCAGCGGCATCCGCGACGACGCCTTCTCGCTGGGTACGGCCAGCCACGACATCCACATCCACCACAATCTGATGGCTCCCGTCTACACGTCGGTCGGGCGCTACGGCCAGGGCACGAACCCCAAGCCCGGCTCGACCTTCATCCACCACAACGTGGTGGATGCCTCGCTCCACATGCAGCACGGACGCATGAACACGGACGGAAGCTGGCGCGGCGGGACCCCCGACGGGAAGTACACGGTCCACGCCATCGCTGCGAATCACACCTCCAGCGGCTTCGGCGACGGCGACGCCTGGAAGATCTACCACAACACCTTCATCGGAAACGACGACGACGAGGGCAACCACGGGATCGGCCACACGAAGCAGGAGCACGCGGACGCCGTCCACGAGGTCTACAACAACATCTTCATCCAGCTCGACGACCACTACATCGCCCGACACCCGAAGGCCGGAACCCAGTTCTACGACGGCAACCTCTACTGGCGGCCGGTGGAGGGCGCGAGGACGCCGATCTTCTACGACTTCGAGCGCGAGGACGGATCGCGCGGCTTCCACTACGACGACCTGTCGGAGTTCCTGTCCTCGTCCTTCCATCGCGACACCGGTTGGGACGCCAACAGCGTGCAGGCGGACCCGGAGCTCGACACGGACTACCGGCCCAGCGCGAGCGGTCCGGCCGCGAGTGGCGCGGTGCCGCTGCCCGCGGGCCTGCCCGGCAACACCGGCGAGACCTTCCGCGGCGCGCTGGCCCCCGTGGGCGGCGGCGGTGGCGGGAGCACGGGTGGAGGAGGCACGACGCCGCCGGCCGCACCGGACCCGCCCACGCTGCTGCAGTGGCGCTGATCGCGCCGGCGCCCGAGGCGGGCGCTGCGCCGGACCGATCCGACCCGCTCAGTCCAGTCGCTTGCGGAAACGCAGGATCGAGAGCCCCATCAGGATCCCGAAGAAGAGCAGGAGGGGCACGATCTCCGGCCCCACCGCCTCGAGGGGCGCACCGCGCAGGATGATGGCGCGGACGATGCGCAACATGTGGGTGAGCGGAAAGGTCTCCGCCAGGAGCTGTGCTCCCCTCGGCATGCCGTCGAAGGGGAACATGAAGCCCGACAGCAGGATCTGCGGCAGGAAGGTGACGAAGGCCATCTGAAAGGCCTGGAACTGGGTGTTGGCCGCCGTGGAGATCAGGAGGCCCAGGGTGAGGGTCGCCGCCACGAACACGCCGGCCCCGAGATAGAGATCCACGAGTCGGCCCCGGATCGGCACGTCGAAGAGCTGCGACCCGAGCAGCAGGATCAGGGTCACCTGGACGAAGCCGATCGCGGTGTAGGGCAGGATCTTTCCGATCATGAGCTCGGTCGTGCGAATCGGAGTCGTGATCAGCAGCTCGAGATTGCCCCGCTCCTTCTCGCGCACGATCGCCACCGAGGTGAAGAGCACCATCGTGAGCGTCAGTACCACTCCGCACAGTCCGGGAACGATGTGCACCGGGGAGCGGCGCTCCGGGTTGTAGAAGGCGCGCAGCTCGAAGGTCGGCCTGGCGAGCGCGGTGGGCCGGAAGCGGTCCTGGATCGGAAGCGCCAGGAGCCCCCGAGCCGCCCCGAGCACGATCGGATCCCCCCCGTCCACGAGGAGCTGCGCCGCAGGCCTTCCGACGTGGGCGAGGCGGCGCTCGAAGTCGGCCGGGATCAGCAGCCCGACGGAGATGCGCCCGGAGACCAGGAGCGACTCGAGGGCCTCCGCGCTCTCCACCCGCTCGACCACGTCGATCACCTGGGTGGCCTGGGCGTCCTGGGCCAGCAGCCGAGAGCGCTGGGTGCCGGCCAGGTCCGCCACGCCGGCGCGCAGATGCCGGACGTCCTGGTTGATCGCGTAGCCGAAGAGCAGCGTCATCATCAACGGCACGCCGAGCACCATGCCGCCGGTCAGGTGATCGCGGCGCAGGTGCCGGAACTCCTTGCGCGCGATGGCGAGTATGCGTGCGAAAGGCTCGCGGACGACCCTCACGCAGCCGCCTCGATCGCACGCGTCGCCGCCACGAAGACGTCCTCGAGATTTGCGCGCACCACTCGGGCCGCTCCGACGAGCCCCGCCTCCGCGAGCCGGGCGCGAACCCAGTCGTCCGGGCGGGAGAGTCCGCGATCGACGAGGGCGTGAAGCCGCACGCCGAGCTGCGCAACGCTCTGCACCTCGGGCCGCTGCGAGAGGACCTCGTGGGCCCGACGCGACGCCTCACACTCGATCTCGACCACCGCTGCGTCCACCTCGTCGATCAAGCGTGTCGGCGACCCCTTCGCGACCAGCCGGCCCCGGTCGAGGATGGCGAGCTCGTGACAGCGCTCTGCCTCGTCCATGAAGTGCGTGGACACCAGGACCGTCGTGCCGGCATCGCAGAGCGCGAACAGCGTCTCCCAGAACTCGCGGCGGCTCTGGGGGTCCACGGCGCTGGTGGGCTCGTCGAGGAAGAGCAGCTCGGGCTCGTGCAGGGTCGCCACGGCCAGCGCAAGCCGCTGCCGCTGCCCGCCGCTCAGCGTTCCCGCGCGTTGGTCCGGGCGATCGTCGAGCTGGAAGTCCGCCAGCAGCAGGGCGATGCGCTCGGCGAGGCGCCGACGCGGGATGCAGTAGATCTCGCCCATGAACTCCAGGTTCTCGTGCACCGAGAGGTCCTCGTAGAGCGAGAAGCGCTGGGTCATGTAGCCGATCTTGCGCCGGAGCTTCTCGGCATCCTCCGGCACCCGCAGCCCCAGCACCGTGGCCTCGCCCCGGGTCGGCGTCAGCAGCCCGCAGAGCATGCGGATCGTCGTGGACTTCCCCGATCCGTTCGGCCCGAGGAAGCCGGAGATCCGGGCGCGGGGAACCTCCAGGTCCACGCCATCGACGGCGACCAGGGCCCCGAAGTGCCGGGTGAGGCCCCGAACGCGGATCGCGGGGGACTCGCTCACGGCCCGGAATCCGCCGCCCGGCTCGCCACGGCGGCCGGCTCGAAGCGCACCTCCACGGGGATGCCGCTGGGCAGGTCCTCCGCCGCGGCGTCCTCCAGATCCACCTCTGCCACGTAGGTCAGGCGACCGCGGTCGTGCTGGGTCAGCGCGTAGTAGGGCGTGAAGGCGGCGTCGTGGGACACTACGCGCAGCCGACCCGCCAGCGGCTCGTCGAGCCCGTCCACGTAGACGCGCGCCCGCGCGCCGGGGCGCAGCCCGATCCGAAGGGGCTCGGGCACGTAGACCCGCGCGTAGGGCGTCCGCTCCGCCAGCAGCACCGCGACGGTCGCTCCGGGCGGAGGGCGCTCACCGAACTCGAAGGGAAGTGCATCCACCCGAGCGTCGATGGGCGATCGCACCTGGAGTCGGTCCACGCGCACGCTCGCGGCCTCCAGCGCCGACTCCGCTGCGGCGAGGGCGCTGCGCGCCTGCGCCAGCTCCTCGCTCGTCGTGCCCTCGATCATCGCGTCGTAGGCGGCTCGTGCCTGATCGCGACGGGCAATCGCCTCGTCGCGCCGCTCTCCGAGCTGGTCGAGGCGCTGCTCCGACTCGTAGTCGGCGCTGCGCAGGGCCTGGACGCGAGCGAGCTCGCGGCGCGCGTTGGCCAGGACGCTCTCCGCGCCCGCCAGCCGCGCTCTGGCCTCGGCGATCGCTTCCTGACGCGGTCCGCGCTCGAGCTCCGCCAGCCGCGCCATTGCCTGGTCGCGCCGCGCCTTGCGCTCGAGGCGCTGAGCGCCGAGCTGGGCGTCGTCGAGACGCAGCAGCAGCTGGCCGGGACGCACCCGGTCGCCCTCGCGAACGACGATCTCCACGATGGGATCGTTGGACTCGGCGGTGAGCTCGACACGATCCCGTTCGAGCGTGCCGACGGCCGGCGGAATCTCCGACGACTCACCGCAGGCGACCGCGAGCATCACGCCAAGGAGGCTGCGGAGCGGGGAGCTCACGAGGGCACCTCTCCTCCCAGCCCCTCCCGCACCAGCTTCTCCGTGTGCTCGATCAGTCGGTCACGAAACGACTCGTCGAGCACGTAGCCCAGCGTCTCTCCCAGGATCGGGTGGGCGAGGAAGGGGAAGATCATCATCCCGACCAGGGACAGCAGCGTGAGAGCGGGATCCGCATCGGCGCGAACCCGCCCCGCCTCGATCTCCCGACGCAGCAGGGCGGGGATCAGCGTGGCGGGCCCGCTGGCGATCCGCTCCCGGAAGAAGTCGCGCAACGGGCCCTCGCGCGCGATCACCTCCCGCACGATCAGCTGCGGCATCCACGGCGTCCGCGTCAGGGTGGAGATCATGAGCTGGACGATGCGGGCCACGGGATGCTCGTCCGAGGCCCCGGGCTCCTCGGCGATCTGTCTCAGGTTCGCCAGGACCTGTCGATAGACCCGGTCCAGCATTGCCTGGTACAGACCGCCCTTGTCGCCGAAGTAGTAGGCGATCATGCCGGGGGTCACGCCGGCCTCGGCGGCGATCTCGCGGATGCCGATGGCGTCCAGGCCTCGAGCGGTCCCGAGCGCGATGGCCGCATCGATCAGCCGCTCGCGAACGTCCGTGGTGTCCTCGCGGCGGGGGCGGCCCGGGCCTCGGCTTCGCTCGGTCGACCGCGGGCTCTTCGGTGCGGGAGGGGTCGGCGGCTCGGAGCTCATGACAGGCAATTTAATCGATCGATTGATTAAATCAAGCCTTCGGCCGGACGCCGACCCGACCTCGGGGCACTAGACTGCCGGGGACGCGCCCGGAGGTCCCGCCATGGCCGTGCCCGACGTCGCTCGCGACGCCCTCGACACCCTCGACATCGTGGGGCCCCAGGCCTACGCCGACCGCGGCTACCCCCACGAGGAGTGGGCCCGCCTGCGGCGCGAGCGCCCGGTCTACCGCTACGACCGCGGCGACGAGTGCACACCCTTCTGGGCGATCACGAAGCATGCGGACATCGTCCAGGTCTCGCGCAGGCCGAAGATCCTGCGCAACGCCCCACGCCTCGCGGTGTTTCCCGAGGGCCAGCCCCCGGCAGAGCCCATCGCCCGCCACCTGCTCAACATGGACCCGCCGGACCACGCCACCTACCGCAAGCTCGTGAGCCAGTACTTCACCCCCCGGGCCGTCCGCCGCATGCAGACCGAGATCGAGCGGATCACCCGGGATCGCCTCGACGCCATCTCGGAGAACGGTGAGGAGCTGGAGCTCGACTTCGTGGAGCAGGTCTCCGCTCCGATTCCCCTCGCCGTGCTCGCAGACCTGCTGGGCGTACCGCGCGAGGACTGGAAGCTCATGTTCCGCTGGACGAACCAGATCGTGGGCTCGGGAGATCCGGAGTATCAGGCGGAGGGCGCCTCTCCGAGGGAGACCGCCGATGGGGCCCGACGCGCACTCTTCGAGTACTTCGCGAAGATGGCCGAGGAGCGTCGTACGCAGCCGCGCGACGACATCGTCAGCGTGCTGGTGCGCTCCCGGGTGGACGGAGCGCCGGTGCCGCCCTTCGAACTCCTCTCCTACTACTTCCTGCTGGTCGTCGCCGGAAACGAGACGACGCGCAACGCCATGAGCGGCGGCGTGCTCGCCCTGATCGAGCATCCCGAGCAGCGCCGGAGGCTCCGTGAGGATCCGGCGCTGGTGGAGTCCGCCGTGGAGGAGATCGCGCGCTGGACCACGCCGGTGATCCAGTTCTGTCGCACCGCGACCGAGGAGGTCGAGGTCCGCGGCCAGAAGATCGCGGCGGGCGACCACCTCTGCCTCTTCTACCCATCGGCGAACCGCGACGAAGAGGTCTTCGATGCGCCCTTCGAGTTCCGCATCGACCGTCGTCCGAACCCACACCTGGCCTTCGGCATCGGCGAGCACTTCTGCCTGGGCGCAAACCTGGCGCGCCTGGAGCTCCGCGTGCTCTTCCGCCAGCTCGCCGAGCGACTCGAGGACATCGAGCTCGCCGGACCGCCCGAACGGCTGCGCTCCAGCTTCCTGGGCGGGGTGAAGCACCTCCCCGTCCGCTGCCGGCTGAAGCCGGCCTGACACCCGGGCTGGAGGATCAGCAGAGGGATGGGACCGCTGCAGCTGCGGGCGATCTTTGCGTTCGACCGGATGCGGTTCCGGTGGTTCCGGGCCCGCTACGGCGACGCGCTGCGCACCGACTCGAGCGCGTCGCCGAACCTTCGGCTCTCGAGGCTACGGATCGAACCCGGGGGCCGGGTCGAGATCGGCGCGCGCTTCGCCACGGAGCGCCAGCCGGGGAACCATCTCTGGGTCGGCGCGGACGGCAGCCTGCGCCTCGGAGACGACGTGTGGCTGCGCACCGAGCACGCGGAGAACCGGCTCACGGTCTTCCCCGGCGCCCGCATGTCGCTCGGCGACCGGGTCCTGCTGAACGGCGCCATGCTGCACGCGAAGGGCTCGGTCGAGGTCGGCGCCGACACCATGCTGGGCTTCGGCAGCCGCGTCTTCGACTCGGACCTCCACCCCCTCGACGTGGACACGCCGGAGCGGGTGGGGGTCGTGCGGATCGGCGAGCGGGTGTGGGTGGGCTCCGACGTCACGATCCTTCGCGGCGTGACCATCGGGGACGACGTCGCGATCGGGGCGCGCTCGGTCGTAACCCGCGACCTGCCCTCCCGAGTGCTGGCCGTGGGCGCCCCGGCGAAGCCCATCCGCGCCATCGGGCGTCGCCCCACCCTGCCCGAATGACGGGAACCACCCCCGGGGCGGTCAGCGGCGCCGGGTGAAGTACCAGCCCAGGCCCACCAGGATCAGCGCCAGCGCCGCGATGGCGATCGGGGGCATGACCTCGATCGAGGGCATCAGCGCGTGAGCAGGTCGCGCGCGATCGCGCGGATCTGGATCTCGTCCGTGCCTGCGTAGATCTGGAGCACCTTCGCGTCGCGCGCCAGCTGCTCCACCTGGTACTCGGCCATGTAGCCGTTCCCTCCGAAGACCTGCACCGCTTCCATCGCCACCTCCACCGCGGCTCGCGCCGCGTAGAGCTTCATCGCCGACGCCTCGGCCAGGCCCATGCCCTTGCCCGCGGAGGCCAGCTCGATGGTGCGGAAGACCAGGTTCTGGAGGTTCATCCGCGCCACCTCCATGCGCGCGAGCTTCTCCTGGATGAGCTGGTACTCGCCGATCGGCTTCTCCCACTGCACGCGCTCCTTCGCGTAGCCGACCGATAGCTCCAGGCACTGCTGCACGATCCCGAGGGCCATGGCCGCTACGCCGGAGCGCTCCATCGAGAAGGTCTCCTTCGCCCCCTCGCGTCCGCCTCCGCTGCGGCCCTGAAGGGCCTTCTCACCACCGAGCAGGCGGTCCATGCCGGCGCGGACGTCGTTGAGGAAGAGCTCGCCCGTCGGCGACGAGTGCAGTCCCATCTTGCGCAGCGCCTTGCTCTGCTCGAGGCCGGGCATGCCGCGGTCCAGCACGAAGTTCAGGATCTTGCGATCGCGGGCATCCACCCCCTCCTCTTCGAGCTTGCAGATGAACACGATCGTGTCGGCGTAGGGGCCGTTGGTGATGAAGGTCTTGCTGCCGTTCAGGACGAACTCGTCCCCCTCGCGCCGCGCCGTGGACTTCATCCCTCCGAAGGCGTCGGATCCCGAGCCGGGCTCGGTGATCGCCCAGGCGCCGATCTTCTCGAGGGTGAGGAGGTCGCGCCCCCAGCGCTCCTTCTGCCCGATCGTCCCCTTCGACATCACGGCGGCCGCCGTGAGCCCGGTGGACACGCCCATGGCTGTGACCATGCCCGGGCAGTAGCGACAGAGCTCGACGATGGGGATCAGCGACATCGCCGCCTGATCTCCCCGGCCGGACCGCGCCTCGTCGTCCTTCGGCTTCTCCCGGGCGGGCAGCCCCTGCTTCTCGCGCTCGATCTGCTTGTCGAAGCGGGCCCGGGCCAGCTCGTCGATGCCGAAGGTCGCGTAGAGCTTGCGCAGGATGTCGTAGGGGGGAAGGTCGCCGTGCTCGAGCTCCTCGAGCTTCGGCACGATCTCGTCATCGACGAAGCGCCGCACGGTCTCGCGAATCATCTGGTGCTGCTCGCTCCACTCGATCACGGGAATCCTCCTTCGGGGGGTCTCCCCCATGCTACGTCAACCGCCCGCGAGAGAAACCCTCGCGAGCGCCCAGCGAAGTCGGTAGTACGGGGCGAGCGCAGTCGGATGCTATCTTGCGGCGCCATGGGCACGCAGGAGCCGGGGAGCCGGACGCCGCCTCCCTCGCGCGCTTGGCGCGCGCTCTGCCTGGCCGCCGCCGCGTCCTTCGCACTCCTCGCCCTCGACGCCGGCCGTACGGAGACGCCGACCATCGACGAGTTCGCGCACCTGCCCTCCGGTCACGCGATCCTCGCCCACGGCGCCCTCGATCTCTACGCGAAGAACCCCCCACTGGGGAAGGCGCTCCTCGCGCTGCCCGGATGGCTGCGCGGCGACGTCCGGGTGCCGATTCCGCGGGAGTCCGCCTTCGGGTGGGGTCCCTGGCAATACGGCCGCCGCTTCATGCAGGCGAACGCCCCCCGCTACTTCGAGATCTTCGCCGATGCGCGCGCGGTGGTGACCGCCCTCGTGCTGGCCGCAGCCAGCCTGGTCTTCTTCTGGGCCCGGAGCCTCTTCGACGAGCGGAGCGCCGCGATCTCGACCTCCCTCTTCCTGCTGAGCCCGACCCTGCTCGCCCACGGTCACCTGGCCACCCTCGACGTCGCCTGCATGACGACCCTGCTGGCGAGCGTCCTGGCGCTGCGCCAGGCCTACCGGGACGACGCTGCCGACGGAGCCCGTGGACTCTGGCGCATCGCCGCAGCCGGCGTCGTCTGGGGCGTCGCGCTGTTGGTCAAGTTCACGGCCGTGCTGCTGGTGCCGGTTTGGATCGGCCTCGTCGCCTGGGAGCGCCGACGCCGCTGGCGCCGCGGGCTGGCCGAGCTCGCCCTGCTCGGCGCGGTCGGCCTCGCGGTGGTGAACGCCGGCATGGGATTCCGAGGCAGCTTCTCGCCACTCGGCGAGTACCGCCTCGGCTCCGACTTCGGCCTGGCCGTCCAGCGTGCGCTTCCCGGCGCCCTACCGCTGCCGCTCCCCCTCGACTACGTCCGGGGCTTCGACGCCCAGAAGCGCGACGTCGAGCGCGCGGAGTTCCCGGCCTACCTGCGCGGGGAGTGGGCTCGGGAGGGCTGGTGGTACTACGAGGCCGCAGCACTCGCCGTGAAGACGCCGCTGTCGCTCCTCGCAATCCTCGCGCTCACTCCCTGGGCCCTGCGACGTCGATTCGCCCCGCGCCGCGAGATCATCTATCTGCTGCTTCCCCCGCTGGTGCTCGGCGTGCTCCTCACCGGCCTGAATCAGCTCAATGTGGGGATCCGATACCTGCTGCCGCTCTACCCCTTCGCCTTCGTGGCGACCGCCGCCCTGTGGTCCGCGGGCGGGCGGGCGGGTCGTTGGATCGGAGTCGCCCTGGTCTGTCTGTATGCGGCGAGTGCCATCCACCGCCACCCGGCCTACCTGACCTACTTCAATCCCCTCGCCGGAGGCCCCGAGGGCGGGCACCGCTGGCTGCTGGACTCGAACCTCGACTGGGGTCAGGATCTCTACCGGCTGGGCCCCGCCCTCGAGCGCATGGACCCGAGCGATCCCGTGCACCTCCTCTACTTCGGACACGTCGATCCCGCGCTCTACGAAATCGACTTCCAGGTCGCACCCGACCGGCCGGTGCGAGGCATCGTGGCCGCCAGCGTGACCTATCTCCAGGGCTTCGCCTATCCGGCGGTCGGCCCCGAGGGCCGTCCGGCGCGCGTTCGACCGGGACACCTGGACTGGCTGCGCGGGCGCGAGCCGAGCGCGAAGCTGGGCTCGATCTGGCTCTTCGACACGCGCAGCGACGAGGTCCAGGCTCCTTGAGCGTGCGAGTGTCCACCTCGGCAGCCCCGGAGACGGGGAGTGCAAGACGCGGGCTCCTGACCGGCGCGGTCCTCTTCGTGATCGCCTGCGCCCTGCGCTTCGCCTACGTAGCCAGCGTCGCCGACGAACCCGCCGTCCGCTACCCGGTGCTCGACGCCTTCGCCTACCACGAATGGGCGCTCGAAATCCTCGCCGGCAACTGGATGGGCGATCGCGTCTACTACCAGGACCCGCTCTACCCCTTCTTCCTGGCCGGGCTCTACCGGATCTTCGGGCCGGAATCCCTCGGCGTGCTCCTCGCGCAGGCGGTGCTGGACGCTGCGAGCGTGGTGCTCCTCTTCGCAACCGCGAGGCGTCTGTTCGACCTCCCCACCGCGGCCCTCGCCGGCGCACTCGCCAGCAGCTACGCCGTCTACCTCTACTACGCGGCACTGCTCCTGAAGGCGCCACTCCTCGTCTTCCTCTTCACCCTCTCGCTCTTCCTGCTGGTGCGCGCCGCCCAGCGCAACCGGCTCGCAAGCTGGGGTCTGTGGGGGCTCGTCTTCGGCCTCGCCACGCTCACCCGGGGCAACGCCCTGCTCTTCCTGCCGGCGCTCGGGGTCTGGATCGCACTCGACCGGGAGCGTTCGGCCGGGAGGCGCATCGCCAGCTTCGCCGTCGCCACCGCCGGTGTGCTCGCGATCCTGCTTCCGATCGCGCTGCGGAACCACGCCGTCGGCGGCGACCTGGTGCTGCTCAACAGCCAGGGGGGCCAGAACTTCTACATCGGCAACTTCCGGGGCAACGACACCGGCGCCTACCGGGCGCCCCCCTTCCTGCGCGCCTGCCCCCAGCACGAGGAGAAGGACTTCGAACGGGAGGCCGTAGCGGCGCTCGGTCGCCCGCTCAGGCCCAGCGAGATCTCGCGCTACTGGCTGGGGCGCGGCCTCGAGGAGATCGCCGCGGATCCCGCGCACTTCGCCCGCCACCTCCTGCGCAAGGGCGTGGTGCTCGTCAACCACTACGAGGTCCCGGACAACTACAGCTTCGACTTCTTCGCCGAGGAGGCGATCCCCGCGCTGTCGTGGCCGCTGCCGAGCTGGGGCATGCTCTTCCCCCTCGCGCTCTGTGGCGCCTTCTTCGCCCGGAGCCGGCGGGAGACGCAGCTGCTCCTGCTCTTCGGCCTCGGCTACGCCGCCGGACTCTTCATCTTCTTCAACCTCTCGCGACTGCGCCTGCCCCTCGTGCCGCTGGTCCTGCTCTTCGCCGCCCACGGCGCCTTCGAGATCCTGCGACGGGTGCGGGCCCGACGCTGGCGACCGGTGCTCGTGACCCTGGCCTTCCTCGCCGTCGCCTACCCCACCGTGTACGCAGACGTCGGCGGCGAGCGTCACGTCATCCGCTTCTTCAACCTGGCACAGGCGCACCAGGCCCGGGGCCGCGCCCATCGCGATCGGGCGGCCGAGCTCTCGGCGGCCGGCGACGAGCGCGCGGCGCGCGCGGAGCTCGCGATCTCGGATCGTGAACGGGACCTGGCGGAGCGGGCCTACTACGACGGGCTCGAGCAGGACCCCAGCAGCCGCCGGCTCCGAAACGGCCTGCGAATGCTCCTCGAGGTTCGGGTGGCACAGCTCGAGCGTCTGGATCGAGACCTCGACGCGCTCGAGAAGGCGCGGGAGCTGACCGCGGTCGCACCCTACTTCCCCGACGGACACGCTCGCCTCGGCGTGCTCCAGGCGCGATTGGACCGGCGCGACGAGGCCAGGGAATCCTTCCAGCGCGCGCTGGCCATCGATCCGGCGAATCGGCGCGCGCGCAACGGTCTCCTGAAGCTCGACTTCGGTCGCGGCAGCGAATCGAGGCCGCGCGCCCGCGGCGCCGAGGCGCCGGAGTCGGGAGCGTAAGGCGCCGGTGGCACCCCTGGAGCCGATGACCCGGGCCCGGGCGAACTACGCCCTCGGCGTGCTCGTGCTGGTCTACGCCGTCAACTTCATCGACCGGAACATCCTGTCCGTACTCCTCCAGCCCATCAAGGAGGACCTCGGCGCATCGGACACGGCGATGGGATTCCTCACCGGCTTCGCCTTCGCCGTCTTCTACACCTTCGCGGGAATCCCGATCGCGCGCATCGCCGACCGCGGCTCACGACGAGCCGTCATGGCGGTGGGAATCGCCTTCTGGAGCCTCATGACCGCCGCGTCGGGTCAGGCGCGCAGCTTCGCGCAGCTCGCGATCGCGCGGATCGGCGTCGGCGTGGGCGAGGCGTCGGCGACGCCGGCGGCCCACTCCCTCATCTCCGACTACTTCCCACCGGATCGTCGCACCCGGGCGATCGCGATCTACAACACCGGTGCGGGGCTCGGCGTGCTCTTCGGGCTGCTGCTCGGGGGCTGGCTGCAGGAGACGGTGGGTTGGCGCACCGCCTTCGCGGTGGTCGGCCTGCCGGGCCTGGCGGTGGCCCTGCTGGTACGTTTCACACTGCCCGAGCCGGAGCGCGGGCACTCGGAGGGCATCCGCGACGACGGCGAGGCGCCGGGAGTCGTCGAGACCCTCCGCTATCTCGGGTCCCTGCGGACCTTCCAACACCTCGCCCTGGCGGCCGGCCTCTACGGCATGACCGCCTACGGGCTCCTGGGCTGGGCGCCGACCTTCATGCGCCGCGTACACGAGCTCGGTTACGCGGAGGTCGGCCTGAAGCTCGGTCTGGTCATCGGCATCGCCGGATCGATCGGTGCCTACTTCGGTGGAGTGCTCTGCGACCGGCTCGCCCGCAGGGACCGGCGCTGGCTGCTGTGGATCCCGGCGCTGGCGGGTGCACTGCTCGCGCCCTTCTACGCGATCTTCGTGCTCGCGGACGACCCGGGCCTGGCGCTGCTGGCGTTCGTCCCGGTGAATCTGCTCAACGTGATCTTCGCCCCGCCCACCTACACGATCACCCAGGGGCTGGCACGCCTGCGCATGCGCGCGATGGCGTCGGCGATCGTGCTCTTCGTGCTCAACCTGATCGGCCTCGGCCTCGGCCCGACGCTGGTGGGTGCGATGAACGACTGGCTCGAGCCGCGCTACGGCGTCGGCGCCGTCCGCGCCTCCCTGCTGCTGCTGCTGATCGCGAGCTCCTGGGGCGTCGTCCACTCGCTGCTGGCCGCCCGGACGCTCGAAGCCGACCTGGACCGCGCCGCGGCCGTCGACCGCGACTGAGCGGCCAGACCTCAGGCCCCGGCGCGGGCCGGGAGCCGATGCGGAATCAGCGCGTCCCGATCGATGTGGGCGATGCGGGCGAAGATGCGCTCCACCCATCGATCGAAGAGCTCGATCCCGCGGCCGGTGCCGAGATCGACGCGATCGATCGTGACCATGCGGTGCAGCACCGCGAGCATCGAACGTCGGTAGTCGCGCAGGCACTCCTCGCGCGAGTAGCCCGCTACGCCCGCCGCGAGCAGGGCATCGTGGTAGCCGACGACCAGCGCCACCTCCTCCTCGACCGAGACCCGGGGCGAGAGCGCGCCGGAGAGGAAGTAGGCGACGTCGTAGGGAGCGGGCCCGCGACCGACGCCCTGCCAATCCACCACCCGTGGCGAGGGCTGGTCGTCGAAGAGGAGGTTGTCGAGCCGGAAGTCCCCGTGCACCAGCGTGGGCGGCGCCTGGGCGTGCAGGACGGTCTGGAGGGCCGGGGCGCGCTCCGAGAGCCAATCGAGAACGCCGCGATCGTCACCCGAGAGCGTCGCGGAGAAACGCTCCTCGAAGGTCGCGCGGGAACGCAGGAACATCGCGTGGGCGATCCGCAGTCCGAGATCCAGCTGCGAGACCCAGTGATGGCGGCGGAGTGCCTCGCTCCGCCAGTGAGGAGCCTGGGCGTCGGCGATGGTGCGGAGGATCGGCTCGCACTGCGAAGGCGTCCTTCCCACCAGCTGATCGCCCGCCACGGCCCCGGCGAGGTCCTCGATCAGCAGCAGGTAGCGGCGCCGGCTCCTGCGGGCGACCCACTCGAAGAAGAGCATGGAGAGCCCCAGGGCCCAGCGCGGCAGGCCGTCGACGAAGCGGATGACTGCGGCGCCGTGCTTCGACGCCGGGCTGTCGTCCATCAGCGCGAGGTAGAGGGCCGGTGTCCGGTAGCTCACGCGGGGCGCGAGCTCCCGGTAGAAGCACACCTCGCGCTCGTAGGCGCCGAGCAGCTCGCCGGTCGCGCGGTTCGAGGCGATCTCGGTCGGGAACTTCGCGATCACGTGGGTGGGAGCCCCGGGCACCGGGCGGTCGAGGTCGAGCCGCAGCCGCGCCACGGTCCCCACGAAGCCCTCGCCCTCGCCGAGCATCTGGACGTCCACGGCCCCGACCCGGGCCCCGCCCAGGACGCCGTGCAACGCCTCGGTCAGCCAGCCGGGCGTTAGCTCCTCGACGCGCTGGGGAATCACCTGGGACAATGGAGGTCTCAGTCCTTGCGCTCGCCGTGATCGAGGTCGTGGCGCTGCAGCACGCCGTCAGCACCGGGCTCGAGGACCCTCTCCCAGATCTTCACGCGATCGTTCTCGAAGAGCAGCCGGGTGGCGATGTCGCCATAGGGGGATGCGTCGTCGGCCATGGGGGCTCCTTCGATTCAGTAGCCGCGCTCGACGTCGACCCCGTATTCCAGGGCCTCGCCGTCGAGGTAGTGGCGCAGATTCTCGAGGAAGGGGTCGAGCAGCCGGTCCAGGGCGCCGGGACCGCTCCAGGAGGTGTGGGCCGAGAGGCGGACCCGCGGGTGGAGATAGAGCCAGTGACCCGCCGGCAACGGCTCGGGCACGGCCACGTCGAGGGACGCGAGCCCGACGCGCCCGTCGTCGAGCGCCTCGCGCAGGGCCTCCTGATCGACGAGCTCGCCGCGCGCCACGTTCACCAGGTGCACGCCACGCTTCACGCTCGCGAACGCCCGTGCATCCAGCAGGGCGCGCGTCTCCGAGGTGGCCGGCGCAGCCAACACCAGATGATCGGCGGCGGCCAACAGCGCGTGGAGATCCGGCACGATCTCCACGCACGGGTGCGGGCTCGGCTTCCCGGTTCTGCGGTGCGCGAGGATCCGCATTCCGAATGCGTCGGCGCGTGTCGCGACCGCCTGGCCGATGCCGCCGATCCCGATCAGCCCCAGGGTCCGACCGTGAAGCCCGCCCAGCCGGAGCCCCACGCTCCAGAGCTCCGGAGGCTCGTTCACCCACGCGTCGGGCAGTCGCTTCTCGGCGGCCAGGATCATCGCGAGCACCCACTCGGAGATCGGAATCGCGCTGGCACCACGCGAGCAGGTGAGGGGTCGGTCCCCGAGGGCCTCGAAGGGAAAACGGTTCACCCCGGTCCCGTAGGCGTGGATCCAGCGCACGCCGCGCTTCACGACCTCCGGCAGATTAGCGCTGCCCCAGGCCTGGGTGAGGAGCACCTCGCCCTCGGCGTCGTCCGGCACTGCCCCGCTCTCGGGGATCACGCGCACCCGCACCGACGGGAAGCGCGCCTCGAGAGGCCCGAAGATCCCGATGGGCAGGTGGGAGAGCACGCACAGCTCGCGGTCCGCCATTGCACTCCCTGCGTTGCATCGCTCGCTCGAGCCACGCCCGGCGCTCGTCCATGCTCGCGTGCATGACCATGTTGATCGGCGAGATCTTCCAACGCAATGCCGAGGTGGTGCCAGATGCCGTCGCCGGCCGACGAAGAAGATGCGTCTCGTTGACGAGAGCCCGTCAGGGCAGATCGAACTCGATCACGATGGGCTCGAAGCGCAGGGGCTCGGCAAGACCGCGCAGCTCCCGCCGCCCCCCGTCCCACTCGATGGAGAGCGCGTAGGGGGCGACGTCCTCGTCCCCGTCACAAGCGGAGGGATAGTCGACCCCCACCCGGTAACGCCCCTCGAGGGGTGCGGAGAAGTCCGCCACCTCGATGCGGAGGGCCGCACCGCGCTCCGCGTCGCAGCGCTGATCCTCCGCCAGCACGCCGCCGGAGCGGACGGGCGTGTTGGCGTAGTAGAGGGTCTCGAGCTGCGGATCCGTGACGTACAGGTCCAGGTCCGCCGTCCCGGCGAAGGCGAGTCGCACCCGGAGGGTGCCGGCCGCGCGCTCGGAACCGCGGGCGAGCGCCACCTCCAGAGCGGCGGCGGTCTCGGTGCGGGAGGCGTCCCAGGTCGGAGGCGGCGGCGGCGCGGGGGCGCCGGCCGCACAGGCCTGGAGCCAGCAGGCCGCGATCAGGACCCACCGCGCCCCGGGCGCGACCACGCGGCGCCGCAGTCCGACCCGAAGCGCAACGTCGCGCCAGCTCCGCCATCGCCGCCCGCTCGCACCCACCCGCTCATGCTCCCCGGACGAGACGGGAAGCGCAACCGCCATCTCGGCGGCGCGGCACCGGCGCTCGATCCCTCCGGAAACGGCGGCCTGCTAGCCTGCCGCGGCATGCAGGCGGCAAAGCTCCAGGCGAGTGTCCTCGCACTGGCGGTCCTCTGCTGGGGCTGCAGCGAGGCACCGCCCCACCTCATCCTCTTCACGGCCGACACCCTGCGCCCCGATCACCTCTCGCTGAACGGCTACCCCCGCGAGACGTCACCGCGCATCGACGCCTTCGCCCGCGCTGCGTGGCACTTCGAGCAGGCCTTCTCGGTCATCCCGAAGACCGCCCCCTCCTTCGCGACGATGTTCAGCGGACGCCATCCCCGCCAGCACGGCGTGCGCTGGAACTTCGGCCGCATTCCGCCTCGGACATCGCTACTGGCCGAGCAGCTGCGCGACGCCGGCTACCGGACCGCAGCCTTCGTGGGCAATCCCGCACTGCGCGAGAGCAAGGGCTTCGCGCGGGGCTTCGATCGCTGGGCCCCGGTCCAGGGGGGGGTCGAGCCACTCCTCGAGGCGTTCTTCGCCTGGGCGGAAGCGCCCTGGGACGCGCCCACCTTCGTCTGGATCCACACCCTGGACCCCCATGGCCCGTACACACCTCCCCCCGCCTACGAGCGCCTCTTCCTCGACGACGCCCACGGCCGTTCGGACGCGCGGGTACCCGGGGGCTACGCCATCGACCCGGAGCACCCCGAGAAGGTGCTGGGCTCCGTTCCGCGTTATCAACAGCGACCCGACGGCGAGGACCGGGTGGCCCGCTACGTGGCCCGCTACGACGCGGAGATCCGCCTGGTCGACGACGCCTTCGGGCGCGTCCTCGACTTCCTGCGGGAGCGGGGCCTCGACGACGCCAGCGCCATCGTGTTCACCTCGGATCATGGCGAGAGCCTCGGCGAGCACGACTACTACTTCGAGCACGGCTGGTTCGCCTACGAGCCGGGGCTGCGGATCCCCTGGCTGGTCAAGACGCCGGGGCAGACGCAAGGACGGCGCATCGACGCCCCGGTCTCGAATCTGGACTTCCTGCCGACGGTGCTGGCCCTGGCGGGGCTCGCTGCCGACACGCCGCTCGCGGGGCGCGACCTGCTCGCCGACGCGCTCCACGACACCCCTGTCGTGGTCGAGAGCTCCGACCGCTATCCGCAGAAGTTCTTCGGACTCCGCACGGCGACCGAGAAGTACCTGCGCAGCGAGGATGGGACGCACGAGGAGCTCTACGACCTGTCCGCCGATCCCGGCGAGACCGAAGATCGCATCCGCGACCGCCCCGAGCGGGCGCGCGTCCTGGCGGCCGAGCTCGACCGCCAGCTCGAAGCACTGCGGCGCGACGCTGCGACCCCCTCCACCGGGGATCGGGACGACGCCGAGACGAGCGAGCGTCTGCGCGCGCTCGGCTACGTCGAGTGATCGCACGAAGCGACGCCAGATTCAGCGCGAGAAGTAGAGCGCCCCTCCCGGAAGACGCTGGAGGTTCGGGAACACGGCGCGAAAGCGGGGAACCCGCTCCAGGGTGTCCTGGAGGACCTGTCGCTTGCGGGGGTCGGCCAGGAAGGCGCGGGAGAGATGGACCCCGGCGATGGGCACGTACTCGTCCGAGATCGTCAGGGCTCCGAGCACGGGCGTGCCGTCTTCCAGCCGATCGTAGTGGAGGCGGACGCTGCGCCGGTCCGCCTCCCACGCCACTGCGTACGACTGGTCGGACAGGACCACGTCGTCGGGCCGCGTGTGCTCCCGCAGGAAGGCGAAGTGATCGCGATCGATCCAGGCCGCTCGGGCCGGAACCTCGCGGAACGCGGCGACGACGGCGGGCGGATTCGCCATGACCAGGGCCAGGAGGGCGAACGCCGCGAGGCGGATGCGCTCCGGAACGAGGCGCGAGACGCCCCACCACAGCACGCCCACCGACAGCAGGATCGCCGCGGGCAGGAAGTGGAAGTGATACTTGTCGAAGAAGAAGTCGGTGAAGCTCACGAGGACCGCGTTCGCTCCGAACGCGACGACGACCAGCCACGCCAGGGCTCGCAGCCCGGAGCGCAGGGGGACGACGGTCCCGGCCAGGGCGGCCGGAAGGACGAGGAAGGTCCCGGCGAGCGTCGGCAGCGCCAGCAGCAGCGCGAGCGCGTGTCGGCGCCACTTCGCCAGGACGAGATCGGGATGGGCCCGCGCGAAGTCGAGGGGGGGGACGAACTCGCGCACCCACGGAACCGTGAGGTCCCACTTCTCCCAGCCGGGACCCGTGCCGGAGGGAAGCAGGAAGTAGGTGTGCAGCGAGAAGAACGGGCTGCCGGCCACCTCCAGGTTGCGCAGCATCCAGGGAGCCATCGGAGCAAAGAGCCCCAGCGCGAACAGACCGGCGCCGAGCAGCGCACGCCGCGCCCCGGCACCGCCCGCGCCGCGCAGCTCGGAGACCAGCAGCGCCGCCCCGAAGACCGGCCCGGCGAGGAGCGCGTTGGTCCGCCCCAGCGACGCCAGGCCGAGGGCCACCCCCGCCAGCAGCCACGCCCACAGCCGGCCGCTCCCCCCGAGACCGCGCCAGGCGGCGAACAGGGAGAGGGTGAAGAAGAAGACGACCGGAGGCTCCGAGAGACCGGAGGCTGCACTCTCCAGCATGGCGCCGTTGAGCGTGAAGAGGACGACGGCCGCGATCGCGGGTGCGAGACCCAGCGCCGCGCGCGACCAGGCGAAGAGCAGCGCCGAGGTCGCGGCGTGGAAGAGAGCGCCGTAGGCCACGACCGCGGCCGGTCCCTCACCCAGCAGCCGGAACGCGCCCGCCAGGGCCAGGCTCGGGAGGGGAAAGCGATGGAGGTTCGGCCACGGGGCCGACAGCAGCTCGTGCTCGCGCAGGAACTCCAGGTGCAGGGCATAGATCGCCTGCTGGGACGTGAAGCCCCGGCCCCGGACGATCTCCCGGGCGATCTGGGCGTAGTCGAAGCCGTCGGGACGCCAGAGTCCGTCCACGCACTGCCACGCGAAGAAGGCGATCGCCAGGGCGGTGAACGTCGCCGCCACCAGGGGCGCAGCGATCACGGCTTCCGCTCGATCGCGAGCGCAGCGATCACGGCTTCCGCCCGATCGCGAACACCGAGCTTCCGAAGGGCAGCGAGACGCCCCGGGCGATCAACGCGTTCTCCACCCAGAGCACGCCGAGCAGCGCCGCATTCGTCGCACCGGCGGGAGAGCGATGGAGCTGCGAGCGAGCATCGCCGCTGCGCCCGCGGCCGAGCCAGCGACCCGGCAGGCGAGAGATCACCACCGCGGGCAGGAGCGCGCACAGGCGGTAGCTCGACCTCACCACGTCGAGCTCCAGATCCGACAGCAGCGTCCGCACCCGACCGGCAACGACACGCTCACTCGTGTGCACGGCCAGATCGTGCTCGGCGTGGAGCCACCGGTAGGCCGGCAGGTTGAGGACGAGCAGACCGCCCGAACGCATCCGCCCCACCAGGCGCCGCAGTCCGGGCAGGCAGGGCTCCAGGCCCGGGATGGAGAGGGCGTCGAAGCTCACGACCAGGTCCAGGGCGTCGACGTGGACCGGCGGATCGCGGAGATCGCCGCGGTAGAGGTCGGCCTCCCCTTCACCGAGCTTCGCGCGAGCGAGGTCGAGTGCATGCTGCGAGAGGTCGAACCCTCCCAGATAGGACGGCGACAGCCGCTCGGCCAGGAAGCGCAGGGTCGCCCCGGTGCCGCAGCCGGCGTCGAGCACCGCAGGGGCCGGGGGAAGCGCGAGATCCGGCCGGTCGAGGCAGCGGCCCACGAGATCGCGCAGACCGCGGTACCACCAGTGGTGCTCCTCGGCGCGCGCCATCAGCTCGATCTCGCCCGCGTGCATGGGAGGCGCAGGGTAGCGCCACGGCCTCCCCCTCCGGGCAACCGACCGGCGGGGCGGACCTCCTGCCGGGCGCGCCACAGCCATCCGCTCGGCGCGGGGTCGCTCCCACTGCGCTGGTCGACTAGCTTCTCCGAGGCACGATCGCCTGCGGACTGCGAAGGAGGACGCGCTAGATGGAGCGGTTCATCTCCCCCGACGAGCTCGCGCGAGACCGGCGCTTCAAGCGCTCGCCCTCCCGGAACGAGCTGTTCCGCACGCTGCCCGACGACGTGGACTCGGTCGTGCGAATCCTCGAGGAGATCGCTCCGAAGCTGCGCGAGCGCGTCGAGGGCACCGCGCTCGAAGCCGTGTTCGACGAGCTTGGGCCCGGATTCGTCTTCCTGACCAACGCGGGCGCCCAGTCGGAGTTGGACCGGACTCCGCTCCAGCTGCGCCTGCAGCTCCACGGCATCTTCGTCGGCGAGCTCCAGGCTCTCGAGGCCGCAAGCCGCACGCTCTGGGACTTCCCGGATGCACCGTGGGAGTTCAAGATGGACATGGCGCGCCAGTGCTGGGACGAGGCGCGCCACGTGCAGGTCTACGAGAAGCTGATCGAACACGTCGGGGGGGAGATCGGGGAGTTCCCCGAGAACACCTTCCTCTTCGAGGTCTCCTGCGCCGACGATCCGGTGCTGCGGGTCGCGGGCGTGAACCGCTGCCTGGAGGGTCTGGCCTGCGACGCCTTCCGCTCCCTGGTGGACTACGGCAAGGCGACGGGAGACGACGTGATCGCCCAGGCCGTCGACTTCGTCCTCGCCGACGAGCTCACCCACGTGCGCTTCGGCAGCAACTGGGTGAAGGAGTTCACCCGAGACGACCCCGAGCGGGCCCGACGCGCGAAGGAGTTCCAGCGCGAAACCGACCAGCGCTTCGTCTTCGGCGGCGGTCGGACCGTCGCCCGGGACGAGCGACTCGAGGCGGGCTTCAGCGAGGACGAGCTCGCAGAGCTCGACCAGATCCTCGCCGACGTTCCCAGCCGCACGACCCTGGTCCAGGCCGCAGAGATCCTCCGCGACCGCCACCAGGCCCGGTTGCGCGGCGAGGACGTACCGCCCTACGAGGGCGAATCCGCCTGAGGCTCACCCGCCGCCCCGCGCCGCTGGCGGAGCGCCGCGGCGAAGGCGAGCGCACTGGGGAGGAAGCCGTAGGCGAGGCTCGCCGCGAGGATCGCGGCCACCGACCCCTGGATTCCCCAGCCCAGCCAGCCCAGCACGAGCAGTCCGCAGCACGCACTGGCCGCGCGACGCGGCAGCTCGCGGCTGGCGAGAGCCCGGCCCAGGTGCCGGTAGTGGGTGCGGAAGGCGACCATCTGGGCGCAGGCGACGCCCACCATCAGCCCGACCAGGGCCGGCTGCTGCGCGAACACCAGGATCGAGCAGAGCGCCACGAGCCCGCCGATCGTGCTCGGCACGCCGGGGAAGAAGCGCGGATCGCCCTGGTCCTTGTCGAGGGTGAAGTAGACGAGTCGGCCCACGGTGAAGAGCGTGAAACAGGCACCCACCGCGATGCCCTCGCGGCCGCCGAGGGCGACCGCCAGCGCAACGCCGGGCGCGACGCCATAGCTCACGCCGTCGGCGACGTCGTCGGCGAGCACTCCGATCCGGGAGCCTCCGAAGCACCTTGCCGCGGCGCCGTCGAGCCCGTCGAAGACAGCCCCCAGCAGCAGGAAGAAGAGCGCCAGCTCGAAGCGCGACGCCAGCGCGCAGGCGATGCCCACGCCACCACACACGAGATTCGCGGCGGACAGCAGGTCGGCGAGCGCACGCAGGGGAGATCGGGAGAGGGATCGACTCGGAGAGGCGGTCATGGGGGCTCCGGGTTTTCGCCCCTCGAATCGCAAGCCTCATGCCAGCCCGCACTGTCCAGAGAACCCTCGCGAGATCGGTGGGTTGGGAGAGTTGCCGGAGAGCTGCGAGCGCATCCGACCCGTCACTGACTGCGCGGCAACGGACATGCGCTGACCGCGCAGTCGCCCCGCCACCGCGATCAGAGCCGGGGAATCGCGCGCAGCAGTGCGGCCTCCGCTCCGGCGTCGGATCCCGTGATCCGCAGTGCGCGCTCGTCGTCGAGGATCACGGCGTCGATGCCGTAGCGTTCCAGGCAGTCGGGATCGAGCTCCCGACAGTCGGCGGCCAGGCGTTCGTTCGCCGCGCGCACGGAGGCCGGGAGGCGCGGAAGCCAGCCCAGGGCCAGGGGCTTGCCATGGACCGTCTGGTTCAGCTTGGGGTGACGGGTGCGATCGACGACGGCGCGAATTGCGGAGTCCCCACGGAGCCGCTCCGCGATCGCGCTGGGGCGCACGCTCCACAGCGGCTTCGAGAGCGGGAGCGGGAAGACGAGCACGACCTCGAGGGCAAAGGCCAGGGCGACACAGGGCACGAGCCATCCGCTCCCGCTGCGCTCGGCCAGCGAGCGCCGGATGTCGGTCAGCGCGAGGCCGAAGAGGGTCGTGAAGCAGAAGGTCGCGGGCAGCGCCCAGCGCCAGTGGTTCGTCATCAGCTCGAAGACCGGAAGCGTCTGGAGCCAGCGCGCCGGCAGGGGAATGCCCAGCGGCGCCCCGTCCACGATCTTCAGCTCGGGCCCGAGGGCGAGGGCCAGCATGACGAGGCCGGGCACCCCCCAGCGCGCGTAGAGCCGACGCCGGCGACCGACGCTCCACCCCACGAGGATCGTCGCCGTCGTGACGTAGCCGACGAACACCACCATGTAGCCGATCCGCCCGGCGCGCTCGCCGACGATCCCTCGCGAGGGCAGGACCAGCTCGGCGAGGGACGCGGCCAGCTCGGTGTTCTGTGGTCCGTGATGGACCGAGAGGGGCTCCGCAGCCGCCCAGACCATGGGGAGCGCCCTGGGCAGCACGAGCAGCACCAGGGGGAGCGCAAAGGCGGCCAGCTTCGAGAGAGCCTGCGCACTTCGCAGCCCGCGCACCAGTCGCGGCGCATCCGGCGCCAGGTAGAGCGCCATCAGCACGACCCCGTAGACGAAGTAGTAGGGGGTGACGTGGAAGGCGAGAGCGAGGGCGAGAGCGAGGGCGGCGAAGCGACGAGGCGTCGGCTCCGCGCGCGCCCGCTCCAGCGCGAGGAACGCGAGCGGGAGCACCCAGACGTGGACCAGGTAGCCCCAGCCGTTGAGCACACTGCTCTGCCAGCCGGGCGAGACGGCGAAGGCCAGCCCCGCCAGCCGCGCGGCGGATGGATCGGCGCCCATGCGTTCGGCGAGCCGCGCCGCAAGCGCCGCGGCCAGCACGAACGACGCGAGAAGGAGCGCGTTGTAGGCCCCGGCGAGCCCGAGCAGCCCCGTCAGTGCCGCGGAAGCCGCATTCACGGCGAGGTTGAGGTCGGCCAGGTGGAGATCGACCACCAGTGGGTAGCTGACCATGTCCGTCCGGAAGAAGTCGCTCCCGGAGCTGCCGACGGCCCGAACGGACCACCACTGCAGCCAGAGACTGTGCTCGATGTCGGCGTCCCAGTGGGAGATGACCGAGCCGAAGGGATCCGTCGCCAGGGGGAAGCTCACGGCGACGAAGACCGCCGCGATCAGGAGCGTCGAGCGCACCCCGGACGCGGACATACCCCTCACACGCAGTCGGCGGCGCCCCCGTCGATACGCAGATCCGCGGCGTTCACGTAGCGCGCGCGGTCACTGGCCAGGAAGGCAATCAGATGGCCCACGTCGACCGGGTCGCCGACGATGCCCGCCGGGATCGGCATGAACTCGTCGAAGATCAGCCGCTCGAGGGATGCGCGGTCCGTCGCCAGGTCCTTGCTCTCAGCGAGCTGGGAGAAGCTCTCGAGCACGTCGGCGGTCGCGACGATGCCCGGACTCACGCAGTTCACGGTGACGCCGGTGTGGGCGAGCTCCTTCGCCAGGGACAGGGTGACGTTCGCGAGCGTCGCCTTGGCGGCGTAGTAGTGGGGCATGCGCGCCCGGGGACGCACCGACCCGATCGTGCTGACGAAGATCACGCGTCCCCAGCCGCGCGCCCGCATGCCGGG
>Ga0209536_100002819_pt1 | contig 28200 bp, 28 predicted proteins | sample DeeMarSeWOR28_12_FD_187461 | JGI IMG/M metagenome (GOLD analysis project Ga0209536, IMG submission 187461) | Marine sediment microbial communities from White Oak River estuary, North Carolina - WOR-2-8_12 (SPAdes) (version 2) | ecosystem: Environmental > Aquatic > Marine > Intertidal zone >... | reverse complement strand
GGCGCCGACGCCGAGCTGATGATCGACGTCAATTGCGGCTGGGACCTGCCCACCGCGCTGGCCGCCGTCAAGCGCCTGCCGGAGGTCAACCCGCGCTGGCTGGAGGAGCCGCTGCACTGGTACGACGACCGCCGCCTGTTGAAATTGCTGGCGCAGAAAACCGATATTCCATTATCGGCCGGCGAGAGCGAGTCCAGTGCGCACGGCTGCCGCGCACTGCTGGAAGAGCAGGCGATACAGATTCTGCAGTTCGATTGCACGCGCATGGGCGGTTTCACCATGGGCCGCAAGCTGGCGGCACTGGCCGAACTCAATCACGTCGACGTGGCGCCGCATCACGACTGTTTCATCCATGCCCACCTTGTCGCCGGCAGCCCGGCCGGCCTGATCGTCGAATCCTTCACCGACCCCGAGCGCGACCCGCTGCAGGCCGAACTGTTCGCGAACCCGCCGCGTATCGAAAATGGGATGCTGCACCTCAACGACGCGCCCGGCCTGGGCCTGACGCTGCGCGAGGACAGTATCGCGAAATACGGCACGCGGATTCTTTGAAGACGGCGCGGCAGGATGCCTGTTCTTAAACCAGTGGGATAGTCGGGCCAGGGCGCCATGCCGGGTCATCGGTGTCGATAGTTTCTCGAGTGAATATAGAAACTCAGGATCTCGATTCCACCGCCCCGCTTATGACAGATCGAAACCCTGGCGGCGAATGTAGGCGCCGAAATCGGCGCGCGCCGGGCGCGAATACTGGCGCGTGCGATTCTCCGACCAGCCGTAGTTTTGCGCCACGCCGAACTCCTCGACCAGGCGTTGCCGCTCGGGAGGAGTCTGCTCGAGCGCTTCGCGGCGCCGATCGTAGGCGGCCACCTCGTCGAACAGCGCGGAATCGTCGTAACGATCCTGCATCACCGTAACGGACAGCGGCAGGCGCATGCTGAGTTCAGCCTGGCGCGACGGCCAGCCGACACACAGACCCGCCACCGGGAACACGTGCTGTGGCAGTTCCAGTTCGTCGGACAGCAGCTGCACCTGGTTGCGCAACTCGCTGAGCGGGCAGCAACCGAGACCATAGGATTCGGCCGCGATGATGAAGGTTTGCATGCAGATGCCGGCGTCCACCGCCGCATTCATGAAGGCATCCAGATGATCGTTGGCAAAGGCATGACCGCGCCAGTCGGCAAGCCTGCGGATGCGCCGGCTGTCGCCGCACCACACCAGTAACAGCGGCGCAGCGGCGGCCCAGCGGGTGCTTTCGGTGGCATTGGCGATGCGTTGTTGTTTCGCCCTGTCGCGCACATGGATAACGCAGGCCTGCTGCAGGTCCGACTTGGAGGGAGCGGAAAAGGCGGTCGCCAGCAAAGTATCGAGCAGATCGTCGCTAACTGCATCGTCGCTGAAGGCGCGATGGCTGCGTCGTGTCAGAATGTTGCTGACGGTAGTGTTTTCCTCCGTCGCACAATTGCTGTCGCAGGGAAGACCAAAGCGGGCCTGGATGTGGCGATTTAAACTCATCGATGAATCTCCGGGTGGTAACGCGGTGGCTCGACGCACATCGGACCCCGGTTTTCTTCGAGTCACGGCTGCTCGTCGTGAACGGCAATAATACCACGGCGAGCAGCCCTGATATCCACCACCGAAGTTATCGCTCCGACCTGGCTTCTGCTGTTCCAGTCATTGCCGGGGCTCGCGCTACTCGGTCGAGTCGGCGCCAGTGGTGCCCGTCTGGTTGCAGATCTTGAATTTTGCGAATTGGGCTTTTCCTGCGACAGAGTTGCCGTGGAATAAGTTGCCGACGCCGCGCTCGAAGATGGCTCGGGCACATTGCCGTCCACTCGCGCTGAGGGAAGAAAAAACCTGCCGATGGGCGGGTTTTTTTAATGCTCGATCTTTCAGGACGCTCGTAGTCGCGGCATCGATAGCATGGATCAACCTCGAACTTCGCCACCCACCGCGTAGTCACGCGGCGCTTCCCGCGAATTCTCTCGCATCCGCCGCTGTCCCTCGCTGCGCGGCTGGCTATTCTCTATGCGCTTCCACACCGAATGCCAGAAGTCCTCGCCACGCTGTTTGAACCAATCGTTGACCTCATGCCTGGCAACGCTCGTGGTTTCCTCTTCGGCCCGGTAAAGAGCCCTCCTGTTTTGTCTATGATTCATGCTCTTCGACTTTATAATTGTTCGCGCCATCATATCAGGCGACGACAAATGCGTTAATCACCCGAATGAGGTAAACGCGATTCAGTGTTAATTCGATCACAAAGTCCTGATTTTCAATTCGATACCATCTTAACCCTGTTAAATCGAAGCTGTATGTGGAGGGACTTCTTCCATGGTGACTTACGCTGAAGATCGCAGTTGTACGACCCAGTTCGAACTAGGCGAATTGTTTCACAAGGGCGATGCACAGGCGCGCGATTTCGAACAGGCTGCCAAGTGGTACATGACGGCCGCCAAGAAGGGATCGCGCCAGGCCCAGCATCGCCTCGGCATGATGTACGCACGTGGCCAGGGCGTCGCACAGAGCTACGCTCGCTCCTATGCCTGGTACAAGGTGGCGGCATTTCAGCATTCGCGCCGCGCAAAGCGCGCACTCAAGTATATCGAGTCAAGAATGAGCTGGGACCAGGTGCGCCGCGGCAACTGGCTGGCCCAGGAATACTACGACCGCTACGTGGCGGCCAAGAATCGCTAGCCCGAATATCCCGTCGATCCGCGGCAATTGCGCGTAACCGGTATCGAGTCTTTCCTGCCGATATTGTAAATCTCCCGGGTATCGATACCGGCATTACCCCTGGACCATGACCATCCGCCCGGCCACGGAAGCGATTCGCAGGGCATTGCGCTTGCGCGTGCCGCATGTCACGCAGGCCGTGCGAACCCAGGCATCTGCCCGAAAACTTAGTTATTTAAGTCGTTTTTCGGTAGCATCGGTTCCCCAGTTCAAGGGCAACTTTCATGAACCATTCAAAGGCTCCTTTAAACGATAGCGAAATCCGGCAGGCGGTGCGGGTGGTGTGGCGCGATGCCGGACTCGACGGCTCAGCCTGGTTTGAAACCATCAGTCTCGACGAATCACAACGATTCGACGATCAGCGCGGCGCCTACGTCTGCTGCTACGAACCAGCCAGCAACCGCACCATGAGCGGCATCGTGTTGTTCGCCAGCGATTCGCTGCATGACTGGCAGGTCGTCGAGGGCGCGCAGGCGCGCATCGTTCCCGACGAGTTCGCGATGGCCTGCGAACTCGCGCGGCAGGACGAAGCGTTTCTTGCGGCGCTGAAGCTACGCGGCCTGGACGATGCGTCCAGGGTGCTAATCGAGAGTTGGTCGGCTGGCAACTTCGGCAATCCCGAGGAACGGGAAAAGCGCATCGCCTACGGCCACTGCTGGCTGATGAACGATGCCGGCGACAACCCCTATGCCCGTCCCATCGCCAACCTGCACCCGGTGTTCGACCTGGCCGCGCGCAAGATTATTCGCATCGACGATTTCGGCGTGGTGCCGATACCACCCGACCCGGGTCCGATCCGACGCCCGCAACAGCGCGACGATCTGCGCGAAATCGCGATTACCCAGCCCGAGGGCCCGAGCTTCGAGGTCGACGGCTACCGGGTACGCTGGCACGACTGGGAACTGCAGGTGGGTTTTGCGCAGCGCGACGGGCTGGTGCTGTACGACATCGGTATCCACGACCAGGGACGGCTGCGGCCGATCATGAAACGCGCCTCGATGGCCGAGATGGTGGTGCCTTACGGCGACCCGCGCGCCGCCAATTTCCGCCGCAACGCTTTCGATACCGGCGAGTACGGCATCGGCGTCTCGCTCGATTCGCTGGCGCTCGGCTGCGACTGCCTCGGCCACATTCACTACTTCGACATCTGGACCCACGACTGGCGCGGGGAGCCGCGCCTGATCAGGAATGCGGTATGTATGCACGAAGAAGACTACGGCATCCTGTGGAAATACTCGGTGCCCGCGGCAGGCCAGAGCACGGTCACGCGCTCGCGCCGCCTGGTGGTGTCGTCGATCGCCACCATCGGCAACTACGTGTACGGCTTTTTCTGGTACTTCTATCTCGATGGCACGATCGGCGTAGAGGTCAAGGCGACCGGTATCCCATTCCCGTCCGCGCTGGAAAACGGCAGCGCGAGTCCCTACGGCCGCCAGATCGGCGACCAGGTCGAGTCGCACGTGCACCAGCACGTGTTCAGCTTTCGTTTCGACATGGCGCTCGACGGCGAGCGCAACTCGGTCAGCGAAATGAACTTCAGGTCCGCGCCGAGCGGGCCGGATAATCCCCATGGCAACGCCATCATCAGCGAGGAAACGCGTTTCCACAGCGAACTCCAGGCGCAGCGTGAAATCGACGCGCGCCAGTCGCGTTACTGGCGGGTGCTGAATCCGAACGTCCACAACCGTTACGGCGAAGCGGTGGCCTATAAGCTGCTGCCGGGCGCCAACTCGTTCCCGCTGCAGCAGCCGGACTCGTCGATGGGCCGGCGCGCCGCCTTCATGTATAAACACCTGTGGGTGACCCGCCACGATGCCGACGAACTCTATCCGGCAGGCTGGTTCCCGAACCAGCACGCCGGCGGCGACGGGCTGCCGAAATGGACCACGGCCGATCGCAGCATCGACAACGAACACGTCGTGGTCTGGCACACGGTCAACTATCACCACTGGCCGCGTCCCGAGGACTGGCCGGTGCAGCCGACCGTGTACGCCGGTTTTCACTGGATGGCGGACGGTTTCTTCGACGAAAACCCGACCATGGACACAGCGCGCAAGTAGGCACGGCGACAGCACCGTCGACGATGGCCAGCCCGGCGGAGGCAGCAAGCGAAGATCCCGCCCGGCTGGTCAGTCGTGATCGCGATCCGGCGCGGAATTGGTTACACTCGAACGCGAGCCGCGGCCGCGCGCGACCGACGACTGCAGGCGACGGGCAGACAGGTAGACGTCCTGACGCAACATCGGCAAGACAGGCGTCCATCCTCTGCTGTCGGCAATCCATTTCGGCAAGGGCAATCCATGAAGCAGGACCGACCCAATATACGCGTCATCCAGGCGGACCAGCTGGCCGCCAGGTACCTCGGCGCCCACGGCAACGGCGTCGAGTCCAGCTCGTCGACACCGATCTTCGCCCACTGTCTGCACCACCTCGACTATCGCTTTGCGGAGGAATGAGCATGCCCGGTTTACGTACACTGTCTGCCGAGCTGCGCGCCGGCCGGATTACCTCCACCCAACTGGTGGAAGAAGCGCTGGAACGCACCAGGCAATCGAAATCGGTGTTCATATCCATCAATCCCGGGTTGATCAACCTCACTTACTCCATCGACCGGGCGCGTAAAAAATCACAGGTGCTGACGCCGCTGGCCGGTATTCCGATCGCGCTCAAGGACCTGTTCAACATACGCAACGAAAAAACCCTCGCCGGATCGAGGGTACGCCGCCACTACGCACAACCGGAAGATGCCGATGCCGAGGTGGTCGCCCCGCTGCGCGCCGCCGGCCTGCTGTTCTTCGGCCGCACCAACATGAGCGAATTCGCCTACTCCGGCATCGGCAAGAACCCGCATTTCGGCACGCCGCCGTCGATCTGGGATCGTGCCACCGGGCGTTTGCCGGGCGGATCCTCGTCGGGCAGCGCGGTCGCCGTGGCCGAGGGTATCGTACCGGCGACGCTGGGCTCGGATACCGCCGGCTCCTGCCGTATCCCCGCGGCCTTCAACGGCGTGGTTGGCGTCAAGCCGAGCTTCGGGCGCATGTCGCTGAAGGGTATCTACCCGCTGTCGCCGACGCTGGACGCGCCCGGGCCGATCGCCATCGACGTCGACAGTTGCTACATACTGGACCAGTTGATGTGCGGCAAGGCGAAACCCGAAGATGAAATGCCGCGCCTGCGCGCCGCCGCAATCGACCAGCTCAAACTGGTGATTCCCGAGGCGCGCGTGATGCAGGGACTGGATAAAGAGGTACAGAGCGCTTTCGAGCGTTCCGTGGAAACCCTCGCTGCAGCCGGCGCCAGTATCCGCCGGGCACCGCTCGCGCTGCTCGATCGCTGCGACGATTTGTTTCTGCAACGCCCGCTGGTGGTGCGCGAGGTCTGGAATCATCACCACGACATGCTCGCGCGGCACCTCGATGAATACGACCCCTTCGTCGGCCTGCGCATGCAAAGCGGCGCCGACGTCAGCGATGCCGAGCAGCGGGCGCGTTACGCCGCTCGGGCGCAACTGGTCGCCGAGTTCGAGCGCGAGTTCGCCGGCCTCGAGGCCGACGCGCTGCTCTACCCGACGGTGGCCTGCGTGCCGCCGCCCATTGCGGCAACCGAGAATGCCGAGGAAGCACGCTTGATCAACCTGCGCTGTCTGCGCAATACCGCCACCGCCAATTACTTCGACGGCTGCGCGATCAGCCTGCCCTGCCACGACGCCGGCGCGGCGCCGGTCGGCCTGATGCTGTGCGCCGCCAACGGCATGGACGAGGCGCTGTATCGAGTCGCCGCGGCTGTCGAAGCCGAGCTGCGGCAATAACTGCGTGCACGGGTAAAACGGATATGAAATGATTTTTCGTTTCCAACAATTCGAGCTCGACACCGAGCGTTTTTTGCTGAGCCACGAACAAACGGCGGTCGCTATCGAACCGCTGGCTTTCGACCTGCTGGTGTACCTGATCCGTCATCGCGAGCGGGTGGTGACGCGCGACGAGTTGCTGCAACAATTATGGGCCGGCAAGGTGGTGAGCGATGCGGCGCTTGGCGCCAGGCTGAAGGACGCGCGCAGAGCCGTCGGCGACAGCGGTAGCCGCCAGGCGGTCATCAAGACCGTGCATGGCCGCGGTTACCAGTTTGTCGCCGATATCAGCGAAACCGGGGGCGCCGCGGCGGGCGAGTCGCAGCTGGCGGCTCTCGATCCGGTGCGCGGTGACATACCCTCGATCGCGGTTCTACCTTTCCACAACCTGGGTGACGATGCGCAACAGGCCTATATCGGTGAAGGTATCGCGCAGGACATCACTACCGCGTTGTCCAGGATTAAACGCCTGCTGGTTATCTCCAGCATCTCGACCGCGAATTACAGCGAGAAGTCACCCGATCTGCGGCAGATCGGCAGTGAACAGGGCGTGCGCTACGTGCTCGAAGGCAATGTACGCAGATCCGCCAGCCGCGTGCGCGTGACCGCGCGGCTCATCGAAGCGGCGAACGGCGCCCTGCTGTGGGCAGAGCGTTATGATCGCGAACTGCGCGATATTTTCGCGTTACAGGATGAAATAACCCGCGAGATCGTGAGCGCGCTCGACGTGCAACTGCTCGAAGGCGAGCAGGCGCGCTTCTGGTCCAGCGGCACCACCAACCTGCAGGCATGGGAATACCTACGCCAGGGCGCGAGCGACGCGCTCGGCGCCAACCCGGAAACCAAGATGCAGGCCAGGGTGTTGTTCGAAAAGGCGCTGGCGCTGGATCCCGACTACGCCATCGCCTGGGTCATGCTGGGCTGGATCCACCAGTTTCAATCGGACGTCGCCTCCGGCGCCAACGATCCCGAACGCATGCGCTGCGCGCTCGACGCCATGCTCGATTGCGCGCACAAGGCGCTGGCCGCAGACCCGCAATGCGCCGACGCGCACGGTTTGATGGCGATGTACCAGCTCGAGGTAAAGGACTTCGACGCAGCCCTGGCGGCGGCCCAGCAGGCGATTGCGCTGGCGCCCAATAATGCCGAAAACCTGTCGATCGCGGCTTTGATTTGTAACAAGACCGGTAATCCCGAGCGTGGTCTCGAATTCAAGCGCAGGGCGATGCGCGTATGCCCGATGTATCGACCCGGCAATCTGCGTGGCCTTGGCCTTTCCTACTACCTGCTGGGACAACACGACGAGGCGATCCGCCTGTTTCGCGAGTCGATCGAGCGCGAGCCCGACTACCTGACCGCGCACACTTACCTGGCGGCCATCCACGGCGAACGCGGCGACGCGCCGCAAGCCGAGGCCTGCGCGCGCCAGATACTGCGGCTGTCGCCCGAATTTTCCACCCGGGCCTATATCGATGGCCTGTCGTTCAGCGATCCCGCGGTGCTGACCCGAATCGCCAAAGGACTCAAACTCGCCGGACTGCCCGCCTGACCCGAATATCGGCTCAGGCAAAACTCCGGCCCGCCCGGTAACTTCGCACAGGGACGCAGGGTATAGCGTTTGCGCGCAACAGCTGGAAATCGTGAAACCATACTGAGCGCCAATCCTTCCGCTACCCCGATATTTCAGGCATCCATCGCCGGGCTTTCTCTCTACCCGGATCACCAGTCTTGATCGGCACGGACCCGGCGCGCACCATCGCTGGGCATCGGCTGCACCAAATGCAATCAAACCTTCACATTGAGCGGTTAAATTTTGCCCCGGGCGTCGGCAGCACTAGTATCGGAGGCACCGACTAACCGGTAACCGCAGAGGTAAACGATATGCAATGCTACCAGTATCTCGCCGCCATAATGGCGGTCTCGATGACCATCGATTCCATCCCCGGCACTCACCATCGGCTGCCGCACAACGTCATCGCCGACTGGATGGCCGAGAACGACATCGAGGCCGAGGACGTGTTGCTGGCATCGCCTGCGCGTCTGCGCGGCATCATCGAATCGCTGATCCAGCAGAATCAACCGCAGGTGCTGCACGCCGCCTGACCTCGGATCAGAGGACGGGGTTACTTGCGCAGCGTGATCGGCGTATTGGCCCGGATGACCAGGGTCTCCTCGCTGGCGAATGGGTTCACATAACGGTGCTGCAGGCTGCCGCTGAAGGAAAAGCGATCGCCCGATTCGAAGACAGGAGCTTATCCTGCGAATATCGCTTTAAAAAACCCGATCCTGCGCGCGGCCGCCGGTTGCCCTGGTTTCCGGACCTGCCGGCGGATAAGCAGGATCGCGGCGACTGGTTCGTGCTGTTTCCCAATTTTGGACTGGAAATCTTTCCACACCAGGTGGACGTGTTTATCGCCTGGCCTGAAGGACCCGATAGCTGCCGCGAAACCATCGCGCTGCACTTCGTCGGCGACGGCGTAAATGCAGCAAAATATGCCGCGGCGCGAGCTCACGTGATCAAAAACTGGAACGAACTCAACCAGGAAGGCATCGGAGTCGTCGAACGTATGCAGGCCGGACGTCGCTGCGACGGTTTCGACGGTGGCGTGCTCTCGCCTTACTGGGATCCGGTGCTGCAGCATTTTGCGCGCCTGGTAAGCGCGGACATAGCGCGCGACCACCACGGCGGAAGTTGATCCACATCAATGCAGGCCATCGCGGGCGCAGTAATCTGTGCAAATCAATTCAAAACAACCATTTTGATGTCGACAACGTCGCTTTTTCACGAAGACCTGATCACCCGCTACGATAAACCCGGCCCGCGCTATACCTCGTATCCGCCGGCAACCGAATTTCACGATGGTATTGGTGAGGCGGACTACCGCGAATGGGCACGGCAGAGTAACGAGGATCCGATACCGAAACCGCTGTCACTCTATTTCCACATACCGTTCTGCAGTTCGATCTGCTTCTATTGCGCCTGCAACAAGGTGATCACCAAGCGCAAGGAACGCGCCGAGCCTTACCTGCGCGATCTGCATCGCGAAATCGAAATCCAGGCCGAACTCTACGACGCGGATCGCGAGGTGCGCCAGCTGCACTGGGGTGGTGGCACGCCGGGATTTTTATCGCAACAGCAAACCGCGCAGCTGATGGAAAAAATTGCGCAACATTTCAGGTTGCGCAGCGGAGTCGGTAACGATTATTCGATCGAACTCGATCCGCGCGTGGTCGAACCGGGCGATATCGGGCAGCTGCGCAAGCTCGGCTTCAACCGTATCAGCCTGGGCGTGCAGGATCTCGATAAAGACGTGCAAAAGGCGATCAATCGCATCCAGGGCCTGGAAACTACCCGGACGGTAATAGAGGCCGCGCGCCGGCGAGGCTTCCGCTCGATCAATGTCGATCTGATCTATGGCCTGCCGCTGCAGAGCCTGAAGAGCTTCTCGGCGACCTTGGGCCAGGTTATCGAACTGGCACCGGATCGTATCGCAATCTACAACTACGCGCATCTGCCGCACCGCTTTCCACCGCAGCGGCGTATCCAGGCGAGCGATTTGCCGGATCCACAGACCAGGCTGAATATCCTGCACGATGCGATCGATCGGTTGATGGACGCCGGCTATGAATACATCGGCATGGATCATTTCGCCAGAGCGGATGACGAGCTTGCCATCGCGCAGCGCAAGCGCAACCTGCAGCGCAATTTCCAGGGCTATTCGGCTCATGCGCAGTGCGATTCGATCGGTTTCGGCGTGTCTGCAATCGGCCAGGTGAGCGACAATTTCTACCAGAATACGCTTAGCCTCGATGAGTATCACGATTTTCTGGAACAGTCCCGCCTGCCGATTGTCCGCGGTTATAAAAGCCTGCCGGACGACCTGCTGCGGCGCGACATCATCCAGCAACTGACCTGTCACTTCCGGCTCGATACGCGCGCGCTGGCGAAGAACTGGAACATCGATTTCGAGCGGCAGTTTGCCGACGAACTGATGCGCCTCGAGGAGATGGAGGAGGATGGCCTGGTGAGGCTCGATACGGATGCCATCGTTGTGTTGCCGGCGGGTCGGCTGCTGGTACGCAACATCTGCATGATCTTCGATCGCTACCAGCAACGGACCGGTACGCAAGGCCGCTTTTCGCGCACTATCTAGCCCGGTGAAATTCGCGGGTCAGGCAAAAGAGATTCAACATAATTGACGCAGATCAATAACCTTTGAGCTCGATATGCCAGACTCCGTTTCGACTCCTACTCTTAAGCATTAGAGTATTTAGCCGACGCCTCCCCGTCGGCTATTTTTTTGCCTGCTCGTCGTCGCGCTCGACGACCTGGTCCTCGTCCATCAGGATGCGATGCGCGGGACCTTCCATGTCGTCATACTGGCCAGAGCGCACCGCCCACAGCAATATCCACACGATCAGTCCCAGCAACAGCAGCGAAATCGGGATCAACAGGTAAATGATTTCCATCAGCGTGTCAGCCGTAACGCGTTGACGACCACCAGCAATGAACTCAGCGACATGCCGAGCGCGGCCAGCCACGGCGCCACCAGGCCCATGGCCGCGGCGGGTATCGCGCCAAAATTGTAAAGCAGCGCCCAGCCCATGTTCTGCCGCGTGATGCGGCGCGTGCGTGCAGCCATATCGAAGACCTCGCCGACACTTGCGAGGTGATCGCTCATCAGCACGATGTCCGCATTCACCTTGGCCAGCGAACTGGCCCCCGCCATCGCGATCGAGGTATCGGCACCGGCCAGCACCGGCGCGTCATTGATACCGTCACCGACCATCAACACCACTGCACTCGCCGCCTGCAGTGCCCGAACCGCGGCAATTTTAGCCTGCGGCGTCATCTCCGCCCGACAATCGTCGATGCCGCATTGCCGGGCAACCTGGCGCGCTACGGCCAGCCGGTCGCCGGTCATCAGCACTACCGTCTTGCCGCGCGCCTGCAGTGCCGCAACCGTGTCCACGGCGTCGTCGCGTAGTTCGTCAGCGAAGCTAAACATGGCCATCGCCCGCCCCTCCTCGGCGAGCACCACCGAGGTTTGCGCGTCACCATCCAGATCGTCAAGCCACTCCGGTGGCAGGGTGGCACCAGCTTCACGTGTGACGAATTCGACGCTGCCGATGCGATATTGACGTGCATCGATCGTGCCCTGCAAGCCACCGCCGGCAACGCTGCTCACCTCGCTGGCGACCAGCTGCCGCGCATCAGCCTTGCTCACCAGGGCTCGCGCCAGCGGGTGCGCGGAATGCCGCTCCAGGGCCGCCGCAATCGCCAGGCATTCGTCCACGGCGAACGACGGCATGCAGCGAATCTGCTCGAGCACTGGAGCACCGCGAGTCAGGGTGCCCGTCTTGTCGAACACCACGTGCGTCACCCGGTGCAGGGTTTCCAGCGCCGAGGCGCGTTTCACCAGCAAGCCCAGCAACTGCATTTTACCGAGACTCGCACTGATCGCGGTCGGCGTTGCCAGCGACAGCGCGCAGGGACAACTAACGATCAAAACCGCGAGCGCGGTCTCGAACCATTGCGCCGAGTCGCGCAGCCACCAGTATGCGGCCACCGCCACCACGATCAGCAACACCAGGCCGATAAAACGCGCCGCTACGCGATCGGCGAGACGCGCCAGCGGCGGCTTGTCGGCCTGGGCGCGTTCGATGCTGCGCTGAATTTCAGCCATCACCGTATCGGCGCCGATCGCGGTGACTTCCATCTGCAATGGATTGGTGACGTTGATGCTACCGCCGAGCAGGCGATCGCCCGGCACCTTGTCGAGCGGATTGGCTTCGCCACTCAGCAAGGATTCGTCCAGCGCCGAGAAGCCGGAACGAATGACGCCGTCGGCCGGAACCGTGTCGCCGGGACGAATCAGCACACACTCGCCGGGCAATAGCGCGCTGGCCGCAACCGCGCTGGCTTCACCCGTGACAGCGTCCAGCCGCAGTGCCGTCAACGGCAGGGCCTGCACCAGCCGCTCTACCGAGGCCGCGCAACGCTGCCGCGCCATGCTTTCGAAGTAACGGCTTGCCGACAGAAAGAACACGAACATCACCACCGAATCGAAATAGACTTCGCCCTGACCGCTGACGGTTGCGAGGCAACTGCTGGCGAAGGCAACGAGGATGGCAATACTCACCGGCAGGTCCATGCTGATGCGCCGCTGCTGCAGGTCGCGCCAGGCCGAAGTAAAAAACGGCAGCGCCGCATAGCCCACCACCGGCAGGGTCAGGCCGAGGCTCAGCCAGCGGAAAAACTGCATGAAACTGGCTTCCATCCCACTCCAGGCACCCGCATAAAGGCTGATCGAGAGCATCATTACCTGCATACCGAACACCCCGGCCACGGCCAGCCGGCGTTGCTGTTGACGCCGCTGGCGATGATGGCTTTCCTGTTGCTGCTGCGGGTTATAGGGCAGCGCGCGATAGCCGATGCGATGTATGCTCTGCAGGATTTCACTTAGCTTGAGGCGCGCGCGGTTCCAGCGCACCAGCGCGCGCTGGCTGGCATAGTTGACCCTGACCTGCTCGACCCCGGGGAGGCTGGCGATGGTTTGTTCGATCAACCAGATGCAGGCCGCGCAGGTGATGCCCTCGAGGATCAGGCTGACCTCGCAGCTGTCGCCGTCTAGCTGGTGCAGGTACTGGCCCTGGATCGCGGCAGTATCGTAGATTTCGCTGTCGCGGATAAATTCCGGCACCAACAGTTGGCCGGTGGGCGCCGACTCGGTGCGTACGCGATAAAAATTTTCATGACCGGCGGCGATGATGGCCTGGGCCACGGCCAGGCAGCCCTGGCAGCACATCGAGCGTTCGGCGCCATCGATCGTCAGGCTGAGGTCGAGGTCCGCGGGCAACGGCAACCCGCAATGAAAACAGCAGGCGTCGAGCGCGGCCGCATCAGGCAATTCAGGGTATTTCGCTACAGTTGACTCCATCCAGATCTCGGCGGGCAGATGAACGCACAGAATGAACACACTCTGTCTTGATGCAACGCAAACTTTACAGTATCTTGACCTGAATCAATACCCGGCAATCTCATCGGGAATACTTTTCATAAAATAACAAATCAGAATGCCAATATGTTTATCAGACACATCATCGGGCTGTTTACAGATCCTACGCGGGAGTGGGAGAAAATTCGAGATCAGTACCTGAGCGGAAGCGGTAGTCCAATCGGGCACATCCTCATTCTCGCGCTGGTACCTGCAATCTCGGGCTACATCGGCACCACCCAGGTGGGTTGGCGCATCGGCGTCGGCGATCCGATTCGCATCACCGGCGAATCAGCGGTATCCATCGCTATCATTTATTACCTGGCGCTACTGGTCGGTACCTTTTCCATCGGCTGGGTGATCCACCTGCTGGGCAAGGCTTACGAAGTCGTAAAGCCGCTACCACTGTGTATCGCGCTCGCCGCCTACACCGCGACCCCGCTGTTCCTGATCGGCATCATGCAGGTTTACCCGGTGCTCTGGCTGAACATGCTGATCGGCCTGCCGGCGCTCGCCTACACCGTCTACCTGCTCTATTCCGGCCTGCCGATCATGATGCAGATTCCCGCCGAGCGCGGGTTTCTCTATTCCTCCGCAGTGCTCGCCGTCGGCCTGGTGGGACTGGTGGCGATGCTGGCGATGACCGCGTTGCTGTGGGGTATGGGTCTGCAGCCAGTGTTCACCTATCAATAGCCCGGCACAGCTGGCACTACGTTTACCGATCAATCAAGTTTGATGCCGCTAAAGCATCGAGGAAGTACTAGATGACAATACCGGAAACCTACAATTACAAAGTCGTTCGTCAATTTGCGATCATGACGATCGTGTGGGGCCTGGTTGGCATGTCGGTAGGCGTGCTGATCGCGGCACAGCTCGCCTGGCCGGCGCTCAACTTCGACATCCCCTGGCTGACCTTCAGCCGCCTGCGGCCGCTGCACACCAATGCGGTTATCTTTGCCTTCGGTGGTTGCGCGTTGTTCGCCTGTTCCTACTACGTGGTACAGCACACCTGCCACGTCAAGCTGGCGTTTCCGGCTCTCGCCGCGTTCACTTTCTGGGGCTGGCAGGCGGTCATCGTACTCGCCGCGATCACGCTCCCGCTGGGCATCACCACCAGCAAGGAATACGCCGAACTGGAGTGGCCCATCGATATCCTGATCACGCTCGTCTGGGTTAGTTACGCGCTGGTGTTCTTCATGACGATCGTCAGGCGCCGCATTGCGCACATCTACGTCGCCAACTGGTTCTTCGGCGCCTTCATCATCACCATCGCGGTACTGCACCTGTTCAACAGCGCGGCGCTGCCGGTATCCTTCTGGAAATCCTATTCGGCTTATGCCGGGGTACAGGATGCGATGGTGCAGTGGTGGTACGGGCACAACGCGGTCGGCTTCTTCCTCACCGCGGGCTTTCTCGGCATCATGTACTACTTCGTGCCCAAGCAGGCCGGACGCCCGATCTATTCCTACCGGCTATCGGTGGTGCACTTCTGGGCGCTGGCTTTCACCTACATCTGGGCCGGGCCGCATCACCTGCACTACACCGCGCTGCCTGACTGGGCGCAGTCGCTTGGCATGGTGATGTCGCTGATCCTGCTGGCGCCGTCCTGGGGCGGTATGATCAACGGCATCATGACGCTGTCGGGCGCCTGGCATAAACTCCGTACCGACCCGGTGTTGCGTCTGCTGATCGTCTCCATTTCGTTTTACGGCATGTCTACCTTCGAGGGTCCGATGATGTCGATCAAGACGGTCAACGCACTGTCGCATTACACCGACTGGACCATCGGCCACGTGCACTCCGGCGCGCTCGGCTGGGTCGCGCTGATTTCAATGGGCGCGATGTACTACCTGATCCCGCGCCTGTTCGGGCGCGAGCTCTATAGCCTCAAGCTGGTCGAAGTCCACTTCTGGACCGCGACCATCGGTATCGTGCTGTACATCGCCTCGATGTGGGTCGCCGGCATCATGCAGGGCCTGATGTGGCGCGCGGTCAACGAGGACGGCACGCTCACCTACAGCTTCGTCGAATCGGTACAGGCGATGCATCCCTATTACATCGTTCGCACCCTGGGCGGCGCCTTCTTCCTGTTCGGCGCCGTGGTCATGGCCTACAACCTGTGGCGCAGCATCGAAGACGCCAAACCGGTCGAGGTGGAAATCCCCGCACCGGTTGGCGCCCACTAGGCTGAGAGGAGATCAACATGGCTTCAGCACACGATAAAGTCGAAAAGAACATCGGCCTGATGATTATCCTGACCATCGCCGTCATTTCGGTTGGCGGACTGGTGCAGATTATTCCGCTGTTCTTCCAGGATTCGCTGACCGAGCCGGTAGCGGGCCTGAAACCCTATTCCGCGCTGCGCCTCGAAGGGCGCGACATCTACATACGCGAAGGCTGTTACACCTGCCATTCGCAGATGATTCGTCCGTTCCGCGCCGAAACCGAGCGCTATGGTCACTATTCGGTGGCCGGCGAATTTGTCTACGACCACCCGTTCCAGTGGGGCTCGAAGCGCACCGGCCCGGACCTGCACCGCGTCGGCGGTCGCTACAGCGACGACTGGCACCGGGTACACATGGTCAACCCGCGCGACGTGGTGCCCGAATCGATCATGCCGGGTTACCCGTGGCTTGCCGAAAACATGCTGGATGGCGGCGATATCCAGGCCAAGATGGAAACCCTGCGGACGCTCGGCGCACCCTATAGCGATGCCGAAATCGAGGCCGCTCCGCAGGCGCTCGAGGACAAGACTGAACTCGATGCTCTGATCGCCTACCTGCAGGGGCTTGGCATCGAATTGCAGACGAGGAAGTAAGCATGGACTTTACCCTGATTCAATCGCTGTGGTCGATCGTGATCCTGGTCACCTTTATCGGCATCGTGCTGTGGGCTTACAGCGGCAAGCGTAAAGCTGCGTTTGACGAGGCGGCCCAACTGCCCTTCGATGACGACGAGCCGGGCAGTAACAACAAGCCAGCGGCGCAAAAAAATACCAAAGCGGAGTAGATAGATGGCCGATTTTACTAGCAATTTCTGGAACTGGTACATCTCCATTCTGAGCGTACTCAGCATCCTCGCCTGCCTCTGGCTGATTCGCTGGATGTCTACCGGTGTGCAGAAAACCGACAAGGTCGAAAGCACCGGACACGTCTGGGACGGCGATCTGACCGAACTCAACAATCCCCTGCCGCGCTGGTGGCTGGGGCTGTTCTACATCACCATCGCATTCGGCGGGTTTTACCTGTTGCTCTACCCCGGCCTCGGTTCTTTTAGTGGCCTGTTGGACTGGTCTTCGAAAGGTCAATATGAACAGGAAGTCGAGCGAGTCGATGCCGAAGTGGGTCCGCTGTTCGCGCGCTACCAGCAAACCCCGATCATCGACCTGGTCAAGGACGAGACCGCGCTCAAGGTAGGCGAACGGCTCTATATCAACTACTGCACCACCTGTCATGGCTCGGATGCGCGGGGTGCACGCGGCTACCCGAACCTGCGTGACGGTGACTGGCTCTGGGGTGGAACGCCCGATGACATCCAGACCACCATTTTACAAGGTCGCCAGGCAGCGATGCCTTCCTGGGAAGCCGCGCTCGGCGGCGAGCGTGGTGTCGACGAGGTTACCCAGTATGTTCTGAGCCTGTCGGGACGCGCCACCATCAGCGAACTTGCCGACGAGGGCAAGAAAAAGTTCGAAATCTTTTGCGTCGCCTGCCACGGCGCCGACGGTAAAGGTAATACCGCGCTCGGCGCACCTAACCTTACCGACGATACCTGGCTGTACGGTGGCTCGCTAACCCGTATTGCAGAGTCGATCGCCAAGGGCCGTAACGGCGTCATGCCGGCGCAGGGCGAATTCCTCGGGGAAGCCAAGGTGCATCTGCTGGCCGCTTATATTTACAGCCTGTCGCAGCAGCAGTAATGGATTCGATACCGCCGGAAGAAATCCCGTGCGCACAACAGGCCATCGCGGTACTGTGGCCATCGTTCATCGTCGCCATAGTCGCCAGCGGCGTGTTTTTTTCGGCGTTCAACCCGCGTGACCTGATCCCTTACAATCTCGATATAGAGATCAGTCCGCTGGCCGCCTACAGCATAGGATTTTTCCTGTTCTGGCTGCTGGCGCTGCTGTCCAGCCTCGGTACCATGTATTTCACCATTTCAAACTGTCGCTTTCTGAGAAAGCAGGGAAACTAGCCCGCATGTCGCACCGATTTTCTGCCGGCTAGCCGCCTGACGGCAGTAAACTGACGAATGGCAACTATACAAGCCAGCCCTGGTGAACCCGAGCTTTACGCGGCGCACAAGAAAATATACCCGCGCGAAGTGAGCGGATATTTCAGCCGCTTGCGCACCGTGTCGCTACTGGCGTTGCTGGGCATTTACTACGTAACCCCGTTGCTGCAGTGGGATGGCCGCCAGGCAATCCTGTTCGACCTGCCGGCGCGCAAATTCTACCTGTTCGGATTGACCCTGTGGCCACAGGACTTCATCTACCTTGCGGCACTGTTGATCCTGGCCGGCCTGGCACTGTTTTTCTTCACCGCCCTGCTGGGCCGCGTGTGGTGTGGTTACGCCTGCCCGCAAACCGTGTGGACCGAAGCCTACCTGTGGATGGAGCGCAAGATCGAGGGTAATCGTGGCCGACGCATGAAACTCGATAAGGCGCCCTACAGCGCAGCCAAGATTCGCATCAAGGTGCTGAAACACGCGGTGTGGATCGCATTCTCGCTGTGGACAGGCTTTACCTTTGTCGCCTATTTCACGCCGATCGACGTCCTCGCCAGTGAACTGCTGAGTTTCAACCTTGGCCCGTGGGAGACTTTCTGGATACTGTTTTACAGTTTCGCCACCTATGGCAACGCCGGCTTCATGCGCGAGCAGGTATGCAAGTACATGTGCCCTTACGCGCGCTTCCAGAGCGCGATGTTCGATTCGGACACGCTGATCGTCGCCTATCATCCCGAGCGCGGCGAGCCGCGCGGTTCGCGCCGGCGTGGCGTCGACCCCGCCGAAGCTGGCCTCGGCGACTGCATCGACTGCAACGTCTGCGTGCAGGTCTGCCCTACCGGTATCGACATCCGCGACGGCCTGCAATACGAGTGCATCGCCTGTTCGCTTTGTATCGACGGCTGCAACGAAATCATGGACAAGATGTCCTACCCACGCGATCTGATTCGTTACACCACCGAAAACTCGGCGCTCGGCAAGCGCCAGCACATCCTGCGCCCGCGCATCATCGTTTACGCCTGCATATTGCTGCTGCTTTGCGGCCTGCTGGTCGGGCATATCTCGCAACGCGTCGCGCTCGACCTCGACGTTATCCGTGACCGCAATACGCTGTATCGAGAAACGCGTGACGGCCTGATTGAAAACGTCTACACCCTGAAGATACTGAACATGGATTCCAGAACGCATCGCTATCGGCTCTGGGCCGAAGGTGTCGACGGCCTCAAACTGGTCGTCGACGAACCTGACATCCTGGTCCATGCAGGGACGGTCCAGCAGTTGGTGGTGCGCCTGCAGGCCGACGAGCAGAACCTCGAGGCACGCAGCGTCCCGGTCAGTTTTCATCTGCAGGCAGAGGACAGCAATCACCTGAAAGCAGTTGAAGAAGCGCGCTTCGTCGGGCCGGGCAAGTCATGATCAGGGTAAAGAACGATACGCCAAGACACTGGAAACGCGAACCACTGGTATGGTTGCTGATCGGCATTCCGCTTTCCGCCGTGATCATGGGCTTCATCATGCTAACCCTCGCAATCCATTCCTGGTCTGGCCTGGTGGTCGATGACTATTATCGCAAGGGCAAACAAATCAACCGCGTGCTGGCGCGCGACAAGCTCGCCTGGGAACTCGGACTCGCCGCCAGCTTCAGGACGCTGGAGTCAGGCAGGATCGAGATTCGTTTCGATCCCGACGTCAGCGTCATCCCGGGCGAACGCTTCGAATTCAAGCTGGTGCACGCTACCCGCCCGGGACTCGATCGCGATATCTACCTCGACAATCACAAGCTGCGCCTGCTCGAAGCCGAGTTGCCGATACCCGGACCGGGGCGCTGGAATCTGTTCCTGCAAACCGAAGACTGGCGCCTTACCGGCTCGCTGCAATATCCGCAGTCGAGCAGTGCCGAACTGCGCCCCAACTACCAGGGCAAATAAACCATGCCCGTGGATCTCACATTCGGCACTGCGTTGATCGTGGGTTTGCTCGGCTCGAGCCATTGCCTTGGCATGTGCGGCGGTATCGTGTCAGCGCTCAACCTGGGCGTCACGGACAGTCTCGGCACGCGCCCGAAGTCTATCTTCGCCTACCAACTCGCCTACAACATGGGCCGCATCGGCAGTTACGTACTGGTCGGTCTGGCCGCAGGCAGCCTCGGCGCCGGACTTGCCGAACTGGGTCTTACGCCGCTGGCAGGCAGACTGCTGGCGGCGTTTTTCATGATTGCGCTGGGGCTTTACCTCGCCAACTGGTGGCGCGGGCTGGCGTTGCTGGAGAAACTCGGGGCTCGCCTGTGGCGCCATCTGCAGCCGCTGGGGCAACGGCTATTCCCGATACAGAATCCGTGGCAGGCGTTTTTGCTCGGCGCGGTATGGGGCTGGCTACCCTGCGGACTGGTGTATGCCGTGGTCGCCTGGTCATTAACGACAGCAAGCAGCGTCGATGCAGCGCTGTTGATGCTCGGCTTTGGCCTCGGCACGCTTCCCGCAATGTTGCTCGCGGGAAACGCCTTCAACTATCTGAAACAGTGGGTCAAAGCGCCGCTAATTCGCCGCTCGGCGGGCCTCGTCATCATGGCTTTCGGGATCTACAGCGGAGCCAGCGGACTGCTGCAGGAGCAACACCAGCATCACCGCGCCACGGAGCTGAATTCCTTGTCGAAACAACCCGTGGCAAGCGAATTGATGCGCGTTCCGGCAATCTCGCGCAGGGTTGCGTGATCCAGAATCTCAACCTCGCGTCGATTGACTTTTAACACGCCGCATTCCTGAAAACGAGTCAGCGTGCGACTAACGGTTTCGACCGCAAGGCCGAGGTAGCAACCAATGTCCTGGCGCGACATGGTCAGTAAAAAGGCAGTAGCAGAGTAACCCCTCGACCAGTAGCGGCAGGCCAGATCGTCGATAAAGCTGGCGATCCGACCGTCGGCATCCTTGCGCGCCAGCAATAACACCAGATTATGATCGCGTTGCATCTGTTCCGCGGTGATTTTCAACAAGCCGCTGCCCTGTGCCCGACCGGCCAGGAAAGCGTGTGGAAAGCGACAAACCGAGGTCGTTTCGAGACAAACGGATGAAGACATGCGCTGGTTCGCCTCGGTAGTGTCGAGACCGAACACATCACCGGGGAGATAAAAACCGAGCACCTGCTCTTCGCCATCCTCGGTAACCAGGTAACTTTTCAGCGACCCGCTGCGCACCACGTAAAAACAATCCGCCGGCTCGCCTTCGCGAAACAGGTGTTCGCCCTTGCGATTGATCTTGCGGGCGTGACACAGCTGCTCGCGAACTTCCTCGCTATCGAGTAGCTGCATTCCGAGACAACCACCGCGCGGTTCACAGGCATGACATTCGTGAATAAGGTGAGAGGACTGAACCTGGGTTAACATGACGCCTCCTTAATTTTTGTATATCGATGAACGTATCATGCCAAGTCGCCCATTTTGCCGCCATCGGGGTTTTCCTTATGGGCATATAGGGGCATAACAGATAACATAGCCACATTAAGCTACAGGCAGTAACCCACAGCAGTGATCCAACGCCAACCATTTAACCAGTTGTTTCTGATCATGGCCACGGCAGCCCTGCTGGTTAGCGCACTTTCCATCTTCAGCCTTTACCAGACGGCGACCGAACAATATGAGTTGCGCATACGGGAAACGGTGGAGGGCCAGGCGCGCCTGATCGAAGCCATCGCCGAGTTCGAAAACCTCAACAATGACGGAGGAGATCCCGCGCTGGCACTCGCCGCAACGCTGCAAAAAGTCGCCGCCGCTCACCGGGAATTCCGCGGTTTTGGTGAAAGCGGTGAATTCGTGCTCGCGCGGCGCGAGGGCGATCAAATACACTTTGTACTCAATCGTCGCCACGACCACAAGGGAATCTCGAAAACGATTCCCTTAGCCGGTCAATGGGCGGAACCGATGCGACGTGTACTGGCGGGAGAATCAGGAACCATGACCGGACTCGACTATCGTGGCGTCGAAGTGCTGGCGGCGTACGAGCCGATTTCGATTCTCGATCTCGGACTGGTGGCGAAAATCGATACCAGCGAAATTCGCGCGCCTTTCGTCAAGGCCGCGCTGTTTGCCTTCGCCACCACCCTGCTGGTGATCTTCATTGCCAGCCGCTTCTTCTTTCGCGTGTCGCGCCCCATCGAACACATCATCGAGGAACAGGCGGAGACGTTTCGCACGCTTGCGGAAACCGCGCGTGAAGCCATCGTCATCGCCAGCACCCAGGGTATCATCCAGATTGTCAACCCGTCCGCGGAAAAACTGTTTGGCTACAAGCCTGGCGAGTTGAACGGGATGTCTATCAAGCAGCTTATGCCGAGGGAACAAAGCCTGGAACATGATGCTTATGTCGAGCGTTACCTGCAAACCGGTTTTGCGCGCATCATCGGCCGCGGCCGCCTGCTGATCGCAAAACGCAAGGACGGCTCGCATTTCCCCATCCACCTGTCAATCGGTGACATCCACACCAGCCACGCACGCCTGTTTGCCGGCGTCATCATGGACATGAGCGAACAACAGCAGTTGCAGCGTGAAATACTGGAAATACCGGTTAGCGAGCAGCGGCGTATCGGCCAGGAACTGCACGATGGCCTCGGTCAACAGTTGACCGGCCTCGGGCTGCTGGCCGCCAGCCTGGTGAACAAGGCCAGTAAACCCGACCACGCTCTGGCAAGCCAGCTGGCCAGCGGCTTGCAGGAAGCCATATCGCAGGTACGCGCTCTGTCGCGTGGCCTGATACCAGTCAATATCGATGCCGAGGGTCTTACCGGCGCACTGGAAATCCTGGTCAACGAAGTGCGTTTACAGAGTGACATCGAGGTAGACCTGGTGATTACCGACCGCGTGCGCGTGGCCGATAGCAGTAGCGCTCTGCATCTATACCGTATCGCCCAGGAGGCGCTCAACAATGCCATCAAACATGCCGAGGCCAGCCGAATCGAGATCAGCCTGGGGAAGGCCGGTAGTCGCGGCTACCTGGCAATTCGTGACAACGGCCGCGGATTCGAAGGCCTCGCGCACAAGCCCCAGGGCCTTGGATTGCGCATCATGCAGCACCGCTGCGGGATGATCGACGCCGAATTCAGGGTTGAATCCTCCGTCGGGCACGGCACCGAGATAAAATGCTACTTTTCAGTCGCGCTGTGAAGCAGTAGTCTTAAGCCATGGCCAAAATACTGATAGTCGATGATCACCCGCTAGTACGCGCCGGCATTGCGCAGTTGATCAGCGATTGTCCCGATCTCGAAGTTTGCGGCGAAGCAGCGAACATGTCCGATGCGTTGAGACAAATCGATAGCAACCCTCCGGATCTCGCGATCATCGACTTGTCGCTGGCCGGTGGTAGCGGGCTCGACCTGATCGAACACATCAAGTCGCGCAACCTGGATATTCTGATGCTGGTCGCCTCCATGCACGACGAAACCCTGTACGCCGAGCGCGTGCTGGCGGCCGGCGCGCGCGGCTACATCAACAAGCAGGAAGCCCAGGACAGCATCATCCGTGCAGTCCGCCAGTTGCTCAGCGGCAAAGTTTACCTCAGCGAGGCGATGACCGACCGCATGCTCAGCGGCATGGTCGACACGCGCGCCGACAAGCGCGATATCGAGAGTCTGTCCAACCGCGAGCTGCAGGTATTCGAGTTGATCGGGCAAGGGGTGCCTAGCGGCCAGATCGCCAGCCAGCTCAACCTCAGCATCAAAACCATCGAAACCCACCAGGCCAACATCAAGAAAAAGCTGCGCCTGAATTCGGCTCACGAATTGAACCAGCGAGCCATTCGCTGGGTAATGAGCGAGGAAAGCGGGTGATTCTGCGCTTGCAGCCAAGTATCCAGCACAGTTGAATATTCGGTCCAGGGAACCCGCTCCTCATGTTATATTCTCGAGTAACTGAACTGACCGAAGAACCTCCTCGCAGGTCTGCGCTTGTTGATTCAAATCAACTACTCGCCATAGCCCTGCGCGCAATATACACAAAACCCAATAATGGAGAGTACCTATGAAGTACAAGAACATACTTGTGCACCTGGACAACAGCAGCGGTTGCCGCAACCGCCTCGAGGTTGCATTCGGACTGGCAAAGGAATACGAGGCTGAACTCCTCGGGCTATTCGTCGTGCCTACCTACATCATGCCTTCCTACGTCGAAGCGCAAATCAGTGTCGACCTGATCAACGAGGTCACCGAGAAGGCGCTGGAGAGAGCACGCGATACAGCCAAGCGCTACCAGAAACTGGCGCAAGACGCCGGTGTAAAACTGCAGACCGCGGTTATCGAAGGCCAGGCGATTCCCGTATTACGCGAGCATTCGAAGTACGCCGACCTGTTGCTGCTCGGTCAGGATCATCCCGACGACCCCGACAATGCCAGTTACGGGCTGGCCGACGCGCTGCTGTTCGAAGGTGCATGCGCCTGCCTGGTCGTGCCGCACAGTGGCAAGGTTTCTGCGCCGGCGAAACGGGTATTGCTGACCTGGAATGCAAGCCGCGAAGCCGCTCGCGCCCTGCGCGAAGCTATGCCACTTCTCAGGGGCGCCGAGACCGTGGTGGTATTGTCCTCGGAACCGGATGGTGGCGACGATCAGCTGGCCACCGGTCATCCGCACGCGGAAGCCTTGCAAAAGCTGCTCGAATCGCACGGTATAGAAAGCGTATCGAGTGGCTTCAATGATCTCGAACTGAGCGCCAGCGAAGCGATCATCGGCCAGGCAGCGGAAATGGACGCCGACCTGATCGTGATGGGTGCTTACGGGCACGCGCGCCTGCGCGAAATCATACTCGGCGGCGTCACCCGCGAGCTGCTCAAGCGCGCGCCGACCTGCCTGCTGCTGGCGCATTGATCAGGCTGGGCTAGTTACCAGCCTGTTGGTCGAAGAACGACGCGCCTTTCGGTAATTCCGGCATATCCATGCTGTAGGCAATCGAGCGGATGCGCCCGGGATCGCGGCCGCGCACGATTTTTCCGTGGTAACTGCTGGGCACTGCACAGGGCGCCAGCGGAATCGCGTCCGCCGCGGTCAGCGTGGCGATGTAAAGCGAGCGTGGTCGCTGCGTCAGGTTTTCCGATGAAGCATGCAGCGCACGCGTGTGCATCAGGCACAGGCTGCCGGCCGGGCCGAGACACTCGACGGCGCTGGCCTCGCACTGGCCCGCTACGGTGTCATCGACGGCGCCGCTGAATCGACCATTCTGCCACAACGAGTAGAGTTCACCGCGATGCGACCCGGGCACCACGCGCGCCGGACCGATCTCGCTGTCGATGTCGTCGAGGAACAGCATCGCGGTAATGCAGTCATCGTTACTGTGCGGATCGAAGGTAAAATCCTGGTGCCATTTCACCGTGGTGCCGCTGCCCGGCAGCTTGCTGTTGAGCTTGGCGTGATGGAAGCGCAGATCGTCACCGAGCAGATCGGCAACCGCATCCAGCATCGGTCCGGATTCGATCAGCTGCAGGTAGGCGGTCGATATTTCTTCCGGCGAGGCGACCCGGCGCAATGCAGGCGCGGCGGCGCTGTGCCCCGGCTCGACATCGAAGCGAGGCCTTCCATCGAGCATTTCACCAAAGGGACCGTCGTGCGTGCGCGATTCGTCGATCCACTGTTGATGCTGTTGACGCAGCGGCTCCAGCTGCTGCGCCGTGTAGGCCTGTTCCACTACGATCACGCCGGTGTCCCAAAACTCGGATTGCTGTGCGCTAGATAACATGCAGTCTCTCGTCGTTACTTATTTGAATCGTCAGTAAGCGCGCTTGCGGCTGGCGCCCTGGTACAGAATTTCCGACCAGTTGCGATTGGCGCGCTCACGCTCGGCCAGCGCGGCCGCATCCATGTTCGCGCGCGGCCGCGCCAGTTCGACAAAATCCGGCTGCATACAGTCTCCGCGTATCGGCAGCCATAAATTGTCACCCAGTAGCTGGCGCCCACCCGCGGGAACGTACGCCTGAATCGCATAGCCCGCGCGCCGCCGCGTGCTGCGATTCGGTCGCGAGCCGTGAATGGTGCGCGCGTGATGCAGCGACATTTGCCCCGGCTTCAGGGTCAGGTCGACCGCCCTGGATTCATCGACATCGGCAATCTGCTGACCACGGGTCAGAATGTTATCCTCGTGAAAGGTTTCGTCGTGCGGCCGGATGCTGTCGAGGTGGCTGCCGGGAATCATGCTCATACAGCCCATTTCGCGATTGCTGGGCGTTAACGCGAGCCATGGAGTAACGAAATCCTGCGGTTCGATTCCCATGTAGGTCGCATCCTGATGCCAGCTGACGAAGTGCTTGCTGCGCGCTTCCTTGATGAACAGCACGCTGCCCCACAGTGCGAAATCGCCACCGATCAAGTCATCGACCACGTCGAGGATGATCGGATGGTGCACCAGCTCATCGAGAAACCCGAAGGCGAGATGTGGGTTATTACGGTTTTCGGCGTTGAGTTCGTTGGGGTACTCGGCTTCGGCAGCCTGCAGTTGCCGCAGATAGCCTGCGGCTTCATCCTCGGACATGACATCCACCGGGGCAAGAAACCCCTGCTGATGATATTGCTCGACCTGCTGCCTGCTGAGGTATCTGGGCACTGCCGACCTTGCCTGTGTCGATTGGGAAAGTATCGATAGTAGCGTAATATCACGCTGATCCAAAAGTGGAATTATCAGGCGAACGCCATCATGCAAAAACTAGACCGGCAAACACTGCTCGGGATTCGCGATCAGCTCGGCGGTTACGCCTGGGACGACGCCGAAATCGATGAACTGGTGGACCCCAAACTCGGCATCATCACCGGCTTCCAGGAGTTGCTGCAACAACTCGAGCAACTGCGCAAGATTGACCTCGGCGCCACGCCACCGGCCGGCGACATCGGCAAGCCATGAGCCGGCAACTGGCTTACGCTTCGATCGGCGAGTTGCGCCGGCGCCTGCAGGCAGGCGAAGTCTCGGCAACGCAACTGGTCGAGATTTACGCCGAGCGCATCGCGCGCCACGGCGATTGCAGCAAGGCGTTTATTTCACTCGACCTGGAAGCGGCGCGCCGCAAGGCGGCGGCAGTCCCCCGGGAACCGGCTACAGGTCTTGCGTTAAACGGCATCCCCTACGCCTGCAAGGATTTGTTCGACGTCGCCGGGCAGGTGACCACGGGAGGTTCGCAGGTGTTGCAGGATAACGTCGCCGAATGCGACGCCGATGCCGTTGCAGCGTTGAACCGGGCCGGGGCCATCTGTCTCGGCAAGAACAACCTGCACGAATTCGCCTATGGCGCGACCGGTGAAAATACTCTCTATGGCACGGCTCCCAACCCCTATGATCGATCCCGACTGGCGGGCGGTTCCAGCAGCGGCTCGGCGGCGGCGCTCGGCTTTGGACTCTGCGCCGCCGCGCTCGGTACCGACACCGGCGGCTCGGTGCGCGCGCCGGCCGCGCTGTGCGGCCTGGTCGGCTTCAAGCCCACCTTCGGGCGCGTCAGCAGCGCCGGCGTCATCCCCTACTCGTGGACGCTGGATCATGTCGGTACCCTGACGCGAAATGCCGCCGACGCCGCGCTGATTTTCAGGGCATTACTGCCCGGCGCGCGTGACGTCGCGCCAGCGCGGCTCGAAGGATGCGTGATCGGCATACCGCGGGAATTTTTCTTCGACCGCTGCGACGCTGAAATCCTCGACTGCCTCGATGCCCTGATGGACTTCCTGCGCGCGGCCGGGGCGAGCCTGGTGCCGGTCGAGATGCCATCGATGGAGCACACGCGCACGGTATCGCTGACCGTACAAATGCCGGAAGCCCTGTCGTACCACAATCGCTACCTCGAGCAGCGCGGTCACCTCTATAGCCAGGATTTTCGTGCCGGGCTCGCGCTCGGCCAATGCCTGCTGGCCGAACAGTACATCCGCGCGAAACGCTTCATCGAGCGCTATCGGCGCGAGATGGACGCGGTATTTGCCGAGGTCGACACCATCCTGACCCCGGCGACGCCGGTGATCGCGCCGCCTATCGGTGCGGTCGAGGTAAGCGTCGACGGTGCCAGCGAACCGGCCGGCAACGCGATAACCCGCTACACCTCGTTTTTCAACATGACCGGACATCCCGCGCTTACGCTGCCCTGCGGCATGCACAGCGCCGGGCTGCCGATCGCGGCGCAACTGATCGGCCGCCACCACGCCGACGAACAGCTGCTCGCGCTGGCGCAGCGCATCGAAACCGACTACGCCTTCAGCCTGCCGCTACCCGACCTGGATTGACCCCTTGTCTGTCATCCCTGCGGAAGAGCACTATTGTCCGGAAAAATATAAAGTAAGGGCATCCCCAGGCTGTTTCGGGGGAATCACCGCAAAAGTCGCTAGCAAACGGCGCAAGCGCCGTTTGGCACATATATGTACACCTCCCATATAGCAAGTCTTTTTCACACCTCTCTTAA
>Ga0209536_100002818_pt1 | contig 28212 bp, 26 predicted proteins | sample DeeMarSeWOR28_12_FD_187461 | JGI IMG/M metagenome (GOLD analysis project Ga0209536, IMG submission 187461) | Marine sediment microbial communities from White Oak River estuary, North Carolina - WOR-2-8_12 (SPAdes) (version 2) | ecosystem: Environmental > Aquatic > Marine > Intertidal zone >... | reverse complement strand
CCAAGAAAAAAGGACAAATAGTAAATACACCATTGATAAAGGAATGTCACATAAATATCGAATGCAAAGTAATTAAAACATTAGAACTTGGTACACATACAATGTTTATCGGTGAAGTACTTAGTATTCATACATCTCCAGAAATTACAGGAAATTCTTGTATTAAAATCCCAACGTTAATTTATTCTCCTAAAGGAGCTCAGTACGGAAAAGTGGTAAAGTTAGATGAAAGAATGACATAAATGAGAAGAAAAAAAGAAAATGGTAGATTATAATGGATGTTACATCAGTTCTCAATTTATACTGTAGAAAATTAGGTATTTGGTTTTTAAGTTTAATTCCTATATTACTTACTTTTAGTCTGATCTATTTATCTTTTTTCCCTCTTATCCCAGATTCCCTAGATGAAGAAAGTATTAAATTATTCATCATATTATTGTACTTTATTTTAATAATTACAGCAATTCCATTTTCTTTGAATGGATTTTTCATGGAGAAAGCTTTTAATTATGAAATAAGACGAATATCTTCCTCAGGATTACTTATAGAGGGAGTAGAAGGTTTTAACGAGGTACAGGGAAAAATTAAGCTTTTATACCGAGGTTCATACTCAGTTACTGTAACTGTGATTATTAGTTTTTTTGTTTTTATCTCTGGAGTTACTTTAACAGAACTTAGCGACTTTGCTAGAATTTTCATCTTTATAGCAAGCATTGGATTACTAGCAATTTCAAGTGGGGCTTCAATACTCTTAAAATTGCCTGATAAGTCAGCTCTTCAACCTGGCGGATTGATGAAGTTTTATTCACCCTCAAGTCTTCCATTACGACTTGATAATATTTTAACTGATTCCATTTTTACACAGTTAGATCCAATAACACGAATTAGAATGGATGAATGGTCAAAATCAATTTTAGATAATATGAATCCATCTTATGGACCAAATCTTAATACTCTTACACGATTAGAACAGGCTAAAGAAAAAATTTTCCTCTTGATTTATCTTAAGGAATTTAGCCCTGATCTTCTGACAGAACAAATTTTTCTGAATGAATTGAAAGAGATCATCAATCAATCATATTTAAATGACTTTTTGGAAGGAAAGGAAACTGATATATCATTAAAAACCTTACAAATTATTTTAGGTGATGTAAAGAATGAAATTCCTCATATTTTCACTCTTGTACAGAGAATTTTTGTTTTGGTAAGTGATAATATTCAATATTTGCAATCACTTAATGAATTTATTTCAATATCCCATCCCACGGTTCATATTGGAAACATTGACCCATTTCGCGTTTTAGTTTTTATTCTAAATCTGCAAAAGAGTCAACGTAAAGTAGATATTCGCGCTCAAACATCTCAGACATCTCTAGATCCAGATGATGCTTCTCAAAGGCTACTTCTAGACTCTAGCTCATTAACTCTCCCCAATATTCAATTGAAATTAAAACTCTCTTCCTCAACTGAACCAACAGATGTATTACGTTTAGTAAGTGAGATTCTTCAAGTTGGTGATGCACTGAATTTACAATTTCGACCAAACAGATTTGGAACTCATGTATTAAATTTGTCCATCGAGGATCCCCAAGAAGGTATACTAGCAGGTAGGTCAATTGTGATTAATGTTCACCGAGATCTAAATTACTATGCGAAATCAATAGGAGCTAAGGCTCTCGGGTACGCAGGTGCAGCACTTTCATTTGTAGGAATTGGATTAGGATCTTTAGCAGGACTATTACAAGTTTAAATTTTTTGTAGGATTAGAAAATCAAATGCTTCAAAGAATCCGTAATCACTATTTTTTTCCTCTTTTTTTGTTGTTTAGTCTTGTATTACTGAGTGGAATTGGTGTAACTTTGCCTATTCCCAATATCGTTAATATTTCAACCTCGATTAACTTTGAATATCTAGGATTTATTGAGGCTGCTTTTGTACTTATATCTATTTTATTCATTATTATTTGGGGTTATTTAGTTGATAAATTCGACCGTAAAACACTTTTATTTTTTAGCATTATAATATGGGTGTTTCCATCCATACTCATTGCATCTTTTCCTTTTTCCATACAAATATACTTCTTTGGAAGAATTCTTATGGCCATAGGATTATCTGCACTTTCTCCTCTCTCATATTCCATACTTGGTGATTATGCGATATATCAAGAGCGTGGATTTTTATCATCAGGATTAAATCTTGCTTGGGTTGGTTCAAGTGCTATTGGAATTCTTATTGGTGCTTTATTTTCCTTTTGTTGGAATCTATCATTTGCTTTTATTGCTGTATTAGGCATTATTCTTATGATTTGGCAGTTATTTCTCATAATTCCAGAACGGGGTCGACAGGAACCATTTTTCGTTAAAATTGAAAATTATCATTATCCATTTAGAATAACAATAAGCGGAATAATAACAACATTACATTCACGAACAATTCTCGGACTTCTAATTCAGGGTTTTTTTGCCTTAATTCCTGGAACTATTTTTACATATTCCTTAATTTCCTTTCTTAGTTCAGGAGAAGGATTACTTCTTAATATTGGCCAAGCAAGCATTTTTGCATTGGTTATAGCAAGTGGGAGAGCTTTGGGTTATCCAATCTTTGGAAAAATTGGGGATTATTTAACTCTGAAAAATGGAGAACCTAGAATTAGAGCAATATTAGCAGCTTTATGTATGGCAGGTCAAGCTGTATTCTTTTTTATAGCTTTTATATTGCTTAATGATAATCTAGTAAGTATACTTATCTTTGCAGGATTTTTCTGGATTGGAAGTTTTATTGGAGCTGCATCGGGACCAAACCGAACTTCATTGATGTTTGAAGTTTCATTTCCTGAACACCGTGGCAGCTTAGGATCATTATTTTCTTTAACTGATCAATTAGGAGAAGTTTTTGGATTGGTTTTCTCAACCTTCTTTCTAAATCTTTATTCTTATGTCGAAGTGTTTATTTTCAGTTTAGTTTTCTATTTGATAGCTTCTTTTGTCTGGTCCTTAACTATTAACAAAATTAATGCCGATAGATCAGCAATAAAAGTTAGAATGGAAGCTCGAAAATCAATTATACAAGCATCTGGTATTAATTCTGGAAGCTAAAAGCTTTTTAAAAAGACTAATTCCATTGATTTTAGATAAAAAAAATTAATCTCTCCTATATATAAATTTAAAAAGTGATTTTTATGCCAAGAAATCTATATTTAAGATCAGTTGCAGTCATGACATTTCTTTGGGGTATTGTTTTTGTCCTAGGAATGGTTTTGATTGCAATAATTTCTTTAACAGGTGTTATTCCTCCTGGTTCTGAATTCTTGGTCTTTCTTCTACCAATATTATTTGCTTTTTTCTTTGTAGGGTTACAATATCTAATATCTCCTTGGATAATGGATATTACAATTTCTTGGGTTTATGACGCCACAAAGTATCAAGTAGAAGAACTACCAGGTCATATCAGACAATTTTTATATGAACAAATGGAACTCCATAATTTTTCCTTGAAGTGGGTAGCTATCATCCATGATAATAATCCAAATGCATTTACATATGGACATACGAAAAAACGTGCCCGATTAGCAATCACCGAAGGAATTCTGAATTATCTGACTGAAGAAGAACAGATTGCGGTCGTTGCACATGAAGCTGGACATATAAAGAATCGAGATTTCATTTGGATGACTGTCGCTGCTGCGATTCCATTAATTTGTTACTCTTTCTACCAAGGCCTGTGGTCTTTTGCTCGAATCTCAACTCGAACTTCTCGTGACGATGATGCAGCGAAAGTCGGAGCAATTGCAATGGCTGCTGCAATAGGTGCATACATTGCTTATTTTATCTCTCACTACGTCGTATTGCTTTTATCTCGTGTACGTGAATATTATGCAGATTCTTTTAGTGCAGTAGCTACTGGACAGCCAGGAGCTCTATCAAGAGCTTTAGTGAAAATTGCCTATGGTATGGTAAAATTCGAAGCAGAAACAGATCAACGAATGCGAGATGAGAAATTAACTCCAGCAGTTCGAAGACAAGCTGCGAAGCAAAAAGGTTTCATGACAGGGATGCGTTCATTAGGTATTTTTGATCTGTCTGGAGCTAAACAGCTTGCTATGTCAGCTTATGGTCGTGGAATGGACTTAAATGAAGAAACAGTTGCCCAAGCAGCCCAATGGGATCTTTCTAATCCATGGGGACGATTTCTTGAGCTTTCATCTACTCATCCACTTCCTGCAAAACGTATATTAGCACTCAATCGGATGCAAGAAGAACGAGGTATGAAACCTGATTTTCCTGGCGTTGGAAAAGTAAAACTTCCTGAAAGTTTATGGGATGAATTCTTGATAGACATATTCCTTTCTTATATTGCTCCAATATTTTTCTTTATTCTACCTATTTTAGGAGCTATCACAGCAGGATTAATGGGCTATCCGCTTGAAATAGGTACAGGAATTGGTTTATTAATATTTGCTATAATTTGGAAATTACGAAGAAACGCAAAATATCCTAAAATCCGTGAAACAGATGAAACAGTCACAGTAGTTCATTGTTTAACAGATCAGACAAAAGACGGTTATTATGAAGCTTCTCCATTGCGTGGTAAAAAAGCTGTTTTTGAGGGAAGAGTTGTAGGCCGAGGAGTACCTGGATTCTTCCTCTCTGAAGATCTAGTTATCCAAGATAAGACTGGAATTATTACGCTGGATTATAGTCCAATTCTAGGTTTTATGTCTTGGATTTTCGCTCTATTCCGAGTACCAAAACTGCAAGGACAAATAGTCAAGGCTTATGGTTGGTATCACCGTGGGCCTGGGCCTGTACTACAGGTATGGAAAATCGTTACACAAGATGGTAAAACATTCCAGAATCGCTGGTCAGGAGCGAATTGGTTGTTTATGTGGATAGTTATAATCATTGGTCTTTTACTAATTTCAACTGGATTAATTATCATATAATATTCCAAAAAATCTCCTCCTTTCTTTTTTTCATTCCAGCATTAATCCCATAGATTTACGATATGATTTTTGTAATTGAATATCATCATAGCATATAGAACTTGTTATGATCCCAAACTCTCCAGAGGGAATATTCTTAAGAATATTAAAGCCAAGTTCTTCATTATTAGAGAATTTTTTTGACGGATCAACAATGCAGGATGCTCCAGCACTCCAAAAAGGGTCACGAATTATTTGAGCGGCCCTATCGCTGACTATTACCCCTGCTGCTGCTTCTTTTGCTCTTACAAGACTTAAATTATACCACATGAACCTTCCGTATGTTATAAGATCTTCTTTTGGTAAAGTTGTAAGACTAGGACAGAAAAGAAGATCAATATTGTTATTAATAAGCTCTTCTTGACTGCTTGGGATCCAGAGATCACTACAGATACGTATACTTATTTTCCATTTACCAATTTTGCCTATAAAATTCCTTTTTCCTTTTGATAATCCTCTTTGCTTCTCAAAACCAAATGGATTTTGTTTATCATATTGTCCGATGATTTCTCCCGAGGGATTAAATATATGGCATCTGTTGTAATACAGATTGTTTTCTTTAATAAGCTGACTTCCTCCTATTAACCAAACTGAATATTCATGTGCTAAGGATTCTAAAAAATTTAGTGATTTATCTATCCTTTCTGAAGATAATCCTTCACTTCTAATTCCATTCCAATATTCAGGAAGACAAATAACTTGTGTTTTTTGAATTTCTTGGCAAGTCTTAAGGAGGCTTAAATAAGAATCAAATGTGTTTTGTAGCTGATTATAATAAATTTTGGGTTGTAAAGTGCTTATTACTAAGCAGTTATCATGACTCACTATTCTATCATCCTGTCTCTTACCAAATCAGTAATATCTACCGATTTAATTGGTGATTTCATTTTTCTGAGTGTGTTATCAATGTTTATTTGACAAGAAGGACAGGAGTTGAGACATAAACTTATATTTATATCTTCCATTTGCTTGATTAATCGTTTTGCTATATCTTCTGCCATTATGGGGTAATTTGCTAGCAGTAATCCACCTGCACCACAACATAAAGCTTTATTTCTATTATTTTCCATTTCACGGTACTCTACACCAGGAAGAAGAGCAATTAGTTCTCTGGCAATCTCATAAACTCCACAATGACGTCCTAGCTCGCAAGGATCTTTGAAAGTTACTTTGATTGGTTTATAATTAATTGGTTCTAATTTTTTTACTTCTATCAAATTCTTAATATATTCCATATGAGTAATCACTTTGAATGGCAAGTTAAAATCTAATAGTTTTGGATATTCTTTCGTAAAAACACGATAACACCCTGCACATGATACAATTAGAGTTTGAATACCTAATTGATTAATAAGATAGATATTATGTCTAGCTATACGTCTTGCTTCTTCAAAATTTCCCCCTAATAGGAAGGGATTTCCACAACAATATTCATCTGGTGAAAATATGCTTATAGGATTTGATGCTTTTTGTGAAAGTCTCAAAATTGAAACAGGGGCACTTGCTGCTCTACTTGAATACGATGCAACACATCCTATGAAATAACCAATATCTGCTTTTTTATTTACCCATTTCTCATATATTTCTTCTACGTCAACACTCCAAAAATTCCGATCCTCTTGATCTAGGTTATAGATATTGTTAGATTGTATCAAATGCCTAAAAGATCTTTTTGTGCCCTCTGGAAGGTACTTCTGAACTAGAGCTTTCAATTCAGAATATACTTCAGTTAATGGAATATCAACTAAACAAACTTCAGAACATGCTCCACAAAAAGTACATTGAAATAAACCTTCACTTAATGCTGCTAACCCCTGTTCTTCAGATAATAATCCTTTAGCAAGATATCTGGCAGTAATCATTTTTCCTCTGCCTGTTGCTATTTCATGCTTTATAGAACGAAAAGTTGGGCATGCAGCTTCATTGTCAACACAATAGGCACAGTAGGCACATATAAAAAATTCATCATAAAGCGATAAAGCCTTTAGATTCACTAGAAATAGCTCCGACCAGAATATTATTCTCAATATTGATCAATCATTTTTTTAAATATTCGGAATAAGCTTTTTTGAAAAAGTGAAAATTAAAGGAATTTTCTTAAAAAGGAACATATCCGTACCCCATTAAGAATTCTTGTTCTTCAGGTGTCAAAGATTCTCCTGCATCTCTTTTTTTAATCAAATTTTGAATTTTTTCTTCAATCTTTCCATAAGTTTGTTTGTATTCTGTTTCTGCAAGCATTTTTTTCAGTTGAGCGATTTTACCTTTAAGTGCTTCCACTTCTTCTTGTTTTGATTCAATCTCAATTTTCAAATCTTCAACACGTTGAAGATGTTTAACGAAATTTTGGTGAGCTTCATCCTCTGATTCTTTTAGGGGTTTTATTCTTCCATAAAGGTTCTGAATTCGTTCCGAAGCTTCTCTCTTCTCTGATTCTTCTTTTGATATCTGTCTTTCAATTTCTTGGATTTCTTGATCTAATTTTTCCTTTGTTTCTGGGATATTACCTAAATAATCAGCAACAATTGCTTCATTTTGTTTTTCTAAAAGGGTAATTCTTTCTTCTACTCGTTGTATTTCTTCTATTAAAATATCTTCATCGTCCTTTGATAAAGTAGTAGTTTGTTGTTTGAATTCAAGTTCATAAAGATGATATCTTAATTCCATCAATGAGAACTGGCTCAATTGTTCGCTAGTTAAAATTTTGAACGACGGAGCATCTTGATTTTTTGCTTGTCTCTTTAAAAAATCTCGTCGTTTCCTCAAACCATCTAGAGTGTTTTTCTGCGTGTCACGCATTTCGACATCAGGAGAAACCTTTTCAAATAACGATTGTCTTTCAGTTTTGTATCGATCTCTTAATTTACGATATCGTGTAGTAAGTTTTTGTTCTTTTTGTAGTTCTTCTCTCATTGCTTTGATTTGGGTGATTAACATATTTTGCTGCTCATAATGGAGCTGTAATTGATCCTTTAAACGTTTTTCATTATGAGTTGAAATATCCTCACTTCCAAATTTTTATTGTTTATTTGAACAAGAACGTATGGAAATTCTCTTATCATTTAATACCTCTGAAGATGATTAAAACAGATCAAGAAGGATTTCTATCATAAATGTTATGCTTTCATTACTTTAGGGAAAAACAGACTCTTTTTAAGAGGTTATCCTACTATCTCAAAAATGATTAATCCAAGATATTATGTTCAATTTTCATTTTCTTGAGAAATATTTCGCTCTCTATACCTAGAAATCAAGGAGAATGCAAAATGGATTTCTTTGAAGTAGTAATTCGGAATAAAAGATATAAGAATTTTAATAAAAATCAAATGAGGTTGAATTCTGATCAAATTAAGCAATTAATCGCCTGTGCTCAACTTGCACCTACAATATCAGAGAATCAAAATTATACTTTTATTATAATTGACGATTCAAATATCAAACAGAACCTTATTAAACAAGTCAATAATGCTGAATGGTTGGTTAATGCGTCTATTATATTAGCTGTTGTCGTTGTAACAGTTTCGGAAACCTCTGAAGAATTAGATGATACAAATATAATTGATGCAATTGTTGCAAGTACCCAATTAATGATGGGCGCTACTGCGAACCATTTAGGTAGCAATCTAATTGTGGAATTTGATCAGGAGGGCATTAAATCTTTATTGAATATAATTGATGAGAGATTAGAAGTTATTGCGCTAATTTCAATCGGTAAAACTGAGGGTGAAGGATCAAAAGGATATAAAAGATCTCTAAGTGAACTTAGTCATTATAATTCTCTTGGAAATCCATATCCCTATGATTAATAGTTTGGTGACAACCAAGATGGTTAGATCATCACTTTCAGTTGATGTAGAGGGATATTTGATCGTCGTGGTTCAAAATTACCGCTTTGCTATTCCAATAGGTTCATTAAATGGAATTGAAATGTACAAAATGATGCAATCAGAGCTTTTTTCCGAATATAGTGATAAATCATTGTTTAACCAAGTTATTAATCTTGAAACACTTTTAAAATTAGAAAAACGGGAAGTAAATATTACTAATCAAACAAGAATCTTGAATTATGTAAGAAACAAAGAAAATGGACTAATTCGAGTAAGAATAGACCGAATAATTGGATTTATCAAAATAAATAAAAAAGATATTCAAAAGGTTAATGAACCTCAAAAGCCATTTATTACTCATTCAATAGATTTTCATCAACAATCTATCCCAATAATAGATTTATTTGATATTATAAACAAGGAAATATTACAATCTGAACAGACATTTGAATGAATAATAGCTTTAGAGAATAATTGCGAAGGAGAAAAAATTTTAACAGGAAAGATTTCGTTACTGATTTAAATAGGGGTAAAATTTGAGTCAAAAAAGTAATATTCAGAAGGTTTTTACACTATTCACAGATAGATCTAAACTTCATACTTTTTTAAATTCCTCTCTCTATCATTCTGCAACTTCTTTTAATCTCTTAATTTTTACAAAGGACGAAAAATATCCAGTATTTGACACTAGTATTTCTGATTCCTATAATATTATCATCAATACTATACCAAAATCTAAATTAATCAAATGGAAAAGTGAATTTCATTCTTCTATTGAGGCCATATCAATTGGGTTGTCGATTCATAAAAAAATATTCTATTTTTTAGATTTTACTTTAATAAAACCAACAAAAGGTTTTGTTAAATTTGTAGAACAAGAATTATCTAGTAAGCTTTTTTCAATTGATAAATCAATTACTATGTTCTCTCTATATCTTGAATCTAGTATGAATAATAAAACGATAATTCAAATGGCAATGGAATATCCATTTATTTGTTTGAATAATACTAATATTACCCCTAACTTTTTTTATGATGCTCAAAACCAAGGAAAATTTCCTAAAAGTTTCAGAGAGTTTTATCAACCCATTCAAATTCTCCTTGAAGAGCTTTCAAAAAGATCTTTAGAGCTAGAAAGCCTAAATAAGGAGATATTTTTATTATCTACTCACAATAGTATTCTTGAATCTACAGTTTCTGCCTATATTTCACAGGAAAAAATGGAGAAAAATAAAAGTCCAGTTCAAGCTGATATAGTTTCTTTACTAAAGTATAAGGACTTGAAAGAAAAATTTGATCAGAAGTCGCAAATGCTCTACACAATAACTCATGATTTAAAATCACCATTAGCTGCTATTCAAGGTTTTGCTGAAATTTTGAAACAGGGTCTTGCTGGTCCGATAACGGATGAAATGGACAAACATTTAGGAATTATTATTTCAAATTCTAAACGTTTGGCTCGAATGATCGGAAGTATACTTGAATACGAGCGTTACGATAGTAGTGATTTTGAAATTACAAAAGAAAGGTTGAATATTAGCGAAGTATTTAGCGAAGTAAAAATGAGTTTACTTCCACAAATGATCAGTCGGGGTCAAAAAATAGAGATTTTTGCTTCTGATCAGCTAGAAATAATGGCAAGTAAAGAACTAATTATAAGAGCGATACAAAATCTAGTGGATAACGCAGTAAAATACTCTCCTCCTGAAAAAGGAGAGATTAAGATATTTGCAGAAGAAGTGGAGATAAAAGGGAAGGTAACTGTTAAAATCACGATTAAAGATAATGGTTTTGGGTTTACAAAAAAATCTTTGGAGAAAGTTTTCGAACCATTCACAAAATTTGAACCTGGTGCTCAATCGACTGGATTAGGGCTGTCAATTACAAAGAAAATAATTGAAGATATTCATGAGGGATCAATTAGAATTAATTCTCCTGGAAGAAATTTAGGAACAATTGTAGTTATTATCTTACCAAAATATTAGAAGTCCTTCAATGAAAAATCAGTAGTATATAACACATAATTTAAATAGAATAGTTTATTGAAAGGAATGATATAGAATGCAAATCAATCCCCTTAAACTCTTGGAAAAAGAGTTTATACTATTAGTTCTCCAATATCTCCATCTTAATCCAAATGGTCGGACATTAGAGCAAATTTCTTCATCGGTAGATCATAATGTTGACCCATCGATTATTAGTTCTTGCTTAAAGACTTTAAATGACCTTGGACTGGTAAGTATTTTGCAGGGTAAAGAGGAGTTCTCAATTATTTATGCACTTACAGGCAAAGGAAGGTATGCAAGTGAAATTGTTTGGGATCTATTCCGAATAATCATCAATCCACAAGATTCAGATGATTTGGGTGGAGATGTTCTTGATTTCTATCGATAATTTCAAGGAAAGTATCAGAAGTATAGAGTAATTGATATAATTTCTCATTGATTGAGTATATTCATGTCTTTTGCAGACCCCAAACTACAGGAGTTACTTAAAAAACAGAAATACCAGTTATATGGTAAAAATACGGCTGTTAAAAAGTGTAATTGGGCTCATAACGCGTTGAAGCAAGAACGATATTGTTATAAGCGTTTTTATGGTATTCGCTCACATCAATGTATTCAGTTTAGTCCCACTCTAATATGTAATTTTACCTGTCAGTTTTGTTGGAGGATTCATGAGTCAGATATTGGGATAAAAAACATGTTTCATAAAGTTAAGTTTATGAACTCTAATGATTTGAAAGAAATCTTTGATGCCCCCGAAGAGGTTGTTAAAGGTATATTATGGGGTCAACAAAGAATTATGTGTGGCTACAAGCCATTTATTACTCCTGCAAAATACGAAGAGGCAATGACTCCTAAACATGCCACTTTAAGTCTTACGGGAGAACCTTTTATCTACCCTTGGATTCCTGAACTTATTGAAGAGTTGAAAAAAGTTGGATTAACAGTATTTATTGTAACAAATGGTAGCTACCCAGATGTACTAAGAGAAATACTTATAAAAAAGAGTTATCCTACTCAACTCTATATAACTCTTCCTACTCCAGATATAAAGGATTTTCTACGTACTCATCGACCATTAGAGAATGAAAAGGCTTATTATCAAATTTTGGAAACTCTGAAAATAATTGGAAATGGAGTTCCTTTTCGTACTGTTGGTCGTTTGACAGTTGCGGATGGTTTAAACCTCAATAATGTAAAAGGCTATGCTTCCTTAATTGAAATTATGAAACCTTCCTTCATTGAAGTCAAAGGAGTTGTGCATGTTGGTGCAGCAGAAAAGCGATTACCGAGATCAGCAATGCCTTCACATGAAAAAATCTATAATTTTTCAAAAGAATTAGAATCCTTAACTAGATATAGGATTATAAAAGAATCTAGTGTAAGCAGATTGATAATTTTAACCAATGATACCGAAAATCTTATTGTTCCTCAACTTGAAAGTTATTCTCTAAATTTACCAATCAATAATGATTAATATTAATTTGAATCTAATGCAATTGGTTTTTAATTAGGATTTATCAACCGATATAGATAAAATAATCTAGTATCAATTACTTTATTAATCACTATTACTCCATTATTTTAGAAAGGTGAAAAAGTTTTGGAGCTCACAGAAAAAACAATCGACTCCTGTACACGAATACGCTTGAAATCTGGTGAAAGTATTGAAGTCCACTTGATCACTAATGATACGGGAAAACAAAGTTTAATTTTTGAAAAAAAAGATAGTTCGCTTATTCTTGGACATAAAGAGATAATAGATTTCATAAATCTTTTTACAGAGTTTTTAAACGAAATGTAATAGGTGATTTGGAATGGAGATTGAATATCAAAACAAAGAAAGTATTACATGGTGCTTAGACCGAGAAGGTCCTAGAATTTGTTTATTAGCAATCCGAGAAGAACAAAGGATTGAAAAAATTAAGATCGAGTCCGAATCATTCGCCTTGGAACTAGATGGTGAGGAAGTTGGAGGCTTTTTAGACGTTTTGCGAAAAATTATAGGAGTCAAAAAAACACCATTACTTGAACCTGAGATGTTAACTAAAGAAAAAGAGGATCTAATTATTGACCATTCATTAACTCCCTCACCAGATTCTCCTGAAGAGATCCAAGAAGCTCCAGAATCCTATACTGATCAGGTAATAATCTCACCTCAGATTAATCAATCAGAAAAAATTGCCATCCAGGAAGAAGATAGCTCTATTCATTTTGAAAAAGAAGATAAAGGAGCAATGATCATACAAGATGATTTAGAAGCGAGTGTAGATGACAAAAGCCAAGAATCCTTTGATGAAGTCCTAGAACCGCGTCCTCCTGAAATCCCTGCCACATCAGAAATTCTAGAGATACTCAAAAAAACAGAATCCGCGGTTAATAAAATATTAATGGCTGAAGACGCAAAAGAAGAAATAATTGATCCCACTGAAGATGTAGCTTCTTTTTTCCGAGAATCTCGTCAAAAATCTCCTCTTGAAGAACTTTTAGATAAGAATGGAAACATTCGTGATGATTTGGGAGATCCTACAAAAGCTCCTGACTATACTAAAAAAATAGAAGCGTTTAAAACTCTAACTGAGACTACTAAACCTTTAGATCATCAAACAGAATCGTTTTTAAAGAAATTTGATACAAAAGATGCCTTAGATATTCTTGATTCTGCTCAAAAAGATGAAGAGGAATCAAAGGATAAAATTGAAGAGGAATCACACTCATCAAGTAAATTATCAATCCAAAAGGATACTATTCCAAAAGAAGAATATCAAACTGAAGCAGAAAGACGGGCAGCTATTGAAAAAGAAAGAGCTGAACGCCGGCGTCGTTTATGGGAATTGACCAGAGGGTTTTAAACAATCATTCTTAGGTCCTTTTAATAAATTTCAACCTCATTCATTAAATTTTTAAGATTTTCCAATTTATTTGAAAGAATGGAGGAATAATCTATTTATAATTCAGAGAAAGAAACAACTAAAGTTATTGTTATTTTACATGCTTATCAACCACCCACTCAAGAGGCAAAAATATTAGAAAGAATTGTTAGAAATTGTTATCTCCCCGTGTTAAGTTCACTAATAGAAAATCCAAATCTGAAAATAACATTAAACATTAATGCAAGTTTAGTTGAGCTCTTAGTACCAAAATGTTCTAAAGTTATTGAACAACTCATAACGTTAGCAGAGAATAAACAGATTGAATTCCTTGAAACAGGAGCTTTTCATCCAATTCTCCCTTTGTTATCAGAGAAAGAGGCAAAATTACAGATTCATTTGAACAATACAATTAATTCTGGAGTATTTGGTAAGGTTTGGATGCCAAAGGGGTTTTGGCCACCCGAATTAGCAGTTTCTAAAGTTCTTGCTACATTAGTTGAGTCTTTAGGTTATCATTATATGGTTGTGCCAGAGATTTCTGTGAGTTCTAACTCACCATTTCCAACTCCTTTGCTAACTAGGATTTCTGTTCACCCTCATGCTCCTCATCTTAGTTTAATTAACCGAAATCGTGAAATTTCAAACAATATATCTTTTAAAAAATATCCTTCAATGAATAATTTAGAAGAACACATCAAAATGTTAAAAATTTCTCAACCTGATGGTGTTGTCGTTATTGCTACTGATCTAGAAACCTTTGGTGAGCATCATATAAATTATGATAAATTTTTAATTAAAATTTTACAATCCTTTGATTCTTGTACTGCTTCAACTCTTTTGACCATGCCTAAGCAACCCATAGTACAATTTCGAGAAAGTAGCTGGAGTACTTCTGAAGAGGACCTCTATAGGAATATTCCGTATCCACTCTGGAGTTATCCTGGAAATTCAGTTCATGATCTTCTCAATATTCATCAAGACCTACTTTCAAATACTATTACTCTTCTATTATCCAAAAAAAATGAGAATGACTATGATGTAAAAATTGCGCTGAAAGAAAATGCAAAGGCTCAATATTCTTGTATGAGTTGGTGGGCTTCTACGAAAGACCATTATAGTAAAAAAATGATTCTTGAGGGTTTCAAATCTCAAAATAAAGCGTTAAGAAAAATATTAGAAGCTTTAAATGGGCAAATTGTCGAAGAATCAGTTTTATTAAGGTTTTCAAATGATATTGGAAGACGAATCGATCACTACTTAACCCGAATAAAATAATTTTTAGGTGAAAAGTTAATGGATGGTATAAGGATTCTTAGAAAGTTAATATCATTCGATACTACCAATGATCCTACAAATAACAAGATTCCTAAAGGTAACATTATTGAGTATTTGGAGCTACTTCTAAAAGAATGGAATCCTGATTTAGAGTCGAAAATTTTTGATATGAATAATTATAAGTCCATCTATTTTGCACCTAGTCTTAAGATTCCTGTAGACATCCTTTTTATGGGTCATTTAGATGTAGTTCCAGTTTCCAAAGGATGGAACTCCAATCCTTTTGATCTAAAAATTGAAAATGATATAGGTTATGGTCGTGGTACAAAAGATTGCAAAGGATCAATAGTGTCAAGCTTATTAGCATTTAAATCGCTGCTAGAAGAAAAAAACCTTGTAACCCAGAAATTAGGGCTTTTTTTTTCCTCTGATGAAGAAACTGGAGGACAATATGGAGCTAAAATGTTTTTTGAATGGTTAAAACAAGAAAATTTATCCCCAATATGTGTTATAAATGTTGATGGTGGGCCACGTGTAGTGAATAAGCGGAGAGGTGGATTTGGAGTTAAAATAAATCTTCCAGTTAATCGTCAAAAAATGAAAGGTAGGATAATTTCTAAAGAATTTACAACTCGAATTTTAGAAGATGATAATCGTCATAGTGCATATTTCGTTAAAGGTTGTGACACTCATGCAGCGATAAATCTTTCAAAATATCTTCATTTAAACAGAAATTTAAAAGTTCGCACGATTCATGGTTCATGGATAAAAGGAAATGTTATTCCAGATCAAATAACAGTTGAATTAATAAATCCTGATGAGAAAAGCACTAATTTTATTAAATATGATGAGAATCTTACACAGATTTTAACTGCATTACGAAGTATAATTCTTTTAAATGTTCCAACAGAAATATTTAGTGAATTTGGAATCACTGTTAATCCTAATATAATCTCATATACAAAAACTGAAGGAACTACTATCTATTTCGATGTCCGGCTATTTTTAGACTCTAAAGAAAAAGAATTACTAATTGAATCGTTTAAAACTCAACTTGGGTCTTTAAAAGCAATTGCAACTATTTCTTGTCCTGGAACTTCTGGATATTTTTATACAGATGAAACTTCCCGTCTTGTATGTGTTTCTGAAAATGTACTGCATGAGTATAACTTGATTAGTGATTCTTGTGAGCAAGAAGGGGCTTCAGATTCACGTTATACAAATGGAATCCCTGTGATTGATTTAGGTCCTTTTGGTGGTAATATTCATGGTTCAAACGAGTTTATTAACTTGAAATCTTTAGAATTATTTTCTAATATCTATAAGGAAATAATTAAAAGGTTAGTTACTGAAGTAAAATGAGTCAACATCTTATCATACTATAACCTCTTAAAAGTGGTAATTCTCTGATTATCCCAAATTTTAATTAGGTATGCTTTTTCTGACTTCTTACAGGAAAAAATTGCGGTCAATCATTGATGTTATTACCAAATGCCATTTATAATATAGATTGTAGGGAAGGGATGATCCAAATACCAAAAGAGTCGATTGATTTACTATTAACTGACCCTCCTTTTGGTATTGATTTTCAAAAAGTTGGATCACAATATAATAGAAAACAGAAGGAGCTAGGGTATAATTATATAGAGATACCAGAAAATGAATATTATGAATTCACATTAGATTGGATTAAAGCTGCATATGAAGTGATGAAACCCTCTGCAAGTGGTTTCATTTTCTCTGGTTGGAATAATCTAAGTGATATTTTAAACGTGCTTGCAGAAGTAGGATTTCGGGTGGTAAATCATATTATCTGGAAATATCAATTTGGTGTTTTCACAAAAAATCGTTTTACATCAAGTCATTATCACATATTATATGTCACAAAGATTTCCGAAAAGGATGATAAAACCAGAGTATTTAATCGTCTTCCCGAATATTCAGATTCAAAAGTGCCTGGGAAATTATATTTTGAAGATGTATGGTACATTAATCGAGATTATCAGAAAGGAGGGAAGAAAACTCCGACCAGACTACCTCTTGAAGTGACTGATAAATGTTTATTGATTGGGAGTAAAGAAGGAGATACGATTTTAGAACCGTTTTGTGGTAGTGGGACAGTAATTTTATCATGCATACAACATAATCGTCAATTTTATGGATTTGAGCTTTCAAAGCCAATTTTTGATGTTGCTGAAACTCGAATCAAAGAATTTAAACAACAATTAGATAATAAGAAATATAAATTGGACAACTTCTTGAAGAAAGTTTAGAAATAAGGTTATAAAAAGATTAAATGTGAGTTTCTTTTACCATTAGGCTTGGATCAAACACAAATTCGGTGGAATTTAATGACTTACTTAATTTCAGGTGGTACTGGTCTAGTAGGGAGTTTTTTAATAGAAAATATTATACAGAGAGAATCATTTGATAAGAGAGATTATCTATTTACCTATAGATCATTAGAAAGTCAAAAAAAATTAGAAGAAAAAGGATTGAAAACCATTAAAGCTGATTTAACAGATCCTGCTAGCTTAAAAAAGGCAATTGTGGATGTTGAAGCTGTAATCAATGTTGCCTCCATTGCTGATGACTGGGCTAAATGGAATGATCTCTATACTGTAAATGTATTAGGGGTAAAAAACCTCATTGAGGCTTGTTTTTCTTCTAATAGCGATGCATTCCTTATTCATACAAGTTCTACAGGAGTTCATGGGCACTATATTCCAGAAATCCCAATAGATGAATCTTTTCCATTCAATCCAACTAGTATTTATCAAAAAAGTAAATATTTACAAGAAAAAGAAATTTGGGACTTTTCCAAGGAAAATGGTTGGAAAAATTTTAGTATTCTTAGACCACCAAGTGTTATTGGGCCCCGTGATACAAAAACACTTCTGCCTATATTTAATGCTGTTTGGCAGAATAAATTTCCAGTTCTTAAAGGTGGGAATGGATATTCTACATTTATTCATCCTTTTGATTTAAGTCAAGCGTTGTTATTAGTTGCTGAAAATCCAGAAAAGACAAGAGGTCAGGCTTATAATCTTAAATCTTTTGAATGTCTTTTAAAAGAATTTTTAACGTTAATTGTGAACACAATAAACCCTCCAACTCCTCCTAAAGAAATAAATTACCATTTAGTGTATTTTCTTGCAGTTCTTTCCGAAGTTTATGCCAAGGTCACAGGCCGACCAACAACTTTGAATCGGTATCGGGTTACGAAATTTTCTAGGTCACGAAGATATATTGATAAAAAAATCAAGGATCATATAGGTTTCAATCCTAAAAAAGATCTAAAGACAACAATTACTGAATCCTATGAATGGTTTATTGAAAATAATCAATTTCCTCCATCTTAATCAAAAAGATATATTTTTGGGATAAAATACAATAAAAAGAAAGATAAGAGGAAATTTTCCTTCTTAACTCTCTTTAAGTGTAAAATGTGCTCCAAATAAAAAAATTATAAAAAAAATAAAATTTGAATTAAAAAACCAAACTCAAAAAAGTTAAGTAATTTACCTTCAATTGAAATTTCGCGTAGTAGTTGGACTCCGTAAGTTGTGGGGAAGAGATATGCAACCCAAAGTATTATCTGTGGAATTTGATCAAGAGGGGTAATTTTCACACTTAGTAGCATAACTGGTAGATTAATTATAGGAATAAACTGAAAAACTTGAAATTCTGAAAGTGCAAAAGATGATAGAAAGATTGCTAAAACTAACCCTGTCCAACTTAGAACAATCGCAGAAATATATATTGATAAATAATGTCCTAGTGTATTACCAAAAGAAATTCCAAAGAAAAGACCCTAAAAAAAAATTATAACAGTAGTTTGCAAAGCACTAACAAGTGAAAAAGTGAATAGATAACCAATTATTATTTGTCCTTTATCATAAGGACATTGAAGTAACAAAGGAATTGTTATTCCTTTTCTTTCTCCGATTAAATTCATAATTATTAATATAAATGCAATAAAAATACTCTAAATGCTATCATTGCGGATCCAAAATGATTTAAGGTCGAAATATCCTTTCCATGAGAATAATCTATGATTATTCCTAAATTCTCCCGAAACTCACAAGCAGCTGATCGAAATGCGTCTTGGAAAGCTTTTAAAAGCACTGCTCCCATTTGTGGCTCACTATTATCAAGAAATAAAATTATAGAAATATTTTCACCAAATGGAGAAGCAAGGTTATATATAAAATTCTCTGGGATAAGAATTACGCATACAAACCTTTTATTTATCACTTGATTGTAAATGATTAGCCTTCAAAAATTTTAACAAATCTTTTCCTACAACAGGAATTATTGCCACCGGGGGTTTATTTACATGATCTAATGGAGGTTCTCCAAAAACTCCAGTTTTGGTTAAAACGATTTCCATTTTAGCTTTTTGAGCTGCAAGGATATCTACTAGAGTATCTCCAACGATTATTGTATCATGTAGAGTAGTATTCAATTTATTAACAGCATATAATAATGGAATTGGGGAGGGCTTCTTATATTTTAATGATTTTGAATCCACTAAAATATCAAATAAATATAAATAAGGTTTAAATCTCTTTTTTAATAATCTTTGTGATCCATTGGATATAATTCCGAGTAAATAATCCATTTCCTTTAATTTTAAAAGAGTTTGGGGTACTTCTGGAAGAATATGAACATTATCATCCCATTTTTTGAATTTCCATTGTATTTCTATCATCCCAGGCTTCTCTGAAAAAACCTATCTCGATGTTTTAAAACTTGCAGAAAAGAATAATATTGCTTTTGCTACATTTCATGCCCGTTTAGCAATTGATTCTTATAAAACACCTATAAATATGGCTAATTGGAAGACAATAGTTCAAAATATAGATATCCCTATCATAGCAAACGGAGATATAACTAATAAGGAAAATGGGCTACGATTGCTTGAAAATTCTAAGATATCTGGAATTGCTATTGGCCGTGCAGCACGAGGAAATCCAAATGTGTTTAACAAAAATTCCCCTTATTCCCTAGCAATCCAATATAAATTTTTGATAAAATATATGAAAGAAAGTAACTTTTTTTCCCCTCTATACGTGAAAATACAATCTAATGATTTTTTGAAAAATTTTCCTTATTCCTCTTCCCTATGACAGATGATTACATCATTTCAAAATCTTGAAGACGTTGTTAACACCACAAGAAAAGCTCTCGAAGACTATGGTGAATCAACTTGACTTTACAAAAGATATAAATTAGAGATAGTTCAACAAAGAAATGAATAAAGATTAAATTAATTAGAATTCATCTATAAGAGTGATTGATAATATTCACACTCTTTATTTAATATCAAATCAGATAGCAATCGATCCTCAGTTAGGGTTTGAAATGCCAATTAATCTTAATCAGGAAGCTCAGGTCGAATGGGACAAGTACTTAGAAGCTAATACAATAGATGAACAAATCTTTCACCTAGAAAGGTTTCTTGGGGTTTGTGTTAAACATAAAGGGGTCGAGAAACATCTTGTTATGGCTAAAACCAAACTTAAAAAATTAAAAGCACTTCAAGAAAAGAGGAGACAGCAAAAAAAAGGTGGAGGGGAACGATGGCTTATTCCAAAGGGAGATGACGCCCAGATTGCGATAATTGGTATGGTAAATTCAGGGAAATCGTCTTTATTAAATGAAATTGCTCAATCTGAAGCTGCAAAAGTTGGTGCCTATCCCTTTACGACTGTAAAACCCGAAGTTGGATCAGCTACTGCAAAAGGAGCACGTTTACAGCTAGTAGAACTTCCAGCATTAGTTAATGGTAGTGTAAAGGGTGAAATGTCTGGGAAATTAGTACTTGCTGGAATCAGAAACGCAGATTGTATAGTCATAACCATAGATCTTTCTACAGATCCTGTAGATCAATTTAAAACTATAATGAAAGAACTTAACATTGGAAGGATTAGATTGAACTCCTCCAAACCTCCTGTGAGTATTGAAAAAGTTGGAGCAGGTAATATACAAGTTTTTAACGATCATTTTTTCGAGGGTGAAGGAAAAGATGCAGTAATTGATCTTATGAGATCAAATGGATTTTTAAATGCTATTGTTCGTTTTTATGCACCTACAAGCGTTTCCCAATTTTTAGATGCTTTAGATCTCTCAATCAGTTATTTACCAGCATTAATTATTGCTACTAAAGGAGATGAAGAAAGATCAAAAGTGGGATTTTATGCTTTAAAACAATATATCGATGAAAATGGTCTAAAGTTTGAGATAATTCCAACCTCACAGGTTCAAAAGAAAGGTTTTGAGAATATTGAAGAGATCATTTTTCAAAAGCTAGGGAAAATTAGAATCTATACTCGTGATACAAAAGGTGAAATTGCCGAAAGGCCTATTATTTTAGAAAAAGATAGTACTGTTGAAAATGCAATAGAAGTTTTATCAAAAAAAATGCTTAAATTCTTTCGTTTTGCTCGGATTTGGGGTTTTTCTGCAAATTATGATGGAGAAAAGGTTGGATTGGATCGAATCCTCCAGGATGGCGATATAATTCAAGTTTTTGCTTAAAGACACCTAAAGTTAACGAGTTTTTAGATTATCAAATTTGTTTATTATTCAGGATATTCATTATAAATTTTCAGGGATATTTAAAAGAGATTGCATTAATCATGCAATTAAAGAAATCGGTTTGTTATTCCAAAGATTATTCTATTATATCTAAAAATGGAGCATCATAGGAACTACCAGCTTCAAGAATTTTTAATCAAAAGTTATTCTAGTTTATATTGAATTAGGTGACTAGTAATATGGATCAGTGGTACGCTAAATCTCTTAAAGATCTTTATAAAGATCTAAATAGTTCTGACTTAGGACTTTCTTCTGAAGAGGCATCCATTCGTATAACAAAATATGGATTTAATGAAATTCAGAAGAAAAAAAAGAATCATCCCTTTTTTACTTTCTTGGCACAGTTTCAGGATCCTTTGGTGATAATATTACTTGTTGCACTAGGAATTTCAGTTATGATCGGAGTATTTTCCCATGATACCAAAGAACAGGTAGAATATTTCATTGATTCAGTTGCTATTTCAGCTATTGTTTTATTTAATGCTTTATTTGGATTTATACAGGAATACCGTGCTGAAAAATCAATTGAAGCATTAAAATCCATGGCTGCTCCTTTTAGTACCGTAATTAGAGATGGGAATAAGCAAAGGATTGAGGCTCGATTCTTAGTTCCAGGGGATATTATTCTCATCGAGGAGGGGGATAAAATACCAGCTGATGCCCGATTAATTCAAGCAATGTCATTACGTGTCGATGAATCACCTCTTACAGGTGAGTCATTTCCTGTTGCAAAAGAGGTATCTGATAGGATATCTAGCGACATTTCTCTCGGTGATCGTAAAAATTCAATATTTAGTGGAACAAGTATTACTCGTGGGAGAGGACACGCTTTAATTGTGAATACTGGTATGTCTACAGAGTTTGGATTAATTGCAAAAGGATTAATGGAGGAGGAAGTAGAAGAAACTCCTCTTCAAAAGCGACTAACGACGTTAGGGAAGTGGCTAGGTGTTGCAAGCTTAACCATCTGTGGAGTTATATTTACTATGGGTATTTTACTGAATCAGGATGTAATTAATATGTTCATTGTAGCTGTTGGTTTAGCTGTAGCTGCTGTTCCTGAAGGATTACCTGCTGTAGTTACTCTTGCCCTAGCTTTGGGAGTTCAGAGGATGAGCCGAAAAAATGCTATCATTCGTCGATTACCTTCCGTAGAAACTTTGGGAAGCACTACTGTTATATGTAGTGATAAAACAGGAACGTTAACTGAAAATAAAATGACAGTAAGAAAAATTTTAACTACATCAGGACAATACACCGTATCAGACGATTTAGAAATTAATGAGAATATTTCTAAAATTCTTACTGTTGGAATGGTTTGTAATAATGCTCAACTTTCATCAAAGGAACAGAATAAGTCAGCTGAGATCGGAGACCCCACTGAAATAGCATTATTGAAAGTCTCTGATCGCTTAAAGATTCAATCTCAATATGAAAGGCAATTGGAGGTTCCTTTCGATTCGAATTCTAAACGGATGAGTGTTTTGGTGAAGGATCCAAGTGGGAACTATTTTGTCTTCACTAAAGGAGCTCCAGATGTTTTGATTAACTTGTGTACATATTATTTTTTTAAAGGAGAAGTTTTAAAATTAGATGAACAGACAAAAAACAGGTTGGAGGATGACGAACAAGCCATTGCTCAATCAGGATTTCGAATGCTTGGTATGGCATATAAACTGGTTCCAGAAGCTACAGCGGAGATCAAGATAATTTCTGAAGACACAGAAGAGATTGAAGAGCGATTAATCTATTTAGGAGCTGTAGCAATAATGGATCCACCCAGAAAAGGTACGAAAAAAGCGATTGAAACATGTAGAAAAGCAGGAATCCGACCTGTAATGATAACAGGAGATCATCTAAAAACTGCAGTTGCTATTGCTCATGAAATTGGATTAATTGATGATACTTCCGATAGTACTTTATTTCTTGAAGGGAAACAACTCTCAAACATGAGTTCTTCTGAATTAGAAGAAATGATAGATAATATTAGTATATATGCACGTGTATCACCTGAACACAAGTTAAGATTGGTTACTGCTCTCAAGGCAAGGAATGAAATTGTTGCTATGACAGGAGATGGAGTTAATGATGCTCCTGCTTTAAAAAGAGCTGATATTGGAGTTGCCATGGGAATTTCAGGAACCGATGTTTCAAAAGAAGCTTCTGATATGGTTTTGGCTGATGATGATTTCTCTACAATAATTGGAGCAATTCAAGAAGGTAGGACAATTTATGACAATATGAGGAAATTTATCCTTTATTTATTATCTTGTAATGCAGGTGAAATAATGGTTATGTTCATGGGTATTGTTGTAACATCGTTATTATATGGTGAACCAATTCTCCCATTAATCGCGATCCAAATATTATGGATAAATTTAGTTACTGATGGACTACCAGCATTAGCCATGGGTGTTGATCCCCCTGATCCAGATGTTATGATAAGAAAACCTAGAGATCCACAAGAACCAGTTCTTACCAGAAAATCACTTTATTTTATTTTTTATTCCGGTATAATTCTTGGGGTGTTAACATTAATTATTTTCATGGCTTATAGCCCTGCAATTGATCATGATCATGAAATACATGCTCGAACTATAGCCTTCTCACAACTGATTATATTTCAAATGATTATCGCTCTTAATGTTAGAAAAGAAGAACACTCACTTTTAGGGAAGGAATTCTTTCGGAATCCTTATTTATTGTTAGCAATTTCCTCTTCGATACTCTTACATCTAATTGTAATTTATGTACCATTTTTCAATCCATTTTTTGAAACAGTTCCTCTTTCTCCTATGGATTGGGTAGTAATTCTTGGAGTGGGTAGTCTACTAATTATTATAGATGAACTTCGTACTTTTATTGCTCATAAATTCCCACGATTCCGGCATATAGCTGGTTATTGGTAAAAATTTACTTCCGATAAATCCTTTAATACTTTAAATTTTTAAGCTTCATACTGAATTTTTTTAAGAAAGCAAAAAATCAATGAGAATAACACTGAACTAGTAGGTTTTGAGTAACTGAGGACCTCTCTTTGGCATCAATCCTAAGGATAAAACTTTCACGAATGTTAAATGCTGCAATTTTCTTCTTACTTACATATTTACAAATGATTTTCGTTTCTTGGGTCTCAATACGCCAAGTTCCTCCTCAAATTCCATCCAATACACCTTTTCCCATGAAAGCACTTCATATATTCGGTTTTTATATTACTCTAAATCCTTTTGATGAGACTGGAGATATAAACCTTAGGTTTACTGCTCTTCTTGTTTTACTAACAGCTGGATTACAGATCCTTCTCTTAGCATTTCTGATTAATATTGTTTTTTCCAACAAAAATATGGTTCAAATATACCCTGAACCTCTTTATGGTCCTGCATACTCACTGGAAGAAGCACCACTTGTCGAAAAGACCATTTCTTTAGTCACAAAAGTTTCCAAAGACGCAAACATACGAGTAACAAAAATTTTTGTATATCGAAAAGCTGTGCCTAATGCTTTTAGCTTGGATTTACTTCCAATTCCTTTTTTAAGACGTCCCTATCTTGTACTCAATACTAATGTCTTAGAAATTCTCAATGATAAAGAAATTGAATCCGTCATTGCACATGAATTAGCTCATGTAAAAAATGGAGATAGTTTGGTCAGATTAGTCTTATCTATACCCCGAACTTTTTTAACATTGGCTTATCTATTTATATATCTTCAGATTGGGACTGGAATACTCACTGCAGTTTTTGATAGCCAGGATTATCTTGCTGCTCTGAATCGGGCAATTTTTCTTATATTTGTATATCTATTAATTGCTTTTGTTATGAGATTTACTGTACACTTTCTTTATTCAGCAAATAGGAACGCAGAATTCTTAGCAGATTATTATGCGGCAAAATTATTCGGGCCTAATGTCCTCATTAATTCTTTAATTCACTTAGGTCAAAGAAGTGAGGCAATGCAGACCTTATATCGTGAAGTAGAGTGGTTAGAAGGCTTATCTGGCTCAAGAAAGCCCACGACAGCTTTTTTACGTATAGTGAATCAAAAATTCCCTAAAAATCAACTTGATGAAGATATTGCCAGAGAAAATGCCCCTAAAGTGTTCCTTGAAGCGAAATTTGATGAGCTTATAAGTAATTATGGAATTGAATTGGATGGGAAAATAAAAAATGAGTTGATTGAAAAAGCTGTACCCACTTTATTAGAAAAAAGGAGCAAATATTTTGCTGATTTAGATGAAGAATCAAAAGATTTGAGACCAAGTGATTTGAAGCAAAAAACTATCGATTGGAGGTTTTTTGATTCTGATTCAAACTTTATACTAGAGGAAGAGGAAATTGAGAGTTTCATTGAGACATTAATTGCTCAACCAGATAAAATGGTATTTGAACATGAATTATTAGGAACTAATGAGCAGGATCAGGATCATCCTAACTTTAGAGCAAGAGTATTGGCTATTTTTAGATTTTTCAATCCTCAACAATATGAAGAAATCTTGAATCGTGTTACCTCCCTACCAATTAGGGAAAATATTTCAGGTGTGAGAAGTTAGTAGTCATATAGGACTTGTTCCAACATTTTTGGAATTATTTTTTCATCTGTTGGCATTAAATGTATTTTTACATTGGTCATTCGTCTTAATTCACCTAAAACTGGTTTTGTTAATTGGAGTGTTTGCCTTCTTGGGGTTAAAATAATCTTTACATCCTCAATTCTTTTTAAAAGAGGAAAAAAATCTGCCCCACTTGTTGCTAAGAGATCTGAAATCATCACAAGAGATTTATGAGGACTTATACGTTTTAAAAACTCTGAATTTGCCAACTCAAGAGCTGAGTAAATATTTGTTTTTCCTCCAGAGCCAAGATTAACCAATCGATGTGTTAATTTATCAACATCGATAGAGAAGTCATTAAATGACTTAAGAAGTTCTGCTGAAGTGTCAAAAACAATTAATGAGATGTCTTTAAGGTTCATTGATCGACAAAATAGTATTGAAGTTAATATAATCATTTTAAGGTAAAGCAAAACAGAATGGCTCTTATCTATAAGCAGGATCACATTCTTCTGTTTTTCATGTCTTGTGCTGCAAATAACATGCTCATAAGAAAAATATAGGTCTCCTGAACACAAAAAATTTTCTATAGTACGTTCTGTATCCCATTCATTACCAGGAGAATAGGGTTGAATATTGGGGTATTTAGATCTGTTTATAATATTATATATTTTTTCTGCTTGTTTAATTAGGCGAGGAATAATGTTTTGTAAGAGAAAATTACGATCCTCTGCATTCAAGTATTCTTTGAGTTGAAATATTAGTGTAGACGATTCTAAAATTAAATTCAAATCGATTTTATCTATTTCAATAACCTCTGTAACAATTCTAGGGAATGATTCAGAAATAAGTTCTACAACGTGGATTTCCCTACGATGGAACGCCTCTCTTGTGAATTCAAAAGCTTTACTCTGGTCAAATTTTTGTTGGGATTGAATTTCATAAATTTGCTCAAGTAGGGAACTTTTAAAGGTTGAATTTACCAACTTTTGATAGTATGGAATTGCGGGATCAACGTCCCGCTTTATAATTTTTTTAGGGGAAGTAAAAAAATAGGTTCAGCGAGTTCTTTCAAACATTCATTCACTGATTTTGCTATATCTGGGTGTAATTTTACTTTTCCTGAATATACTGCAAAAATTGCGGAAAGAACATTTTCAGGAGATAATGTTTGATTTTTTAAAAGTTGAGTTAATTGGATTGCAGCTCTTATACTAGCTCCTCTCTCAAAGTACTTTGAGATTCTAGTTTCATCTGTAAATTTAACAATTTTAGAAATTAGATCATTATTATTGTTATTTGTACGCAACTGAACAATTTGTTCTGCCTCTTTACCTGACTTATGTGATAATTTAATTAATATACAGCGGTCAAAAAAGGCTTCTGGAAGTGGATTTGTCCCAACATATTCTTGTGGATTTAAAGTGAAAATTGAATAAAAGGTATCAGTTGCGTCTATTCGATCCATCTGCGGTATGTCAATCTTCCTTTCATCCATTGCTACTAATACACCATTCAATGATTCACTGGGTGCTCTATTCACCTCATTGAAGAAGAAAAGTCCTCCTTCTTGCATTGCCCTAACTAATGGACCTGCAATAAAACTTTTTTCACTAAAGCCTAATTCCATTACTAATGGAGGATCAAACCATCCTCTAATCTTATTTATAGTAAGATTTTCATCTCCATCAACTCTATAAAATGGTCTTGATAGAGTCGATGCTAAGGTTTTTGCTAATTCAGTCTTTCCAGTTCCTGAGTCTCCCTCTATCATTACTGGAATTTGACACTCTATTGCTGCAATGATTAAACTAATTTCTGAGTCCAAACCGATTAAATTCTTCTGGCAATTCTTTAGGAGTGAAATATCATCCATCCTGATACACCTAATTATTAATTTGGTTTGAATTCTTTATTCTGCTTCAAGAAGTGATTTTTTTAGTGTGAAGTATGAAGTTTGAAGGTTACATTGCCTTCTCGATTCCTAGTCGGAATCTACCTTTTTAAAAATTCCACTTCTCGGTTCATAAATCAGATTATTATCCAGCAGTGCTTTTAGAAGTTTTTCGGCCTGGGTGCTCGGTGTTCCCAGCTCGCC
>Ga0209536_100002817_pt1 | contig 28213 bp, 21 predicted proteins | sample DeeMarSeWOR28_12_FD_187461 | JGI IMG/M metagenome (GOLD analysis project Ga0209536, IMG submission 187461) | Marine sediment microbial communities from White Oak River estuary, North Carolina - WOR-2-8_12 (SPAdes) (version 2) | ecosystem: Environmental > Aquatic > Marine > Intertidal zone >... | reverse complement strand
CCATCGGGGGTGGCTTGCGCGGCAACGCTATGCACGTCGTCGAAACCGGCGCGAGAGAGCACCGCCCGCAAAGTCCGTTCGGCGACGCCGTGGAGTGCCGTATAGGCGATGCGCAACGGCGTGCGGTCGGGGTCGGGCGTCACCTCGTCGGCGATCGCGGCGACGTACTCCGCGCGAACCGCATCGATCTCGCGTACCAGTCCCGACGCCCGGGCCTGCACCCGTGGCAGCCGCGCAATCGGCCCTGCGGCGGCGCGCGCGATCTCGCTGGCAATGGCCGCGTCGCTTGGCGGAATGATCTGTGCGGCATTCTCCGCGTACACTTTGTACCCGTTGTATCCAGGCGGGTTGTGGCTCGCCGTGATCATCACGCCTCCGGCAGCGCGGAGGCGAAGGGATGCGAAGGCCAGGACGGGAGTCGGTACCAGCTCGGTGAACACGAAGGTCGAAATGCCGGCCGCGGTAGCGACCTCGACGACGTCTTGCTCGAACACGTCACTGTTGGGCCGCGCATCGCGACCGACGCAAAGACCTCGTATCGCTGCGTCGGGCACCTCCTTCGCCAACCACGCACACAAGCCCGCCGTCGCCTGCGAAACGGTCATGCGATTCATGCGAGTAGGCCCCGCGCCGAGCAGGCCACGAAGACCTGCGGTACCAAACTCCAATGTACCGGAGAACCGTTCCTCGAGTGCGGCCACGTCGTTCACGTCGATCAGCGCCTGAAGCTCGGCGCGCGTTTCGGGATCCGGGTCGCGTTCCATCCATGCGCGTGCCGCGTCGAGAACGCTCATGGCAACGCCTCCACGGCCACCTCGTCTTGAATGTACGTCCGCTCCTTGAAGCGGATTGCAAACGGAACGAACAGCAGCGCCGTCAAAGCCATGGCCCCCGCGAAGAACAAGTAGTAGCCGGGCCCGTCGAGCTTGCTCGTCCCGTCCGGGTTCTGAATGAAGAAGTTCACCGCCGACGCGAAGAGGTTGCCCAATGCGACGCCCGAGAAGAAGGTGCCCATCACCAGCGACTTCATTCGCTTGGGCGCTTGCGTGTAGGAGAACTCGAGCGCCGTGATGGAGACCAAGATTTCTGCGGCGGTCATCAGCACATACGCGCCAAACTGCCACGCGATGTTCACGCTCTGCCCCGCGTCGAGGCGTGCTTCGAGCCAGGCGGGCAACAGGAATGCGGGGACCGTGAGAAACAGCCCGAGCGAGATCTTTCGAAGCGGGCTGAGCGGCCAGAAACGGTCGAAGGTCGGGTAAATCACCCGATTGAAGAGCGGAATGAACAAGAGCACCAGTGCCGGGTTGAGCCATTGCACCTGCGATGGGTCCCAGTCGAGGATGAAGTGCCGATCCATCCTCTCGGCCTGAAGGACCCATGCCGAACCCTGTTGGTCGAAGAGAGCCCAGAACATCGCAATGAACAGGTAGATCACCAGCAGTCGTCCGAGCGTACGAAGCCCTTCGTTGTCGTTGCCGAATACGTCCCTCTTGAGCCCCTTTCGATCGGGCGGAATGTGCGCGAACTGATGGCGTCCGGACCAGAACACCAGCGTTGCGATCGCCATCAAGACGCCCGGCACGCCGAAAGCGACCGAAGGGCCGAAGCGATGAAGGAGCGGCTCGGCGAACAAGATGGAGGCGAGGGCGCCCACGTTGATCGCGAAATAGAACCAACCGAATACCTTCGTCAGCAGGTGGGCGTTGGTTTGGCCGAACTGATCGCCGACGTGGGCGGATACGCAGGGCTTGATGCCGCCAGAACCAATCGCGATCAACCCGAGCCCGATGGCCAGGCCCATCCTCGTGTCGTCGACGGCGAGGGTGAGGTGCCCGAGGCAGTACACGATCGACAGCGCCATGATCGTTCGGTACTTGCCGAGGAACGCGTCCGAGATGATGGCGCCGACGATCGGAAAGGTATAGACCGCCGCGACGAAGCCGTGAAACCAGGCCTTCGCCTGCTCGTCCGTCATGACGTCGAGCTCGCCCTGCGCGTTCATGAGGAACTTGGTCATGAAGATGACCAGGATCGCGCGCATTCCGTAGAAGCTGTATCGCTCCGCGGCCTCGTTTGCGACGATATACGGAATGCCCGGAGGCATCCCCTTCATCGGTTCAGGTGCGGTCCGGTACCGGGCTCTGGCAGACATCCATTCGATCCTAGCGGATTCTTTCTGTATCAGCGGCTTTTCGTCTGCCGCGCACTGGAAGGGGCTCCGCTTTTTTTACCGGCATGTTACGAGAAGCAACACTTATGCGGAGCTGGGGGGCCGGGCCTCGCCACGCGGATGTAATGGAGGAGAGCGTGACAAAGAGCGATCATTTGAGAATGCGCAACCGGGGTAGGGTCGCGGCGCTGCTGGCGTTCTGTGTGAGCGCGGTTGTCGTGGCGTCTGGCGCTTCTGCCCAGTCTACGCAGATCGACCTCAACCAGTTCAGACCTGCGGAGCTCGCCACCGATGGTTTTGCCACGAGCACCGCGGACGGCCAGGGCCACAAGCGCTTCGGATTCATGATCTACATGGACTACAACGACGACGCGCTCGTATTCCAGCAGTCCGGCACCGACCTTCAGTCGGCCGTCGTCCACCGACAGCTCACCGGTCACCTCGCCTGGAACTTGGGTCTGTTCGACCACCTCGTGATCTTCATGGACGTCCCCTATCACTTCATCGTCGATGAGGCCGGTAGTGCCGCCGATGCACTGCCGGGTGGCGGCGGAACGGGTCCGTTCGGTTACCTGCTACCCAACGGCGGCGGGCTCGGCGATGTGTACTTCGGCGCGCGCGGCAACATCTGGGGTACACGCGCCGACGTGTTCCAACTTGCGCTTCAAGCGACGATGACGATCAACACCGGGTCGCTCGCGGACAACTTGCAGGCGTACAAAGGGCAGGTCGACAAAAAGCCCTACCTCGGCGGTTGGTTCGAGTTGCTGATGACGTTCAACGCTGGTGATGTCGTCCGCATTCCGCTTCAGGTCGGTTACAAGCTCGGAACGCAGGGTCAGTTGGTGACCGATAGGCTGTTCGTCGGCAACGAGTTCACGTTCGGCGGTGGTCTCCTGCTCATGTTCGCGGACGACAAGTTCATGCTCTCCGCGGAGGCCTTCGGACGAACGGCCGCCAACAGCACCGTGAAGTTCTGGACCCGCGAGGAGACTCCCGTCGAGGTTCTCGGCGGCTTCAAGTACCTGCATCCCAAAGGCTTCATGGTCGGTGCGATGGGTAGCGCCGGCGTGACTCCCGGATACGGTGCTCCGGACTGGCGATTCGGCGGCGTCATCGGCTTCACGATGCCTGGCGAGCCCGAGGTCGGCGACGCCGACGGCGACGGCATTCTGGATGACGTCGACGAATGTCCAAACGAGCCCGAAGACTTTGATGGCTTCCAGGACGAGGATGGCTGCCCGGACCTCGACAATGACGGCGACGGTGTCCTCGACGCTGACGATGGATGTCCGCTCGACGCCGAAGACATCGATGGCTTCCAGGACGAGGATGGCTGCCCCGATCCGGACAACGACGGAGACGGCATTCTCGATGTCGACGATCAATGTCCGAACGAGCCGGGAACGCCGGAGAACAACGGCTGTCCGGATCCCGACCGCGATGGAGACGGGGTTCCCGATCGCATCGACAACTGTCCGGACGAGCCTGGAACGGTCGAGAATCAGGGTTGTCAGGCGCCGCAGCTGGTCGTGATCGGTGCGGACCGTCTCGAGATTCTCGAGAAAGTCTACTTCAAGACCGGAAGCGCGAAGCTCCAGAAGCGCTCGTGGGCGCTGTTGGACCAGGTCGCCGCCGTCATGCGGGCGCATCCCGAGATCGAGGTCGTCCGCGTCGAAGGCCATAGCGACAGCACGGGCAATCTCAACTACAACATCAAGCTTTCGAAACGGCGGGCGGACACGGTCGTCCGCTATCTCATCGGACGCGGTGGCGTTGCCAAAGAGCGACTGATGTCGGAGGGCTTCGGCCCGACGCGACCGTTGGTCGAGGATGCCAAGACGAAGGACGAGCTCGCCCAGAATCGGCGAGTCGAGTTCCACATCGTCGAGGTGGACGAGAAGGCAGAGACCGAGTTCAAAGAAGGTGACGTCTACACGAAGTAGGCGTCCCTAGCCCGATTCGGGGCGCTCACGGCGCGGCGGGTTCCAGACTTTGGTCTGGGGCCCGCTTCGCGTTTAACGCCCGCTAGCTCGCGATTCGAACCGGCCAGCGCGCGTATGCTTCGCCGATCGAGAGGCCGGCGAGAAACTGCCGGGCTTGGCGCATGGTGATTCTGCTGGCCGGTTCGCGCCGGATGCAGCGCGCGATCAGCGCACCGAGCTGACGGGTCTCGGCCTGGTCGAGCAGAGAGCGCACCGGCGCGGGCTCTCCGTCGTGGGTCACGTGCTGTGCGATCATCGCGTCTTCCGCCGGCGCGTCGAAAAGCGTCCTCCCCGTGTACGCTTCGAAGATGAGGCACCCAAATGCATAAACGTCTGCAGCGATCGGCAGCGATGTGTCGCCCGCAGTCCAGATCTCGGGCGCTCCGTAGTTCGCAGTGCCGCAGCCAGGCCGCAGATGCTTGCCCGCGAGGCCGAAGTCGACGAGCACGGGCTTCGGCGGCTGACCGACCCCGGTGATGGCGTCGGCGTTGCATACGATGATGTTGGACGGCTTGAGATCGAGATGCGCGACGCCGACTTGGTGCATCGCATCGAGACCGGCACCCACTCCGAGCAGCAGCTCTCGTGCACGGGTGAGTGAGAGGTCGCCCATTTCGAGCATGCGCTCGACACTCGGTCCCTCGACGAGCTCCATGACGAGAATCGGCTTCGGGCAAGCGCCCGCGTCGAACGTGACGAAGCGGGCGATGTTGGGGTGCTCGGGAAGCGCGAGGAGCGCCCCCGCCTCCTCCCGGAAGAGACGCAAGAACTCTTCTTCGGAGAGCGTACGCGCTGCGGCGGCGGAGTAGTCCGGGACTTTGAGCGCAAAGAGCGGGGCGGTGTCGTCTTGGCGGTCTTCCACGCGACGAGCGACGAAGACCGATCCAACCGCCCCGGATCCGACGGTTCGCACCAAGTAGAAGCCCCCCACGATGCGGCTTGGCGGCGCCCAGGCGGGCAGGGGAGCCTCCACGTCGAGCTCGATGGGAGCCATGCTGGGCATCCCGCGCGGTCCGTCCAACGGAAGCCCGCGAAGGTGGTCGAGGACGGCGATCGTGAGGGCGCCGAAAGCCCCAGGCAGATCGTTGGTCACCCGGCGAGCAGCGGGGTCGAAGGCATCGTCGATCTCCGGGGCCGCGGCCCGAAGCGCGCGTTCCACTTCGAGCCCCATCCTCCAGACGGCGGCGGCCGACGCGGGGGAGACGTCCTCGACCCCGATGCCCAAGCGTCGCCTCGAGCCACGAGCGAGTTGTGCCATCGATGCGACCCCGCGTTCCAGTGTGCCGAGCGGGGTGCCTCGTGATCGCTCGGCCACCTCCGCCAGTGAGCTCGATGCAGCCACCGAGCGAAGCCCGCGCGACAGCCAGGCCAACGCTTGTCGAAACGCCTCGATTCGGGCCGAGTGTGCAGCTGGAAGCTCGTTCCCGATGGCGCGCATGGCTTGGGTTGCAGCGACCAAACCGCTCGCATCGCGGGTCGCGGATCGAGTGCTTTGCTGAAGCTTCGCGTATGCGAGCAGCGCCGCCTCGATCTCGGGGACCATCGAAGCTTCTGCCATCGTCTTCAGGTCTTCGAGGTGAGGCACGTGCCCGGCCACGGCGATGACCACGTCCGACACGTCCGCGATCTCCTCGCGGACCAACGCGTCGCAGGTCCGCGCGGTCGCTGCGCAGAGGGTGCGGCGCAGCGAGCTCTTCGGATCCCGTTGCACCCGGTCGAGAAGGACACGCTGAGCGACGAGGCGGCGTTGGCGTACCAGCTCTTTGCGCGGGTCGACGTGTGGTCCGTCGGCGTCGACCAGGTGGAGCATGGTTCTGAGCTGCCGTAATCGCGTCGTGAATTGCGGCACGTGACTCCCCTCTTCGAGCGGATCGCCCTCCCGAATCACGAGCCAGTTCGTTACCTGCTGGAACAAGTCGCCCAGGCGTTCGTCGTCCGGCCGATGCCCGCCGTCCCCCTCGCCCACCAACAGGAGATCATTCAGGGCGGAAGTCTCGAACAGTGCCGAATCGAGCTCGCGCAACGCGAGGAAGGCGGCTACATCGCCGTCCGGACCGCCTGGGAGCGGTCTTTGCAGCAAGCTCGCTTTTGCGCTGGCTGCTTCGAGGATGCGCTCCGCCTCGCTCGCGGCTTCGTATGCGCCCTTGGTGGCAAACACGTGCAGAGCGTCGGAAAGCATCGCGCGTAGTGTCGGTGTGCGGTGGCTGGGCGCACCGTCGAGCTCGTCTGCGAGGGCCTGCATTAGCGCCGTGCGGCCGAGGTCCTCATCCCCTCCTTGGACGATGGCCTTTCGAAGATGTGCCTCGGCCTTCCTGGCGGCAGCCTCGGCAAAGCCGGGTCGAATACGTTCGCGTCGGAGCTCGACCAGCGCCTCGGCCGTGTCCAAGCCGCCGACCCGCACCAACTGCTCGAGCAGAGACTCGACTGCCGCCGGATGACTCTCGGCGGCGCGCGGCAGGCCCGCGATCATGGCCGCCGCGATGCCGTGATCTTGCTGGAACACGACCGACTCCAAGAGGCCTCTGCACGCCAGGAGACCTTCGTCGGGTTCCACCGCAATGCTAGCGGCCAGGGAGGCGGCGGCTCGCCGCCATTCGGTGACCGTGAATTCCGGGTCGAGGTGATGCTGCATCTCCTCCCGAAAGGCCGGCATCGAAGACGCCAGAAGCCCTCTCGCAGACGCCACGTGTCGCCAGACCAGGGTCTCGCGATCGGCGAGCAGCCGGTCCCACGCCTCGCGCACAGGCAGCGTGCAGAACACGCGAACACCACTGTCATCGCCTTCGGCGGCGCGGCGCGCGGCCTCCCGAGCGGCGCGCTCGAGAAGACGTGCCGCCAACCTTCGCGAGGGTAGCGAGCCCGTCGCCGGCTCGCGGAGCCAGTCTCGGCTCAGCTCTTGCCTGGAGATCAACGCGAGGGCAAGCGCATCCACGTTTCGAACGGTTCCGATCGGCAACATCAACGCGAGCGCCACGCGCGCGCGCATGGACCGCCCACTCAACGCGCGCTGCGAACCGAGGGCAAGCTGTGTCGCGACTGAGGTGAACGTTTCCGCGTCGCCCTTGCGCAGGCGCTGCAGCACCATGCGACCGAGCTGCCGTTTCATCGGGCTGACGGGCAAGGCGGCGGCCACCTCGTAGAGCGCGGCGGCCGCCGCCGCGCCCGACAACCAGTCGAGCTGCTCGATCAGCCCACTCTCGGCGGCGACCTCGATGCTCTGCAGTAGCGCCTCCGGGTCCAGGCCTTCGAGCGGCACTGGTCGGCGCTCGTCGACCACCGTGCGCGCCAACGTCGCCATCCCTTGTCGCCACGCAGCTTCGCGCCGCTCGGTGGTCGCCAATCGGTGCAAGACCGTTAGGCGTTCCAACCGGTCCCTCGTCGCGGCACGCATCCTTCGATGATTCTAGCTCGCGGGTTCGCGACCGGAAAGTACGGTTGACAAGAACACGGCAAACCTCTAGCCCAACGGAGGGTGTTGCAGCTTTCGTTCGAGTTTGGGGGTGAATCGCCGCCGGTCGCCGATCGCGGGTCGTCCGAGCGTCCGGCCGCTGATCTCGAGCGTGCGCATGCGCGCGCATCGGGATGGAGTCGCACACTGGCGGTTCGCCTTGGGCAGCCCGTCCGCCTGATCGTGACCGACAACCGAAGCACGATGTTGTCCGCCAAGTCGAAGGGCGGTCGACTGGAGGTGCGCCTGCATCACATGTTCTTGACGGCGGAGGAGGACGTCCTGTCAGCCGTTGGTGACTACCTTGGCGGCGGAGGCTCGGCCGCTGCTGCCGTCATCGATCGCTTCGTCGAGCAGCATCGCACGCGCTTCGTCGCCCCACCGCGCTCGCAAAGCGAGCTGCGCACCGAGGGGCGTCACTACGATCTCGGTCTCATCCTCGACGATCTCGGCCGCCGTCACTTCGGAGGCCGTGTCGACGTGCGAATCACGTGGGGGAAGCGGGTCCGAACGAGGCGTGGCCAGCGCTCGCTCCAGCTCGGCACCTACCTACCGGAGGAGCGGCTTATTCGAGTCCACCCCGTGCTCGATCAGCCATGGGTTCCTCGATACTTCGTGGAGGCCGTGGTCTTTCACGAGATGCTGCACCACGACATGCCCGCGGTCTTTCAGAACGGTCGCCGTCACTACCACACCGCCGCGTTTCGCAAGCGCGAGCGGAGCTTCGAGTACCATTCCGCCGCGGAGCAATGGCAGAAGGACAACCTGTGGCGCCTGCTGCGAGGGCGCTGAGACTCGAGAAAGCCATGGCGCGTCGTCGAAGGATTCGTTCTTCCATCTCTACTCCGATCACCTTGGGTGCGATCACGGTGCTCTTGAGCCTCGCCCTGCTGGTCGGCTGGTCGTTCCTTCTTGGCCAGAAGATCATGCGCTCTGCAGACATCGCCGTGGACGTGTGGTTGCTGGTCCTCGGGGCGCTTTCGTTCGTCCTCATCATCACGGTTTTGGTTCTGTTCGTCGTCTCTTTGGCACGCGGCATCATCGAAGTGCGCAAGCAGGACTCCTTCATCGACTCGGTGACACATGAGCTCAAGAGCCCGCTGGCTTCGTTGCAGCTATGTCTCGAAACGCTGGGCCGCGAGGGTCTGGAAGTCGACGCGCGCGAGCAACTCCGAACCATGATGCTGGAGGACGTGGATCGGCTGCGGGCGTTCATCGACGACGTGCTCGAGGCGAACCGGCTTTCCTACGCACGCGCTGGCATGCTCAACTTGAGCGACGTCTCCTTGGCCGACCTCGCCGAGGATTGCGCCGAGGCGGTCCGAATGCGCTACAAGCTGTTCCCCGGGGAAATCACGATCGACATCGAGCCCGAGCTCGTGGTCTCGACGGATCGCGCGGCCCTCGGGCTCGTCGTGAAGAACCTCATCGACAACGCAGCCAAGTACTCGGGGCGGCCGGCGCGGGTGGAGGTCCGCGGGCGCCGCGACGCCGAAGGTAGGGTCCTCATCGAAGTGAGCGACCGCGGCATTGGAATCGACCGTAAGAACCTGAAGCGCGTTTTTCACCGCTTCTATCGGGTAGAGGATCAAGAGGTGCGCGAACGTCGTGGTACCGGCCTCGGCCTGTTCGTCGTGTGGGCGCTCGTCAAGCAGCTCGGCGGCAAGGTTCGGGCCTCTTCGGAGGGGCGAGGGCGGGGAACGACCATGCGGGTCGAGCTGCCGATCTCGCGTACGGTGAGCGGATGACCAACGAACACGAGACGCAAAGGCTTCTGATCGTCGAAGACGAGGATCACCTCGCCGCGGGTCTGAAATTGAATCTGGAGCTCGAAGGCTATCGCGTCGACGTCGCGGCGAACGCCAAGGAAGCCGGCCAGCGTTTGCTGGACCCGGTCGGGTACGATGCGATCGTGCTGGACGTCATGCTCCCCGACGTGAACGGGTTCGATCTCTGCAAGAAGTTCCGAGAGGCGGGCAACTTCATTCCCGTGATCATGTTGACGGCGCGTTCGTCTCCCGAAGACCGCGTGCTCGGCCTCGAAGCCGGTGCGGACGATTACTTGGTCAAACCCTTCGAGCTCAACGAGCTGCTCGCCCGCGTTCGGTCGGTGTTGCGGCGGCAGCGCTGGGAGCAGAACTCGGTCAAGGCGGTCACGCTGTCCTTCGGCAATGCAGAGATCAACTTCGACACCCATGAAGTCACCGTGGCTGGTGAGCCCGTGCAGCTCACCCAGCTCGAGCTGGATCTGTTGCGGTACTTCGCAGAGAACGCCGGGCGCGTTTTGAGCCGGACGGAGCTTCTCGAACGCGTCTGGAAGCTGCGTAATTATGGGAACACCCGAACGGTAGACAATTTCATCTCGCGCCTGCGGCGGCGCTTCGAAAAAGATCCGAGCACGCCGACTCACTTCCTGTCCGTACGCGGCGCCGGCTACAAGTTCGTCGCATGAGGGCCCGTAAGCGCCCTTTTTACAGAACTATGACAAATCGGGGTTGAACCGTGACGGCCTCTCCGGGGGCTCCGCGATAGCCTCGGACCATGGAAAACAGCATTACTGCGCTCCAGCTAGGCACCGAAAGACGAAGCCGAGCTCGGCGTTGGCTCAAAGCCTCGCCATTCGTTTTGTCGCACCTCGCCGTCTTCGGGGCCATTTGGTCCGGCGTCACCTGGCAGGCTTCTGTTCTCTGTGCGGTGTTGTTCGTCACGCGCGTCTGGGGGGTCACTGCCGGCTACCACCGCTACTTCTCCCACCGAACGTACAAGACCAGCCGCCCGTTCCAGTTCTTCCTCGCGTTCCTCGCGCAGAGCAGCTCGCAGAAGGGCGTGCTCTGGTGGGCTGGTCATCATCGGGTGCATCACAAGCTCTCCGATCAGCCCGGCGACGTGCATTCGCCAATTCAGAATAATTTCTTCCACGCCCATGTCGGTTGGCTCTTCGCAGACACCGAGGAAACTCGCTGGGACAAGATCCGAGATTTCGCGAGGTATCCGGAGCTCCGATGGCTCAACAAGTACTGGGCCGTGCCCCCCACCGTTCTCGCGGTCGCATGCTTCCTGATCGCGGGATGGTCTGGGCTCTTCATCGGTTTCTTCCTGAGCACCGTGCTGCTTTGGCACAACACGTTCCTCATCAATTCGGCGACGCACGTATGGGGCAAGAAGCGCTTCGACACGCCCGATGAGAGCCGCAACAACATGCTCACCGCGCTTCTGACGCTGGGCGAGGGCTGGCACAACAACCACCATCACTACCAGTCGTCCTGCCGTAACGGGTTCTACTGGTGGGAGATCGACGTCACCTACTACGTGCTGCGCGTGTTCAGCTGGCTCGGGCTCGTCTGGGACATCCGGGAAGTGCCCGCGCACGTGCTCGAAGAGGGTCGTCGCCGCGATCGCGGTCCAATAGACGACGCCGAGGCGCCGACCGGCACCCCGAAGAAGCTCAGCCTGGCCGCCTAGGCGCGGGCTAGAGCCACCAACGGAAGATGTGAGCCCACCAGGGGGCGGGTTTTCTGGCCGGCTGCCAGGTTCGTTCGTTGCTGGTCATCGGGGTCTCCAACGGGCAGGGTGAACCCAGTTCAGCGATTATACAGACACTGACTTCATTTCAAAAGTGTTTCGCATAACGGCGAAGCATTGAAAATCACTCTTGAATTGTACAGACTTAACCCCCCTGTAGGAGGCTGTCATGCCAGAGCTGCACATCGTTTCGAACCCCCATGCAGGTAGCGAGGGTCAGGCGGCGACCCTCGTCAGGAGTCTCCGCTCCCATTTCCGAACCGGGGCGACCAAGCCGTTGGCTTGGCGCCTCTCGCAGCTCGATGCCCTCGAGCACCTCTTGATGGAGCGGGAAGGGGACATCGTCGAGGCACTCCGCCAGGATCTCGGCAAACCCGAGCCTGAGGCGCTCCTCTCGGAAGTTCGGATGATCGTGCATGAGGTGCGGCTCATGCGAAGGAATCTTCGGAGATGGATGAAGCCAGAACGGGTTCGCACGCCACTCATCGCGTTGCCCGGTCGAAGCTACATCCTCCGGGAGCCGCTCGGCCTCGTGCTGATCATTGCCCCTTGGAACTATCCGTTCCAGACCGCCGTCTTGCCCCTAGTGGGCGCTCTCGCGGCCGGCAACTGCGTGGTGATCAAGCCCTCCGAGATCGCGCCACATACGTCTGCACTGATTGCCAAATGGATCCCGAAGTACATGGATACGAGGGCCGTCAGAGTCTTCGAGGGCGGCGTGCCCGAGACCACCGCGCTTCTTCGGGAGAAGTGGGACCACATCTTCTACACGGGCAACGGCAACGTCGGACGCATCGTGATGAAAGCGGCGGCCGAGCACCTCACACCCGTGACGCTCGAGCTCGGAGGCAAGAGCCCGACCATCGTCGATGAAACCGCCGATCTCGATACCGCTGCCAAGCGCATCGTCTATGGGAAGTTCTTCAACGCCGGCCAGACCTGCGTCGCCCCCGACTACGTCCTCGTGCACGAAGCCGTCCACGACGCTCTCCTGAACCGGATGGTCTCAGCGGTCCGCGAGCTCTACGGCGACGATCCCAAACAGAGCGCCGATTTCGCTCGGATCATCAACGAGCGACATCACGCCCGACTCACTCGCCTACTCGACGGAGCCGACATCGCGACCGGAGGCGAGGCCGATGTCGGCGAACGCTACATCGCTCCCACGATCCTCAAGAACGTGAAGGAGAGCGACCCGGTGATGAGGGACGAGATCTTCGGTCCAATTCTACCGGTAATTGCCGTTCCCAGCGTCGAGGCGGCGGTCGCGTTCGTGAACAGGCATCCGAAGCCATTGGCGCTGTACCTCTTCTCCACCAACAAAGACGCCCAGCAACGCGTGATCGGGGCTACGAGCGCGGGCGGTACGACGATCAATCACGTTTGGCTGCATGTGGGGGTCCCGGCGCTTCCGTTCGGCGGGGTAGGGGAAAGCGGCATGGGTGCCTATCACGGACGCCATTCGTTCGAGAGCTTCTCGCACGATCGCGCAGTGCTCGAAAAGCCGACGCTCCGGGACCTACCGATCATTTTTCCCCCGTATGCACCCTGGAAGAGGCGCTGGCTCAAGCGGCTCCTCTAAGGTGTGGTCTGAGCTGTGACTCGGTCGCCCTCGAGATGCCGCTTCAGAAAGTAAGGAATCCGAAGAAGGTCTCGACGTACCGCCGGACGCGCAATGGATACGAACACGCCGTCGCCAATGTCGACGAGCGCTCCGAATGAAACCAACGTGCGATCGTTCTCGTAGGGGCGAACACGAATGAAACCCCAACCGGCACGAATGTCGTGCGGTTGAGAGTGATCCACACGAAACATCACCGCCCCTCGATCGGACTCGAGTGTAGTCTGTAAGACGTAGCGAACGTCGATCGGCCCCCACTGTTGGCGGATGGCCACATCTGCTTCCTCATCGCTCTGGCGACTGACTTTGGTTTCGGTGGCCAGCGGGATGAAGTTCTTGTAGCCGCTACGGTTCTTCAGAGCGGCCCAGGCGACCTCGACCGGGACGTCGACGATCTGCCAGCTTTGGCCTCCGAACAGCTTGTACGCGCCACGCTGCTCGCTCTTTTGCTTCATGACGAGCTCGCCCCGAGCGAGCATCTGCTTGTCTTCGGAGGTGAGCTGATCGCTACTGGAATATGACCGAACCGGAGCCAGGAAGAACACCGGCAGCGCGCAAGCAATCGACACGCCAGCAGTCAAAATTGACCAGCGGTCGCGTTGTTGTCTATGTCTGGCTTGGGTCATGCGCGCGTTCCTCGTGGTTCTGGTCGTCCTGGCTGGCTTTGCGGCTGGGGCCAGCGCTCTTTTGACGGACGGTGCCTCGACCTCGGAGATTCAAACCAATTCCATAGATACCACACCCGGTGCAGCGGTCGATAGCGTTACGGCCGTAGAGAGGCATGGGATGCCCCCCTGGGTTTCGATTCTGCCGCCGATGCTCGCCATCGCACTGGCGTTGTTGTTTCGTCACGTCCTGGTGGCCCTCGTCCTGGGAGTCTGGCTCGGTGCTTGGCTGCTTGCGGACCTCTCTCCTCTCGGGTCGTTCGCGCGCCTTCTCGACACCCATCTCGTCGGCGCCATGGCCGAACGCGGGCATGCGTCGATCGTTCTGTTCAGCTTGCTGCTCGGGGGGATGCTGGGATTGATGACGCAGTCCGGCGGGGCCAAGGGTCTCGCTGGATGGGCGAGCACCGACACGCGAAGCCGCCGGCGAGGGCAGCTCACGACTTGGTTTCTCGGCTTGCTCGTCTTTTTCGACGACTACGCGAACTCGCTCTTGGTCGGCGCCTCGATGCGGCCCGTCACCGATCGCTTGCGCATCAGCCGCGAGAAACTCGCGTTCCTGGTCGATGCGACTGCCGCGCCGGTCGCGAGCCTCGCGCTCATCTCGTCGTGGATCGGAGTCGAGGTCGGATACATCGCGGACCAGTTTGCGTATCTGCAAATCGAGCGAGATGCATACCTGACCTTCGTCGAGACGATTCCGTTTCGCTTTTATCCCATTCTCATGCTGGTGTTCGTCTTCTGGGTCGGACTCCGCGGGCGCGATTTCGGTCCGATGCGACGAGCCGAAGAACGGGCGCTCTCGAAGGGCGAGCTGTCGAGGCCCGGCGGGCAGCCCGCATCGGATTTCCACGAAGAGGCCGTCTCGGACGACCTGGAGGGCCGCCCGATGAACGCGGTCGTTCCGGTGGTCGTGGTGGTGGTCGTTGCTGCGGCTGGGATCTACGTCGACGGTCGCGCCAAAGTCCTGGCCGCCGGGCTCGATCCGACCCTCCGCGCGATCGTCGGCGAGGCGAGCTCGAGCGCAGCCATCCTATGGGCCACCGGCGCCGGCTGCCTTTCGGCGCTCGGCTTGTCGGTTTGGAGCGGGGCGCTCTCGTTTGCTCAGTCGATCGAGGCTTGGATGAGCGGGATGAAGTCGATGCTCTACGCCATCGTGATTCTCGTCTTGGCGTGGGCGCTCGGGGGGGTGTGCCGCGACCTCGACACAGCCGGATTCTTGATCGGCGCGATCGGCGACTGGATCTCGCCTGTTTGGATTCCTGCGAGCGTGTTCGTTCTCGCGGCGTTGGTGAGTTTTGCGACGGGAACGTCCTGGGGAACCATGGCGATTCTGTTTCCGCTGGCCGTGCCGCTCGCGCACCGCGTCGCGCCGGGGCAGGAGACGATTCTGCTCGGGACGGTCTCGTCGATTCTCGCCGGTTCGGTTTGGGGCGACCATTGCTCCCCAATCTCCGACACGACGGTGCTCAGCTCCATGGCGACGAGCTGCGACCACGTAGATCACGTCCGAACGCAGCTTCCGTACGCGCTTTTCATTGGCGTCGTCAGCCTCGCGTGCGCGGAGCTCCCCGTGGCTGCCGGCTGGTACGGTCCATGGATGGGGTTGTTGGTGGGCGGCTTCGTGATGATTTTCGTGTTCGAGCTACTGAGTCGACCCGTGGGACGCTGAGGCTTCGGTCGCCATGGCGCCCTTGGCGAGCTGGTCGCGAAGATGGCGCTTGAGAATCTTGCCGCTTCCGCTTCGGGGAAGTGTGTCGACGAAAGCATAGTGTCGAGGTCGCTTGTACGGAGTCAGCCGCGCTCCGACCCAGACGTCGAGGTCCCTTACAGTGATGGATCCGTTCGGCACGACGACCGCCACGACTTCCTCCCCGTAGTAGTCGTCGGGCTGACCCACGACGGCGGCTTCGCGCACCGCGGGGTGCCTCAGGAGGACGCTCTCCACTTCCGACGGGTGGATGCTTGCGCCGCCCCGCAGAATCAGGTCCTTGTTGCGGTCGACGATGGTGAGGCGCCCGTCTGCGTCGAGGAAGCCGATGTCGCCCGTGTGCAACCATCCGCCGCGCATGACGTGAGTGGTCGCGAGTTTGTCGTCGAGGTAGCCAGCCATCACGTTCGGGCCACGCACCAGGACTTCGCCGCGTGCCCCTCTGGGGGCCTCGGCGCCGCTTTCTTGCTCGATGCGCAACGTCACCCCCGGCACTGGCTTGCCGGAGGAACCTGCAACCGGCTCGTCGGGGGGTGCATTGATCGCGCTCAGGTTGGCTTCCGTGAGGCCGTACGCTTGACGCACCGGCGCCCCCAGACGCTCCTCGGCACGGAGTCGCACCGCTTCGACGAGAGGAGCGCCCGCGCTCATACCCCAGCGAAGGGCGGTGGGCGTGGGCGCCTCGTCTTCGTTCGCCCAGGCGATGAACATCGTGGGGACGCCGGGCAGCCAAGTGACGCCATGCCGATCGCATAGCTCGAGGGTTCGCCGCGGCGAGAACTTCGGCGTGAACACGGTGCTCGCGCCTGCGTAGAAGGGGACGAGGAGAGTCGTGCGGATGCCGTACGAGTGCGTGAGAGGCAGAGTGCCGAGGACCCTGTCGGTATCTCGGAGCCGAATGACCTCGTCGACCAACGCCCGGGTGTGAGCGCCGAGTGACCCGTGGGTGATGCACGCGCACTTGGCGGCGCCGGTCGTCCCCGAGGTATAGAGAAGCATCGCGAACGCATCGGCTGGGAGCTCGCAGGGCGCCATCTGCCCTGCCGCCTGATCGATGGCTTCCTGCACGTTCACCAGCTCGGTGGAGCCCGATGCGCGCGAGATGCTCTCCCGGGCGAGATCGCTGCGCTCCTGGTCGGTCAGAAGAGCGCCGCACCGCGCGTGACCCAGTCGAAATGCGATCTCCCGGGCTGTGGAGGTCGGCGGGATGGGGAGCGTCGCGCAACCCGCGTAGACCGCACCGAACCAGGCGGCGACGAAGTGCAGACCGTTCCCGGTGCAGATCGCGATTCGATCGCCTGTGCCAAAGCCGAGTGCTCGCAAGCGGGCTCCCAGCTTCGCGGCCTTTCGGTCCAGCTCTCCGTAGCTGACAGCGATCTCTCCCTGCCCTGCGTCGATGATGCCGGTTCGCTCCGGATCGAGCGTCGCCCAGCGGTGGAGGAGCAGCCCAATGTTCGCGTGCACGCGCCGAACGTAGCACGGCGAGCCCGCTGGACGGTGGGCCGGGGCGCGTTAGGATGCGTTCGATGCCAGCAGCAAGAGCGATTCGAATCCGCGAGCCCGGCGGTCCCAACGTGCTCGAGCTCGGCGAAATCGAGCTTCCGGCGCCTGGGCCTTCAGAGGTCCTGGTCGAGGTCGTGGCTGCGGGGCTCAATCGGGCCGATTGCCTGCAGAGGCGCGGTTTCTATCCGGCCCCGCCGGGTGTCCCACCCGACGTGCCCGGGCTCGAGCTTGCTGGTGTCGTCGAGGCCGTGGGCGATTCAGTCGATGCATGGAAGCCGGGTGACCGCGTGATGGGCATCGTGGGCGGCGGCGCGATGGCAACCCGCGTCATCACCGAGGCGGCCGAGCTGATGCCGATTCCCGATGCGCTTTCGCTCAGCCAAGCAGCTGCGGTTCCCGAGGTATTTCTCACGGCGTACGACGCGATCGTGCTTCAGGGAGGGCTCAGAGCTCGGCAGACGGTGCTGATACACGCGGTCGCGAGCGGCGTCGGTACTGCAGCGATCCAGCTTGCCAAGATCGTAGGCGCCGACTCCGTAGGTACCTCGCGCACGGCCGACAAGCTTCCGCGCTGCATCGAGCTCGGGCTGACCCATGGGGTACTGGTCGAGGACGGCCATTTCGCCGATGCGGTGGAGTCTGCGGTGCCCGAGGGCGTGCACGTGATTCTCGACACCGTTGGAGCGGCGTATCTCGCAGAGAACGTTCGGGTGATCGCCAAGCAGGGCCGCATCATCGTGATCGGGCTCATGGGAGGCATCAAGGGCGAGCTCAACTTGGGCCTCTTACTCGGGAAGCGGGCATCGATTCACGGATCGGTCCTCCGCAGCCGCTCGTCAGAGGAAAAGGCCGGGCTGACCGCATCGTTCACGAACGAGATGCTCGGCCGCTTCGCGAGCGGCGAGCTCCTGCCGATCATCGACGACGTGCTGCCGATGACGGAGATCCAGGAGGCCCATCGGCGTATGGACGCGAACGAAACCTTCGGGAAGCTCGTCTTGAGCTGGTGAACACCTGCGCGGCAGCCCGGCTCAGAGCTTCAGAGCTCTCGTGACGTAGCTTGGTAGTGCGAAGAGCGCCTGGTGAAGATCGGCGTTGTAGGCCTTCGACCCCGCGACGATGGCGTCTTGCCGCTCCTGGATCGGGCGCAGCGGCTCGCCCGTGTCGGAGCACCAGGTCCAGCTCCACGTGCCGGTGCCATAGAGCGGCACGGGCCCGAGGTAGGGATGCACCTCGGAGAACAACTTGCGAAGCTTGTGTTGTGTCTCGACGAAGACTTCCATCATCAGGAGCGGCGACTGGCTCTGAAGCGCCATCACACCACTCTCGGTGAGCATGCGTTTGCAACCGCGGTAGAAGCTCTCGTCGAAGAGCATCGCGCCAGGGCCGACCGGGTCGGTTCCATCGAGTAGCACGACGTCGAATTCGTCGTCCTCGCTCTCGCTCACGTACTCGATGGCATCGATGAACCGAAGGTCGAGGCGCGGGTCGTCCCAAGCCGTGCCGATCCCCGGCAGGTACCGCTTGGATACTTCGACGACTAGTTCGTCGATTTCGATCATCGTGCAGTGCTTCACATCTGGATGCCGCAGCACCTCGCGCACCGTGCCTCCGTCGCCGCCTCCGATGACCAGCACGCGCTCGATGCTCGGCGCCGTCGTCAGCGCGGGATGCGCGAGCATCTCGTGGTAGAGAAACTCGTCGTACTCGCTCGTCATGAACACGCCGTCGATGATCAGGACGCGGCCGAAGCCCACCGTGTCGATCACCTCGACCTTCTGGTAGGCGCTCTGGCCCGAAAAGAGCGTCTCCTTGGCACGCAGGCCGAGCCGGACCTGATCGCCAAACGTCTCTTCGTACCAAAGGCCCATCGATTCTCTCTAGAGCCCTAGCTGAAGTTGTCGTCCACGCACGGCGCCTAGCTCGAGCGGCCTATGCTGCTCGGCGATTCGGAGCCTGGTTCGACTATGGCCGAGCGCGGCCTCCGCGGAGCATCGCGCGAGATGAGGCGCGTTGTTCGTTTCCGAGAGGTGCATGAGGACGACCTCGGCGGGGGCGGCATCGAGCTGGGCGAGCAGGTCTCCCGCCTGGGCGTTCGACAAGTGCCCGAGTGATCCGCCCACTCGACGTTTGAGCGGCGCCGGATAGGGACCCGTTGCCAGCATGTCGGGATCGTGGTTGCTCTCGAGCAAGAGCGTCTCGCAGCCGTTCAAGAACTGAGAAAGCCCTTTTGGAACGTGTCCGAGGTCGGTGACCAAGCCGAGCATCGTCTGCTTCGTCTCGAACACCAACGCCACCTGGTGGGCGTCATGAGGGATCTTGCGGGCGCGGATCTCGATGTCCCCGATGCGAAACGGTCGACCCACAGCGAACGGTTGCGTCTGTGTCGACTGCGACAGCGTGAGAGCGCCCAGGGTTGGCACGGTGGCACGGACGGGACAGCCCAGACGCGTCGCGTAGGTCGATGCGTGAGCACCATGATCGCTGTGGCAGTGCGTGACTAGGACAGCCGCAATATCCGTCGGGACGCGCCGATCGATCGCCTCGAAACGCTGAACGAGCTTGCGGTATGATAGCCCCGCATCGACGAGAAGACTCGTCGTTCCGGCCTCTAGAAGAAGCGCGTTGCCTCCGCTTCCGCTTCCGAGGATCGTCACCCGCACGCGCCAGCTAGAGCACAGCTCGAATCACTTGGCAAGACTCTTCACTTGCAACCAGCGCTGCAAGGCGCGAGAGTTCCGGGGTGAGAGATACTGTGCTCGAATACGACAGTGTGCTCGTTGTGTCTTTCGGCGGTCCCGAGCAGCGAGCGGACGTCATGCCGTTTCTCGAAAACGTCGTCCGCGGCAAGAACGTGCCGCCGGAGCGGTTGAAAGAGGTCGCGGTGCACTACAACCACTTCGACGGCAAGAGCCCCATCAACGATCAAAATCGGGCCTTGATCGCGGCACTCGAGGCGGAGCTCGAGCAAAGTGGGATCGACCTGCCCGTATATTGGGGCAATCGCAACTGGCACCCGTACATTTCCGATGCCCTCGAGGAGATGAAGGCGGCCGGCAAGAAGCGCGCGCTCGCGTTCGTCACATCGGCCTACAGCAGTTACAGCGGGTGTCGGCAGTATCTGCAGAACATCGAGGAAGCGCGCGCAGCGATTGGCGAGGACGCGCCGGTCGTCGACAAGCTTCGGGTCTTCTACAATCACCCGGGCTTCATCGAGGCCAACGTCGATCGGCTCCTGGCTGCGCTCGGGACGCTCCCGAAGGAGCGGCGTGAATGCGCCCGTGTGGCGTTCAGTGCGCACAGCATCCCGGATGCGATGGCGGCCACCTGCGACTACGTCGATCAGCTCGAGGAAACCGCGCGCCTGGTTGCCGACAGCGCACGACACGAACGCTGGCAGCTCGTCTATCAAAGCCGCAGCGGGCCACCACACGTACCTTGGGTCGGCCCGGACATTCTCGAGCATCTCGATGCGCTCGCGCAAATCAACGTGAAAGACGTCATCGTTGCGCCCATTGGTTTCATTTCGGATCACATGGAGGTCGTGTGGGACCTCGACCACGAGGCGCGAGACTACGCCAGCAATCTCGGAATCACGATGACTCGTGCCGAGACGGTCGGAACGCACCCAGCTTTCGTATCGATGATTCGGGAGCTCATCGAAGAGCGGCTCGGGCGAGTGACCTTGCGACAAGCGCTCGGCAAGCGCGGCCCGGCACCCGACGTCTGCCCACCGGACTGCTGCAAATATCAGCCGAGGGTCTCCCGCCCGCCCGACGCAGGTTAGTCGGGGTCTTTGAAGTCCGGCTGCCGCTTCATCATGTTGGCCTGCACGGCTTCCATTTGGTTCGGGCTTCCGAGAAGGCCGACTTGGAGCGCCGTTTCGAGCTTCAGCGCGTTCGCTCGGGACATGGACGGAGCGTCGTTCAACAGCGCCTTGCCCGCTCGAATGGCATGGGGCGATTTCGTGGCAATGAGCTTGGCGGTCTCGAGGGCATCCGCCAGCGGATCGGCGCTGACTTTGGTCGCGAGGCCCAGCTCGACCGCTTCGCTGCCCGAGACGACACGGCCGGTGAACGTGAGCTCCTTCGCAACGTCCAGCGGGACGAGTCGAGTCAGGGTCTGTGAGATGCTCATGTCCGGAATGAGCCCCCATTTGATCTCGAGCACCGAGAGCTGCGCGTCCGCAGCCACGTAGCGAAGGTCGGCGCCGAGCGCGATCTGCAAGCCACCGCCGAAGGCGACCCCGTGCACGGCGGCAATCACGGGTACGTGCACCTCTTGCCAGATCCAAGCGATGCGTTGCGCCACGTTCGCCGGGCTCTTCCCGCTCCGCGCGAGCAGCTTCTGCATCAGCTCGGGCTTGCCCATGAACGAGGCAAAATCGAGGCCAGCGGAAAATGCCCGACCTTCACCGTGAAGCACGACCGCGCGCACGCTATTGTTTGCCAGTATCTGCTCGCCCGCGCGAATGACGGCCTCGAACATCTCGGCGTCGAGGGCGTTGAGCTTGCCCGGTCGCGAGAGACGGACGGTCGCGACGGCATTGTCGATGGTGACTTGGACTCGTTCAGACATGGGTGCTCCTAGCTGAAGACTACGGTCTTGTTGTCGTAGACCAGAACTCGGTCGTCGAGGTGCCATCGAACGGCGCGCGCGAGCACGACTTTCTCGAGGTCTCGACCTTTTCGCACGAGATCTTCGACCGAATCGCGATGCGAGCATCGAACGACGTCTTGTTCGATGATGGGGCCTTCGTCGAGCTCCGCGGTGGCGTAGTGCGCGGTCGCGCCGATGAGCTTGACGCCGCGTTCGAAGGCGCGGTGGTAGGGCTTGCTTCCCATGAACGCCGGCAGAAACGAATGGTGGATGTTGATCACCTGGCCGGTGAATGCATTCAAGAAATCGTCGGTCAAGATCTGCATGTACCGCGCGAGCACCACGAGCTCGACGCCGGCTCGATTCAACAGCTCGAGGGTGCGCGCCTCTTGTTTGGCCTTGGTGTCTTTTGTGATCGGAATGTGATGGAAGGGGATATCGAATTGTCGAGCGACTGCTTCGAGGTCTGGATGATTGCTGATGATCAGTGGGATGTCCGTGGCGAGCTCACCCGATTGCCGGCGCAACAGAAGGTCGTACAGGCAATGGTCGTACTTCGACACGAAGATCGCGGTCTTGTATCGGTGCGCGCGATCGCAGAGACGCCAGCTCATGGAGAAGCGCTGTGCGACTTCGGCCACGGCGGTTTCGAGGCTTCGACGGTCCGTGTGCAGCTCGGACATGTCGAACTTGATGCGCTGAAAGAACTGGCCGGCCACCGGGTCCGTGTGTTGATCCGCATCGAGGATGTTGGCGCCGTGTCCGTAGAGGACTTGCGCGAGCGCCGCGACGAGGCCCTTGCGGTCGGGACAGCAAACGAGGAGTGTGGCGGTATCCTGCACGGGGTAGTGTTTAGCGGTTGAGAGGACGATCGGCCAGCGCCCACGGGTCTAGCGGCTCAGACGCTCCATGGCATCACCGAAGATGTACACGAGCTGGAGGATGCCGGCGACCGTGCCCAAGACGGCGCCTGCTGCGATGAGCTTCCACTCGTCCTGCTGGAAAGCGGGGCGCAGCACGCCCTCGTAGCTCTCTCGGTCGAGGGCCTTCATGCGGCGCTCGAGCTCACCATGTAGATCGACCGACTCCGCGGCGAACGTGTGAAAGAAGCCACCCGGTTTCGGCCATTCGGACTTGATGCGCTCGAGCACCTCGGCACGGAGTGCGAGACGCTGCTCGTCGGGAAGCACGAGCTTCGCCATCGGGTGAGCCTCGTACTCGTCGATCAACTCACCCACCCGGCGTTCGACGATCTCGTTCATTCGGCGAGCGCCATCGCTCTCCATGACCGTCCTGACGATGTTATCGGCATTGAGGACGCGGGTGGCGACGGTACGACCAAAAGCTTCCGCGACTTCCGGTTGCCGTTTGTGGAACAGACCTTGCACGGTGATCGGCCCGACCTTCACCGGCTCGCGTGGCGCGAACACCAGCTTGATGGCGATCCAGTTAGTCAGGTAGCCGACGCAAAAACCAGCCGCGGGAAGAATCCACGGCGCTGGGTACAGAACCCACACGATCATCTGGAAGATGCCGAAGAGAAAACCGAAGTATAGCCCGGAGCGCTCGATGAACTTGAACTCTTGGCGGCCTACTTCGTAGAACATCTCGCCCATCAAGCCTTTGTGACGTTCGATCGCTTCGAGGACCGTCTGTTCGATGTCCATGATGCTGTCGATGTCGTCTGCCATGTCGAGCGCAATGCGGTGAGATACGCGAACGACTTCCGTTCGAACCCGCTCCCTGACCTTGTTCTGCATGACCTCGCCTGCGTTTTCCCACAGGCGCTTCGCGTGCTTCTTCGCGACTTCATCGATGATTTGCTCGGTGACGTCGTCGATCACCGCGCCGAGCTTTCCCGTGAACGACTCGGCGTTGAACGTTTCGTCGAAGAGCTGTCGGAGCGAGATGAGCTTCTCGGTGATCAGGGAGTTGGAGATCTTGGCGAGCCGGAGCGCATTGGCCGGGATGACCCCTTGCCAACCGAGGTAAGGAGGAATCCCGACGAACTCGACCGGGTAGAACATCATCTTGATGGCCACGACGTTCGTGAACCAGCCGACGACGGCGCTGATCGCCGGAATCAGCAGGACGATCCAATTGTCTTGAATTCGGGTCAGCAGCTCCATCGTCCGGCAGGCTCCACCGTCGCAGCTACGGGGTGTACATGTGCATCCAGTACAGTAGGAGCGCGATCGTCTTGCCGTCCTCGATGTGCCCGTCCTTGAGCATGTCGCGCACCTGCCACTGAGGAATCGGGAACACCTCGATCTCCTCGTCCGTATCGAGATTCTGCTTGCTCGGGGTGAGATCGGTGGCGATGAACCCGTGCATGCGCTCGTCGAGAATGCCCGGCGACGCATAGAACGCAGTCAGCGGCTCGATCTTGCCAGCCCGATAGCCAGTCTCCTCCTCGACCTCGCGCGCGGCGCAAGCCTCCGGGGTTTCGCCTGGGTCGAGCGTGCCGGCCGGGAGCTCCCAGAGGACCTTGCCGACCGTGCGCCTCAGGTTACGAATCAGGATCACGCGTCCGTCATCGAGCAGGGGGAGGATCACGGCCGCTCCACGGTGCTCGACCACGTCACGCACGATTTCGTTGCCACCGGGCCCCTCGAACGTCAGGCGCGCGACCTGAAAAAGGGAGTTCGACAGCAGGACCTCGCGTGATTTCATGGCGCGCATCATGGCCGACTTCCGGCGTGCTTTCACGTCAATTTGACTGGATCCACCGGGATCGCCATTGTGAGGGCGTGCGGCTCGGCAGACTAGTGGGCTCGCCAGTGGCGGTCGTGCTCTTCGGGGTGGTGGTGGCAGGCGTTTGGACGCTGGGCTACGGCGCATCGACGACGGCGGCGGATGCCTCACCCAAGACGCCAGCGGCGATCGATGAAACCGCTGTTCTGAAGGCAGTGCGCTCGACCCAGCGGATGGGGCCCAAGCTCCTTCAGCCTCCGCCCACTGACAAGCTCGGACTCGACATTGCCATCGAGGATCGGGACGGGAGCTCCATGAGGGCGCTGCACGAGGCGCTTCGTCGCGCGGAGGCAGGCGAGGGCCAGGCACGCATCGTGTTTTATGGGGCGTCGCACGTCGCGAGCGATCTCTTCACGGGCTACATCCGGCGCGAGCTGCAAAGCCGTTACGGCGACGCGGGGCACGGGTTCGTCGTCCCGGTGCACCCCTGGCGCACGTACCGTCACCGCGACATCAACATCGAAAGTGACGGCAAGCGCTGGGAAACCCATCGCATCCGCGTAGGCGATAGCGAGGAGCAACTGGTTGGGCTCGCTGGAGTCGCCATGACCAGCAAGTACCCAGGATCGTTCGGTGCGGTGAGCACTACCGAGGAGAACGAGCTCGGCAGGATGGCTGATTTCTTCGAGCTCTACTACCTCGAGCACCCGCGCGGCGGCGACATGGACGTCTTCATCGATGGTCGCAGGGCCCGCAGGATTTCGACTCGCGCCTCGAAGACTGGACCCGCTTACGCCACGTTTCGAGTGCCGGACGCCGGCCACCGCTTCGAGATTCGCACACTGAGTCGGAGGCCGGTGTGGCTTTTCGGAGTTGCTGTCGAGCGAGACCGGCCGGGCATCGTCGTCGACACCCTCGGCATCAACGGCTCCCGTGCACGCTACCAGTTGTTGTGGAACGAGCACATCTACCGTGAGCACCTGCGTCGGCGAAACCCGGACTTGGTCGTGTTGGCCTACGGAACGAACGAGAGCGGTGATGAATCACCCCTCGGAGACTACGAGCGCGATCTGCGCGCAGTGGTCAAACGCATGCGCGACACGGTGCCGGACGCTTCCTGCCTTCTGATCGGGCCATCGGATCGACCGATGCAGGTCGAGGAGCGTGTCTTCGAGGATCGCAGTCGCACCGCCAGCTTGATCGAGATTCAACACCGCGTCGCGCTCGAGCACGGCTGTGGCTTCTTCGATTTGGTGGCTTTCCAGGGCGGCTCTCTGTCCATGGTGCAGTGGGCCGCGAATGATCCCGCCTACGCATCGCAGGATCACATCCACTACACGCGCCTCGGCTATCAGCGCCTCGGAGAAGTGTTGCTGTCGGCGTTGCTCGAGGGCATGCCGGCGTCGGACGAGGCCGAGTCGACTCCATCGTTCGAGCCGGTCGATGCGGGGGAGCCCGATGAGCCGGAAGAGCCCCGTTCGCTGGACGACTCAGGGGTCAGGTAGTCCGCGAAGCCGGCGAGAATTGCCTTGTAGAACATGTTGCCGATGATCTCGTAGCCGGCGGGGGTGGCGTGCCGAAAGTCGCCCATGGCCAGCCGCGGGCGTGCTTCGTACCAGCGCCGCATGGCGTTTTCGCCGCCCATGGCCTGCCAGGTATCGTAAAACGCACAGCCGGAGTCGAACGCCGCCCGGCGTTGCGCCGCGACGATGCGCGGGATGGTCGGCAGCGTGCGGATGCGGCCGCGTTCGCGTCGCGCCTGATCCAAGGGTGAGAACACGAGGCAGCCCAACTCTTCGCGACCCTGCCGCATGCGCTCCAGCACCTCGACGTAGTCGTCGTAGAACTCCTCCTCCGTGCGATCGTCGCTTGCCTCGTTGCCGCCGAATCCGAGCACGAGCAGGTTCACCTCCCTTTGCTCGAGCTGGGTCTTGATGTGGGCAGCGTCGAAGTTGAGCAAGCGATTGGCGCGCGCGCCGACCAAGCCGAGCGAGTCATACACGACCCCGGGTCCGTCCCGCTCGACTACGACACCGTAAAAATCGACCGGACCGCCGCGCGCATGGTGTAGCTCGATCGTGTGCGAACCATCGGGCGCCTCGATGGAATAGATCCCGTCACCGAAGGTCGCGGCCTTCGTCGAAATGACTTCTCTGTTTTCGCCATCGAGGCGGATGGAGAACTTCCCACCTCGCGGCTGCTCTTCGTAGTAGACGTCGAATCGCGACGCGCGGGTACCGACGTCGCCGCGCTTGGCCGTTCCGATGCGCGCCCAGGCGCCACGCAAGGCGCGGGACCGAACGCCCCCGTAGCCGTATCGACCGGAGCGCGCTTGTCGGCGAACCACTTCCCTCGTCTCCCAGGAATCCGGGTTCGAAGACTGGCGCACGCCGCGGTGTTTGTAGGGGATGTAGCCCTTCGCCGCGAGGACGAAGCCGTGGCCCGCGTCGCCGAACCGCGCTTGCAGATTCTCCCTCACAGTCGAGGTGATCAGGTCGGTGGCGATGCTCGAATCGCCGTAATGGCCGACGCGCGTGATCGCTCCCTCGCGGCCGCGCGCGGTTTCTTCGAGCGCCGCATAGAAGGGTCGCATCCCCCGTCCCGTGGGGTCCTCGATCCGTACCGAGATGCCATCGTACTCCGCTCGATCGATCTGCAGAGTGTCCGAGGGCGGTGGCTTCACGACGGGCTTTCGGCCGAGATTCGCGGCAACGGTTTGCCCCACGGTCTCGGCTAAGCGCTCAGAAGCCTTGTCGGTCGTGGCCGTCGCTCGATAGGAGCCCCCGTGGCCGGCGAAGGCGGGGATCTCGCCCCACTGCTTGAACAGGCGAACGACTGGAAAATCCTCTTCACCAGGAATCCAAGGTCGCAGCTCGTACATGGGTGGAAACACATAGGTCATCGCGCAGGCCGCGAGCATGAACACGGTCACCGTCACGAGGTGCTGCAGAGGAGTGAGCTGTTCGGAGATTCGCTTGAGCATCAGAACTGGAAATAGATGTAGGGGACGACCTGACTCGTGGCGACGAGGCTCAGCGCAAGACCCACCGCTGCCAAGGCGACGCCCTGGGCTGGAGCCGACATGGTCTTGAAGCGGAGCTCGATCGAGTCGAACCAACGCTTCGGGGTGTAGTGTGCAAGAAAGGTCGCGATGAGAAGGAGCCAGACGCTGAGCGAGATCTGGCCCACGGAGAAAGTGCCGCTGCCGATCCGTGCGGTCACATCAGCGGCGTTCTGCAGGCTCGTCGCGCGGAAGAGGATGCGCGAAAAAACCACGAACTGAAGCGCCCAGAAGACTTTGAAGACATGCACCTGCCACGTGTCGACCGTGTCGCGGGTTCGGCCGGCGCGGCGGTAAAAGAAGCGATGGATCACCATCGCCATCGATTGCAGAAGCGCGTAGAAAACGAAGGTCCAAGATGCTCCATGCCAGATGCCGATCAGGAACATCGTGAGCCAGAGATTCCAATACGCCCGCGCTGGGCCGACGTGTGAGCCGCCGAGTGGGTAGTAGAGGTAGTCGCGGAGCCAAGTCGAAAGGGTCATGTGCCACCGGCGCCAGAACTCCGCCGGGCTCGCCGATTGGTAGGGTCGATCGAAGTTCTCGGGGAGCTCGAGCCCCATCAGCTTTGCGGAGCCGCGCGCGACGTCCGTGTAGCCGCTGAAGTCGCAGTAGATCTGCATCGTGAATCCGTACAGCGCGATGACTACCTCGGCGCCGCTGTAGAGTTCCGGCTGATCGAACACGCGGTCGACGAGGTTCACGGAGAGGTAATCCGCGATCGCCACTTTTTTCACCATGCCGGTCGCGATCAAGAACAGGCCTTGGGTCACCTGCTCGTCCTTGAGCGTGATCTTGCGCTGGAGCTGCGGCAGAAGCTGTGACGCGCGGACGATCGGGCCGGCCACCAGCTGCGGGAAGTACGTGACGAAAAACGCGAACTGGAAGAAGCTCCGCGTCGGCTCGAGCTTCCGACGGTAGATGTCGATCGTGTAGCTGAGCGTTTGGAAGGTGTAGAACGAGATGCCGACTGGAAGCAGGACGTCGAGGAAGGGAGGGTGCTCGATCGTGATGCCAAAAAACAGGTGGAGTACGTCTGCAGTCGCTTGGGACGTGAAGTTGAAGTATTTGAAGACTCCCAGCAGCCCGAGATTCGACACCAGGCTCACGAGCAGCCAGCGCTTCCGCGCCTTTTCATCGTCCGTGGCGTGAATTTTGAGGCCGACCGCGTAATCGACGACGGTCGACCCGAGAATCAGGACGATGTAAGCCGGGTGCCACGCCATGTAGA
>Ga0209536_100002816_pt1 | contig 28215 bp, 28 predicted proteins | sample DeeMarSeWOR28_12_FD_187461 | JGI IMG/M metagenome (GOLD analysis project Ga0209536, IMG submission 187461) | Marine sediment microbial communities from White Oak River estuary, North Carolina - WOR-2-8_12 (SPAdes) (version 2) | ecosystem: Environmental > Aquatic > Marine > Intertidal zone >... | reverse complement strand
ACCGAAAAGGTATGACCCTGATACCCTGCCGGTGGATAAATCAACGGGAGAAAGTGAGGGGCTTTATGGGAGTTAAAGTCAGAGAAAAACCACCGGGATCCGGAATCTTTTGGGTTTTTATTAATCACCAGGGGAAGCGGAAATCAAAAAAGATTGGCTCAGACGAAAAGCTGGCCAATGGGGTAGCTGAAAAAATCAAGGCCAAGCTGGTTCTTGGGGAATTAGATGTTGAGAAAATAAACGACCCTTCTCCCACGTTCAAAGCATATGCTGAATTATGGCTTTCGATTCCTCATGAGGACTGGAAAGAATAAACACGGGAAAGCTATGAATTTAATCTTGGAAAGCATGTTTATCTGGTATTCGGAAAGACACCGATTGACCAGATTAAGCGTAAGGACTTCAAAGCGTTTTTCGATAAACTAATGGTTAACGGTCTTTCAAAAAACACAGTGGTATTGATAAAGGCGCCTATTAGCGGTGTTCTCTCCCATGCGGTTGAATCCGAGATAATCGAAAGCAACCCATTAAATGATCTCAAATTCCGTAAGAAAAAACAAAAATTCAAAGTTGAGCCGTTAACAGAATCCGAAGCCAATAGACTGCTCGAACAATATAAAATCCATCTGAACGGTTTTTACTATCCCCACATGCTTTGTGCCCTAAGGACCGGCATGCGGATAGGTGAAATTATAGCGTTGAAATGGGAGGATATCGACTTTGAAAAACGCCAAATTGTGGTTAAACGAAGTTGCCGCAATGGAAGGATTACCGGGACCAAGAACAACAAGCGCCGGCATGTTGATATGACACCCCATCTGGCAGAAACACTTAACGCATTCCGAACCGAACAGAAAAAGCGTGCACTGAAAAAAGGCTGGTCATTTCCCGAGTGGGTTTTTGCCAGTAGACATGGAAAGATGCTTACGGACATAGCTTTCCGAAATGCGCTTGTGCGATGCCTGGAAGATGCGAAACTGAAACGAATCAGAGTACATGATCTTCGTCATAGCTACGCGACTATTCGGCTTTTAAAGGGCCATAACGTAGGCGATGTGAGTTATCAATTGGGTCATAGCATCATTCAAATCACCTATGACGCATATGGACATTGGATTCCAGGGCACTTTAAATCTGAAGTTGACGAGCTTGACGGAATGCACCCAAATGCACCCAAGGCGCACCCGACAGAAACGGAAGGCTAAAATTTATTATCTTTTCAATAGGTTACAAAAAAACGTCAAATCTGCAATTCGACGATGTCACCTTCCTGCAGAACATAATCCCGCTGAACCAGCTGGCCGTCAAACACCGATGTTCCCCATACCTTCGCGGATTTCAATTTCTGAGCGAAGTCCTTATGAACTTTTCCGGCAAAATCGGCCATGGTGCAACCCTTTTTCAGAACAAAAGGCGCGTTAAGGTCCGGTTTTTTACCGGGAGACTTCGTGTACACCCGAATAATATTCAGGCGCTCGACGATTGCCGTTTTGAGGTGATCCATGTTGCGGCCGGTTGCCACCGAAGCCGATACCATTGGCCAGTTATCCCCTAACAACTCACGAAAAATGTCCATATTTTCATCAGTGCTCTCGTCGTCGTTTTTGTTTGCCAGCACCAAAAACGGGATCAGACTGATTCCGCGTCGATCGCTGTAACGATCTTTTAAGCGCAATGGCACAATTTGCTGTTCTTCAAGCAAAGCAACCGCATCTTCGAGGTTCTGGAGCGGATCGGTCTGCAAATCTACCATCAAGAGTACAAGATCACAGCGGCGAATCAAATCCATCATTTTCGGCTCTATATAGTCTCTGCTGAGAGGCGGGGTGTCAATTAGCTGAATCTGAATGTTTTCCACCGGCATCATACCCGGAGTCGGTTTCCAGGTGGTGTGAGGGAAATCGGCGACGTCGGGTGCAGCGTTGGTTACAGCGGCGAGCAGCGCGGATTTACCCACATTGGCGACACCGACGACCGCCACCTGGCCGGCGCCCTCTTTATTGATGTGAAAGACCGACTCATGCTTGCCCAGACTCTTTTTGGCCTGCGCCGCTGATCGCGTCCTGGAGACCCTTTTGCGCAAATCCGCTCTGAGTTTATCGGTGCCTTTGTGCTTGGGGATGATGGTGAGCATTTCTTCAAGGCTGGCGAGCTTTTCCGCCGGCGTTTTGGCCGAGCGGTAGCGCTTTTCGGCGTCAAAATATTCGGGCGGAAGGTTGGTTGGCATAATGATATACGTTATGTTAGCATTTCATTATTGGCAACACTGCCAGCTCACGTTAGGCAAATTTGAGTTTAAAGTCAACCGGCTCGGTGCAGTTCCCCCTTAATCGAGGTTGATTTTGGGATCTCCAAAACGTATACAGATTAGTCGTATTCCAAAATTACAGAAAGGAAATTCGCATGTCATGAAAGAAGAGTGGCGCAAAGCATTTGGCAAACTGACATACGGCATCTACGTTCTCACGTCCCACCATGAAGAAAAAATAAACGGTATGATCGCGTCCTGGGTTTCCCAGGTCTCCTATGAACCGCCCCTGATAATGGTGGCCGTTCATCCCAACCGGTTCTCGCATCAACTTATCGCCCATGGCGGCGGCTTTGCGCTACATGTGTTGGCCGACACCCAGGCAGATTTCTTGTCCCGATTCAAAGACGCGGACGTAAACGCTAAATTTTCCGCGATAAATTGGATCCCCGGTAAAACCGGTTGTCCCATTTTAAACGAGTGTTTGGCCTATCTCGAGTGTGAACTTAAAGCCCATTACCGCCCGGGGAATCATACGCTTTTTATCGGAGAGGTGATTGCGGCCGGCGTTTTGACAGATCAAAAACCGTTCACCACCAGGGAATATGAGGGGGTGTATCTGGGCATAGCGTAAAACGTAATTTACGGAATTTTTGTATATTTGATCTTGAAATTTTGTTCCTTTTTTAATTGAATATCATTTTCATCTTTATACCGATGCAGAAGGGAGAATATAACGATGGCTTCCTGGAAAACCTATCTGGAAGAAAATCAGGATCGCTACTTGAAGGAGTTGCTTGAGTTTTTGAGCATTCCCAGCATTTCAAGTCTAAAAGCGCACAAAGAAGATGTTAAGCAAGCTGCCGACTGGGTGGCTGTTCGCTTGCAGACCGGTGGCCTTGAAAATGTCCGGGTTCTGCCCACCGACGGGCATCCGGTCGTTTACGGGGATTGGCTGCATGCTTCCGATAAGCCGACCGTTTTGATCTATGGACATTTCGATACCCAGCCGGTGGATCCGCTGGAACTCTGGTCTCAGCCCCCGTTTGAACCGGTTGTAAAGGAAGAGCGCGTTTATGCCCGCGGTGCTTCCGACGATAAAGGCAATATGCTGGCTCCGATTTTAGCCCTTGAAGCCTTGCTATCCAGCCAAGGGAAGCTGCCTGTCAACGTTAAATGTTTTTTTGAAGGACAGGAAGAAATCGGCAGTCCGCAGCTGCCTGATTTTATTTCTGCCAACCGGGAGCTACTGGCCTGTGATTTGATATTGAGTGCAGACGGAGGGCAATGGGATGAGGATCAGCCGGCCTTAATGCTTGCACTCAGGGGACTTTGTGCCCTGCAGGTCGATGTTCAGGCTGCCAGAGGAGATACGCATTCCGGAACCTTCGGCGGAACCATTATGAATCCGATTCATGCCCTGGTGCGTCTGCTGGATTCAATGCATACCTCCGAGGGTAAGGTTGCAGTTGAAGGCTTTTATGATGCCGTGCGTGAGCTTTCGGATATCGATCGGGCCCAGATTGCCCAAATTCCTTACGATGAAACCGACTACAAAGCGCAGCTGGGTGTCGATGAACTTTTCGGTGAAGCCGGATATTCTACTTATGAGCGGGCCTGGACGCGTCCTACGCTTGAGCTAAACGGTATCTGGGGCGGCTTTCAGGACGAAGGCGTCAAAACCGTGCTGCCGAGCACCGCCCATGCGAAGATAAGCTGCCGGCTGGTGCCGGATCAGGATCCTCAAGAAATTCTTGAGCTCGTCTCGGCTCATATCCATAAACATGCGCCCCCCGGAGTTACGGTCAAAATTCATCTGCAGCCCAGCTCCGCATACCCATACCTGATTCCGTATAATCATCCGGGTAACCGAATCGCACTGACGGTTCACACGGCGCTTTTCGGTAAGGAACCCTATTACGCCCGGATGGGGGGCAGTATTCCGGTTTGCGGTATCTTTTTAAAAGAGCTGGGTGCCTATACGGTCAATTTTGGTTTTGGGTTGAAAGATGAAAATGTACACGGGCCCAATGAATTTTTCCGGCTCAGGAGCTTTTCGCGCGCTCAGCGGGCGTATGGCATGCTGTTGGAACGGTTGGCCGAATACGAAGCGGAATAAGGACTTTACAGGGTGCGAAGGGGTTAAAGCTTACCGGGTTTAAGGGGTAAATTTATTCCCAGAGGGTGGCTCGACCGGATCATCAAAATTCTGGCGGCCATAAGATTATTTTTCTTTTTTAAACCGTAAAGGGCCTTTCATTTTATCGATCAGCATTTTAAAAAGTTCTTCTTTGAATCCGAAGGGCATGATCTCAAATGAATCATGGAGACGTTCTTCCCAGCGGTTCATGATCCCGGTGGGGGTGGGTTTTTCCCAGGTCAAAAGCAGATAGATCTCATCCCGTATTTTTCTTCGCATTCTCATTTTCTGGCGCTTGTCGGCCCTCTGGGAGCGGACAAGCGCATCTTCAAAAAATTGACGAAGTTCGAGAACATCGAGATCGGTTATTCTGGCCATAGGTGATCAGCTCCGGATCTAAATCTCAAATTGGGAAGAATCTTGTCCTAAAATCTGAAATATTTTCTGCTATTTTCAATAGCTTACTATAAATTCGGATTAAAAGTCAACCACCGTGCGCCCATCCAAAAATTTGGCAATGAAGCCTGTTGTGTCGCAACGAAAACGCGCAATTTCAATATGAGTATTGATTACAGCGTCATAAGGCGTCGAAGACCGTATTCGCATGATGCTTAGAACCGGAGAAAAAGACGTTGAAAATTGTTCTGACCAATGACGATGGCATTGATGCACCGGGGCTGGATACCTTGAGCCGGTCTGTCGAACAGCTGGGAGAAATTATTATCGTTGCGCCCCAAAATGCGCAATCCGGCGTCGCGCACCGCGTGACCACACGGGCCCCCATCCGGATACATCGGGTTGGGCAAAATCAATACAGTGTTGGCGGTACCCCCGCCGATTGTTCGCGCATCGCACTAAAAGAAATTGCTTCGGATGCGGACTGGCTGATTTCCGGAATCAACGCGGGAGCCAACCTGGGTTCTGATGTTTACAATTCGGGCACTGTTGCGGCAGCGCGGGAGGCGGCCATTTTAGGATATCCGGCGATTTCGATTTCGCAATATATTTCCAAAGACCATGAGGTGGACTGGCCGCTAACCGGGCACCATGCCGGGGCGGTATTAAAAATGCTTTTAAGCCGCGAGCTGGCACCCGGACATTTTTGGAATGTCAATCTGCCCCATCCGCTCCACAGAAATTCCGAACTCGTCCATGAATTTTGCGGACTGGATACCAACCCCCACAATTATGTTTATCATCAAAATGGTGATGAACTCATTTATGAGGGAACCATTCACGAACGCCCCCGGGACGCAGGCAAAGACGTCGCCGTGTGTTTTGATGAGCGAAAAATTGCCATCACCCGGCTGGCGGTGGGGACAGGCGAATTTCAATAAGGAGCCCGGTCGGTCTTCAGGGTCGTTAAAATTTCAGATCAAAGCGCCTGCCGGATGCAAAATGCGTCTCGCGATCGTTTTTATACAGGGTTACGCCGCCGGCACCATATACCTGCCACCGGCCGGTGGGGTCGTCATTCAACATGCCGGTTTGCTCATCGATACCGATTAAAACCACACCGGCCAGGCGTTGTGCCAGCTCGGGCGCCCAGCTTTTCCCGAAGGTATCGTGATGCGGCAATATACAGGCGTCGGGTATCAGTCCCAATCCCCTGAATATGTTTTTCTCGTAAGGGTCGTAATAATGATCGCAGAGAATCATCGCGCCGGCGCTGCTGCCGGCGACGACCGCGCCGGATCGATAGGCGGCCAGCACGGCCTGCCAGCTGTTGCTCCCCCCCAGCGATTGCGCCAGGTGTCGAGGGAAGCCGCCCAGCAAGTAAATCAGTCCGGAGCGATTCAGGGCTTCGACTACAGCCGGGTCATCTGCGGATTTTCGGTCTATGAGCGGCAGGGCGCTGACATTAGCGGCGCCCAGGTTCTTAAACCAGTCCACGCCGTTTTGCCCGGCGCGCTGATGATTGTTGTCCGGCGCTGCCGCCGCCGGTATAATGCTCAGACGTATCTTTACCCCTCCGGCCAGCGTGATGGCACGCCGGTCCGCCACGGCCATTTGGCCGCCAAATTCAGCACCGCCTGCTAATAAAATGTAGCCCAAGCTCATAAAAACATATATTCATGTCAAAAGGATATTTTTGAACGATCTATTGCGTGGATGCCGAACCGAGATCGTATATCTCAAAATTGGTCGGCTCCTCCTGCAAACTTTCAAGTTGGTCCTCTTTTGCGGCCCTCGCATCACTTTCCTCCCAGCGGATCCAATCTTCAATCGTTTGCCAGGTTGAGACGACCATAATGTTGCAGGGATCATAGTGGTTCACCAGGGTTTCGCCGGAAATGTATCCCGGCTGTTTGAGTGCCTGGCTGCGAACTTCCTTTAGCAGGGCCAGAGTGTCTTCCGTCTTATCTTTTTTTACATATCTTTTGATAAATACCTTGATCGCCATGTCGACCTCCGCACAGATTTGAAAAGTAATAATGAATGATCTAAAATGCCTAAAATTATGGTCTCGCTGCGCTCCATCTTTTATAAAAAATATGATCGTTCGACCCAGAGGCTTTCGGTGGGTAGAATTCCTCAACTTTAGGCAATTCTGACTTTAAAGCACCGTTAGAACTTTTTTCCCCAGTCTTCGTAGAGGACCTGCCATTTTTGCGATAGCTTACTATTTTATAATGCGCAAATGAGCGCGGTTAATCAAGTGTTTAATTTTCCCCGGGTTTCCCGTCGAATTTTAACATCGGCGCGGCGTCAACCGGTTATGTCGATTTCGGGCTTCCATTGTCGATTGTACTTATTCGTTTGATTTAATCAATTAGATCTTATAATAAAATTAAAGGGTGGGGTTGCATTAACTTCTCCAGACCAGCTTGTTTTTTTCCTCGAAAGGACAGGAGCATGGTACCGAGCTTGCTGGATACCGATTTTTACAAATTAACCATGATGCAGGTCGTGCTGCACCAGTACGCGGAGGCCTGGGTGCGCTATGCCTTTAAGTGGCGCAACTGGGATGAAATGCATTTGAAAGGGTCACTGGAAAATTTCAAGCGCAAACTCGATAAGGAGGTCGACAAACTTTGTGATCTGCGCTTTCAAGAGGACGAGCTGGCGTATCTGATTTCCATCCATTTTTTTAAGCCCGACTTTATTGAATACCTCAGACTGTTTCAACTCAACAGAAACTATATTAAGACATCCATCGAGCAGGATGAATTAAAAATCAATATCGAAGGGCCCTGGTTGACGACCATTTTATTTGAAATTCCGGTTCTGGCTGTCGTCAGCGAGCTTTATTCCAGGATGCACGGCGTAGATGATACCACCTGGACCAAGGCGGGGCGCGAACGCCTCAAAGACAAAGTCGCTTTTTTAGATAAGGCCATCGCGCCCGGGGAAGGTTTTAAATTCGCGGAATTTGGAACCCGTCGCAGGGCTTCCTATACCTGGCATGAAGAAGTGCTGCAGTACCTTATAACGCATTGCGGTGACATGCTGGTGGGAACCAGCAATGTCCACTTTGCCATGAAGCTCGGAATTAAACCGATCGGAACCATGGCGCATGAATTTTTCCAGGCGCATCAACAATTAGGCCCCCGGCTGGTAGACAGCCAAAAGGTGGCCCTGCAGTGCTGGGCGGACGAATACCGCGGAGAGCTGGGCATTGCGCTTTCCGACACAATGGGTTTTGATAAATTCCTGAAAGATTTCGATCGATTTTTCTCCTTGCTTTTTAACGGCTGCCGCCAGGACTCCGGGGATCCGATCGAGTGGACCGAGAAACTGATTGCCCACTACAAAGAAATGCGCATCGATCCAAAATCCAAAAGTGCCATTTACAGTGACGGCCTGAGTTTCGAGTCGGCGGTGGATATTTTTAGGCGGTTTAACAATCAGATCCAGACATCCTTTGGTATCGGGACGGATCTGACGAATGATTGCGGATTTGTCGCGCCCCAGGTGGTGATTAAAATGGTGGAATGCAATCGGAAACCGGTTGCCAAGGTCAGCGACAGCGAAGAAAAGGGCATGTGCGAAGATGCGGAGTTTCTGGACTATCTAAATTATGTCATTAGAGAAGACATCAAATCATAGGCCCGATCCTCTAAAAAGGGTATTAAAAATGAAGAAGAAAATGCGCATTATGAGCGAAAAGCCGTTGAATGCAGAGACACCCATTGAATACCTGCGTTCATGGATCACCTCAAATTCGCTCTTTTTTGATCGCAACCAGGGGGCCATCCCGCCCAAGAAAATCCCACTGTCTAAATGGAAGCTCATTGTTGAAGGCGAAGTGCAAAAACCGCTAAAATTTACGTTTGACCAGATCTGCCGTATGCCGAGGGCAATCGTCTCCAATACCCTGGAATGTTCGGGAAACAGTCGATCCCTCTTCGATAAAAAGGCCCGGGGAAATCTTTGGACCATCGGGGGTGTTGGCAACGCCGTCTGGGGCGGGGTCTGGCTCAGGGACATTCTAAACGCGGCCGGATTAAAATCCGATGCGCAGCATGTTGCCTTTGAGGGGTTTGACAAACCCCTGGGTTCCGCCCAGATTCAGTTTGTTCGCAGTATTCCCCTGGAAAAAGCCATGGCATCAACCCTTTTGGCATATGAAATGAACGGTGAATCCCTGCCGCTTAAACACGGTTATCCAATGCGGGCATTGGCGCTCGGATGGACGGGGGCCAATTGTGTCAAGTGGCTGCATAAAATTAACGTTTTGAGCAAGCCGTTTGAAGGGTTTTTTATGGACCAGGTCTATCGGGTATATCAGAAGGGTCAGGACCCCGGGACCGGAGATGTCGTAACCCACCTTAAATTAAAGTCCATCATTACGCAACCGGCCGGTGGAGAGAAAATTGCCGCAGGAAAGGTAACAATCCTGGGGGCTGCCTATAGCGGTGAGGCAACCGTCGAGCGCATGGACGTATCGACCGATAACGGGGAGCGCTGGAATGCCGCAACGTTTATCGGCCCCCACGAACCGTTTGCCTGGCGGCAGTGGCAGTTTATCTGGGAGGCACAAAAAAAAGGCAGCTATACCCTGCTGGCCCGTGCTGTCGATTCAGCGGGCAATCAGCAGCCGATGAACGCCACCTGGAATGTACTCGGTTACGGAAACAATGGGGTGCGGGAACATGCCGTGATGGTTCATATCACTTAAACCGGCCCAGCCGGCCAGCCGGCGACGCTTGCTCTATTCCCTTGTGGTCACCTTTCCCTTGACACCTTCAATCTCAATCGTGCCACTTCCGGATGCGTTGATAAACACGTTTTGGGTCACCTCTTGAATCTCAATACTGCCCGATCCGTCGGTAACCGTAACACTGCCGTCGATATCCTGAACCGTTATGCTGCCGGATCCATCGGTGATGCTTACATTGCCTTTGATAAGATTGATTTTAATATGACCTGAACCGTCCTGTACTTCAACGTCGCCGCGGACATCCTCTATATCGATACGCCCGGAACCGTCTGCTATTTTTATCTTGCCCTCCATATTGACAAGGTCGATGCTTCCGGAATCATCATTGAGTTGCAGGCCGCCGGCAAGGTTGGTGACCAAAATGGCGCCCGATCCATCGTCAATTTTGACCGCCAGCGTTCGGGGGACTTTGACCATTAAATCGATTTTTGCCTCTATCTTTCCCAGAAAAGATTTTTTGATGTCCGCTTGCAATACGGCGTTTCTGCCTCTCTTTTCCAGCGAGAACTGCAAATGTGTTTCCAGATATTTTTGAAACTCATTTTCCGGGACGCCCTCGACTTCGATTTGCGCTGTTGCTTTGATGCGATCGATCCCCTTAACCCCGATCATTGTAAGAAAGCCGGATCCGCAACGGACCTCCAGAGTTTGGATGCTCGCAGATGCTAATTCAAGATGCCGGGTTTCATCGAAGGTTTCGGCCAATGCGATCACCGGCAGAAAAATCATAATAAACGCAGCTATAATTCTCATCGGATCCCCCGGATTGAGCTAAAATTAATAATGATCTAAAATGCCTAGAATTATGGTCTCGCACGCGCCGCGTGGCGCTGCATCTTTTATTATAGATACGATCGCATTCCTCAATTTTAGGCATTTTAGGCACTGCTATCTTTAGAGCACCTTTGGAACTTTTTTCTCTGTCTTCCAAGATGAACTGCTAATTTTGAGCTAGCTTATAGGATGTAACCTGCATCTGGCACCGATCTTCTCATATTCTCTTACCCTGTGACAAATAGCAATATTTATTGTATGAAAAGCGATGATTTGATGCACCCCATCCCTTTGGAGAGATATAATGGCTGAATTGCAAACGGGTGATAGGCTCGACGGTAAAGCAATTTTTCTGCTGATTTTTTTATGCTTGATCTGGGGATTGAATGCCGCTGCCATAAAATTCAGCACCGAGGGCATCGCACCCATTTTCTGCGCAGGCCTTCGATCGGTTATTGCCACCGGATGCCTGATGATCTGGATGGCCTGGAAGCGGTTGGAGCTGTTTGCGGGCAGGCTTTTAGACGGCATGCTTGTCGGGCTTATGTTCGGAGCCGAATTCGGCCTAATTTATTCGGCCGTGATATATACCACCACTTCCTCGGCCTGGATCCTGCTTTACACGTCGCCTTTTTTTCATGCCCTGGGCGCTCATTATTACCTGGCCGCAGATCGTCTGACGATACGCAAATCGGGGGGGCTGTTTCTGTCATTTGCCGGAATTTTAATCCTATTGAGCAAGCACTTAGGGCTGCCATCCATCCAGGAATTTGGCGGGGATCTTATGGCAATTTGCGCCGCCGCAATTTGGGCGATGACCACAATTTACATTAAACGCCGGCTGGTGGTCGTGGTGTCTCCCTATCATACTCTTTTTTACCAGACGCTGTTCTCCATTCCGATACTGTTTCTGTTGAGCGTTGTTTTTCAAGAAACGCCGATCCAAAATGTCAACGGGCTCATACTTTTGTCGGTTGCGTACCAGGGTATCATCACAGCCTTTTTCAGCTTTCTTATCTGGTTTTTTCTGGTTCATGCCTATCCGGTCAGTCGGCTTTCTTCTTTTACCTTTCTGACCCCTGTTTTTGCCACGATCGCAGGCATTGTTTTGCTGAAAGAGCCTCTGACACTGCGTGTAATTCTCAGCCTGATTTTTATCAGTTGCGGAATTTATATTGTCAATCGGGAATAAAGAAGGGGCGGCCCCGAAGGACCGCCCCTTTTTTAAAGTTAGTAAAAGAAGGTGACTCAGCGTGCCTCCCGAAGCACGCATACCTTGAATATCGGCTGGTTGGAAAAAAACTTTAGAAAAAAATTTAGGTGGTCCTAAATAAGATTTTAAGGGCCCCGGGGGCGGCTGCATGTTCGAAGGCTTTCATGGCCTCATTTAAACCATAGCGGCTGTCGATTAAAACCGAAGGATCGACCAATCGATCTTCAAGCAGTTGAAGTGCAGGTGCAAACGGTCCGCAACGCGATCCTACCAGGGTGATTTCATCAACCACAACGGCTGAAAAATCCATCGCTAAACTTTCATTTTCCTTATAGGTGCTTTTGAGAACGATGGTGCCGCGGGGTCGCACTGCTTGGCGGGCCAATACAAGGCCGTCTGCAGATCCGGTTGCTTCGATAACGATGTCAAAAGCCTGCCCTCGCACGGCGTGCGCCTCGATCCAGGCGATATGGCGGTCAGCCAACAACGCCTGCTGGTTTTTATATCGGGCGACGACCGTCAGATCGCAATCCAAAGGAACCAGGGTTTGGGCGATCAGCTGCCCGAGCCGGCCCGCACCCAGGACCAGAATGCGGTCTGTGGAACGAATCTGGATCTGTTCCTGGATCTCGAGAGCGGCAGCAAGCAGTTCCGCGAATACAGCTGCATCATCGGAAACCGCATCTGGAACTGCTATAAGATTTTTCAGGGGCAGGCATAGGTATTCGGCGAAAGCACCGTTGCGGTTTTTGATGCCCAGGACCTCACGATTTTCACAGTGGGTGGGCCGTGCCGCAAGACAGGAACGGCATGATCCACAGGCAATGTTGATTTCGCCTACCACCCGCTGCCCTATCCGGTGCGGCCCGTCGGGAGCCGAAACAATTTCGCCCACAAATTCATGTCCCGGAATGCCGCGAAACGGGTAATATCCTTTTACCAGTTCCAGATCGGTGCCGCAGATACCGGCCAGATGCACCTTAACCAGGGCCTCCCCCGCAATGGGTTCGGGCTGCGGTAGATCATCGCGGTAACTTAAAATCCGGTTTTCCAGCCAAACTGCACGCATGCGACTATTCCTTTTCGACCATCAGGCAATCTGGAGCCTCAAGATATTCATAGAGCAATCCGCCGACTTTGACAATCAAATCCGATTTTCCGTGGCTTTTTTATTTTCGGCTGTTGAAGTGCATCGGTTTTCCGGGTGAAACCACTTCTATATTGACTCACCCGCATATTTATTTTTAAATACACTAGGAACTGAAACAGGAATGGTCACCCAAACATGTTGATTCTTGATTTTGATGGGGTGTTGATAAATTCCCTCGATGAAGTCGCCCTAACAGCCTATAATGCGACCACCGGTAAACTGGTCACTTCCCTATCCGATTTGCCGACGGAGCTGGTCCGGCTGTTTCAGCGCAATCGCTACCATATTCAATCCATCGGAGATGGTATCCTGCTGATGAACTGGTGTCTGAAAAATTACGCCAACACATCTGAAAAGAAATTAACTCCCCATGAATATGAAGTCATAATTTCCGACGCGGCCGTCTCCTTAACCGATCGAACCCTAAAGATTTACGAAAAGCGCGGGCAATTCATCACCCGGGACCCTGATTGCTGGTTGGCACTTCACCATCCCTATCAACCGCTGTGGGATCACCTGATGAAACGCCGAAAATATGCGTTTGTCATTTTGACGAACAAAAACCGTGATGCTACCCTGCGGCTATGCCGGCACTTTGGCTCAGGTATCCATGCCGCTGATATTTACAGCGGAGATCGGGGCGTCAGCAAAGTCGAAAACATGCGACAGATCCAGCAGCGATTCGGAGATGAACTATCCGGTTTTATTGATGATTCGATTAAAAACCTTCGGGAGCTCGAAAATTCTTTAAATCTGGGAAATAAGACAATCCCACTTTTGCTGGCTTCCTGGGGATACACCGGCCCCTGGGATGAAAAGATTGCGCAGGAATATGGCTACGCGGTTTTAAGCCAGAAAGATTTGATTTTGCTTCTGGAAAAAGATGCGCTTTCATTAAAAAAAGTTGAGTAAGACCAAGTGATTCCTTAATAAATTTCTTGTGATACTCGACTCTTTCCAGTACTGTATCCCAATTTATTCTTGAAAAATAAGATTTGTAAAACATTAGGGTGCTTTAAGCTTAGACTATATATAGTTTTCGGTAATTACAGCTTTAGGTCTCTTTTTTAAGATTTGATTATGACATTCTAAAAAATCCGATTTAACATTAAGTTACGAAGTACAGATTTTTGGCACTTGCAAAATATTGATGAATTGCTTAAGCAATACGCAGTTTGACGTTTCGTGGTCTATAGCAAGTATTGTGCAGTTTTGATAGCGTGGCATTTTTAATATTTCATGAAAATTAGGCCCTGGCAGTCTCTGAAAGTAATGTGAGTGCGTCTATTGAGGGGCGGACACTAAATTTAAAGTCACTTTGACACTGATGGATCATATTTAGTACCGTTCTGGAATAGTATGCACCGGCGGTCGATAGCGCACGTATTATATAACTTCTATACATATCTTTTCTTTTAACCCAGCACTCATCTTTGATAAAAAGTGACAAAAATGCAGACAGTTATAAAAGAGAGCTAAAAATACGCATGTCCATCATTTTTGTATTTAACTCTATCAAATTGTACACTACACGTTCCGAATACGATTATTTGGTAGAATTAAAATAGGTTATATCAAAGGAAGTATATCATTAACAGAACATCTCACAATGTCTTCCTGCTTTAATTAAGGGCCGAAAAGACTTCTAAATATCCTGTAGTCATTCATCGTGATGCGGCCATCGCCGTCAAAGTCTGCATCCGGATTATAATTGGCATCGCCGTCTTCGGATCCCAGGGCATCTCTGAAAACGGTCACGTCATCCATGTCAACATCACCGTCACCGTCAAGATCACCCAAGGGTGGTCGTGAAATTGAAAAATAATTGCTGAAGCCAATGAATCTTTCCGGATAAGAATACTGATCACAGAACGATTTGCGTTCTAAGATCATCCTGATATTATAATCAGAACCAGACTCCTCATCGGGGACTCTAAACCCATATGAAAGACTATTGGGTATGTTGGACCCGATATTCATGATAACATTCGGACCCTTCATCAGGACTAAATCGGCATCATAGCAGGCACTTACATCAAGACCCCCGTAACTGACCGGGCCCCAGTAAATATTGACCCATTCCCCAACTTCATAGACAGCGCCTTCTAGTGGTATGACCCATACCTCAACCGAACAAGATTCAATTTCGACAGCGAAAGATGAGTAGAAATCGGCCCACAATCCATTTGTATCGACCGTGCGGATGTTAAACTCCCAGATATGGCCTGGCTCTAAAGGTGGGGTGGTAAAACTGGTAGCTGCAGCGTCAAGATCAATCGTATAATCAGGTGTACGATTGATATCATAAAAGGGATCATCCTGACTGACAATCGTATAACTATAACCCCCGACGCCATTAACGGCCCAAGGGACTTCCCATTCAACAGTCAAAACTTGGTCACAACTTGGCTGGCCTTTGCTGTGAGTTGAAGAGGTGAGCTCTGGATTTTCCGGGTTCGCCGGCCCAAGCCTGTTCATTAAAATATTGTAGTTGTCAGTACCGAATGATTTGTTAAAAGTTCCTTCTATCCACTCATCCTCTGTTATTAGGAGATCCTCCATACTTAATACAGATACAGGGTTACCTGTAGCCGGGTTGATTTCACCATCGTGTAGCGCTCCGAACATGTGAGAAATTTCATGTGCAGCGCTATTTGCAAGCGCCTGAGAAATGTCATCCAGTGAAATATATGGACGACAGTTATAGCGTCCACACCCCCAGCCTGTTTCGCAATTTACCTCATCAGCATTACAATGGCTAAGTATAATGAGAGGAGGATTTGAAGGTCTCCAAACAACTGGCACTTCATAGACGGGAGGAAATAACAGCCAGAATAAAGGTATATCAAATGGGTCGAAAGGTATTTCAAAAGGTGAAACAGAGATTTCGAGTGGTGGTAATTGGACTGTTAGTGTTGATATGTCAACATTTGCAATAATATCACCAATTGAAACCGCCGGCGGATCAAAACCTGGCAGCAACGCAAAACTTCCGGCCCAAGTTCGCGCGTGTCTGGGGTGATCCCCGGGATCTGTATTTGGATTCCCGCCTGCTTTTCCGAAAAGCCGAAAAGTATCAAAAATGTTATCCTCGCTGTTAAACACCGCAAAGACATACGCTGTATCATCGATCCCCCAAGTATAATAGTCTCCACTCAATACAGACCGCTCCGTGACAAACCGAATATTAAAATCTTTGAAATCCCATCGCACCATTGCAACGATTTTCTCTACAACCTCATTTCTTTCAGAGGTTGTCAGACGAAATGCACTCCCGGTAAAGGGAGCCAGACCACTCGTGTTCCGCAGTGATGTCACACTTGGAAAAGTTGGGTCTCCTTCGAAATTCAAATAAACGACCGTAGGGGAAGGGGGCGGTTGTGCGTGTGCCGGAAAACTTAATAGAAGGATTAATCCCAAAAACATAGAGATTAAGGAAGTTGTTTTTTTCATGTTTACTCTCCCCTTCATAAAACTACCGAATGGTAAAGTTTTGAACATTGGCAAGCAATCTTTTTACAAATTATTGCCTTCAGGGGCCGCCGCTATATAGGTTTCTCAGTATCCTGTAGTCATTCATCGTAATGCGGCCATCGCCGTCAAAGTCTGCATCCGGATTGTAATTGGCATCGCCATCCTGGCTTCCCAAAGCATCACGGAATGTGTCCACATCATCCATATCCACATCATTGTCACCATCCAAATCACCGGCCCGTAACACTGTGTAACTATCAGATGCCACGTTGTTTCCCTCATTGGATTCAGTAACATCATTATGGACATCTGCGGTGGCCCTGTTCAGGTAATTCTGAGCAACGCCCAGCATCAACTGCCGCTGAACCGTATAGCTCTCATCAGGTGCAAGGGCCGGGGTGGGAAAATCCTGCCCAAACGTCTCTCCGCCAATCCTGAAATTCATGGTAGAGGACTCTGCCGGTGTGTCGCCGATATTCTTTACCACTGCCGTAAAAGTGATTGTATCCATTGTGGTCGGATTCAAAGGTGCGTGCGTCAGGCTTTCTATGATCAGATCCGGGCCAGTCACATCTTTAATCAAAGGGGAGGTTTCCCCGGGATCGACCCGGCCGTTCTGGTTGGCATCCTCAACGCCGTCGGGTATACCATCGCCATCAGTATCAGCGCTGTTTGGATCGGTGGTGGTGGCCGGGTCTTCATCCGCACGAAAAGTATTCTGGTCGGTATCATTGCCCCGCGGTGAAGTCAGTCCGCTTTCTACTCCGTCTGAAACACTGTCGCCATCCGTGTCCCACAAGCCAGGGTCTGTTTCTCCTGGGTCGACCGAACCATTTTGGTTTGCATCCTCTACTCCATCTGGTATGCCATCTCCATCGGTATCATCACTGTTGGGATTAATGCCTGTTTCTATTTCAACCTGGTCAGCTATGCCATCATTGTCTGTGTCAATATAGCCCTCAATCGTTAGGGTTCCATTGCCCGGCGCGATACAGTAAAAAGGAACTATGCTGGTGAGGTCTGCGGCTGCGCTGAAGCCGGTGATCACATCGGGGCTCTCCGGACCGTAACACTCTCCCATTCCGCTTCCTTGCCACCATATATCACCACTATACGGATGGAGTAGCTTTATGGTCACTTGAGCGGGAGTGGGTTGTAAGCCCCTTTCGCAGTGAAGCTCCACTGCTATGAGGTAGCCCAGATCTTCAAATTCCGCGCCAACTGTCCAGAATACCTCAGCGGGTGATTCGCTTGTAATCGTTGCACGCATTCTTTCTTTGACATTGGAAGTTTGTTCGGCTGGAGGCTGACCCGGATCGCAGTCCATGTCAGTATAGGTGAAGGTGCCTGTGCCTTTTAAAACATCGGGAGTAAAATACCCCGGGCAGTCTTCCTGGATCGGGATTCTATGGATACAGAAGTCGTAGAAATTTGGAGCACCTTGAACCATTGCATAGTTGAGTGACTTACCACAATCTGTGATTCGCAGAGTTTTCCTGGTGCCATCATCAGAGGGAATAGACTCAGTTGCTTGAACACCGTCCAGGTAAAGGTCAAGCTCTCCAAAATTCGGATCAAAGGATATTTCTGCCTGGATCGAGTATCCGGATGCCCAATCTATTTGATAGTAATCTATATCCGAGGCGCTATGGATGTTGACTTTACCAGTAAAATTGCATCCTCCATAAGGCAGCACTGTCGCAGAGGAATCGGTGTTATTTTCCTCATATCGGTCAGGGGGCAAATCGCCATTTCCTGTGTAGACATTCATTGAATAAGGGACCGGAACGTACCCCCCAAAGCCTGACACTTCAATCAAATACCTTCTCCCAGCAGGCACAAATTCTTCCTCGTAAATCCCGCCGGTGTCCGTTATTCTGAAGCCAGATTTAATCCAAACACAAGGCTCAGCTTCACAGTCTGTATATTCGATATTTAGGGCTAAATCGTCGTTGTGGTTCGATATGTCATAATTTACAATTATCCGAACCCGGCTAAAATCTTCCGTAACGGTTATCTCATAAAAATCACTATCAAGGGGAGCATGAATCGTTAAATCTGACTCGAAGCCGGAGGCGATTGGTGTGGCAGAACCTGGCAAATTATTCGGCTCAAAAGAGTCTTTCGGCAATTCAAACTGAGAAAAGAATTTATAAATCACACCCGCCACCATTTTAATAGCTGTGTCCAAATTGACCTCTACGTCGGCTAAGCCGGAAAATAAATCACCGGTTTCAAGACCAGGTGGGGTTTGGGTTTCACGTGATAATCGAGCACTTTCTTGCGCGAACTGTAGAACGTTCCAGTCATTGTTAAAGAACTCAGGGCGAGTTGTGTAGAAGTAGCCAGAAGTTGGGAGGTAGGGATAAGAATAACTGTCCTCCGGACTCACGGGCAGATGTGACATATTTCCTTCCATAATATATTGATCAGCAACTTCTTCCCATGTTGCATGCCAACTTCCCGTTTCGTTATCTACATGAACAGGTGCGGACATGTCTTCAACAAAGTGTATGGCCCACCCCAGATAAATCAAGGAAGTATCCAAGCTCTCGCTCCCATCTGTCCACCCGGGCCATGTATAGGCCCATTCAATAGGAATAACTTCAGTTAAACCTTCTTCAATCGCCCTAGCCTTTGCTGCAAAGGGTAGTGCCCCAACTACAAAAGGGCCAAGGCTTTCTCCGTCAAACATAGTTGTCATAGAACCACCGCTGGACATATAAGACAAATCGTGTATGTCGGGTACAGGCATTCCACCAGGCCAGAACTTAACAGCCAAATCATAGAGTGCCTGCCCATATTGTGGCGCTGCAAGACCACCCGTGTTGCCGATGCAAGGATTTGGATCAATATCTATCAGTCGGATACAGTCTGTGCTTGCGTAATGATGAAGCCCATCACATGTCCCTTCATATAAATCAGCCCAGTTACATTCTAAACCGATAGGATCATATGGATAGTCGGCCCAATACGCTCCGTATCTTATATTGGGGGCATAATATTCAAGCGGCCAGTCAGAAAGTCCTCTGATTATCAAATACTCCACGGCTTTGTCGATTATGAAATAATGGGCAGAGTAAGGTGGGTCATTGAAATTCTCAGAGCCCCAAGGGTAACCCTTATTCGGAGTGCTAAGACCTATGGCAAGTCCTAAAAAAATACCTACCACTGCAATTATTTTTGCTCCCTGCGGAAGGAATCTGTGCTTGGACGATCGGCTCATTTCCTCCTCCTCTATTAGGTTTTCGGCTTTTCCAAAGCGTTTAGACAACATCAGCCGAGATGATAGATGATTTTAATGTCGTTTTGTCCCTGATAACGACGGTGATGGATTTGTATTAATTCCCTAGTATATGTTACATGGTCATAGCAATTATCTAGAATTTTGGTACTCTCGTTTATCCAAGTTGTGAACGCACCATACCATGGGTGGAATCGGTTCCTGGAGCAGCTCGAAACCGGAAGCAAAAATGAAAGTAGTAAATGTCGAAAGTTGGATTAAAAGATAGAAAAATCCGGCATCATTTAATTCTTTAATTTTCTTTTAAAGCCTGCAATACCCCACAAGCCTACGCCGATGAGAAGCAAAGTGGCAGGTTCAGGAACAGGCGCAGAGGTGATCGTCACCTCAGCAGGCAGCACAACCGGCATAAAGTTAGCGAGATCGATATCCACCGGGATCAAGCCTTCTGTAAAATTAAAGTTCAGGTCATCTGCCCCAAGGCCCACTAACACGTTACCGACTCCGTCGGCTGTAAATGAAAGAGCACCGAGTAAAATATCGTTTCCCGACACTGCAGGACCAAATAGGAAATCTCCGCCGGAAACCCCATAAATACCATCAGCATCATTGGGCCCAAAAAACGGATCATCTGAAAACCCTGACCCCATCGTAAAGCCATTATAGGCCAGACTGCCTGTGCCGCTTATGTCCAGATCGAAGCCGAAAGCAATGATTGCATCGGGTTGGTCAATATTTGCCAAAATATTGATGTTAAATGTATCGCCAACAACGGCAAAAGTACTGGAAGGTTGCAGATCAATATCGGTCGCATATGCGCTCGGAAGGCCGAAGAGTGCTGTTACGACTAAAATCATTAAATTAAATCCTGATTTATTATTAAACATTTTTTGTGCACCTCCGTAGTTAGTAAATGGTGAGGCAGACAGAAGGATTCTCTTATTTTTTACTATCGATATTTTCTTTCATATGCAGATGCTTAAATGTCAAACACTGCAATTTTCATCGGATTCCAAAAAATCGCAGCTCCGGTTACGTTTAGAGAGGTTATTTCTTAAAAAACTTCTTTCTGCCGAAGCCTGCAAGACCGATCAATCCAGTTCCTATTAAAAGCAGGGTGGTGGGTTCCGGTACCGAAGAAATACCATCAAATTCACGTACGGCCGTCACATGAAGCACTTCTGCCTTGGGGAAGCTCTGATTTTGCCATAAGCCATCAAATGACCAAAAGAATGCATAAGCATCCATTAAATTGTCTTCGGTTTCTGTCCAATACCAAATCGGGTTGTAGTTTTGAAACGGCAGAATATCACCCAAATTGGCTGGATTGTCTAATTCAACACCGTACAAATTCCCAAATTCATTATTTACACTATTAAACCCGGTGTCTGGGAATCCGCTTAAAAAATCTTCAGCCCTTGGCAGCCTCCAGTTATCAAACCCTGCGAAAACAAGACTGTCGGCCCAGGCCACAGCACCATCATAATTAAAATCAGGCCCAGGTTCTTGCAGCCACATCAGGGCGGCTCCATTACCCCTGTCATCATCAGTAATAGTTCCGTTCCCATTGTTTGTAAGGACAGCACTTGCAGGAAGAATAACGAAAAATAAAGCGAAGAAAACGCATTGGACCAAAAATAGGTTCCTTATGATTATTCGTCTTCTCTTTTTCATTCCAACCTCCTTTCTAAAAGAAAATGAATCTGTCCATCTTGAAAAATTTGCAAAGAGTCTTGTTGAAAGAAAAATGGGCATTCAACTTTTTGTGGATAAAAATTGATTCATAAATTTTCAGCTTATGCCTAGTTGTATCAAGGTGAGCGTCTCTATCGAGAGACACGTAGTTACATCGAAACAGAGCCAAGTCCTTTTATGGGAAACTCCGGCCCAACTTGAGTGTTTTTTACATTTGATCTTTTCGCAACTTATAAAGCTAAAGCCGGAGACAAGTCTAAGTCCATTTCATTTGGCGCTGCGATTCAAAGAGGGGGGGCGCTCAATAGGCGAATATGAATAGTAAAGCAAAATGATAATGCTTATGTCACAGTGAACGCTGGTGAAGTGAATTATTAAATTTCTTTAGATTGAACCTATACAAATGTCAACATAAATTTTACAATAATTTCAAAATATTAACTAAACTAGTTATTAGAAAGTTAATTTGATTTATTAGATAAAATTATTCTGTAAAATATGAACCCAGATTAAATAATTTAAATCTTACTTTCAGTGTCCTAAAGTGTAAAAAAGGTGGTGGTCAAAAACTTAAGTGAACAACCGGGTCTAATCTTACATTGTGAATGGTAGCGAGAAAATGAGAACAAATTATGAGGTGAAATAAGACCGTCCATGAAATATTGATATTTAAAATTTTTCTTTTGATTGTACCGAAGCAGATTCTTAAGGATAAATGCAATCGATGTTTAATTTCCAGATATTAGTGGTATCTTGTCTCTCATTACCTTTTATTTTTTCTAATAATCCTCAAAGTTACTGTATGCAGCCTGTTAAATAAAGGAATTGTGCTTTACAAATTACCTGAAGGGTTCTACGCCATTTCTAGTATCACTCCGAATGAACTTTTCCCGGCAGCAATTTGCCGGCTGTATGCCTATAGTCCGGAGGTATATTCAAAACCCATTTTATTTTTAGAAAAGGGGCACTGAAATTCAAGGGCGGTGGCAGCAAGTTGCATGCCCTTTTTATTTTTATTGCCTTCTCCGTAGCGCGGATCGCCCATAACGGGGTGCCCGATCATCTCAAAATGGCGGCGAATCTGGTGTTTCCTTCCCGTCCGAATCACAATATTTACCCTGGACGTATGGGTGTTCTGATCGTAGTGATCAACGACAACCTCGGTCAGGGCAGACTTGCCGTCCAGTTCCAAGTCGATTTTTTCCTCCGGCAGCGTATCGGTTATGTTCCCCAGCACCCTGGCCGTATATCGTTTAATGACCTGTCGATTTTGAAACAGGCGGGATATTCGGCCGGCAGCCTTTTTGTCATGGGCCAACAGTAGGAGGCCGGCGGCCTCCCGGTCCAGGCGGTGGATGAGGTAAACTTTTCTTTTGGATTTGTAGTAAAGCGCTACCTGTCTTAGAAGAGAGCAATGGTCGCCATATTTCGTGCCCTGGGACATTAAGCCGGCCGGTTTAACCCAGACGCTGTAGCGTCCCTGGTCGCTGATGAGTTGCGGCAGGGGAGGGGACTTCGATAGCAGGTCTTTATCGTAATAAATAGACAGGATATCGCCCGGTATGAGGCCGGCAGTAGACCGGCGGATGCGGCGTTGTTTGCCCTTTTGTTTTTTCAGCCAGACCGCGCCTTTGCTCATGGCATCTTTGACCCGGCTTTTGGAAAGAGCTGTAAATTCGGTTAGAAATTCACAGGCGGTTGCCGGGTCGTCGGATCTGACGGTTTTTATCAAAGACAATTTTTGCATCTATCCGATTCCATTGTACGAAAAAATACAATATTTAAATCCGCTGGAATTTTTTCTGATATTCTGTCGGTCGCAGACCGGTTTGTTTTAGAAAAACTTTCCGAAATGAGCTGCTGTCTTCGTAACCCACCTGGTACGTAATTTCGTCAAAAGAGCGATTTCCATCCTCCAGCAGGCGTTTGGCTGCCTCGACACGGAGTCGCTGTTGATAGATCAACGGGGTGTCGCCGGTGGCCTTTTTAAATCGGCGCTCGAATGTACGGCGGCTCATGCCGTAATTGCGGGCCAGCTGGTCATAATTAAAATTTTGATCCAGATTATTTTCGATCCATTCCTGGACCGTAAGAATCCGGTCGTCGCGGTGGTCTTTTTGAAATTGAAAAATGGCGTAGGGGGCCTGGGAAGTGCGGCCGATATCGGAAATTACAGATTTTGAGGATTGCAGGGCCACATCATGGCCGCAGTACTTTTCCACCAGGTAGAGGGAAAGATCCGTGCCGGCATTGTAGCCGCCCGAGCAAAAAAGATCCCCCTCGTCTGTAATCAGTCGTTCCGGTTTGAGCTCGATCTGCGGATACCGGTTTCGAAATTGATCCGCAAAACCCCAGTGGGTGGTTGCGGTTTTGCCATCCAGTAATCCCGTTTCAGCCAGCACAAAGGCTCCGGTACAAATGGTGGCGATATGGGAGCCCCGCCGATACTGACCTTTCAGCCAATCGATGACTTCACCCTGAACCCTCAGGGTTTTATCAATGTCCAAAATGGATGAAACGACAATCAAATCGCTTTCCTGCACATCATGGATTGAGCCTTCCGGCAAAATGCGAACCCCACTCAAACATTTGAAGGGCTCTCCGCTGGTTGTAACCACTTTTACCTCAAAGTAGGGGGACAAATTTTGACCGTTAAAATAATTCCACATGACCCCGGCCTGATAAAAAACGTCCATGGGACCGATAACCGTTGACGCCATGGTATTGTACATGGCCAAAATCGTGACCTTTTTCATCTTTTTGCCCCATTGTGTCGTAATCGAACTTTTATATGTCATATATGCCACTTTAAAATCACGTAATCAAGAGATATTTTTAGTTAGAAATTAATTTAAACCGACGCTTGAAAGGAGGGTAAAGAAAATGACCGGGATTCATGACAGACTTATGGCGGAATACAGGGACGCTGATTTTAATCAACGCCTGCATATGTATTTACAGTTTCCCCGGCTAAGATCGGAATTTATTTTAATAGACCGACGTAATCCGAATGCTGAATTGCCTTCCGGTTTGAGAGCATCCGGTTTTTCGGCGGCGGCCCGGATGACCGTTTTGCTCAGTTCAGCGGCGGGCTGTGTTAAAAAGCTCTTTGGCCTGGGATCGGCCTGAGATTTTCAGCCACGCCTTTAGCGGGGGCTCTGCATGTCGCTTTTGATCACGCAAAAAGGGAGGCTTACGCCTCCCTTGATTCTTTTCAGTAAAAGGTGGTTTCAAAACGCAAAGTTTATTTAATACGACCGCCTTAGACGATTACACGTGCCCGCCTAAAAAACCGGGCGGTTCGTTCCGATGCTTGGCCCCCGGGGCGTTCGGAAAGGAGTCCGGGCTTTTTACCGAGGATTTGGCGATCGTTTTCTGCCGCTCTTCTTCACCTTCGCGAACGCGATCTTTGCACTCGCCCTCGCATTCACCGGTAATATCTCTTTTTAGATTATCAACCATAGGAAATTTCCCCCTTTGTATATAAATTTGGGAAAAACGAAATCGATAGAAAATTTAGCTTCGTTTTTCATTAAAATAGGGAGCGAAGCGTATTTGTCAAACAGGGTTTTGAAATTGAAACGCTTGCAAGAGGTCGCAATGCTGCACCCCTTTGGGGCCTGGAAGATCTTAAGAGAATGATTTTATTTAAATTTCGGGACGTTCTCCAAAAAGCGGGCCGGTCTCGCGTGTGCGCTTTAGCTCGAAAAAGCCGGGGGTTCTGCCGGCGATGATGAGCGCATCCCAGAGCACAACAGCCGGTTTTCCCGTAGGTGCCGGGCTGAAGACCGGACCGAAAAATCCGGGACCCTGGCCGTCATCCAGAACGATGAGCGGCACACCGACATCCGTGCCGACTTTGGCAATCGCCCGGTCCATATCGGCTGTAATGATTTCGTCCCAGGCGTCCTCATCGACGGCGGCGGCCAGCTGCTCCGGAAAGCCGCAGGATTTCAGGATTTCCCCTAGAACGTCCGGCGCATCGATATCTTCTTCATCATGATGGTAGCGGGTGCCCATAACCGTGTAGAGCTTTGCGAGGCCATCATTTCCGTATTCTTTGCTAACGGCTGCGGCCACGCGCAATGCGCGCAGACCGATTTGATGCAATGTTCTAAAATTCTCGGGTATGTCACGGTCCTTATTAATTAATTTTAAGCTAAAAAGCTTCCAGTTTACGTGAATTTGCTTTTGGCGCTCCACGTCGACCATCCAGCGCGATGTAATCCAGCACCAGGGGCAGATCGGGTCCCAGTAAAAATCCACTCTGTCTTTTAACGCAACCATGTTTGAATTCCCTCTCCAGGTGACAATCTAGATATTTCACTAATCCGAGTCTTCCATTTTCATGAGGAGCCCCTTAGTGTCATAAAATTAGACGCTTCATCCCGCGAAGCGGGGCAAGATTCGGATATAATTCCGACTTCTCATTTCTTTAACCCGAGATGAACTTTTCCTTAATATTCTGAAACCAGCCTTTTTCTGACTCGCGCACAATACAGGCCTGTTTCAGTAAATCAACGAATTCCGGTTTGGTTTTTTTATATGAAAGGATTCGCTCCATCGAAAGGAGATTGTCAAGATTTGGCGGCACCAATCCATAATCGGAATTGCGGTTGACGGTCTCCATCGTGATCGAAAGCGCATATATGACGATCTTTTCGGCCATTTCATGGGGGGTGAGATCAAATTTATCACCATATTGGTATCGTAATATTTCATAGACACAGGCGGCCATAATCGGGTCGCCGATTTCACGGGCATCTTTACATTCGTTCAGGTTAAAATTGCTATCCAGAAAATCATCGGCCATCTTCTGCAAACGCTGGATCCATTTGACATTCAGATTTTGTGGCAAAACCGAGAGGGGGCCGAACGTCAAAACCTCATTATAAAACTCTGATAGCATCGGATCGAACCTTTCGTGTCTGCAAGGGTTAAAATATTACTTCTGATGCGCCATTATGGTATACATTTGCGTTTATTTTCAAGCTTTAATTGGGTCTTTTCAAAGGCCCATTCCTTAATTTGATCTTTTTGGATGTGTCTGATAATGAATTTTTAGCAATGATCCATAATTTTGAGGGGCTGAAATGAAAGCAGAAAAACATGTCCTTACCATGCTGGTTGAAAATGAACCCGGGGTGACGGCGCGGGTATCCGGACTTTTTGCCAGTCGCGGTTACAATATCGAAACCATCTGTGGCGCGCCGACGGCCAATCCGAAAATGTCGCGCATTACGATCTCCACCAATACAAACCCGGAAATGGTCGAAATGATCATGAAGCAGCTCCGCAGGCTCGTCAATGTCATTAAAGTCAGGGATATGACCGGCGAGGAAGCCGTCAAACGTGAAATGGCCATGATTTGTGTGAAGGCCAGACCAAAAGACCGCACCGAAATTTTAAGAATCGTCGAGACCTTCAGGGGCAAAATTGTTGACACCGGAACAACTCACTTCATTATCGAAGTCACCGGCAGACAGGAAAAGATAGATGCCCTCATCCGGTTGTTGGAACCCATGGGCGTCAAAAAGCTGGCCCGCTCGGGGATCCTGGCGCTTTACCGCGAACCGGAATAAAGCCCTTGGGCATGGCGACATCCCCTTCTAAACAACTTGTGGTGGCGGCAGCGGTCCCTCCGGCGGCATACCCGGTTTCTTTTTCCAGAGTATAAATTGGTTGTTTTTAATGAGGATCAGACGCATGCGGTATTTTTCGTGGATCTCGGCCACTGCATCACGAAGGCCTTTTCGCCTTTCGACCAGGAGGTAATCATCACCGGTAATAAAACCATACATTTTTATTTTGGGGTAATAAAAATCCAGGTCTCGCCGGACACTTTTGTAATTATGACTGCCGTCAACATAGATCCAATCGAAATACTGGTCCGGAAAAAAATCATAAACGCATTGCGATTTTTCCCGGTGGATTTCAACCTGGCCGGATTCGATCTGATCCTTGAATTTTTCGCACACAGCCGCATAGTTGCCAGCATGGTCTTCCCCGGCCCAGGGATCAATTAAATGGAGCTTTTGCGGCCGGACCACCTCCAGGATTTCTTCTGAAAACTGTCCCTGGTTGACGCCGATCTCAGCACACACAGAATTTTTGGGCATCATCTCTAAAAGAAATTTCCTCCCGTATTTGATTTCGATCATTTCGTTTCTCCTGAAGCGCTGGTCGGTTTATTTGCACGCGGCTTATGCTCTTGTGAACTCTACTTTACAATTTTTTAAATTTGAAACGATCAATTAGGGTAACAGCAAAAGATACATACACCTTTATCTTGCGGGGGGTCAAATCCTATTTGTGTGAATTTAGCACATATTCGTCTACTGTTATATATGGTGATACGGCCAAATGAAGTTGGACTCCATAATTGGACACATATCTGCAATTTCCCCAAATTGCATATTACAAGTTGAAATCCAAACGAAAAACAAGCCCGCTAAATTTCAAACTAAGGCACGTAATCCAAAATAAATTATGGCTTGAAAAAGTGTGTATTTGCTATTACCTAATCTGCAAAGTTATATGGATTAAATGAAAAGTTTTTTATTGTCCGGCTGAGGCTAATTCGTTCGGTCCAAAGATCGTTATTTATGATATGGACTACTATTAAATGTAAAGCATGGTATTAATACAAGGTGTTGTCTTAATTTTATCTGATACATGCTCTGTTTAACAGGTCTTGAGGTTTAAAATGAAAGATTACGAGACAGAAGAAGTTGCTAAAATACTCATCGAATGGAATCCATTGGGGGATGATGCAAAAAAAATCAAAGATCTTAATGGTTACAGAACTGAAGCTATGGATATAATTTCCGGCTTAGAGATTTATAAAAACAGAATGAGTGCTGAAAATATTATTAGGGAAGTTCTAAATCAAGCATTTGACCTATATCTTACAGAATATGAGTGTATAGCACCGACCCAAAAAATCTTGAATGTTTTGAATAAGAGTTGATGGCACTTTACCAACTGGAAACCTTTTTTGTACAGATCCGTGTACATATCGGTAATTTTGAATCACTGGAAAACTTGTGATAGCCATAACATATCTGCAAAATTGCCCAAGTGCATGTATTCTCAGAGACTGTCGAAAAAGCC
>Ga0209536_100002815_pt1 | contig 28220 bp, 24 predicted proteins | sample DeeMarSeWOR28_12_FD_187461 | JGI IMG/M metagenome (GOLD analysis project Ga0209536, IMG submission 187461) | Marine sediment microbial communities from White Oak River estuary, North Carolina - WOR-2-8_12 (SPAdes) (version 2) | ecosystem: Environmental > Aquatic > Marine > Intertidal zone >... | reverse complement strand
AGGAACGCCTACCACGGCAGCACGCTGGGCGGCGCCAGCCTGGGCGGGATGGCTGCCATGCACGAGCAGATGGTGCTGCCCGTGCCGGGCATCGTCCACATCGAGCAGCCCTATCATTTCGGACTGGGCGGCGACCTTTCGCCGGACGAATTCGGACTGCGGCAGGCGCGGCTGCTGGAAGAGAAGATCAACGAAATCGGCGTCGACAAGGTGGCGGCCTTCTTCGCCGAGCCGGTACAGGGGGCGGGCGGGGTGATCATTCCGCCAGAGACCTACTGGCCGGAGATTCAGCGTATCTGCGACGAGTACGGCATCCTGCTGGTGGCCGACGAGGTTATCACGGCCTTTGGCCGCCTCGGCGAGTGGTTCGGGTCGACGCACTACGGCATCCGCCCCGACCTGATCTCGATCGCCAAGGGCGTGACGTCCGGCTACCTGCCCCTGGGCGGCGCCCTGGTGAGCGATCGCGTCGCCGACGTCGTCATCGCCGACGGCGGCGAGTTCGCGCATGGTTACACTTACTCGGGACACCCGGCCGCCTGCGCGGTGGCTCTGGAAGCCCTGCGCATTCAACAGCGCGAGAAGATCGTCGAGCGGGTCAAGCAGCATACGGCCCCGTATTTCAGCAAGCGCTGGGCGTCCCTGGGCGAACACCCCATCGTGGGTGAGGCCCGCTCGCTCGGCCTGGTCGGGGCCATCGAAATCGTGCGCGACAAGGCCGCCCGCGAGCGCTTCCACAAGGATCTGGGCGCGGGTACGCGCTGCCGCGACATCTGCGTGAACAACGGCCTGGTGATGCGGGCCGTGGGCGACACCATGATCGTCTCGCCCCCGCTGATCGTCGAGGACGCCCACTTGGACGAACTGGTGGAGAAAGCCTGGAAGTGCCTCGACCTGACCGCCGCCTCGCTGGAGGCCGCCGGATGAGCGACCGGAAAGGCTGGGACAACGCGTTCACCGCCACCAGCCCGTTCGGAACGGTCAAGGGCTCTCCGTCCTATGCCGGCGCGCTCAGCTTCATGCGGCGCAAGTACAGCCGGGACCTGGACGGCGTGGACGTGGCCGTGCTCGGCATCCCGCTCGACACCGCGACGACCAACCGGCCCGGCGCGCGCTTCGGGCCGCGGGCGATCCGCGCGGCCAGCACGGGCATCAGTTGGGAGCGGCCGTGGCCCTGGGACTTCGACCCCTTCGACCGCCTGGCCGTCATCGATTACGGAGATTGCGAATTCGACCCGGGCCGGCCGGAAACCATCGTGCCTTTCATCGCGGAGCATGTCGGCGCGATACTCGACGCCGGCGCGGCCACGCTGACGCTGGGCGGCGACCACTTTGTGTCCTACCCGGTTCTGAAGGCCTACGCCGAGCGCCGCGGGCCCCTGTCGCTGGTGCATTTCGACGCGCACTCGGACACCTGGGGCGAGGACCAGCAGCGGCTCGACCACGGCACCATGTTCTACCACGCGGTCAGGCAGGGGCTGGTCGACGACAGCCGCTCGGTGCAGATCGGGCTGCGCACCACGAACGACGAACCGCTGGGCTTCAATATCCTGGATTCGCGCTGGGTTCACGGCAATGGGCCGGAGGCGGCCGCGGCGGAGGTGAAGCGGATCGTGGGCGATAACGACGTGTACCTGACCTTCGACATCGACTGCCTGGACCCGAGTTTCGCGCCGGGGACCGGCACGCCGGTATGCGGCGGGCTGTCGACCCACCAGGCCCTGGAGATCGTGCGCGGGCTCGCCGGCATCCGGGTGGCCGGCATGGACGTGGTGGAAGTGGCGCCGGCCTACGACGTGGGTGAAATCACGGCGCTGGCGGGGGCGACGCTGGCCGCCGAGTTCCTGTGCCTTTACGCGGCCGGATTGCGCCCCGAAGCAGGGGCCAGAGGAACAGCGGAATGATGCGGGGCAACCGGCCGCTGGTCGGCGTTATTTCCGACCGCCGCATGCAGGGGCCGCATCCCTTCCACATGGTCGGGGAGAAGTACCTGCAGGCGGTGGCCGACGCGGCCGACGGCTACCCGGTCGGCTTGCCCAACCTGGCGGAGGGATTCGACGTGCTCGACATCCTCGACCGTCTCGACGGCCTGTTCCTGACCGGAAGCCCTTCCAACGTGGAGCCGCACCACTACCTGGGCGAGCCCAGCGAACCCGGAACCTGGCACGACCCGGAGCGGGACCTCGCGGCCCTGGCGCTGATCCCCGCCGCCCTTCGCGTCGGCATGCCGGTGCTGGCGGTCTGCCGCGGGTTCCAGGAGATGAACGTCGCGTTTGGCGGCTCGCTGCACCAGATGGTGCACAAGCAACCCGGCTACGGCATGCACAAGGAGAATCCGGACGACCCCCTGGACGTGCAGTACGGGCCGTCCCACCGGGTCAGGTTCAGCGAGGGAGGTTTGCTGCAACGCATCACCGGTAAGCAGGGCGCCACGGTCAATTCCCTTCATTCGCAGGGTGTGAACCGGTTGGGCGCCGGACTGGAGGTCGAGGCGGCGGCCGAAGACGGCCTGGTCGAAGCGTTCACCGTGGCCGGAGCTCCGGGGTTCACGCTCGCGGTGCAATGGCACCCGGAGTGGAAGGTGCTGGACGACCCGGTGTCCACGGCCATTTTTCGCGCCTGGGGCGACGCCTGCCGTGCCTACCGTCTGCGGGGGCTGGCCCGGTGAACCAGGTGTCGGCGCCTGTCCATCAGGGCAAGTTCCTGCATCCACGACTGCTTTACACGCTCTTCAAGTACACGATCTACGTGATGCTCGGCGTCGATGCCTACCTGTTTTTCCAGGAGGATCTCGCGGCCAGCGCCGAGACCTTCGGTGACGGCATCGGCTGGCAAAACATGGTGGAGGCGTTTACAGCCTCGTTCGACACGACGGCCTGGCTGATCCTGCTGCTGCTGTTCGAACTGGAAACCGCGGTGATTCCCGACTCGAAACTGCAGGGCGGGCTGAAGTGGCTGCTGATGGCCGTGCGGGTGATCTGCTATTTTTTTATCGTCTATGCCTTCTGGGGCTACATTTACAAGTTCGGCGTGGTGACCGACCTGTCCCCGTTCAACGTGTCCGATGTGTGCGCCCTGGCGGGAGGCGACTGGAATTACGTTGTCGACCTCGACGATTACCCGCCCCTCGACGCCGAAGCCTGCCTGCTGCTGCAGGGCGAACCGCTGCTGCGGATAAACGACACCTACATCATCGGCACGGCTGAAGCGATGAAGTCCGCGTTCTGGCTGGCGGTGATCGACATCGTCAACGCCGGCACCTGGCTGATCATCGTCCTGCTGCTGGAGGCCGAGGTCTGGATGCAGCTTCGGGACATCCTGACCGGCCGCATCCTGCTGGTCAGCAAATTACTGAAAGGCTTCTTCTACCTGATGCTGCTCGTCTGCGCCGTCTACTGGGCCTTCGAAGGCAGTTTCCTCGATTTCTGGGACGCCTTCCTGTGGCTGGTCGCGTTCATCTTCATCGAGATGAACATCTTCCAATGGCACGAGGAGACGGAAGAGGCCTGGGAGGCCGAACAGGCCGCTCAGAACCAGGCCAGCGCCAGGTAGCCGATCAACGAGATCAGGGCCGCGATCAGCGCGTAGGGAAGTTGCGTGATGGCGTGCTGGTACGGGGTGGTGCCGGTGGCCTGCGCGGTCAGCACGGTGGCGTCGGTGTAGAAACAGGCGTGGCTGCCAAACGTCGACGCCGACAGCGTCGCGCCGATGACGAGGGTCATGTCGGCGCCCAGCGCGTTGCTCAGCGTGGTGACGATGGGCAGCACGATGACGAATACCCCCCAGTTCGAGCCGGTCGCGAAGGACAGAGCGCCCATGGACAGGAACACCGCGGTGGGCAGCATCTGCCCATTCACGTACGGGCTGATGAAATCGATCACGTAGGCCGAAAGGTCCAGCCGGCTGTTGATGGCGTCCAGGAGATAGGCGGCAACCAGCGCGGCCAGGGGTTCGATCATCGTCTTGAAGCCGTCCAGCACGGCGTTGTAGGTCTCTTCCACGGTAAGCGTGCGGCGCACCGCGATCATCAGCACGTAGAGGCCCAGGGTCAGGTAGATGCCCATCAGGAAGTCGTAGTCGAAATACCAGGTCGACACCGCCAGCACGATCATCGGGATGATGAATTCCGCGCTGCTGCCGCGGACGCCCTCCTTGGCCGTGATGGAGCGGTTGGCTGCCTCGATGTGTTCCGCCTCCGGCGGAACCGTCTGGCCTGCGGCAGCCCGGGCCTCGGCCTTGCGCATCGGCCCGATTGGCGGAATGACGCCGACGATGACCAGCGGCACGATCAGGATTGCGGCCCAGGCGTAAAGCATGTAAGGAATCGCCGCGATATAGGCCTGGATGCCCTGACCTTCGGCCGCCACTCCGTTCTCGACCAACAGCGCGCCGAAGAACACGGCCCAGGTGGAAATCGGGACGACCACGCTGACCGGTGCGGCGGTCGAGTCGACCACGTAGGCCAGCATTTCGCGCGATGTGCCAAACGAGTCCGTCACCCTGCGCATCGCGGCGCCCACCGCAATCGAGTTCAGATAGTCGTCCACAAACAGGAACAGGCCCAGCACCCAGGCGGTCAGCAGGCCGCCCTTTCTGGTATGTATACGATCGATGATGGCGCCGGTAAATGCCGATACGGCGCCGGTGCGGATGAACAGGGCAATCAGGCTGCCCATGAAACCGCAGACCAGGATCACCCAGCCGACCGTGTCGTTCTTCATCACCTCGAGCGATATTTCCGCCGCCAGGCTCAGAGGTTGCGAGGGCTCGATCAGGAACAGGCCGACGAGCACGCCGGCCAGGAGGGACTCGATCGTGCGGTGCGACCATACCGCGAGCGCGACCACGACCAGGGTGGGCAGCAGGCACAGGATGCCGAAATCGCTCACGTTGTTGTCATGTTGCCGCTGCCTCGGGCTTGAAAGGGATGAGGTTGTCGATGGGGATGTTTATCATAGTCGGGCAGATCAGCACAATGGGCAAGGGAGCGGAGCATGCGCTACAGGCGTTTGGGAAATTCGGGACTCAGGCTGTCGGAGATCGGGCTCGGCGGTTGGCTGACCTTCGGGCACGTCCACGATGAGAGCAGCGGGCGCGCGGTGATCGACCGGGCCGTCGATTGCGGCGTCAACTTTTTCGATACCGCCAACGTCTATGCCGCGGGCGCCTGCGAGACGATGTGGGGCCGGCTGCTGGCCGGGCACCCGCGGTCGTCCTACGTGCTGGCGACCAAGGTCTACTTCCCGATGGGCGACGGCCCCAATGACCGCGGCCTGTCCCGCAAGCACATCGTCGAGCAGTGCGAAGCCAGCCTGCAGCGGCTGCAGACCGACTACATCGACCTGTACCAGTGCCACCGCTACGACGACCAGACGCCGCTGGAGGAAACGGTCCGCGCCATGGACGACCTGGTGCGCCAGGGCAAGATCCTCTACTGGGGATTCTCCTGCTGGCCGGCCCAGGCGATCCGCCGCACCTTCGATATCTGCGGTGACCGCCTGTACGCGCCCATTTCGAGCCAGCCGCACTACAACATGCTGTTGCGCGACCTGGAGGTCGAGGTTTTGCCGGCCTGCGCCGGGCTGGGCGTGGGCCAGGTCGTCTTCAGCCCGCTGGAGCAGGGCCTGCTGACGGGCAAGTACAAACCCGGCCAGCCGCTGCCCGAGGGCAGCCGCGCCGGGGACGAGCGGCAGAACCAGTTCATCATCGACCTGGCCACCGACCAGCGCACGCTCGAGCACGTGGACCGCCTGCGGGAGGTCGCCGAGGATGCAGGCTGCAGCCTCGGCCAGCTGGCGCTGGCCTGGATTCTGCGGCGACCGGAGATCACGTCCTGCATCGTCGGCGCCACGCGCCCGGGGCAGATCGAGGAAAATGCCGCGGCCAGCGGTATCGAGCTCAGCGCAGGACAACTCGCGCGCATCGACGAGATCATCATGCCGGTGACGTTCTCCCACGATTACAAGTGAGACGGTCTACTTCGGTGGTTCGGAGCCCTCCGCGCCGTCGCGGCCCTCGGCGCCTTCCAGCTTGTCGAGGTCCTCGATGGCGATGATGCCGGGCGTGGCCAGGTCGATCTCGGCGGGCTCGGCGGCAGGCTCGTCCTGAACCGGTTCGGCCGCTGAGTCCGATTGTGGCGGGGCTGTCTCCGTCGCGGCCTGACCCTGGCCCTGCATCGCCTTCAGAAAATCCAAAGCGCTCTGCTGGACGCCGGCCGTGCTGACTTCAGACTCGGAGGCGCCGCGGCCGGACTGGCCGGGATTGAAGGTGCCGGCCGTGCCGGCCGATCCGTCCTCTCCTGCCTGCTCGGCGCCGTCCGCCTCACCGGCGCCGCCGCTCTGCTGAGCGCCGGCCTGTTCCGAACCTTCCGCCCCTTCGGCGCCCTGCTCGCCGCCTTCCTGCCCGGTGGGGTTGCCGGGGCCCGGCACCGGGCCGAGGTAGGTGCCGAAGGCGGCCGCCTCGCGCTTGTGGTATTTATCGATCTGTTCGTCCCAGGCCGCCTGTTCGCGCTCCAACAGGTCAGGGTCCGCCTGGGCGGCCGCGGTGGGTTCGTAGGGGTAGTCCTTCAGTGCGTCACTGGGCTCCCATTCGCCATTCTCAACGATGATATCCACCAGTTGGTCACGGATGTTGTCGCGCGATTCTTCCGGCAGCTTGTCGAGCTTTTCCTGTTGCGCCGCGTAGGACTCCGGGGGCAGGGTGTAGCCCAGGTTGCGCTGGCGGGCATCTTCGAGTTCCATGCGCCGCCGATAGGCCTCGTCGCTCTCCTCGACCTCCGTGCTGCGGCCTTCAGTGTCCTCCGCGGAGTCCTGCGCATGCAGGCCGGGCAGGGCGCTCAGCGCCAAAGGCACCGCGTACAGGAAGCTCGCCAGCAGTCTGTTCATGGTTGAATTATGCAGGATGTTGCTGAACCGCGGCTGAAGATATTGAAGGGCGAGGCCGGCCCGTTCACTGCGCCTCGACCTTGCGCACGACCCGGAAACCGGTGAAGTCGTTGCGGTCACCGTTTTTCAGGTTGAAGCGCGCCGGCAGCCGGATTTCCTTCGTTCCCGTGAACCAGGACCCGCCGCGGGTCATGCGCGAACTGCAGATGCCGCGGCTCCAGGCGCTGCCATCGGCGGGCGCGTCGAGATAGGACAGGTTCATGCAGTCCAGCGTCCACTCGGCGACGTTGCCGATGACGTCGTAGAGACCGAAGGCGTTCGGCTTCAGCGAACCGACCGGCAGGGTTTCCAGCCCGGCCGGATCGGCGCAGGCGGCATGTTGCCAGCGGAGGCCGGACTCGGCGCCTGCAATGTTGCCATATTCGCATGCGAGCGCGGGGTTTCCCCCCAGCCAGTCCCCCTCCTCGCCGGCCCGCGCCACGTACTCCCACTGGCTTTCGCTGGGCAGGCTGTATGACTGCCCCGTCTTCCCGCTGAGCCACGTGGTGAATTCCACGGCATCGTTCCATGAGACCATGATCACCGGCCGCGACCCGCGCCCCCAGCCGTTGTCCACCGGGTTCACGGAGCAGCCGCCTTCGGCCACGCACAGGTCCCACTGCTCCAGCGTGATTTCGAACACGCCGACCGCGAACGGTTCCGCGATGGACACCATGCGCGGGGGGGTTTCCAGCTTCAGCGCGTCGGGAGAGGTCTCCTCCGACCCCTGCCAGAAGGAACCTGCGGGCACGACGACCATGGTGGGGCAGTCGGGGCAATCGCGAAAGGTCTTGCCCGGCCGCAGCGTCAGCCCGTCGATGGCTTCCAGGGCGGCGGCGACGTGCTCGCCGCGCGGGAAAGCATCGACGTAGGACTGGTAGGCGTCGATCGTATTCAGCCTGGCTGCCGCGTCAAAAGCCCGCCGGTCATTGGCGGCGCCCTGCAGGGACTTGCGCAGCGCGCGCGCCTCATCGCCGAATTCTCCGGCCGGCCAGTCCGCCAGGTAGCCATCCAGGGCCGCGATGGTGCGTTGCGCCCGGGCGTCGTCCCAGGCCTGGCGTTCGAGCTTCGCCTGTTCCTGGCGGGCACGCTCGTCGGCGTCCGCGGCCAGCCGGAATTCCTCCAGGCGGATCAGGGCCTCGGCCTCGTGCAGGCCGCCCGGAAAGGCCTCCATGTAGCCCTCGATCGCGGATGGGCTGCCCTCGGCCTCAGCCTGGCCCCAGGCCGCGTGGTCCAGCCGCTGCAGGTGGACAAGCGCCTGGTCCAGATGGATCGACTGCGGAAAGTCCTGCATGAACAGCCGGTAGCCGTACGCGGTATCCGCCTCCAGCGCCGCCAGCCAGCGGGCCGTCTCTTCCGGCGATGCGGGCGTGTCGCGGCCCTCTGACTGCGCGGCCGGGCCTTCCGATTCCACCCCCCGTTCTCCGGCATCGGGCAGCAACAGGTAAGTCACCCCGCTGGCGAGCAGGACCATGAAGATCCCCAGCAGTATGAGCGGCAGCCATTCCCGCTCCTCCCGATCCGCTGCCCGGGCCGGGGCAAACAGCGGGCGCCATTCGCTGATGCTGCGGGGCCGGCTGCCCGGTTCGAGGGCCAGTGCCTGCTCGATGGCCGCGGTCACGGTGGCGAAATCGGCCGCGGAAATCAGGCTGCCCACGGGTTTCAGCGGATCGGCCTCGCCGTCGGCCGCGGCGCTGCGCCTCTGGCTGGCGGCAACCGGCACCTGCCCGGTGATGCAGCGGTACAGCGTGGCCGCCAGCCCGTAGATGTCGGTCCAGGGGCCCACGGCGGCGTCCGGGTCGGACTGCTCGATGGCCGCGTAGCCTTCGCTGCCCAGCTGCCGGCGGGTGGAGGCGCTCGCGTGCAGGCGCTGGCCGGCGGCGCCGAAATCCAGCAGGATCGGAATGCCGTCTTCCGTGATGTAGATGTTCGCCGGCTTGATGTCCTGGTGCACGACGCCGTGGCGATGGATGTAGTCGAGCGCGTCCAGCAGGGGCCGGCTCAGGGCCAGCGCCTCGTCCTCGGAGAAGGTGCCGCTTCGGAGCAGCAGCTTGTGAAGGGCCTCGCCCTTGTAGAACGGCATCAGCAGGTAGGCCGTGCCGTTGGCCTCGAAACAGCGAAACACCTTGACGATGTTGGCGTGATCCAGCGCCGCGACCGTGCGGCCTTCGGCCAGGAAATGCTCGAGCCCGGTATTGAACGCCGCGGCGGACTCCGGCCCCGTCGTCTCCAGGCGGCCGTCCGCCGCACGGGTCACCCTGTCCCGGGGCAGGTATTCCTTCAGCGCGAACGACGCGCCCAGAACGGTATCCGTGACCAGGTAGGTGATGCCGAAGGCGCCCTGGCCGAGCACCCGGTCGACGCGCAAGGCGTCCAGCCGGAAGCCGGGGGGCAGGGCCAGCAACTCGGGGTTCACGACCCTGCGGACTCCGATGGGTTCGGCTCGACTGAGACAGTGAACCGCACGTCCCCGAGGATGACCGTGGAATCCGGCTCCAGGTACATGATTTCGCCCTCGAGGCAAGGCACGCCGTCGATCGAGGTGCCGTTGCTGGAGCCCAGGTCCGCGATCGTCAGTTCGGCATGCGTCCCGTTCAGGCGGGCGTGCCGGCGGCTCACTGCCGGGCTGTCGATGACGAGGTCCGCGGCGCCGCGGCCGATTTCCAGGTTGATGGCATGGGCGCTGACCCCGGCGCTGACCTCGAGAGAACGACCGTCGGCATGGCGGCCGCGGAGTACGACGCGGCTGTCGGGGCGCGCCCCGGGGAAGAGGTCTTCCGCCCCGGTTCCCCCGGCACCCCCCTCGGTGGTCGAGCCCGGGTCGCCGGCGCCCGTGGTGATGGCGGGGAGCGCGCCGCTCCCATTGGCCTGGCGGGCGCGATGCACGGCTAGCCCGGCGGCAACCAGGAGCAGGCCGCCGGCCAGCCACCACCAGGAACGGGCCGGAGCATCCTCTCCGTCGGAGGCCGCGGGCACTTCATCGACGCCGGCCGTCCCGTCCTCGTGGGGCGGAAGTTCGCCGAACGGCCATTCCGGCGGGGCAGCCTCTTCGACCACTGCAGGCTCCTCGTAGGCTTCGGGCTCGGACTCCGTAGCTTCCTCCTCCGGCCCGGTCGCGGCGGGCGCCGGCGCCTCGGCGAGCTCCGGCTCGGCAGGCGCCGGCTCGGTCGAGAGCGCCGTCGTGCCGCACGGAACGCCGCGAGAGGGCAATTCGAGCGCTTCCATCACCTGCTGCAAGGCCGCTCGCCAGCGGTATTGCGTGCCAGCCGAGGGCGCCATGGTCTGCACGCCGTCAGCCAGGCTGACGCCGGCGAGGTGGCCACAGGCGTCGAGCAGCGGTCCGGTCACGTTGGGCAATGGGGTGGCGGCGGCGACGGAGGGAGTTCCGTTCTCGGCCAGCAGCGCGACGGTCGCCGATTGCCGCACCGGAATCGCGCCCTCGACGATCTGCTCGGCTGGTGGGAAGGCCTGCAGCCGGAGCGTGTCGCCGTCCGCCGGGGTGGCGGCCGCCAGGGGCGCCCCGTTCCGGCTCAGGCCCGGCACCATGAGGACTTCCAGGCCCAACTCCGGGTATGCGCTGTGCAGGCGGGCCGGGCGGCCGTTGCGGACGATGTCGTTGCCGCCGTCCAGTACGACGATCTCGTCTCCGATGGCCGCAAAGTCGTCCGGCACCAATACCAGGCCGGAGCTCGACAGCACCACGCCGGTGGTCGGTTCAACGTGGGTTTCGGAGACCAGCCTGAGCACAGGAACGACCCATTGGGGCAGGGCCTCCGGGGCGGTGTCCGGTCGGGTGGTCACCTGGGCAGCAGCGGGCCCGGCGGCCAGCAGCAGGCACAGCAGCAGCGTTCTCACGGGGAATACAGGCGATTGATCAGGTTGTCCAGGCAGTACTGCCCCGCTCTGTTCAGCGCGGTCTCTTCCTTCCCCTGCACCATGTTCTGGATGAACACCAGGATCGACGCCATGACCAGTGCGAGCAGGGTGGTCGAGAACGCCACGCCGAGGCGCTCGGTCACCTGGTAGAGCATGTCGGGGCTCTGCACGTTGGCGCGGTCACCGGCGTAGTTCAAGGCCAGCATGATGCCGATCACGGTACCGATGAAGCCGAGCGAGGGGATCAGCCAGGTGATGTAGCGGACCATGTTGTAACGCAGATCGATCTCGTGCAGGTACAACTCGAGGCTGGAATTGAGCAGCGAGTTGGTCTGGTCGGCCGAGTGGCTGATATTGAAGCCCAGCACGCAACGCTCGATCAGGCGCGGCACGAAGCAGACGTTGCGATACTTGCTGCTGCGCACTTTCTGGTAAATCGGCGTGAGATCGTCGCCCGGGCGAAGCACCGTCTCCTCGTCTTCGGGCAGGTAGTTGCGGTCAATCTGGCTTTCCTCCAAACGGCCGGCGCGCCAACGGATGGAAAGCTCGCCGAGGCCGGCGAAAAATGCCAGCCACAGGATGTTCTGGACCGTCAGCGGCCAGGTCGAGCGATTGATGTCCAGCAGGATGGCGGCGCCCGAGGGTGGCAGGATGCGCGCGAGCAGGGCGATCACGACCAGCGCGGTGACCAGGCTGACGAACAATGTGATGAGACGCGTCATGGGTTCCCGTCGATCCTGCCTATTGGAGTTCCTCGATATTTCCGGTTTCCGGATTACGGCGCGGATGCTCCAGAACGATGCGCGGCTTCGGCGCGTCCGCCCATCCCTCGAATACCAGCGGCTTGCCGCGGACCGTATAGCCTTCCCGCAGACGCACCCGGGCGCGCTCGCCGAACAGCGCCACCAGCCTGTCGAGCGGAACCTCCCGGTCACCGAAGCGGATGCGGTCCTCGGTGCCGAGGATGACCTTGCGGACCCTCACCCACCGGCCATTGCGGTGCAGGTAGGTTCCGTTGCTGGACCCTGCGTCCTGCACGGCCAGGAATCCCTCCGGAGTAGCCTGCAGGGTGGCGTGCAGGCGAGAGACCGAGTCGCTCTCCAGCACGACGCTGCAATCGGCGCCGCGGCCGATGGTTTTGGTCTCATTTTTCGTCACGCCGCTATGATACATTGTATTTTTGTCCGATACGGTTGCCATGGTTTTCCGAAAGAGAAAGGTCCCTTCACCCGATACCGGCACGCCCGTCATGCGCGGCCGCGGAGATTCGGGCCAGCCCGCCAACCCGGGATCAGCGGGCCCCGGCAATCCGCTGGCCCGCCGGTTTCAGCCTGACCGGGAGCCCGCGACTGTGGACCTCTCCGAACCGGCCCGGTTCCATCAGCCATCGGGGGCGGAGCAAGACCCGCAGACGGCGCCCCTGGGCATGGACTCCAAGACACTCGGCAGGGTCATCAGCCGTGACCCGGCCACCGGCAAGTTCTACATCCACCCCGGCAGCGAGGATTGCCCGGTGCTGCTCGAAAACCAGACCGTGCTGGCGCCCACCGAGCTCAGGCGCGGTGACACCATAAGGGTCGGTGAGGCCGAGTTCAAGTTGCTCACCTGACCACCGGGGCACCCACCGCCTCGCCCACAGTGTTGCGGTTCCTACTCGGCCAGGGCGAGGAATCCGCCGGCGTTGGCGCGCGCCAGTGATTCCATGAATTCCACCGTGCCGCGGTACTTGAAATAGTCGCCGACCGTCACCGCGTGGATTTCCTTGCCCCGCGTATTCGACACCGTGATGCTGCGGATCAGGCGGCCGGGCGACAGGTTGGCATTGAATGCGGGGTTGGGCAGGCCGTCGCTGATCAGGATGATGGCGTCCGCAGGACCTTCGAAAGCCTGTTCGAAGGCGCTGAGCAGGGGCGCCGAACCCTGGAATCGGCCCTCCAGGCCGCCGAGGAACGCTTTTGCTTCAGCACGGCTCCGGCTGTCCATGTTGGCGAGGCTCCCGTCCGCGGGCCAGCGATAGAATTTCGGCCCGGCGTCCTGCTGCTGGAATCCGAGTATCGCGAACTGGTAGCCGGTCTGCAGCGAATCCATGGCGCGGATCACGGTGCGCCGGACCAGCGCTTCGTGGGGGGAGAGGAAGCGGTTCATGTCCACCAGGAAGAGGATGCGCTTCTTGTCGGTTTTCAGTCCCAGAAAGCGGAACGTCACCTGGTTGCTGCCCTCGGTGTCCTCCGTGACCACCGGGCTGGGCGGAGGTGGCGGCGGCTGATCGTGCCGCGCCTGTTGTTGGGCCTCCAGGGTCTCCAGTTCACTGGACACGACCTCGTACTGCGCCTGCAATTGCTGGTGCCGGGTCTGGGCCGCCAGCAGCGCCTCGAGCAGGTCCCGGCTGCCTTCGTCGGTCTCCTGCAGCAGCGCCTCGGTCTTGCCGGCGAGTTCCTCGAGGTATTCGAGGTCACCCTGGGAACGGACTTCCTTCTGGTAATCCGGCATCAGGATGATGCTGATGATGATGAATGCGCCCATGGCGGAGGCGAACAGGTCGATCGCCGACAGCGAATACACCTCGAAGGTGCGCCGGCGCGACCTCACCTCGACACTCCGACGAAGTCGCCGCCGTTCTGCTGCGCCAGGGTCTGCAGGAACATCACCAACCCGCGGTTCTGGGTGTAGTCCCCGATGGCCACCGTGTGGATTTCCTTATCTTCGAACCGGTTGAGGCCGGCGATGTCCTGGAGGATGAAGCCCGGCGCGTTGTCGGGTTCACCGTCACTCATCAGGATGATCGCGTCCGCCGGGTATTGCATGGCGGACAATATGGCGTAGTGCGTGGGCGTGGAACCCGCGAAACGGCGCGCCAGCGAACGTGTGAAGTCGCGCGCTGACTCCAGGTTTTCCGGGGTGGCCTGCACCAGGCCCGCCCGGTCCGGATAGGTCCACAGAACGGGCGAGGGGTTGCCCTGGTAACCGATGATCGCGAAAGTGTTGCTTTCGTCCAGCGGTTCGAGGACTTCCAGCACGGACGTTATCATCAGTCCCGTGTAGGACAGCATGCTGCCGGACATGTCGACCACGATCACGAAGGACTTCGCCTCGGTCGCCAGGCCGAGGATCGAAAACTCGACGCCGGCGACCAGCGCCTCCGGTTCCGGCTCCTCGACGATCTCTTCCACCGGTTCGGGCGCGACCACCGGTTCCTCGGCCAGTTGGGTCCTGATATCGGCCATCTGCCGGCGGATGCGGGAGATGGCGGCCTCGACACCGCGGTTCACCTCGTCCATATCCTGGATTTCGCTTTGCGCGGCCTGCTGATCCGCCAGCATGTCGGCGATCTTCCCGGCCGCCAGCCGCCGCTGCTCCTGGATTTCCTGGGTCCGTGAGAAGGCGTCGTCGCTGCCTGCATTGCGGTAATAGGGAAACAGGATCATGACCAGCAGGATGAACGCGCCCAGCGCCGATGCGAAAAGATCGATCGCGGAGGTCGAAAAGACGGTGGTTTCTCTGCCGGGTCTGCGCATGGATTACCGCACGCTATCAAAAACCCCCGGAACCGGCAATTGGCGCAATGCTCGGGTTATAATTGACCCGCCCGGTCTGCCCAGCTATCAATGTCGCATGTCGACGGTCTGCCCGAAACTCATCGCCCTGCTCGTCACCCTCGTCCTGCTGGGCCTCACGCCGCCGGGCAGCGGGACAGCGCTGTGCGCGCCCGCCAACACTTCCGAGTACATGATCTATCAATATCCGGGTGTTGCCCTGGTGGTGAAGGTCGACGTCCCGGAAGCGGAGTTCTCCATGCGCGTCTTCGGTCCGGACGACGCGCTGCTCGTGGAAGCCGGAGTGCCCGGACGCCGGCTGGGCCCGGTCTTTCAGTACCTGGGCCCGCCCGACCTGCCACGCCAGTTGATGATTGAGATCACGCCGGGTCGCCCGCTGCCACGGTCCGACATTGTGATGCAAGTGATCCAGCTGGAGGCCGGTGACCCGAACTCCGGGAATCTGGTGCGGGCTTACCGCCAGTTTTCGGCCGGTACGGATATCGCACATGGCGACGACACCAATACCTGGGTGGTCAAGACCTACTCGCTGCGCAATGCCGCGGAGGAATTCGCCGCCCTGGGCATGGAGGAAATGCGCCTCTGGTCAGAATATTTCGCGGCGCACCTGGTGCTGCACCGGCTCGGCGACCGGCTGATGGCCATGGAGCTGGCGCAGGAAATACAGCGGGCCGCCATACGCGCCGGATTCGGCCGCGTCGAGCTCGCAGCGCTGGTGCTCGAGGGCGATGCCCTGCTCCAGGTCATGGCCGACGGCGGGGATGCCCGATCGCCCGATTTTTATGAGCGCGCCCATTCCGTCTTCGCCCGGATCGCTGAACTGGCGGAACTGCAGCAGCTCGCCGGCGAACATGGCCGCGCGCTATACAACGGCGGCCGGGTGTTGGAGCAGCAGGGCCGGGGCGAGGCGGCCCTTGAGGCGTATGGTCAGGCCCTGGCGGTCAGTGCGGGGGCGGGAGACCCGGACTTTCTAAACCAGGTGCGCGGCGCGTCCGCCTCGCTCCAGGAGTCACTCGGCCGCACCGCGGGCGCCATCGAGATGCTCGACCAGGTCGCCGCGGAGCTGGAGGAGGGGCAACGGGACGATGCGCAAGGCGAACTGGCCGAGGGGCTGTTCGAAAAAGGGCGGCTGCTGAATTCCAACTACCGCTACGCGGAGGCTGCCGTCGCGTTGGCCCGCGCGCTCGAGCTGCAGAAGGGCGGCGAGGGCAGCGAGCCCTGGGGCCCGACCGGCCTTGAACTCGCCTGGTCCCTGTACTCGATGGGCGATGCGGACGGCGCGGCCAGCCTGATCCGCGAGTCATTGTCGCGCACTCCGCTGCAAGGCAATCGCCACCTGCTCGCCAGGGCATACGGCAGTCTTGCGCGCAGCAGCCTGGCGCGGGGGGACCATGAAGAGGCCGCGGCGGCACGTGAGCGACAGGCGGACTTGACCGGCGACGGTCCGCCGCGGGCCGCGCTGCTGTTTTCGATGGCCGCCGACGCGCGCCTGCGCTTCGGTCCGGGGTCCGGGGAGGCGGAACGCCTGCTGCAGCGCAGCAGGCAGGCTGCCGTGGCCGTTGGGGACCGGCTGGCCGAGCAGCGCTGCGGTCTGCAGATCTGCCTGCTGGCGATTGAGCGCGGCCAGGCCGCGGCCTGTTCCGACGCGGAAATCGGTGCGTCTTACACGGCGTTGCGCGAATCGGGCGTGCCGGCGCTGGCTGCGGAGGCGGCTTTCGCCCGAACGTCGATTCTTCGGGGTCAGGGCCGCAATCGGGCTGCCTGGCAGGAGATGAACGGGCTGCTCGAAGACTTGTACTGGCTTCGCCGGGCGCTGCCCGGCGTGCTCGGGGCCTGGTACGCAGAGCATCGCGGGCGCATCGTTCGCGACTACCTGGCGCTTTCCTTCCCCGCATCCGGCGAATCGCCGCAGGCGGGCCGCAACGGCATGGCGTCGCTGCTGGCGCTTGAACGGGTCCGCATGCTCGAGACGACGGATTTCATGCGGGGGAACGGCCGATACCTCGATGCCGCGTCGGAAGAGCAGCTTCGCAACCTGCTTGCGGTGCGCGAGGCGGCGGCCGCTGCCGGAAGCTCGAACCGGGCGGCCGAGGCCCGGCAGGCTCTGGACGCCGCGCGGCGAGAGTGCCGGCAGTGCGGCGGCCCCGGCCAGGGTTTGATCACGGAGGACGAACTCGAGTCCCTGGTCGACGGGATCGGGAGCCAAGAGGCCGTCCTCGCATACGATTTGTCCGGCGCACACGGACGGGCGTTGTTGGTGCGCGGGGGCGGGGTGCGGGCAATCAACCTGACCCGCACGTCGGACATTCTGGACGTCCTGCGGGAACTGCGCGATGTGTCCGGGCGAGTCACGGCGCCTGCTTCGCAAGCCCGGCTGGAGTCGCTGGGGCGGCTGTTGCTGGCCCCGTTTGCGGACGCCTTGCCGGCGCGCGTTTACCTGCTGCCGCTGGGACCGTTGCAGGGATTTCCCTTCGATGCCCTGCGGTGGGGGGGAAGGTTTCTGGTCGAACGGCACCAGGTAGTCAACCTCGCCGGGTTGTCGTCGCTGGCAAACCGGGGCCCGGTCATGGAGGCGGGCTACCGGGAGCGGGTTTTCCTGGCCGGCGATCCCCGTGGCGAACGGGACCCGTTCAGCCTGGAGGTCGTGGTCTCGCCGGAGGTTGCCGCCGTAACCGATGTGTTCGTGGGTCCGGGCCTGCACGTCGTTCAGGGGCTGGCGCTGCAGAAAGACGAGTTCCAGGACGATCGTTTTTCACGGGCGGCGCTGATCCACCTGACGGCGCCGGGGAAGGTGGACCTGACGTATCCCGAGCAGTCGTACCTGAGGTTGTCCGGGAGTGCGGAACCCGGTGTGGGAAACACCCTTGCGCCGGCAGACGTGCGCGCCTTCGATCTTGCGGCGAACCTGGTCGTATTGAGCGGAACGGCGGTAGCAGGCGAAGCCCGTTCGCCCCTCGACGGCCGAATGGCCCTGGTCTCGGATTTCCTGGATGCCGGCGCCGCGTCGGTTGTGCTGTCCCTGTGGCCGGCGGGGGAGGCGAACGCTGCGTCCTTCGCGACGGAGTTTTACACCAACCTCGAACAGGAGCCGGATATCGAAAATGCCTTCACGAGAACCCGGCGCTTGCGTTTCGAAAGCGGCGCTGCAACAAATTTGGACTCGTGGGCAGGTTTTCAGCTGTTTATCAGGTAGAATGTTCGGCATCCATTTTTCGAGTGGTGCAAAAAAGAATACTTTCCGGAGGTTTAGCACGTGGACAAAAGAAAATTCCTGGTCGTCATTGATCCTTCTCATGAACGGCACCTTGCGCTGGAGCGCACGATCGACATCATCCAGCAGCGGGCGGAATGGCCGTTGGAGTTTCATCTGTTCATCGGTTTCGAAGCCGGTGACAAAACGGACACCGACGCGCCCGTCGAGGTCATCCGCAGCACGGAGTGGTTCGCCCAGCTACTGAAGCCTCTCGAGGAACTGGGCGCCGAATACACGACCGAATTCTTCTGGACCCGCAACTGGCGGCACTCCATCCAGGAGGCGGCGGAGCGCTACGTCTGCGACACGATCATGCTGTGCGAGTCCTCGGCCGAGCACAAGCGAGGGATCACCGATTCCAAGTGGGACCTGGTGCGCCACTCGCGCTGTGACGTCGTGATCTGCGACGAGGGCACGACAGGGCCCTACGGTTGCGTGCTCGCGGCGGTCAACACGCAGGCGAAGGACCCGGTTCACATCGCCATGAACGAGAAGATATTCGAACGCGGGCAATTCCTGGCGGATTACTTCGGCGCCGAGTACCACGTGGTCAACGCCTACAAGGACAGCGAGGATTTTCCCGACCGTGGTCTCATCGGCCGCATGAGCGGCCTGACGCGCGAAAACATCCACAGGGACATGGGCAAGCCGGAGGACGTCATCGCACTCGTCGCCGAAAAAGTCGGGGCCGACATGATCGTCATCGGAATCAGTTCGAAAACCGGACTGGCGGCCAAGCTGAGCAGCCATACGACCGAAAAGGTCATGGAGAAAGTGACCATTGACGTGGTGGCGCTGAACTAACCACTTTATTCGCCATGAAAACAGAAAGCCCCGGTTTGTCCGGGGCTTTTTTGTTGGTCGGGCTGGCCGTACGAAAAGGGCTATTCGCCTTCTTCCTCCTGCCCCTGGCCCTCGATGATATCCAGCAGTTCGTCGCGTTCGCGCGGCTGCGCTTCCGGCAAATCCTGGTTCATCAGGTCGCGGCGCTTGAGTTCACTTTCCACATACGCGATCCACTGCTGCGCGGCCTTCTGTGACCGGCTGTCGCTCGCGGCTCTTTCGAAGGCGCGGCGCGCCTGCTCCAGTCGTTTCTGATTGAAGAGCGCCATGCCGAGCATGATGTTGGCCGTGTCGTTGCGCTTCAGGCCGCCCATCTGAATCCCTTTCTGCACCGCTTCGGCGGCTTCCGGCCAGTGCTCGAGGTTGAGATGTGCCTGAGCCAGGCGGACATAGAGTTCGCCGTCGTCGGACAATTCGGCGGCCCGCTCCAGGGGCGGAATGGCTTTCTCGTCCTCGCGGGCCTGGTACCAGGCCTGTGAGAGGAGCCGCAGATTCCGTTCATTGGATTCCACGATGTTCTCGTCCATTTCCTTTTCGAGCAGCTTGCCCGCCTTATAGGGCAGCCCGTGCAGCAGGTACAGGTTGGCCAGGTTGGTAATGTGCGACCCGGTGTTGAGCAGGCCCTGCTCGTAGAGCACCTCGGTCAGCGCCAACTGCATCTTGGTGTCGCCGAGTTCGCTGTAGATGCCCGCCAGGGTCAGGACATAGGTGTCCTTCGGATAGTAGGCGATCAACTCCTTGACGACGTCGATCATCAGTTCGTACTCTTTCTTTTCGAAATAGATCACGCGCAGCAGCAGCAGCCAGTTCTCGCGCGGGGTCTGACCCTGATCGCGGTACATGTCGATTGCGGTCTTGATCGGCACCAGGGCCTCGTCGTAGCGGGCCAGCTGGAACAGGGCCTGGCCTTCGATCATCAGCACGTCCGCGGAGGGTTCCGGAATCGCCGCCAGCAGTTGGCGGACCACGACCAGAGCGGCTTCGTAGTCTTCCTCCGTGAAGTGCAGCTGAGCCTTGGTCTTCAGGGTGCTGAGCAGCAAAGCTTCGGGCAGGTCCGGCTGCGCCAGCACCTGGTCATAGGCGCGGATGGCCTCTGCGTAATTCTCCTGCAGGTAGAAGGAATAGCCGGAAATGTTCCAGATCTGCGCACGCTCGTAATCGGTCAGGCCCTTGCGCCCCCTGAGGTCGTCGATCGCCCGTTGAGCCGTGGCGTAATCCTTGTTCTCGATCATCTCCTGGACTTCGGCGAGCTTTTCGTAGACCTGCTGGCTCATGGCCACGGTTTCCTTGGTCTTGCGCTCGCCTCCGTCCTGGGCCCAGGTGACGGCAGTGGTGCCTGCCAACAGGAGTCCGGCCGCGACGGCCCGGAGCAAGGTGTTCTTGAATCTGTCCATAGGGTGTCTGGCCTATTCCTCGATTTCGTAGGTGAACTTGTTCTGTACGCCCGGTACCTCGACAGCCTGGCCGTCGAGGATGCGCGGCTTGTACTTGAACTTCAGGGCCGCCTGGATGGATGCGCGGTGGAAGAGGGAACTGGTGCACTGGTCCTCGATGACGAACGGATCACGGATCGTTCCCTGCTTGGTCACGACGTACTGCACCACGCAGTAGCCCTCGATGCCGCGCGACAAGGCGCGCTGCGGATAAATCGGGGCCACCTTGACGATGGGCAGGTAGTCGCCCTCGCCGACGCCCAGGCTGAATCCACCGCTCATCTCGATGTCCGTTTCCACCGGCGCCGCCGAGATCGCGATCTTCTCCGCGTTGGGGTTCAGATTATCCAGCTGAGGCGTTGGCGGCTGCGGCGGCGGCGCGTCCGGCGGCGGCGGCTTCTTGGGCTTGAGCTGCCTGCGCTGAATGCTCTCGTCGCGCTTCAGGCGCACAAAGTCAACCAGGTTGCCGGCGGCGCCCTCGTTCAGGTCGCGATCAGCCGTTTCGATCAGGTACTGCATCGTCCAGAACAGGGCCGCGGTAACCGCCAGGCCAATAACGATGCCGATGATCAGCCGGATAATTCCGCCGGTTTTCTGGACGGTTAATGTTTCAGTAATGGTAGCCGTCATGGCTCACCTCGTCAGGGTTCGTTCGCCGCAATCGATACGTTGAAAACGCCCGCCGATCGGGCGGCGTCCATTACCTGGATCAGCGTATCGGTCTTGGACTCCTTGTCCGCCTGGATAACCACAGAACCCTGCGGGTTCTCGGCGTGCAGGCGCTCGATGTTCGGCCGCACGGAGCGGATGTCGACCTGGCGCCGGTCAATCCAGATGTCGTTGTTTGGCCCAATGGCCACCAGGATATTGGCTTTCTCCTGCTTGACGGCAGTCGCCGCATCCGGACGGTTGACCTCGATGCCGGCCTCCTTTACGAAGGTTGCCGTTACGATGAAGAAGATGAGCATGATGAACACCACGTCCAGCATGGGCGTGATGTTGATCTCCGACTCTTCCTCTTCGATGTGCTGCGTTAAGTGTTCCCGCATGGTGTGGTTCTCCTAGTCAGGTCAGCCCGATGCCTCAGGCGGCCTCGATAATCAATTCGTCCGCGATGAATTCACGTTCTCTGCGAGCCTTGTTTTCCAGGTAGGCCGACATGGCAACACCCGACAGCGCCGCGACCATTCCGGCCATTGTCGGCACGGTTGCCTTCGACACGCCTGACGCCATGGAGCGCGGATTGCCCGAACCGGCGATCGCCATGACCTCAAAGACCTCGATCATGCCCGTAACCGTGCCGAGCAGACCCAGCAGAGGGCAGAGGGCGACGCAGGTCTTGATCAGCGCCAGGTTGCGCTCCGAGTTGGCCGACACCTGGGAAATGATCCGGGCCCGGATCTGGTGCGCCTTCCACGACGAATAGTCCACCCGTTCGTCCCAGTAGTTGTGGGCCTTGCGGACGAGTTTCCGGTGGCCTGTGCGAAAGTACACCAGCCGCTCGATGATGAGCATCCACATGAACAGCGTCACGAGCCCGATGACCCGGAGTACCGGGCCACCGAGTTCGATGAAATCCCTGATCGTTTCGAGAAACGGCAGGTAGTAAAAGACGACATCCATGCGCTTTACGCCATTCTCTCAGCGCGCTCGGACAGCATGCCGGCTGCCTCTTCCTGGAGGATCTGGGTCAGGCGCTTCGCGCGGCTCTGCACGAGCGTGTGCAGGAAGACCATCGGGATGGCCACCACCAGGCCCAACACCGTCGTGACGAGAGCGGTGGAGATGCCGCCCGCCATCAGTTTCGGATCGCCGGCGCCATACAGCGTGATCGCCTGGAAGGTGATGATCATGCCCGTTACCGTACCCAGCAGACCAAGCAGCGGCGCGACCACCGAGATGATCTTCAGGAACGGCAGCATCGCGGTGAATTTCGGCGTTTCCTTGAGGATTGCCTCGCCGAGCTTCAGTTCGAGGGCTTCGACGTCCGCTTCGGGGTTGTCGTGTGCGACCTTGATCACGCGGCCAAGCGGGTTGTTGCCGGCCTGTTCGAGGTTCTTGGTCTGGCTGTTGACCTTCGCGCCCGTGGCGGACAGCGAGAGCAGGCGCCAGATGGCCACCAGCAGGCCGATCAGGCCGAGCACGATGATCGTGTAGCCGACGATCTGGCCTTGCTGGATCCGCTCGATGAGGCTTGGGGACTGGACCAGCAAGGCGAGAAGCTGCCCACGGGTCGGGTCGATCCCGAAGCCGTTCATGCCGCCCTCGGCCCCCTGCAAATCGGCCGCGCGGCTGGTGTAGCGGCTCTGCGGCTGACGCTGCAGTTCCACCAGGCGCCCGGTTTCCGGGACATACTCCAGGTACTTGCCGTCGGATACCACGTTGAACAGGCCCACACGTACGACTTCGCGCTGTTCTTCCTCGCCGTTGGCGTTGACGACCGAGGTGGTGAGCCGGACGACCTTCGCCGACTCGGTCATTTCACGCTGCAGTTCGAACCAGATGCGCTCGATCTCTTCGAGAGTCGGCATGCGGGTGGTCGAACCCATCTTCTGGGCGAACTCGGTCAGCCACTCGCCGCGGCCCGGGAACTGGATCTGGGTCACGGAGGTATCGAAGTTGCCGCGCGCGTCGCCGGCGGCCTGCTGCAGCACGCCGAACAGTTCCTTCAACTCACCGAGCCGCTCCTGCAGGGCGCGCTCGAGGTCGATGATTTGCACATCGTTCAGTTCGAAGGTGTTCTCCAGCTGTTGGGACAACTGCTCCTGGCGCGCTTTCTCAGCTTCCATTTGCTGCACCAGCTGCTGCTGGCGGGAACGGTCACGCTGAAACTCCTCGATCCGCTTCTGGTTCTCGGCTGCGTCCTTGATGCGGCCATCCTTGACCTGCTGAAGCAGTTCATCCAGGGAAACGGCCTGCGCGGCGAAAACGTTGTTGCTCAGGCCGAAAGCCAGGCCAACGATAACTGCTGCTTTGAAAAATGTCTTGATCATGATCAATCCTCCGAAGGAGCAGCGACGGGAACCACCAGCAGATCAGGGGCGATCTGCTTGCGGGCGACCCGGATACCCTGTGCAACCTGGGCCTTGAACTTTTCGGGGGGCAGTTCGACGTAAGCGCCCTCCTCGACGTCCCAGGCGCCCGTGTACTGGCCGCCGACGGACTGGTAGGCCAGGGACACGCGGCCGATCCTAAGGAAATCGACTTCCTGCGGCGTGCCGTTGATGTCAACCGATCCCTTGTAGGCTTCGATCGTCCGGCCGTAGTCATTCTCGATCTGGTAGGCCTCGATCACGCGCCGGAACTTTTCAGCTGCAGTCACGTCGGACCGCTCCATCATCTCCCGCAGACGCGCCAGGCGTTCGGTGCGTTCTTTCATCAGGAAGGGCGTGTCCAGCCGTATGAACTCTTCCAGCGAATCCAGCATGCGGGTCATCATCGGGACAATCTGGCGCTCGATCAGCGCGACGTTGTCGATGGACTCCGCCAGGGCGGCCTTCTCGGACTCCTGGTTGTCGACCTGCCGCTGCAGCAGGCTGTTGTAGGTTTTCAGCCCGTCAACCACCTTGGCGAGCGTGTTGAACTCGGCCAGCAATTCATCGGTCTGGTTAGCGATTTGCTCGACCCGCTGCTGCTCGGCAGCGCCGGCATCTGCACGCTTCACACCTTCCGCCGTGACTTGGTCAATGGTGACCTGGGCCAGCGCGGAAGTGGAAACCAACGCCATGAGCACCGCGGTCAGGGTTGCACTCATCAAGAGCCTTTTCTTCATTCGATTAATAAACATGCTCGGTCTCGGTTTTGACAAAGGGTAACGGTTGAAATGTCTGTATCAACATCCCGGACCCGGAACTGTATAACTTGCGTCACGCACTCGTCAATTATTTATGCCAGGCTGCCGGTTCGGATGGGCTGTAACTAACGGAAATTTTACAAGTGCCCCTGGTTGCGGGGAAATTCGGAGGTCGGCCCCGGGTGTTTGGCGGTATAATTCGCAGCCGTCCCGAAGCCCTGGGAAACTGGATGACCGCCATCAGCGCCCGTTCCACCGAACTGTCCTGTCTCGCTTGCGCGGTGCTGGCTATGTTCGCGGCCGAGGCGCTGGCGGCCAAGCGCGATCTGGCTATTCTCGGCTGGGTCGAAAACGTCATCCTTTGGGGACCGGGTGTGGAGCTCGAAGCGAAGCTGGACACCGGCGCCGAAACCTCCTCGCTCGATGCCCGCATCATCAAGAAATTCCGCAAGTCCGGCAAGCGGTGGGTGCGCTTCGCGATCACCGACCCGGATACCGGCCGGGAATTTGTCCTGGTTCGGGAGCGGGTGCGGACCATAGGCGTGGTGCAGCACGAAGGCACCAACCAGGTCCGGCCTACCGTGATGATCCGGATTTGCATGGCAGATAGCCTGCTCGACATCGAGGTGAGCCTCATCGACCGCAGTGAGTTCAGCTACCCCTTGCTGCTGGGACGCAGGGCCCTCGAATCATTCGCATTGGTCGATCCGGACAACACGTTCCTGAGTTCGCCTCGGTGCCAGCCTCCCGATAGCGTGAAGGAATCGCCCGAATGACGCGCAACCGCCAATGGATCGCACTGTCGCTGACGCTGTTGCTGCTGGGCGGCCTGCTCATGGCCTACAAGGCGATCTGGCTGGGATTTCCGCTTATGCCCGATGAGAGCAGCGAGCAATGGATTGTCCAGGCGCGGCTCGAACTCGAACCGTTGGAAGGACCCGTCCGGGCAGACTTGCTGCTCCCCGCCCGCACCAGCGGTTTCATAGTCAGCGCCGAGAATTTCATTTCCAGGGGCTTTGGCCTGACGCTGGAGGACGAATTGTTCCGCCGCGAGGCGAACTGGGCGATTCGCAGGCTGCGCGAGCCGAAAACGTTGTACTACAGGGCGACGGTCATTCCCGACACACGTGAGCGCCGTATCGCCGACACGCCGGGTTTCCCGTCCCCGCCGGTGCTCGAGGAGCCTTGGGCGGGCGCCCTGGAGGATCTGGTGGCGGACGTGCGGGCGGAGTCGGCTGACGTAGAATCATTTGCAGCGGAGGTGCTCGACCGTCTGAACAGCGCCAGCCCGGACGAAAACGTCAGTCTCTTCATGGCGGGCGCGGACTCGCCGCTGAAGCGCGCCCACCTGGCACAAACCCTGTTGGCGGGGGCGCGCATTCCGACGCTGTTGGTGCACGGCATCACGCTGCAGAAGGATGTTCAGAGGGCCGCTCTGCAAACGCTGTTGGCCGTGCACAATGGCGACGATTGGCTGCTCTTCGATCCGCAAACCGGCCACCAGGGGCGACCCCCGAATTTCCTGATCTGGTATCGCGGCGACGGGGAACTGGCCACGATCACCGGGGCCCGCCTGGCCAATCTGCAGATATCGGTCAAGCGCCGGGTGGTGAGCTCGCTCGACCTGGCCACGCAGCGCACCGAACTGAAGGATTCGATGATCGGCCGGATCTCGGTGCTGCAGCTTCCGGTTCAGACCCAGTCGGTGTACGAGGTGCTGCTGCTGGTTCCCTTCGGCATCCTGGCCATTGTCATCCTGCGGAATTTTATCGGGTTCAGCTCGTTCGGCACGTTCGCGCCCGTGCTGATCGCCCTGGCTTTCCGGGAAACAGAGCTCTTCAAGGGCATTCTGCTGTTCCTGCTGATCGTGTCGCTGGGTTTGATTTTCCGGTTTTACATGGAGCGTCTGCGCCTGCTGCTCGTGCCCCGGCTGGCCGCCGTGGTAACGATCGTCGTGCTGCTGATGACCGCGATCAGCATCGTCAGTGACCGGATAGGGGTCGAAACCGGGCTATCGGTGTCGCTGTTCCCCATGGTCATCATATCGATGGTCATCGAACGCATGTCGATTGTCTGGGAGGAACGCGGCGCCACCACCTCCATTCGCGAGGGGATCGGTACGCTGGCCATCGCATCACTGGCGTACCTGATCATGTCGATGGACGTCCTCAGTTACTGGGTGACGGTGTTTCCGGAGGCGAACCTGGTCGTGCTGGGCGTGATCATCGCGATCGGCCGCTACACCGGTTTCCGGCTGTCCGAGCTGTCCCGGTTCCGTCAGTTGGCCAAGCCGGGAGAAGGGCCTTGATGTTCGGCAACCTCGTCGGCATGCGGCGTGCGGGCGTGCTCGGCCTGAACTGCCGCAACAGCGAGTACACCCTGAAATACAACCAGCGGCGGTTCTATCCGCTCGTAGACGACAAGGTCCTGTGCAAGCGGCGGCTGCAGGAGCGGGGTCTCGCCGTGCCGGCCCTGATTGCCCTGGTCGAGTTCAACCGGCAGGCTTCGCACCTCGATGAACTGCTCGGAGACCATACGGAATTCGTCATCAAGCCGGCTCACGGCAGTGGCGGCAACGGCATCCTGGTCATCAGCGACCGCCGGGCGGGTTATTTCGTCGATTCAGACAGCAATCTGGTCCTGCCGGAAGACCTGGCGCATCACCTGACCAACGTCATCGGCGGACTCTATTCCCTGGGGGGGCAGCCCGACGTTGCGATGATCGAGTCACTGGTGCATTTCGACCCGCTGTTCGCGGGGCTGACGTACCACGGCGTGCCGGACATCCGCCTCATCGTCTACCGCGGTTACCCGGTGATGGCCATGACCCGCCTGCCCACCCGCATGTCGCACGGCAAGGCCAACCTCCACCAGGGGGCGATCGGCGCCGGGATCGATCTCGCCAGCGGCGCCACGTTCGGCGGCGTGTCGGGCAACCGGCTGGTCTCGACGCACCCCGATACCGGGCAGCCGATCGCCGGCTTCCACGTGCCGCACTGGAGTCTCATCGTGTCGATGGCGGCTCAGTGCTACGAGGCTGTCGAGCTTGGGTACCTGGGGGTCGATATCGTGCTGGACCGCGACCTCGGCCCCCTGATCCTGGAGCTCAATGCCCGTCCGGGCCTGAATATCCAACTGGCCAACCGGCGCGGCCTGCGCAGCAACCTGGACGCCGTCGACGCACTCGAAACGCACCATGAAACGCCTGAAGAGCGGGTCGAGTGGTCCCGCAGGACCTTCGGCCACCACCCGGCGGGTAGCCGTCACAATCCATAGGCCCACACCAGCACGGCGGTCAGAATCAACCACAGCCCGATCGCCAGGGGCAAGCCGACCCGCACAAAATCGCCAAATTTGTAACCCCCGGCGTTCATCAGCAGGATGTTGGTCTGGTAGGCCATGGGCGTCGCGAAGCTGAGATTGGCGCCGAACAGCACCGCCAGCACGAACGGTTCGAGCGGCAGGCCCAGGCGCTGGGCGATGCCGATGGCGATGGGCGTGCCGATAACGGCTGCGGCGTTGTTGGAGACGATATTGGTCAGGATGCCCATCATCAGCATCAACCCGCCCAGGGCCATCGCCGGCGGAGCGCCGAAGGTAATGTAGACGAACAGCTTGGCCAAGTAGTCCGCGCCGCCGGTTTTCATCAGGGCGGCGCCCATCGCAAGGGAGGCGACGATGATCAGGATGACCTGTGTGCTGAGGGCGCTCATCGCGTCTTTCCAGTTCAGGCAGCCGGTCAGGAGGAGCGCGGCAGTGCCCAGCACGGCGCTGATCTCGATGGGCATGATATCCAGCGCCGCCAGTGCGACCACGGACAGCATGATGGCCAGGGCCAGCGGCGCCTTGCGCGTGCTGGGCAGTTGGATGCTTCCGTCCAGCACCAGGAAATCAGCCGTTTCCTTCAGTTCACGCAGGTTTTCCGGCGTTGACTGCACCAGCAGGACGTCGCCGGTACGCAGGCGCACCTCGTCCAGGCCCGGCGACTTGCGCGCCTGCGACTCCTCGTAGCGGTCAAGCGCCAGCAAGCGGAGGCCGTAGTTGGCGCGCAACCGCGCGCTGCCGATGCGCACGCCGTTGAGCCGCGAGGCCGGCGTGATCGCCACCTCCGCGATCTGCTGGCCTTCGGCGCTGAGGGGATGTTCGGCGTCGACGGCCTGGTCGCCGGAAAACAGCGTGCCCCCGAGCAGCCTTGCGAATTCCCGCAGGTTCGCCTGCGTATCGCTCGTGGTGATGCGGTCACCCGCTTTGAGTGCGACGTCGGGCAGAGGATTGATGTAGACGCCCTTGCCGCGCTGAACGGATTCGACCCTCATGCCCTCGCCCGCGCGAAGCAGGGCCTCGGCCAGGGTCCTGCCAACCGCGGGGCTGCCCTTGTCCAGGCGGATCTGCGCGGTGTACAGCCGTGACACCGTGCCGCTCATCGGCGGCTGCCGCTCGGGCGTGATCCGCGGCGCGATCAGCCACAGGTACAGGACGGCGAAGAAGCCGGCGATGGAGGCGGGACCCAGGAAATCGAACATGTTGAACGCATCCATGCCCAGG
>Ga0209536_100002814_pt1 | contig 28224 bp, 16 predicted proteins | sample DeeMarSeWOR28_12_FD_187461 | JGI IMG/M metagenome (GOLD analysis project Ga0209536, IMG submission 187461) | Marine sediment microbial communities from White Oak River estuary, North Carolina - WOR-2-8_12 (SPAdes) (version 2) | ecosystem: Environmental > Aquatic > Marine > Intertidal zone >... | reverse complement strand
TGAACAAATTGTAACAGAAGAAAAAAATGTTGAAATTACAATGGCTCCTGATTGGTATGAAAAACCTGAATCTTATTCTGAGCTTGTAAATTGGTATCTAGATCTGGAATCAGAATACCCAGATTATCTTGAAGTTTTTAAGGCAAATGAATTGTATGGAACTGGAGAAGCAGCTGGAAGATATGATTTATATTATGTAAGAATTACAAATGAAGACCTTGGATTACATAAACCTGAGGTACTATTTTTAGGAAGTCCGCATGGTGATGAAGTTGCGGGTGGAATTGGTCTTTTCTGGTTTACAGACTGGCTAATGAGAATGGTATTTGAAGATGAAAAAAATGATGAATTTTCACAGGAATATTTACAATGGATAATTGACAATAGAGAAATCTATATCGAGGTATTACATAATCCTTATGGATATGATCATGGACCACAGAGATATGATGGTAACGGTTGGGATTTAAATAGAGAAGCAGATCTTGATGGAGTAGGTTCTCCAACTGGTGGTATATGGGGAAGTGTTCCAGGTCAAACATTGGTTGAATTTTTAAATAATCATCTTTGTAGGATAGGATGTGATTTTCATGCTGGTGTTCGAATGCTTCTTTATCCATGGGGTTCAACACACAGCAACGTAATTGGTACTAGCCCAATTTCAGGATATTCCTATGATTATGCTCCTCCAGACTTCTATTATTATGATTCATCAAGTCTTAGATTAGGAGATTTCATGGGAGATTATGGAGGAAATCTTAATGAAGATAATATCGGAACAATCCCTGGCACAGTAGGATATTCAGTAAAAGGAGGGATCGGCCCTTGGGCATATGGTTCTGATAAAGAAAAAAACCCTGTTGAAGCTCCTTATGTAGAAGGTGATTATCCTGGTGCTGGATTATTGTGGCTTTCACCAGAAATGTCACAAATTAAAAACGTTCCTGAAAGTGATATGGGAAATGATACAGTACATAGGTATGGTGCAGAAGTAAGACGTTTTGTTTTGCATCAAACTGACCTTGCACAACCATATGTTAGATGGACTCCTAGTTCAGTTCAAAATGGTGGAGAGGTTCCACCTGGTACAATTCCATTAAAATGGCAGGTCAATGGTAGTATGGTAGTCGATCATACATATATCCAATGGGGAACAGATCCAGATCCAATAAATAATTATGACCATACAACCCCTGATTATGATGATTATGCTGGAAAATATATTGGAGGAACTGGTTGGGATGGTGCAGAAAATGGACAAACAGATGGTGTGATATATGACGGTAATTTATATATAAGTACACCTGGAGTTTATTATTTTGTAGCAAAAGCACAAGTCGATCAGGTTTATGCAGATGTTCTTGAACCTGATGTTTATGGTGATGATCCTTATCTTCGAATGATAAAGGAAAGAACAAATGATTCATATTATGAGGTTCTTGAAGGAACAGATGGAACTGAGGAAATATTTGGTCAAACTTGGTGGTATTCTGACATAATACAAGTAAATGTTGTAAATGATGCGCCAAATAAACCATCTAAACCTGATGGCCCAAAAAATGGAATGTCAGGTCAAGAATATACTTATTCATCAAAGACGTTTGATAATGATGATGATAAAGTATATTATCAATGGGACTGGGATGATGGAACTGTTTCTGATTGGGAAGGACCATTTTACTCTGGTGAAACAGCTGAATCATCTCATACATGGGCATCATCAGGTAATTATCAAGTAAAAGTAAAATCAAAGGACATTTATGACTATGAAAGCGATTGGTCTGACCCCTTATCAGTTAATATTCCTAGATCTCGTGAAAATGTACGATCTGTGATATTTAGAATTATTAAACAGATTCAAAATACATTTCCAATATTTAATTTCCTTTTAAATTTATAAATAGAGAAAATAAATATATAATAAAATTCCTTTCATGATTAGGGTGGAATATATATGAAAAAAATATTGTTAGTTGGAGTAATAATTGTTATTATATCGGCTAGTGTATGTGTAAATGCTCATGTTCCATACTTTGAACATAGAGATTTTTCTGAAGAAAAGCCTTTTAATGTAAGAAAAATGGTGACTCAATCAAAAGCAATTTATTCATGGCTTGAAAATGATGGAGTGAATCCTTGTGAAGATATTGACATCTATAAACTTAAAGTTATACGACCAATAAATATGTATCTTGAAATAATTGTGCCTGTTGTTGATGATCTTTATGAAGATTTCGTTCCTTGGTATGCACTAGTTGGTCCAGGTCTACCGATCCCGAGTCAATACATACCATTTGATTTACCAGATGGATATGGAGCTATTGTTATGGAAAATGTTGAACCTGGTGAGCCTCGTGAAACTTTTTATGAACCTTTTGGTGGTAAATCTTATTATAATGGACCAATTTTTCAAGAGAAAATTAATGAAACAGGAATTTACTATGTTTATTGCTGGGATCCATATCAAAAAGGCGGAGATTATACAATTGTAATCGGTAATCTTGAGATATGGGGTCCTCTTGATATTGCAAGAGCTTTGATTTATACACCTTTGATCAGACTCGGTTTTGAATTACATGTTAACTAAAATTTCTTAAAAAATAGAAAATAATTAACAAGACTGGCTATTGGTGAAATGTATGAAAAACTTCCAAATAAGAAAAAGTATGATTTGTATAATAGTTATAATACTATTATTTTCAGTAATATCCTCATATGCAGTAAGTGAAAATAATAAAATTGATAAACATTATAAAACAAAAAGAATGGTTACTTTTATAGAAAAATCCACTGGTCTTAATAATCCTGAAAAAGAAGGTGGAAAAACAGAACTTGAACTAGCAGACATAAACAATGATGGAAATCTAGACATTATCTGTGTCGGTGATCATGGCTCCCCAAATGTCAACAGCCAACAGCATGGGATAATGGTTTGGCTTGGAGATGGAATCGATACATGGTCAGTCAATCAAGTCGGAAATTTTGGATATGGTGGTTGTGAAGCAGGAGATATAAATTTAGATGGATTTCTTGATATTGTTTGGGGAGTTCATCATAATTGGGGTGAACCTGGTTTTGGTGATACATTAATTGGTGCAGCATTAGGAGATGGTACCGCAAATAGTTGGACTCCTTGGGCAGAAGGACTTGGTACAGGAGGTGAAGATTGGGGTATGTTTGCAACAGATCTTGCAGATTTTGATTGCAATGGACTGCTTGATATTATTTCCCAATCTTTTGGTTGTTGTAATGGTTATCATATGTATGTAAATCATGGGGATGGTTCATGGAGTCATGAGTGGTCATTAACTGGAGGAAATACATACAATAACATTGAGGTAGGTGACTTTAATTCAGATGGATATCCTGATTTTGTGGGCAATCGAGAGGGAACTTATGTCTATTTTGGAGATGGCTCATTTGATTTTACCCAAACACAAGCCGGTCTTCCAACTTCTAGTTGGAGAGGTCTTGATATTGGTGATATGAATAGTGATGGATTTGATGATCTTGTAGTAGGTTTTTATTCAAATGGTGTTAAATGTTACACTTTTAATACACAAAGCAACTCTTGGAGTTCAGAATCTAGTGGTCTACCTTCCTCAGGAACATATTACCCACAATTTGGAGATGTTAATGGAGATGGATATCTTGATATTGTTGCATATTCAGGCCCAGTAGGTACTTTATATCTTGGAGATGGAAGTGGTAATTGGGAGTCTGATGCAACATTTACCATGCCGTCTAACGGAGGTTACTCAGCATTTGTTGTTGATGGAGATTTTGATCATGATGGTCGTGAAGATATTGTAATACAAGCTGAAGAGGATAATTGGCCTTCTTATCAAAACAAGCTAAAGGCTTTTTCTCCTTATATTGAACCAACTGAATTGACGTCAAACATACAAATACCAAACGGCGGAGAGACATTTAGAAGTGGTTCAATTAGAAAAATTCGTTGGCTTTCAGCAGTACCTATAAATGAAGATGACTCATCGGTTGATATACAAGTATCACTTACTGGGGAATCAGGACCTTGGGATACAGTTGTTTCAAATATTCCAAATAATGGTTGTTATCAATGGTTGATAGATGCAGGTGGATCTGAAGAATGTAGAATCAAAATAATTATTACAACATCTTCAGATACTGCTTATTCATTTTCTACAAATGATTTTACAATAATAGGATTTAATGTTTATAGCAATGGTCCATATTTAGGCGAAATAGGAGAACCTATTCAATTTTCTGGAATGGCTGAAAACGGAACTGAACCTTATACTTTTTTTTGGGATTTTGGTGATGGTAACACCTCCGAAGAACAGAATCCCTCACATAATTATAGTTCAGGTGGTAATTATACAGCAATCCTAACTGTTACTGATGGCGATGATGTTACAATTCGGGATTCTACGTGGGTTTTGGTTGGTGGTGATAATAATCCACCAGGTACTCCAGTTATAGATGGACCAACAAAAGGAAAGCCAGGTATTGATTATAATTATAGCTTTAGATCAACAGATGATGAGGGAGATGAACTATATTATCTTATTGATTGGGGAGATGGAATTGAGCAAGTAATTGGTAACTTTCCTCAAGGTACTAAAGCTAATGCTTCACATTCCTGGGCAAATAAAGGTAGTTATACAATAACTGCAACAGCAACAGATCAATGGGGTGCAATAAGTGAAATTGGTTCACTTAATGTAGAGATACCAAAAGAAAGAAATATTGAAAAGCCTAACCTAATAAGATTTTTAAAATATTATTTCGTAACAAATTTCATATCAGAAATATTAAATATAATATCATAAATAAATATATTTACTCAAGGAGCAAAAATATGAAGAAGTTAATTACAATCTTAATTATGATATGTTTATTATCACAAATTTTTACAACTGGTGCAGAAAAAATTGAAAAAACAGAAGAGAAATCTTTTTTTCCAGAACATTTCAGCTGGCAAAATATTGACGGAATCGATTATACAACTCCTATTAAGGATCAATCACCAGCACCCACTTGTGAGGCATATGCATTAGTTGCTGCAATGGAAGCACTTATGCAATACCAAACAGGTGATATCTATAATCCTGATCTTTCTGAGTGTCATCTGTATTTTTATGCTGGAGGAACCTATGAATCCGGATATGTTAATCTAATTGATGCGGCAAATTATCTAGTAAATATTGGAGTTCCCGATGAAGGATGTTACCCAGATCCACACAGACCATTTGATTATCCTTTTGAAAGCCTTGAAGGTTGGGAAAATAGAACCGTTAAGATAAATGGATGGGGATGGGTAAGTTATGATATTGATTCAATAAAATCTGCCCTAATCGAATATGGGCCACTTGTAATCTGTGTCAGATTTTCAAATGATTTCTTTTATTATGCAGGTGGGATTTATAAACCTACATGGGGAGGTCATGGTGGAGGTCATGTTGTAACAATTGTTGGATATGATGATAATGATGAATGCTGGATTGTTAAAAACAGCTGGGGAGATAAATGGGGAGAAGATGGTTGGTTCAGAATGGCATATGATGCAGATATGTTTGCTGACTGGTATGGCCCTGGCACAGGGATTATGTATATTGATGGAGTTTATGGAAATCTTAAACCTGATGTTCCAAAAATTGATATAATAAATCCTGAAATAAAATATACATATATATTTGGATTTAAAATACCTACTTTAATAAGTAAATTAAATATTCAAAAAGCTGCTCCAAGAATTTTCGGTAAAATGACATTAGAACTATTTGCATCTGATACAAATAAAGTTGATTTTTTTGTAGATGATGAGCTTGTTTTTACTGATGATTTAGCACCGTTTGAATGGGTTATTGATACTGCTTCGGGATTGCATATTATAGAAATTTTTGCATATAATGAAAATAATAATGTTTCAATGGACATTGTTGATATCTATAATTTTTTTTAAATAGTATAATTAAAGTAGAATGGGGTAAGATTTGGATTTGTTAAATAATATAGTCTTTTTTAAAACCCTCCAAAATTAACATGTACATAGATCAAATAAATAAATCCGCCTTTATTTTCTAAATCAGAACTTTCTGGTACTTCTGCAGTAACTGTAATTTCAGTATCTCCTAATCCAATGATTATATTTGATTGAATAGTTATTTCTTCACCAGCAGGAATATCTATTTCTCCAGAAGAATCTTTACCAATAAAAGTACCACCCTCCAGATTAATATTCCATTTTACACATGATAATTCCTCATCGCCATTGTTTTTTAATATAGCTTTAACTCTGAAAAATCCTCCATTAATAGTCTGAATTTCTAATAATGGTAATATTTCAATTGTAAAAGGATCTGACCATTCACTTTCATAATTGCTATCCTTTGCTTTTGCTGTAATATCATATTCACCCGACTCCTCCCAGGTATGACTAATAGTTATGTCTTCACCAGATGGATATGGTCCAATCCATTCCCCAGGAGTACCATCTCCCCAATCAATCCAATATAGTAAATCTTCGTCTTCTGGGTCTTCTGAATTTACTGTAAAATCATAAGATATACCTGTTGCACCATTTGTTGGACCATTTATTGTTGGTTTTAAAGGAGGTTCATTTGTATTCATAATTGCCTCATATGCATCAATCATGCCCCAACCATAGGTATTGTCTTCACCAGACTCTCCTAAATCATATGCTGTTTGGAAAATAATTTCCTTAATATTATCAACACTCATATTTGGAGCAGCTTGTCTCATTAATGCAACTACTCCATTTACATGAGGTGAGGCCATTGAGGTACCAGAAAATGAATCATAACCGCCCCCAGGTACAGATGAACGAACTGAAACACCTGGTGCTGCAATATCTGGTTTAATTGCTTCATCACCATTTGGTGTACAAACTGTTGGTCCTCTAGAAGAAAAATCAGCAATTGGCCAATTTGGATCATTTGCATCAACTGCGGCAACTGCAAAGCATCTATAATCATCAGTTGCTCTATCAGCAGGTCTTCTTAATCCTTCACTTCCTTCATTTCCTGCAGAAAATATTATAACAATTCCTGCTGCCTCACAAGCATCAAGATATGACCAAAAAGTTTCATCGCAGTCTGGAACTCCGAAAGCATCAGATAGACCCCATGAATTTGAACAAACATCTGGAACGTCCCAGTTTGTTTCAGGATTTCCATCTGGATCGGCCAGCCATTGGAACGCTTCTATCATATCTTCAGTAAATTGAGTTACGCCATCATAATCCCAACCAGCAGAAATCCAAAGAGCATCTGGGGCAACACCTATTTGATCCCCAGGAGAACCTCCACAAACAGTTCCCATTGTATGAGTTCCATGATTGCTATAATCAAAAGGAAAATCATTATTACCAGCATATGAATCAAGCCATGCCCATTCAGGATGACCTTCATATTTTGGGTCTGCAACACCTGCCCATCTACTTGCAAGGGCTGGATGATCACCATCAACACCAGTATCAATTGTTGCAACAAGAACACCTTTGCCAGTAATACCCATATCCCAAACTTCTGGAACTCTTATTTCTTCAAGACCTATTTCAACATCTCTATCGGATAATGGTTCATTTTCATTTTTTTTCTCTACTGTACCAATATGTTCAATAATATAATTCGGATAGACCTTTAGAACATCATCACGTTTCGCGATTTGATCTGCAATATGTTGATATGTATAAACGGATATGATATTTCTAATCCAAAAACATCTATAGTTCTCTACAAGGTCTTGACTTTTTAATTCATTTAAATATTTAACAATATCTGTTTGTGACTCACTTGCAGTTTTTTGAAGTTCAACTACAACTGTTTCATGTCGCAGTTGAAGAGATGCATCTTGTTTATCCAAATGAATAGTTATTGATTCAAGATTAACTTGATCATCTAAATAAACCAATACAGATACCATCTCTTCATAATTTTCGTCAAGTGTATTTGCAAAACCAGAAAGATTAGAAACTACCAGCCCAAAAATTACAAAAATAGAAGTCAAATAATATTTGTTTTTTATTTTCATTTCGTTACCTCCCTTTACATCTTATATCTGTTATAAGATATTTAAAAGTTCCATATTGTACTCATATAATAATTTTGTTGGTTTTATTAAAAATAGAATAAATTATTTTATTCTCAATTCTGTTATTGTAACATTTAAATATTCACCAAAGGATTATAATTTTTAAGGAGTAATAAATGCCAAAATGTGGAAGGTGTGGACTTGAAGGTGATTATACTCAAATTAAAACTTGTCCTGAAGAAATTACATTTTGGGGAAAAAAACCTATTTGTAAACAATGCTATTTATATCTAAAAGAAGTTGAAGAAAATAAAATTTTAAAGGAGAAAAAATCTAAGATAAATTCAAATAAATCCTTAAAATCAAATTATAATAAAAAGTATACAAGTAAATTGACTGATTGGATAATTTTTTTAATTTTAGTATTAGGTGTATTAATTATACCTATGCCAATATTTTATTTTGGATTTAAAGATTGGAATATAAGTTTTTTTAACCTTTTAGGAATATTACTCCTTACTAATATTATACTTTCAATTGTTTTGATAATAATTTTTTTTATAGAAGCAAAAAAGAGGATAGATAATCCTCGTTTTCAAACTTTTATTTTTGGGATTTCATTGATTCCATTTATTTTAGCAATACATTGGATTTTATCATTAGTAATTCCCCAGTTAACATATTGGTATTTTAAAAAAAGTTCATGGTAGATATTTGAAAAAGATATAATTTTGTATAATACTTTATGCTTTCTAAAACTATTAAAAATAGTAATATACTCAAATTGATTTCATAATATTAGATTATAATGACCGTTGAAGAATATTTCAATATAATCTCTAGAGAAAATCCTCTTGAGTTTCTTTCAAAACATATTTGTCCATATCTTGTTGGTACACAATGGGATATTATTCGTAAATGTGCACTTTTGTTGGGTGTAACAAACGATAGACCAAATATGAGAATGAGACTTCATATATTGTTATGTGGTGGACCAGGAACTGGAAAGTCAGAATTTTTAGGTTGGTGGCAGCAAAAGATGAATGGATTTTTAATAAACTCTGAACTTACTTCAAAAACTGGTCTTGTTGGTGATGCTCGTGGTAAAAAGATTCATCCAGGCCTTCTTGCTCAGTGCAATGGTAATGTTCTTTTAGCTGATGAACTTGATAAGATGTCACTTGATGATCAAAATGGGCTTCTTCAGACTATGGAAGAAGGTGAATATGTTATCACAAAAGGTAAAAATCGTCAGACTTTCAAGGCTGAAATAAGAGTTATTGCATCATGTAATGATATAAATAAAATCCAAAAACCACTTGTTGATCGATTTGATTTTCCATTTAGCGTTGAAAGAGTTTCAAGAATTCAAAGAGCAGAATATGTTTCAGATATAATAGATAGCTTTATGGGAAAAAATGCAAGGGATTATTCTCTTGTTGTAAAAGGCTATCTTAATTGGGCGAGAAAAGCCAGAACTAGAATAGATCCAAATGAAGAAACTGCAATAAAAAAAGCAATCAAGAACTATATTTTGAACGCAGATGAAAATATTGAAGGAATTTCATATAGAAGTCTTGAATTTTCAATTTTAAGAATTGCTTATGCTCTTGCTCTTCTTGAAAGAAGCAACATAAAAGAGTATCACATCAATTTTGCAATTGAACTTAAGGATAAAATTATAAAAAATTTTTCAAGTAATTGATAATTGATATTGTACAATCCTAAAATATAAGTGTTAATAATTATTTAAAAGACTAATATTTTTTAATGAAAGCTTTAAGTTATGTTAATATATAATAAGTCTATTTAATTTAATTAAAGGGGAAGTGCTATGGACATTCATAAAAAAAAGAAATCTAATATTATTCTCAAGCTATCTCATCGTAAAGGAATATTATTTCATATTGCGGGAATTGCTGCAATAATTTGGTTTTTAATTAGAGTTTTACCGCGACCCGATAGATTTAGATATCCTTGCCAGCAAATGTCAATTTCAGTGGCTATTGGTTATATTGCCTTTTGGAGCTTACTTTGGAGCGCAATATTTCATGGACTTGGATTATGGATAAGACGGGTTAAATATAAAACAGCAGCATTTGCACCTGTAATTCTTGTTGTATTTGTGTTGGTTTTTTCAATCACAAGCAATGTATATGCAGTAAATGAAGAAGAGCAAGAAAATACAATTTCCAGATGGGATCCTGTCCCAAAAGAACCAATCGGAACTCCTAAAGGATATAATCCTGGTCGAGTTGTTTGGAGTTGGGATGAAAACGCCTCAGAGGAGTATTTAGATGGATACTGGTGGGAAAAACAAAACAACAATCAAACAGTGCATGACAAAATGCTATCTTTAGGCTTAAAAACCTTAACAGATACAAATGATGATGCTTCTGCTTGGGACCTTCTTTTTAGACATTTTAATCAAGAACATGGGTATGGTGATGTTGGTTATCAATCAGGTGAGAAAATTGCAATTAAAATAAATCTTAACAATTGTGGTTCATATGGAGGCGAAGATAATCAAAGAGATGCAAGTCCATATGTTGTAAAATCTCTACTAAGACAGCTTGTAAATGTATTAAATGTTGATCAGGACGATATCACAATTTATGATGCGTCTCGACCTATTGCTGACTGGTTCTACTATCGAGTCTATTATGAGGAGTATCCTGCAAGTCCTCTTGAACCAGAATTTGATAATATTAACTATTGCGATTCATATGGAGGTGCAACTGGGCGTCAGAGTGTTGTTGGGAGTTCAGAGAGAATTTATTTTGCTGCAGGCACCTGTGAATATAGAACACTTCCTACTTGTGTTGTTGAAGCTGATTATCTAATTAATATTCCAATTCTAAAAAGACATCCAATTAATACAGGTGTAACCTTAGGAGGCAAGAACTTTTTTGGAACATGGATGGAATCTGTTTCAGCAGTTCATAATTATCATTATCTTTCTTTTGACTTAGGAAATCCAGCTCCACAAACTGATTTATTTGCACATGAAGATATTGGTGGAAAAGTGGTTTTAAACATTGGTGATGGAATTTTTGCAACGCCTTATGATCATGCAATTATTGATAAATTTCAGATGTATCCTTTCAATGATGACTGGACAAATAGTCTTTTCCTATCACAAGACCCTGTAGCAATTGATTCTGTAATGTATGATTTTTTACTTGCTGAAGGAACAAATCCTTGTGAAGGATCACAAAACTATCTTCATCAATCTGCAGAGCCGCCATCAAATACATATGATCCTGAGAATGATGGAGAATATGTTAGTGAAAGTCTTGGTGTACATGAACATTGGGATACTGATGAAAATATCTTTTCCTCTGCAAGGTATTCTGGCCCATCAAACAATGGTATAGAATATGTCTTTGCAGCTGGAGAACATTTAGAAGCCGATGCATATGGTCCTTATTATGGATTAATAAATGAACCTCTTCAATTCAATGGTTATGCATTTGGAGGGTATCCTCCTTTTAGCTGGGAATGGAGTTTTGGCGATGGAGGTTCATCTGATGAACAAAATCCATTATATACATATATTTCTGCTGGAAATTATACAGTTTCTTTAACTGTTACAGATAATATAGGAAATTCCTCAAGTGATTATACATGGTCCTGGATTCAAGATTCAAATAGTCCACCAAATCAATCTGAAATAGAAGGTCCAACAACTGGAAAAATTGGAGAAGTCTATGATTTTTCATTTATGGCAACTGACCCTGAGGATACTATTGTTTGGTATTATATAGACTGGGGTGATGATACAAATACTGGATGGATTGGTCCTTTTGATTCTGGGGAATCTATGAGTAAATCACATTCTTGGTCTGAACGGTCAACTTTTATCATAAGAGTCAAATCAAAGGACCCATATGATGCTGAGAGTATTTGGGAGGAACTAGAGATTAATATTCCAAGAGTAAGAAATACTAATACATTTCTATTTGAAATATTATTGAAACATTGTCAAGATCTTTATCAATTATTGAAATTCTTACTAAATATGTAGAATAAAAATTCTAATTTGTTCATAAATAAAAAAGCATTATAATTTGATCAAAATGACTGATAAAAAATTTAAACGAACAGAAGAAGAATGGAGAAAAATCCTAACTGATGAAGAATACACCATTTTAAGAAAAAAAGGAACTGAGCCACCCTTTAGTGGGAAATATGTTTCAAATAAAGAAGAAGGAACTTATGTGTGCAAAGCATGTAAAAACAAGTTGTTTTCTTCAGATAAAAAGTTTGAATCTGGTACTGGTTGGCCAAGTTTTTGGGATGTTATTTCAGAAGGTAGTGTAGAATTAAAAGTAGATAATAGTCTTGGAATGAAAAGAATTGAGGTTTTATGTAATAGATGTGGAAGTCATCTTGGTCATGTTTTTGAAGATGGCCCAAGGCCCACTGGAAAAAGATATTGTATAAATTCAGCAAGTCTTGATTTCAAAAAAGAAAGTCCTTAAAAAATACAAGCAGACCTACCTTGTTTTTCTAAATATTTTTGATGATATTCTTCAGCGGGGTAAAATTCTACTGCAGGAGTAATTTCTGTAGAAATTTCTTTATCAAAATTTTTTTGTTTTTCTAATTTTGATTGTAGGGCTTGCTTTTTTTGCTTGTCATCATGAAAAAAAATTACTGATCTATATTGTTTGCCAACATCAGGTCCTTGCCGGTTTAATTGGGTTGGATCATGAATCTCCCAGAATTTTTCAAGTAATTCTCCATATGTAACCTGGCTATCATCATATTCAATCTGTATTACTTCTGCATGTCCTGTTTTATCTGTACAAACCTGTTCATATGTTGGATCTTTTTTGTTTCCGCCCATATAACCAACAGTTGTTTTTGTTACACCTTTTACTTTTTGAAATGCTGCTTCAACTCCCCAAAAGCATCCTGCTCCAAAAGTAGCTTTTTCCATAATAGCTATTAAATAAGTAATCCTTATTAATAAATTTAATCTTGGATTTCAAAGGATTTTAAATCTGATAAAACAATATTATTTGCAGTATCTACTGCCTTAATCTGATAATTTATGATTGTTCCATTTGGAAATTGTCCTAGCTCATATCCAAATATGGGTTCATTTGACTGATTTTTTAGCGGATCTTCTTCATGTCTTTCTTGCATGGGAAAATCAGCATATCTAAACATACTTAATGATTTTTTTATTGTTGCATTGTCAATTATTATAATAACGCTTTTTATGTCAAATGGATTATTCTTTGTTACATTTGCATAAATTATTACGTTACTTACATTTGTTGGGTAATCTGGTTTATGATAAATGGTATTTATTTTCGGACTCCAACTATGACCACTTTCATTAACAACAATTGATATGTTATCAAAGGATATACATCCATTCATATCTATTGCCCTAGCAGAAAGTATGTGGTCTCCAAGTTCTAAATTATTTAAATCAAAAAGTACTGACCAATTTTCTATTCCATTTGCAGTTATCCTTTCAGAATTATCAACTTTTATATCTACCTTTTCAATATTATAATTATCATGAGCATTTCCAAAAATATTTATAATTTGTTTTTCTAGTATAGCATGATTATGGGGATAATTAATTTTTATTTCAGGATTGAACCTATCAATTAATTTTATTAAAATTTCATCACTTGAGTCACCACACACTGCAGTAATTTTATAATCTCCCGGTTCAAAATTTGAGGTGTTAAAATAATAGAACCATTCATTGTCTTCAATTGATATTTGATGTGAGATTTCATTAATTTTTAATTGAACAATATTTGTTGCAATACCATTTATCAAAATTATATCACCTATATTGTAAATTGGTTTATCAAATAGATTTCTATTTGGATTTACAATCTGAACTCTATGTTGATTTGTTAAAACTTCTGCAGTTACAGAATAATTTAGAATAACATTACTGTTTCTTGCGTTATTTCTAAAAATAAGGTACCAATCCTTTTCTACAGTACTTACAGTAAACTCCTTTTTTTCACAACTTAATAAATTATAACTATCAAATTTTTCACCATTTTTATATTTATTAAAATTGTCTTCATCTACGATGAAAAAATCAATATTTCCATCTTTTTCAATAACTCCCTTATCATCAATCCATAAAATGCTCTCATGAATTTGATAGGACTTTGTATTAAATGAAATTTTTAAATCTACTTCACCAGAGGGAATTTCTTGATCTTTATATCTACTTTTTATTGGTTTAAGAGCTGGTAACCAAATATTATAATTTTTATCAGTTGGAATTTTAAGTGATTTAATTTTATTGTGCCTTGCCAGTCCTAATGGCTTTTTTAGATTTCCGTATTGAATTATAAAAAGATAGCTATGGTTTTGACCAAGCTCAAAGGAACATTTTCCAGATATATTTGTATAATTCCAGATACTATAAATTGGGCCATCAACCGAGTTTGGGATTTTATCTATCCTATCATGTATCTTTTCAAATAAAAATTGAATAATTCTGCCCTGCAAAAATTGTGGAAGAGAGTCCCAAATGTCTTCAAGTCCTTGAAATAGTCTATATTTTAACCAGGTTATATCATTTGGACCCCAAACAGTTACTGCGACTCTTGCACCATCAACAGGCCGTAAAAACCTATCAAAAACATTAAAACTTATAGTTTTTGTCTCATCATTAGGAATATATTTGGAGGTTACTTCATAAATGCTATCATCACCTTTCCAACCAAAGACACTTGACATGTCCTTTCCCCATCCTAATGCATAAACATATGGTATATCAACAGTTCCTCCGCCATCAGACCACCAGTTGTCATTTTGATGCCATCCTCTCTCATAAAATTCTCGCCAAACATGATCTTCTCCAATATTGAATATTCCAACAGAGGGAATTAGTGAAGATCTTTGAACGGCAACTGCAATTTTTTGTAGTTCTCCACACCATCCATTGTGTTCATGAGCAATAATATTTGGTTGATTTGGCCTGTCACCAAATGCTTGTGCTGGAACGGTTTTTCCAACCCAGTAACTAATAGCCTCAATTGCAGTTGGATGAATTTCTATAATATTTGACCATAACCTATTTCCAGGTTGGGAGTAGGATTCACAATCCCAGAGATACTTTATATCTGACAATTTTTCTTTTAGAAGAGGATATCCAATATCGTTGTGATTAAAAAGATAGTCTCTCCAAAACTCGTTATAAATATACTCTGCATTTTCACTACCTATCTCAGGATGAACAACATACTGATAATAGATCTTAGAAGGATATTCAAATTGTTTTTCGATTCCTTCTTCAAGTACTTTGTATTTTATTGTTGAATAATAGTTACCCTGATTGTCATCATAATCAACAATATCAGCATATTCAATCCATTCATCATTTTCATATAGTGCCAAAACATTGTCAAATATTAGATCAACAGATGGGATATTTCCAATTGATGAATAAGCAATTGTAAATGCAATTTCATCAACATATTTTTTATCTGCTTTCAGAATGAGGTCTGCATAATCGTCTGCATTAATTTCAAAAAACTGTTTTGCAAGTTTATTTTGTATCCAATTTGGTGATTTTGCAATAGCCTTTTTTATTTTATCAGAAAAACCTGAAGTTAGATTAGTAGAATTTTTACCTTCCAATGATAATTCGTCAATATTAAATTTTATTAAATAATCCGATTGTGGTTGGATTTCAATTTCGCCTGATACCTTTCCAACAATTATTTTCCCTTCACCTTGAATATCACTTATAGAATATGCAGAATTTGCTACTGCTGAAAATATTATACAAAAAGTCAACATAATAACAAATAATGCTTTCATATAGATAATTCCCCTTTTTATAAACTTAAATACAAGTCTTACTATATTTATAATTTTACTTATAAATAAATCTTATGTATAATTGGATTAATAAACTAAATAATATTGAATTTGTATTGATTTAATTACATTTCATCAAAAGGAGGCTTGTCAGGTCTACTAGTATAATAAACAGCTTTTGCCCAACATGAGGAATTTACAGATATATTGTTACATTTTTGTTTTAAAAAATCTTCTAGTTTATTTAATTCATTTAATGATTTTATTTTTATACCTGATTGATTGAAGTCGATTTTATATTTTTTTTCCTCTGAAATGAGGCAAAAACTAGGATTGCATTTTACAGCTTCAAAATAAAAATCATGAGATTCTATACCATTTTTATCATAAATCTCAAAGTTATAAATTTCATCATTTAATACAAATCTTAAATTTGTTTGTAAATATTTTCTTACTATTGGAGATATTTTTATCCAACACTTTTCATTACTTTTTATCATTTTTATTTCAATATTACCGATTATTTTTTGAAATTTATTTCTAGATTCTTTCATATCAATGCCTAAAAAGTATATTGATTAAAAATGTTTAAGTTTTTTATTTGTTTCCTATAGCCCATATACCATTTCTAAAACTACCAAAAACAACTCGTGGATTATTATCTTTTATTAAAATTGTATATTGACCAAATGCTAAATCAAATGAAAAAACAAATCCTTCAAATAATTTTACTTTCCACAATAGAGAATTATTTTCTTGAAGATCAATTGCAATAACATAACTATTTGATTTAAATGGAATAAGTGCTGATGCTGATACTATTATTATTGGATTAGTATCATTTCCACAAATAGTCATTACTGATGAAGGTAAATGTATACCATTTTCATCCAGTAGTTCATCAATAAATATTTCTTCGATGATATCTCCATTTTCAGTTGAAAAATGAACTAACTTTCCTCCAAAAGGATCAACGTACCAAAAACCTCCTCGAGGGTCAACTGCAAAGGACGCATAGGTTTGTAATGGATAATCTCTTTTCCATATCTCTTCCCAATCATTTCCATTGTCTTTTACTGCAAAAAGATGGATATCTCTAGGTAAACTTGGTTTTTCTCTATATCCATCAAAATAAATAGTATCATTAATGATTGTTGGACTTGCTTGGCTTGGTCCACCAAACTCATAAAACCAGGATTCAATGATGCGATTACTAACATTTGAATTATTAGAATATATATCTAATGCATATAGGCGTGCATGATGTCGAAGAGTTGGTCTACCAATTGGTCCTTTGTATTGTGTTGATACATATATTCTATTACCTTTTACACAAGGAGTATTTATTGTTGAAAAAAAACCAGGGTCATCAATATTTAATAATCTGTATATTGGATGTATTTTTTCATCTTCACCAATATATTTCCAACCGATTAATGAACCATCAGTAATGTTGTAAGCATAAACAGGGCCTTTATTTGTTGCAATAATAATTGTGCCATCCTCTGTTATTACCGGGCTAAAAGGTAATCCACCATATGGTATTTCTGAAATCCATTCAACAATTTTGCTATCATTATCACAATCAAAAGTATCAATTTTAATTACAACTTGATTATCACATGCGATTACTTGCCCATGTATATCAACCATTGGTGCTGAAAAAAAAGCATAAACATTTAGTAAATCACCTGAAGACCATAATCTATTGCCATCATAATCATAAATCACTAGGTTATCCTTAAGACCAGAATATGTGCAGGCAACAATCTCTCCATTTCCTGCAACTCCGTTCCCCTTTGAACCAGCTCTTTCCCCAGATAGATTACTTCTATGCCAGATGATATCTATATCATTTTTTGGAACAGGCAATTTTATGTAATCTGATAGAGTAGGATCACAATGTGCCATTCCACCCCCCCATTCAGGAAGAATGAAATCTATATTATTGAGTGCACTAATACTATTTGTACTAAGAATAGATATTGACAAAAGAATTGAAAATGTTAATCTTAATACATTGTGCATAATATTATTAATTTTTATATAGTATAAATATATTTTTATCTTTCTATGTTAAAATAGAAGGAAATTGTCTTGGAAATAAATCTAAGTTAAAAACTGGGATTATTATATCTGGTCTATAATACCTTGATATTCTTATTTCACCAGGAATAATCTTTGGCCTAAACATTTTATCTCCCCAATAATTTCGCCACCATTTATTACATAGTGAATTAATAAATTTGGCTGGAAGTTTACCACAGTTTATTATATTATTATTTTTAATTTGATTTCTTTTAGATCCTGTCAGTAAAAAGGCACCATTAGAATTTTCAATAGTGTTTCTATATATTTTGTTATTAAATGAGTCTTCTATAGGTATACAATAGCCATCAATATTTGAATAAATTTGGTTACCTGAAATTATATTTCCCACTGACCATGAAATTGGTAATGAACCATAATTAAAGATATTTCTTTTAATTGAATTATAATCACTAATTTGAATACTTAAAGCTGCAAAATTAAATGTATTATTTTCAATTATATTAAAATCGGCTTTTGATAGAATTAATCTCATCTGTATTTCTTCCATATTACTTGTTATTTTATTTTGTGATATCAGATTTTCCTGAGATTCTTGTATCAGTATATATGAAAATTTATGATATATCGAAAATTTATTTCCAACAATTTCATTTCCCCTACAGTACCTTAATAATAAGGTATTCATAAATATAAATCCATCATATATTTCAATTTCATTATTTTCTATTTTGTTAAAATCTGAATTATAAAGAATTATATCTCGACGATTATGTGAAAGATTATTTTCAGAAATTGAACAATTATTTGAATTCCATAATTCGATTGCTACATTGGTATTTGTTATCTCTTTATTTTTAACAATTATATTTTCACAATTTATAAGAATAATTTGGCCAGGATTATTAGAAATAATTTTATTTGAAATATCTTCGAGATATACCAATACTTTTCCATTAACAGAATTATATTTTATTTCATTTTCAAATGAATCATAAATAAAAATTCCATCATTAACAAAAATGTTATTTGAGACAGAATTGCCAGTAGATCTTGTAATAAAAAGCCCATCTTCTTGATTTTGAAAATAATTATTTTTAATATCTGTAAAATTTGAATGATATAATGAAATTCCAATCTCACAATCTATAATATTATTTTTTATAATTTTATTTAAATCGGATTCATAAATATAAACTCCATGTCCATCATAATTAATTATACAGTTATTTGATATGTTATTATTATTACAGTTCTTTTTTAAATGTATATTGTAGTCAAAAGTCCAACTTTCAAGGGTGTTATTAAAAATAATATTATTTGAGGACGAGTCAAAAAGACATATACCATATTCATTATAATTAATTGTATTATTCACGATTGTATTTTTTGAACTAGATATTAAAAAAATGCCATACTGATTTATAATTATTTTATTATCAATAATTCTGTTTCCATTGGATAAAATTTTGATACCTGAATCACGATCGAAATAATTATCTCCACTTCTTTCAATTGTAAATCCTTTAATAGTAACATTATTTTCATTAATTGTTAGAATACTTCCAATATTTCGACCACTTATAATTGTTGATTCTTTTTCTTCACCAATAATACTTAATGATTTATTAATAAAAATATTCTCATAATATGGAGATGATTCATTATAAACATATATAGTATCATCCTTAGTAGCATTGTCTATAGCATCTTGAATCTTTGAGTAGTTACCTGTACCATTTCCGCCAACAAATAGTATATCTCCAATGAAAAGATAATTTGATGATACATTATTTTCAATTGATTTGATAATTGTAGATTGAGATAAACAAAAAACAATGAATAATATTAATAATCCGATTATACAATACTTATTTCTAAACATTAAGTTATACCCTCATTAACCCATTATAAATCGTGTTAATATGTAACACGAATACTTGTTAAATATAAATACTTTTTGATAAAAAAATAAAGGATTATTTTAAAACGTAATTAGCTGATTTATTAATGGAAATGAACTAAAATATTGTTTTATCATTGTTTGTAAAAATAAAATAGATGATCTTTTAAATCTTGGTATTGAAATTTCAAAATAGCCCCAGCCACTTTCTGAACCATATTCATCTTTAAGTTTTGCCTTAATTATAAAATTTCCTTTTTTATTCCAGATATTTTCTTCGCAAATTTCTTCTCCATTTTCAAATGGACCAATCCAATCGCTATTAGTACCATCTCCCCAATCCCAGAAGACAAAAATGTTATCACCATTTGGATCAAAAATATCAGTAATACAATAGGTGTATTCTTCACCAGTTTTTCCATTTGATGGCCCTTTAATTATTGGTATATCGGGAGGATAATTAATGTATTCTTGAATTGATGCTATAGTTTCGTCAACTGCAATATTATCTCTTTCGTCAGTGACTGTTAATGTTACAATATATTCACCTTTAGTTGAATAAGTGTGTATTGGATTTTTTTCACTACTAAAATCCCCATCGCCAAAGTCCCAAAACCATGAATAATCTGGTTTTCCACCATAAGCATCTCCTAAAAATTGGATGGATGTATCTTCAATACCATCATATGGGCCATGAGCATCTGCATAGAGTTCATCTTCACCGAATGCAAAGATTTTACCATTTCCAGCACCAATAAAAACCTTTCCTGCAGCAATTGCAGGAGATGATTTCAAACCTTCTTCCCCACCAATGCTATATAACCAAATTAATTCACCAGTAAATGCATCAGAACAAAAGAAATATTCAGTGGTACCACAACATGGATCGTTTCCAAAATAGATTTTATTATCTGCTACAGCAGGTGAGCACCAAATTCCATTATTAATTAGATACTGCCAAACAAGCTCACCTGAGCTTGCATTTAAGCAAAAAAGACCTTGGCCACTAGAACCAATATAAACATTTCCATAGGCAATAGCTGGAGATGAATGCACCTCGCCTTCGGCATCAAAACTCCATATAAGGTTTCCATTATTTGCATTTAAGCAATAGACAAAATTATCGTTTGACCCAAAATATACTTTTTCATCATAAACAGCGGGTGATGACCATATCCCACTTGTTGTTGAATAGGACCATATTAAATCTCCATTTAAAATATCTAAACAGTATAAATCGCCACTAAGAGAACCAAAATATATTTTATCATCATAAATTGCTGGAGCGGTCCAGATAACGTTTCCAACAGAGTACTCCCATATGAGAGTTCCATTAATAGCATCTAAACAATAAAAATCACCATCACTTGAACCAAAAAACACCTTATCATCACTAATTGATGGAGAAGATTCTATCATAAAATTTGAATTAAATTTCCATATTTGACTTCCATTTACAGCATCAAGACAATAAAATTTTGAGTCCTGTGAACCAAAATAGACTTTTCCTTTATATACGGCTGATGATCCTGTTATTTGACCTTTTGTAGTAAAATTCCATAGAACATTACCATCGTCCATATCCAAACAGTAAAATTTTCTATCCAAAGAACCGATAAACACTTTTCCATTTACAACATTTGGTGAGGATGTAATAAAATAGTCGGTTTGGTAGGACCAAAGTACTTCATTAGTGTTTGGAGCATTTGATGTTGAAAATCCAGTCTGGTTTTCAGTATGATGAAACATAGGCCACCAATCAATTCCAATTGGTTCGTAATTATTATCAAAATTTGTATAGGTTTTAAAGGGTAAACCTGGAATCAATGGAGTAATACTCAATAATGACATAATACAAATAATCGAAATAATTTTTTTTAAAATATGTTCTTTCATGAAATTAATAACCTCCAATAAGTTCTCTTATAGAATATATACAAAATAGATATTTGATATATAATATTAACGATTGTTAACTTAATATGATTTTATTCAATTTTAAATTTGAAGTAGTATTAATTTTAATATCTGAGCCATGTATAGCTTCTATAACTTTATGTCCCGCAATATCAGAGCAAATAAATTGATAATAATAATCTCTACAACCTTTGAATTTTTTAAGTAGATATTCAAATATTGGCCATGATACATTATCAAAATGATTAATTTTCATAGGACTAAAATAAAAGTCTACCCAAGAATCCATACCACTAGTTTCATCTTTTGCATTTAAAATAAATTTTATATAGATATTCATTCCTTTTATGATGAATGATGATTTTAAAGTAGTATTTGGAGGAGTTTTGTCAATATTGAATATCTTTGATTTCACATCTTCTTTATTTCCAACTTTATCAACTGAATAAAATTCAAATAGAATTTCTTTTCCATCTTTTGTCAAATTTACAGGAGATGTATATACATTCCAATCTCCTTCATTTACTCTATAAAAAGTAGAATTAATTCCAGATATATCGCATGTATATAATCTAACAGAAACATTTGTATCATACCATCCATTCTTACCATTTGGTTGATATGGATTTTGGGATATCCTCGTTTTTGGTGGATATATATCATCACCATATGGAATTGTGAGTGCTGTAAGTTCAGCACCGTCCTCAAATTCACCTATTAATGTACATTTCCCTGTTCTTTTGTTACATTTGTATAAGCCTCCAGTTGTTGTATAAGCTGATAAATATAAAGCATCTGTATCAAGATCAAAATGACCATCTTGAGCATAGCGAATATCAATTCCAAGCGGTCCAACCTCTGTAGCATTTCCATTTTCAATATCGATTGTCCAAAGTTTATCCTTATAGGTATCCCAACCAAACAATGTACCATTTTCATCAAATGCAATACCAATCATTATAATTTGATCATTACCAAATCCACCAATATATGTTTGCTCGCCTGTAGTGATATTTATTTCAAACAAGTCATCTCTAGATGCTCCATATAATTTTTCAGTTATGGGATTATATGATAGACCATTAAGACTGGTACCTCCACCGCCTATGCACCAAGTTTCTCCAGAACAGAGGTTTAAACCATATAAAGAGCCACTACTATAAGAACAAGCATAGCATTCCCAATCATTTGTCCAAGTACCTCCAGTAAAAAAAGGCTGTTCTACCTCTGAAATCATAGTTAGATTTCCAGGATCATTTAATTGGAATTTTACAATACCATTAGGACCTGGATATGTATTGAAAGCATAGGCAGTTTTATTACTAAGAATTTCTATTTTTGGGTTATTAAAATAACATTGAGAATTAATGTTATATATATTTTTATTTTCAATTTCAGCAGATGACACAAAACAAGTACAAAACATTAGAAATATTATTGAAATTACAAAATATTTCTTAATCAAAATAACCTCCTAAAACCTTGAATATTTTATAAAAAAATGGGAATCTCTCTAATAATTTCATTAATAATATATCAATAAAATAATGAAGATTGTTAGAAAATTTAAATTGCTGTATGGTTTTAGAGTGACCTAAAGCATTACATTCAGGATCAACAATCTCATCAGAATCAAAATGACCTGCATTATCATATGCAATTGCTTTAATTATTGATTCAATTCCTTTAGGAAGCTTAACAACCCAATCATATTCAGGCCCATCACCATGTATAGTCTCTTGTAATCTACCATTTAGATAAAATTCAACATGGTCCATGCCACTCATAATATCTACTGCTGTTGCAGTGAATGTAAATTCCCAACCAGTTAGATTACTTCCACCTGTAACATCATAGGTTAGTGAAATCTCAGGGGTTGTTTGGTCTAAATCTATAGTAAATGATATTTTTTGTCCAACATTTCCTACATTATCAACAGGCCAAATTTCAATATTGATATCACTACCATCCTCTGTCAGTACAAAACTTCCTATCCCTCCAGGAATTACTTGTTGGCCTCCACCATTAATTGAATATCTAATTTCTTTAACTCCTGAGCCTGGTAAACCACATCCGATCTCAGGATCTATTGCATAAAATGTTATTGTTGGACATGCAATATACCAACCATTATTACCATCAGGTTCTGGTGGATTTATTGAATAATAAATAACAGGTGGTGAATCATCAACTCTTATACCCATCATTTCTAAATTATTAAATTGAAAATCATCATCTTCATCAGGTACATTTATAAATAAATTATAAGGACCTTCATATGCAAAAGTAAAATCATCAAATGGCAGGAGTTGAGTTCCGCCTAGGGGATCATTAAGGTCAATATCAACAGCTACATCCTCATAAACTAGTGATCCATTCGAACAATTAGTCACATGCTCATATATTTTTGTAGAGCATGAAAGGTCAAGTTCAGGAAATGTTCCATTATTTTCAACAAGAACCTCAATATGTTTAGTTCCCGGTTGTAAATATACATATGGACTTCCATAAACAAGACAACCTGCTTGCAGCATCCAATCATGGTAGAAACCTAATGTATACGCTTCTATCCAACTCTCATTAATATATAACCAATCAGATTTCCCATATTCAGGACCACCATAATCACCTAGTGCTGGTTTTTGTCCAGCTTTGTGAATACATTCAACAGAAATCCATAAATCTTTGTTTCCTTTGATTTTTACTGGATTGTTTAGTTTTACCTCATGCCAATCATTTAAAATTCCATGAAAAGTCGTCTCTGATAATAATTCTCCTGGATGATCTGAAGCCCCTTGTCCATATATCTTAATCTTACCACTCATTTCATAAGATGTATCCTCGCCATGATATCTTTTTACAGAAAAGATATAACCTCCAGAATAATTATTTAATTCTTCTGTAGTTAGTCTAATTGCATATTCAAAAGTTCCTCCTTTTTTTAGACCAAAACTATCTGCAAAAAAATCATTATTATAATGCAACCAATTATGAGGGCTCTCACCATTAAATCCACTTGGACTTGTTAGTTCTTTGATTTTAACATCATGCCAATAATATAGGTTGAATTCTTCAATTTTGTAATTGTTATCTTCGTTTAAATCTCCTTCAAGATTTGTTTCAGCTGAAATAACATAATTTTTTGATCCAGTTATATCATACTGTAAAAAATCAGGAGTCCAATCATCAAATGTTAAAGTTATTTCCTCTCCAGGTTCAATTTCAGAGGCACAATAAATAAAATCTGAATATTCTTCATTTGATAAATCTATTACTTTTAACTCAATATTATCAATATACCATCTTTTAAAGTAAATTGGATTTCCTTCTACCCAGAATCCTATATATGTTGTTTCAGATCCTCCTTCGATTGTTACTGAAACATTGTATTGATCACTTGAACTTGGTTCTACATGCCAAACAGAATGCCATGTTTCCAGGTCTGTACTATAACCTGCTTCAAGAGAATAATAACCTTGCCCTGAATAATGGTTGATATATGACCTAAAATTTAGTTTATATTTTTCAAATTCAGTTGTATCTATTGCATATGAATAAAAATGGTAATATTGTTTACAACTACTGTAAAGAATATAAGCTTCAGGATAGGTTCCCCCTGAATGCGAGGTATTTGATATTTTCCAACCATAAGAATTTCCTAGATCTTTGTGTTCATCTGTCCATCCATCAGGTGGACATTGCCCACTTGAAAAATCCTCATTAAATATTGTATCTATTAACATTAACTCAGCAATTTTAACTTGGATTGAAAAGTTACTTTCAGTATTTTTTCCTGAATTTTTTATAGTTGTTTTAACTGGATATGTTTTACCTGGGCCATCTTTGAATGGTGAATTAATTTTTTTAACCTCAATATCATGAGCCAACGGAAAATATAATTCAATTATCTTATTTTTATAATCATTTTCTGGTCTATCATCTTCCATAAGTGACCATGCATAAACAACATAATCTTGAGTAATGTTTTCAAAGTAAGTATTATCCCAATCAGTTGGTGTCCATGTTGGAAAGTCAATTATTATTTCTTCACCTTTTTCAATTTCTGTGTCTTCAATTATTTCATTATATTCCTCAGTTGTATTAAATGCAATAATTTTAACATCATCTAGCCAGAAATAAGTATAGTAATAATAATAACCTACATAAAGCCACATTATCTGGAATTCTTCACCTAATGGTTTATCCAAGCTATAATAATTAATTTCATATAAATTACAATCTTGATTTTCTCCAACTGGATTTTCCCAAGGTGTTACATCCTTCCAAGGTGATGTTGAATTATTTCTAATCTTTACATATAAAGAAGCATATTGTGGATAACTATACTCAGCAGCCCATCTGAACTTTATTTTAATCTTTTCATTACCTGTACAATTTATTTTAGGTGACATGATGTAGTTGTCATAGTACTGGCCTCCATAGTATTGATCCAAATTGAAACATTGTGCTTCTGGAATTTGACCACCAGCATTATTTGTTTCAGATACTGTCCAGAAATCAGTATCCCATCCTTCAGGTAAATTTCCATCCGAAAAATCTTCTTTAAAGATTTCTGAATCTTCTACAAATTTAAGCACCTGCATTTGAACATCTGTTGTTTCTGAGTTATTACCTCTATTTTTTATTTTTACCTTCATAGAAAGATTTGGTTTAGCCATACCATTTACTGGTTCGTCAATGCTAAATAAAGCAATATCGTGATCTGGTGGAATGCATTCATTTAAAAAAGTTGAGGCAGTAATTTCCATTCCACCGGGTAATGTTCCTAAAAATGTACATTCACCAGTATATTTATCACATTCATAAAATTCCCCAGTACTTGTATACGCAGTAAGATATAATTTGTCAGATTCTCTATGAAAATCACCATCTTGAGCATAGTTAATATTAATTCCTAGATCGCCAATTTCTGTTGCTTCACCAGTTTCCGTGTCAATTGTCCAGAGCTTATCTGAAACAAGGTCCCAACCATATAGAATGCCTTCTGCGTCAAATGATATACCAATCATATATCCTACACTACCACCGAAAGGTCCGATTTGATACTGTTCACCAGTATCAGGATAAATTTCATATAGGTAATCGGTATCAGAGCTACCATACATCTTATGGGTAATTGGAGAATATGCAAGTCCATTCATACCCATTCCTCCACCTCCTATTGACCACATATCACCATCATAGGGATCTATTCCATATAGTATACCAGTTCCATATTCTACACCATACCAAATGCCATCGCACCCAATTGTTCCTCCTGCCAGGAAGTCATTTGATATTGATTCACCCAATTCACCAGAAGTACCTTCATCAATATCAAAATAAATAAGTTTACCTTCATCTGGATATACTACATATCCATACATAACTCTTCCAAAAGGATCGATTTCTGAATTTTTTAAGTCTAATGTTTCCTCATATTCTTTGTCAAAATCGTTTTGTTTTATTGGTGCAAGACCTGTTGAAATTTCTTTTTCTATATTTACATAAATATTTTCGTTATCAATTCTTTTAGTAATTGTCATAGATGGTATATTTACTGAAATTAAACAAAGGGATATAATAAAGACTTCAAAAAAAATTAAGAATTTTATCAATTTCTTCCTTCTTAAAAATTGCTTATTCATTTTTTTCCTCCCTCAATACACAATCTCTTTTTTAATATTATACTTATTATTTATATTTTTTGAAACATGTTGTAACATATGTTACATATCTTTCCTTTCATTTAATTATTTTAAGGTCAAATATTGATATTTTATATTTACTATTTTAAACGAGGAACATTCACAAGATTATAACCTTCATTATGCATTTTATTAGTTTTGGGATTACTAAAAGTGTTCTTTGTTGGATTTTCAATTTCGTCTGAATTATAGTGACCAGCATTATCATATGCAATTGCAGTAATAATCATATCCAATCCACCATAATATCTATAAGTCCATACAAACGGTCCGGGGAAAGTTATTATTTCTTGCAATTCATCATTAAAATAAAATTCAACATAATCAATATCACTTGTATTATCATATGCACTTGCTGTAAACTCAAAATCCCAACCCTGCCATTTATTTCCACCTACAACTTCATAATTTAGTGTAATATTTGGTTTTGATAGGTCAATATTTATTAAAATTGAATTTTTTGGCGATTCTACATTTCCAACCCAATCAATAGCCCAATATTCTATAAGAATTTCACCCTCTTCATCAACAATAAAAGTTACAGAATTTCCTTCAATTACAAATATAGGACCATTGTTAATTGAGTATCTTATTTCTTTTACCCCTGAAGATACATCATTTGAAAATGGATCATTTGCATTAATTGTTATTGTGACTGGGTTTACATACCATCCATTGTTTCCATCAGGATCAGGTGGATCAAAGATTGGTGGATAATCACAGAATGGATCTGTGTCGTCAACACCGATTCCATATTTTACCTCGTTGTTCTTAATTACATCATCTGGATCT
>Ga0209536_100002813_pt1 | contig 28226 bp, 12 predicted proteins | sample DeeMarSeWOR28_12_FD_187461 | JGI IMG/M metagenome (GOLD analysis project Ga0209536, IMG submission 187461) | Marine sediment microbial communities from White Oak River estuary, North Carolina - WOR-2-8_12 (SPAdes) (version 2) | ecosystem: Environmental > Aquatic > Marine > Intertidal zone >... | reverse complement strand
AGCATTAATGACCAAAGCTTTGGTGTTTTTGAGCCGGCCGGGGGGTCGGCACCGGACATTGCCGGGCAGGGAATCGCCAATCCGCTGGCCCAAATCCTGTCAGCCGCCATGATGCTGCGTTTCAGCCTGGGGTATGAGGAGGCTGCCGATGCAATTGATAAAATAATTGAAAGTAATAAATATGATCTAGCAGAAGGCTATTTTGCTAACTTCAGAATTAAAAATGAAGGCTCGAATGAAAATATGTTTGTTGTACCTTATGATCGGGTAGTTTTTGGTGGTTTTGATTTAACACACCAGGCATTACACCAATCAGCTGGTGCGACATTTGGTTATTCAGCAGCACCATGGGGAGGATATAGTGTTCAGGAAGATTTTTACAATGCGTATGACGAGCAAGACAAACGACGTGGGATGTTTATTGTAGGACAGCAGTATTTACAGGCGGCTGGTCCACAATGGTCAGATGACGCTGGATTTTTCTATGCCAATCCAAAAGATGAATTAAAGCTGTACAATTGTGATGAAGACTTTAACTCATTAAGTGAAGGGGAAAGGGAACAGCTGGGATTACCACCAAATAACGAAGGTGCTAATTACGAAGAAGCTTGTAATATCTTCATATCACCTAATTATAAATTCACAGTAGGTGAAACAGGTGTTCGACCTAATATTACGATGTACCGATATGGCGCAAGATTTGGTAAGTATGAACTTGAACAAAATACTCCTCCGGGCATGAGTAATGATTTTGCGATTTTCCGTTACGGTGAGGCGTTATTAATTAGAGCTGAAGCCCTGTTTAGAGCTAATGGTGATAATTCAGAATCTCAAATGCTGGTCAATCAGATACGATCCCGCGCTGGTTTAGATCCGGTCGACGCATTGACTATTGATGATATTTACAAAGAGTTGAAACAGGAAGTGGCCCTTGAAGGACAAGGTAGAGAAATTACCATCAGGTTTGGACATTGGGAAGATGAGTGGATGCTGAAAACAGACAGTGATCCTCGTAAAAGATGGTTTCCGATTCCTCGTGAACAAATGGATGCAAATCCAAATTTAGTGCAAGTAGAATATGTGTCAGGAGGTTAGAAAAAATTGAACGTATTAAAAGGGGGTTCTCAATAAATGAGTTACCCCTTTTTTTTAGCAGATCTCACCTAAAAATTAAATATAGAAATTAGTACTTTTATTTTTCTTAGGCGTTGAGCTGTAGTGCTAACTTTAACGAGATTCAATACTTGCTATTTTTTAATGAGTTGTTATTGATTTTCATGAATGGTAAAGTATTAATATTGATTTCTAGCAAGTTATGCTGAGAATAGTACTGATTACTTTTGGTTTTTTGATTTGGTTTGTTTCATGCCAGCAATCTTCAGAATTAAATACAAAAGCGGTATTTTCATTGTTGAATCCTACTGAAATAGGAATTGATTTCAGAAATGATTTGGATTATGATGAAGACTTTAACGTGTACTTATATAAAAGCTTTTATAATGGGGCAGGGGTAGGGCTTGGTGATATCAATAATGATGGCCTTTTAGATATATTTTTTTGTGGTAACCAGGTAGATAATAGATTGTATTTGAATAAGGGCGGATTCAGTTTTGAGGATATCACGGATGAAACAGGACTTGCCAGTTCGGGCGTTTGGTCAAACGGTGTTAGCATAGTGGATATAAATGGAGATGGTTGGTTAGATATATATGTATGCAAGGCAGGAAAACCAGAAGGGCCCAATCGTCACAATGAGTTGTTTATTAACCAAGGTATAAACAAAGGCGATAGGTTACCGCATTTTGTTGAATCTGCTGCTAAATATGGTATCAATGATATAGGATTTTCCGTTCATGCTGCCTTTTTTGATATGGATAGAGATGGTGATTTAGACATGTACCTGCTAAATAACTCCATATACCCTTCTGATATTGTAATAGAACCAAAAATAGGATTACGAGAGCTTCGGGATCCAGGAGGGAGTAATAAATTATATCGAAATGATGGACACAAGTTTACTGATGTAACCGAACGTGCAGGTATTTACAGTAGCGCTATTGGATTTGGATTGGGCGTAGCGATTGGTGACATAAACCGGGATGGATGGCAGGATATATATGTTGCCAATGATTATTTTGAACGGGATTACTTATACATCAACAATAAGGATGGTTCCTTTAAAGAATGCATAGAAGAATTAATACCTGAAATAAGCCAGGGATCTATGGGAGTAGATATTGCAGACATCAACCATGATGGATATCCAGAAGTTTTTGTGACTGAAATGCTACCGAAGGAAGAAGCTCGTGTAAAGACAAAAGTAATTTTTGATAGTTGGGAGTTTTATAATTTGAAGAAAGAAAACGGATATCATAGACAATTCCCTCGCAATTCATTACAGTTAAATAATGGAATATCGTCAACAAATAATAATGTTTCATTTAGTGAGATTTCACGATTAGCTGGAGTAGAAGCCACTGATTGGAGCTGGAGTGTCCTCATGGCAGATTTCGATAATAATGGACAGAGTGATATTATGATTACGAATGGCATTTTTAAAGACCTTATCGATTTGGATTACCTGACATTTCATTCAAATAGCCGTGAGTTGAGAATGAAATTTTACGAGCAGGGGACAATTATCAAAGACTTGATTGATCTGATGCCTTCAGTGCCCATATCGAACCATCTATATGCTCAAATAGATAATTTAAGATTTGAAGAGGTTAGTAAAAGATGGGGTGTCAATGATCCGGGTTTTTCGAATGGGATAGCATATGGAGATATAGATAACGATGGTGACCTTGACCTGGTCATTAACAACATCAATATGCCTCCATTTATTTACAGAAATAATAGTAATAAGCAACCACATAATCATTTTCTTGAAATTTCTCTGAAATCTATTGGGGGTAATATTGATGGCATTGGAAGTCAGGTGACGTTATATGCTGATGGACATCTATTTTACCAGGAATTATTTCCTATGCGCGGAGCGATGTCGACAGCATCAAATAAATTACATTTTGGTTTGGGCAATATCAATCAAATTGACAGTTTAGAGGTCCTATGGCCTGAAGGCGAAATGAATTCATTGTATAACATACAGGTGGATCAATTTCTAGTTTTGTCAAGAGCTGAATTGTCATCGCAACATCAGCAAATAAATGGAGCTATAAATAATCAGCATTTTGTAGCAGAGATAGATACGAAATCTGGACTCAATTATTTGCATAATGAAAGTGAGTATATTGACTTTGATCATGATCGATTGCTTAACTACATGATTTCGAATGAAGGGCCAAAAATAGCGGTAGGGGATGTAAATAAGGATGGATTGCAGGATATGTATATTGGAGGAGCGAAAGGATATCCGGGGGGACTTTTCCAGATGGATAAGAATGGATTATTTGCGCAAATCAATACAGAGGTTTTCGAGCGTGACAAAGCCTCAGAGGATACCGATGCTATTTTTGCAGATATTGACAATGATGGTGACGAAGATTTATTAGTAGCGAGTGGAAGTTATGAGTTTTCCGGAAATTCTTACGCCCTGGCAAACCGGATTTACCTGAATGATGGAAAAGGAATTTTTAGCCGTTCTAATTTTTCCATACCAAATAATAAACTTGGTATAACTTCATGCCTCTCTGTTTGTGATTTTGACAATGATGGCGATCAGGATGTTTTTGTAGGTGGAAGAGTTGAAGCATCTGCCTATGGTATACCTACGGATAGTTATTTACTCAAAAATGATGGTAAGGGAACTTTTTCTGATGTGACAAAAATCATTATCCCTGACCTTAATAAAATAGGGATGGTGACTGACGCTTGTTGGCTGGATTATGATTTAGATGGTGATGAGGATTTGTTTGTATGTGGTGATTGGATGCCCATTAAGGTATTCAGGAATAATAAGGATTCTTTTACTGAGATTACTGGTAAAATTGGATTTTCAGGTACAAATGGATTTTGGAATACAATTCAGAAAGTAGATCTGGATAATGATGGTGATTTGGACCTTATTGCCGGGAATCTTGGTCTAAATACGCAAATGAAAGCATCAGCTGAAAAACCAGTTTCAATGTTTATTAATGATTTTGATCATGATGGTAAACTGGATCATATTATTACAGTGTTCAATGGTGAGAACCCCTTTCCAATTGCAACCAAAGACGAAATCACTGGACAAATGCCCTATTTGTCGAATAAATTTACTAGGTATGAAGATTACAAAGAGAAGACAATCAACCAAATATTTACAGCAGGCCAGATGGCCAACACGTTGAAATTGGAAGTATATGTTACCTCTTCAATGGTTTTCTGGAATGAAGGAGATCACTTTGTTTCACAGGAGCTTCCAGTCGGAGCCCAATTAGCTCCGATTTATAGCATTTTAGTTGAAGATCTTGATCATGATGGTTCTAAGGAACTTCTAATGGGAGGTAATCAATATCGAGCTAAACCACAAACAGGGATTTATGCCGGGTCCTTTGGTGTAGTAGTTAAACAGCAGGCTCCTCGACAATTTGGACTGATTCCATTTGCCAAATCTGGTTTTTTTGTCGGTGGAGAAATTCGGGACATGAAAAAAATACAGATACAAGGAGAGGAAAGGATTTTAGTTGCCAGGAACAATGATTCATTAAAAATATTTAAAATAAATCAATGAAAAGATCATATCTAGGAATATTGATAACATTAATTTCCTTAGCAATAACTATTGGATGCAAGAAACATTTGACTTACCAAGAAATACTTGATGTGGAGCTGGCAAAAGACGATCGTTATGACAGCCTGTTTTATGGAATTCATTTTAATATGACTACACCTGCATTTTTAGATCATTGCTTTGAGATGAATCAACAGAAAATTTTCTATCAATATGGTGTAGGTAGTGAAGTAATTATCAAATTTGAAAAAGGATTTAAGTATCCAGTTGATTTTGTCTTTTTCCCAAACCTGGAGAAACACTTAATTCAGGAATTAAAAGGGCGGTTTTCTTATTATGGAAGTAATCCTTTTCAAAAAGATCGCGGATCTCATGTGCTCATCGCGGATCTTGTCAGGCAAATGGAGAAATGGTACGGAGGACGGAAATTTATAAAGATGGCTGCATCTGAAAAGTGGCTCCCGGAAATATACATCAAAATAGATGGGAACCGCAAAATAACATTAGAAGAAAATATCATCACTGGAGAAGTAAATGTCCTTTACGAAGATCTGAAGAGGATTTTATGATACATTTTTATCTGAAAGATATTATAATAAATCGTGAGTTCAGAATATACGGATCGTTGGTTTTATTACTACTTGGGCTTTTGACGTCATGTAGTCATAAAGAACAAACTCAGGTACTCTTTGAAGAGCTTGAAGCCGATTACACAGGTCTTGATTTTGAAAACACACTTACCTATACGAATGAGTTTAACATCTACAAGTATCGGAATTATTACAATGGTGGTGGAGTTGGCTTGGGCGATGTTAACAATGATGGGTTGATTGATATTTACCTAGTCGCTAATTTATTACCTAACCGTCTTTATGTAAATAAGGGAGATTTTCAATTTGAAGATGTTTCAGAGAAAGCGGGTATTTCTGGTAAAAGAGCATGGTCTACTGGGGTATCCATGGTAGACATAAATGCAGATGGATGGCTTGACATTTACGTTTGTAATTCAGGCGATGTGGAAGGAGATGATCGAAAGAATGAATTTTTCATTAATAATAAGGATGGCACATTTACTGAGCAAGCTGAATCAATGGGATTAGCGGATCCTGGTTTTTCTACTCATGCTGCATTTTTTGATTATGATAAAGACGGAGACCTTGATGTCTACTTACTAAATAATTCATACCGGGCAATTGGAAGTTTTAGCATGAAAGATAATGAACGCCCAATTCGTGATTATTTAGGAGGTGATAGGTTATTTAGAAATGATGAGGAACAATTTTTTGATGTCAGTGAGGAAGCAGGTATTTATGGGAGTGTGATTGGTTTTGGTTTGGGGGTAGCAATCAGTGATTTGGATAAAGACGGTTGGCTGGATTTATATGTATCAAATGATTTTTTTGAAAAGGACTACATTTATATGAACAATCAGGATGGCACGTTTCGGGAAGAATTGGAAAAACAAATGCGTTCTATAAGTTTAGCATCCATGGGTTCGGATATAGCTGATATGAATAATGACGGGTACGCAGATATATTTGTTACTGAGATGTTACCAGAGGGTGAAGAACGTTTTAAAACAACCATGACTTTTGAAAATTGGGATAAGTACAAGTATAATCAAATGCATGGCTACTACTATCAATTCACCCGAAATATGCTACATCGGCATAACGGTATTATCCCGGGCAGGGGAATTACATTTAGCGAAGTGGGAAGATATGCTGGTATAGAAGCTACGGACTGGAGTTGGAGTCCACTGCTCACTGATCTGGATAATGATGGTCACAAAGATATTTTTATTGCTAATGGTTTGGCTCAGGATATTTTGAACCAGGATTATTTGCAATATGTAGCCAGGGAGGATGTTGTAAGAATGATTGTTAAAGATGAGGGTGTGGATTATAATCAATTAATCAGTATCATACCGGTAAGCAAAATTTCCAATTATGCATTCACCGGGGGCAAAGACTTCAATTTTATTAATAAGGCCAGCGAATGGGGGCTGGGCAATCCTAGCCATTCTAATGGAGCAGCATATGGTGATTTAGACAATGACGGTGATCTGGATCTCATAGTGAATAATGTGAATATGCCATTGTTTGTATACAGAAACACCTCAAATCTAAAAACTGGCCAGGTAAATTTCCTGAAAATTAAACTGAATGGGGAAAATAAAAATACAATGGCCATTGGATCAAAAATAACATTAAAAGCTAATGGACAAACATTTTATCAGGAGCTTAATCCAACACGGGGTTTTCAGTCTTCAGTGGATATACGATTAAATTTTGGCTTGGGTGATATTACCATCATTGATACACTTGTCGTCGATTGGTACTATGGAAAGAATACCATTTTAACCAATGTCAACGCAAATCAAGCGCTGGTTTTAAACGAAAATGAAGCCACATATAGAGTGGAAAAGAAAATTCGTGATGAATACAATCCAATTTTTACTGAAGTCACTTCCACATTCGCAGAATATGTTCACAAGGAAAATGAATTTGTGGATTTTCATCGGGATCAATTATTATTTCACATGAAATCAACAGAAGGACCCAAGATCTGTCTTGGAGATGTAAACGGAGATGGTAAGCGTGATTTTTTTATTGGAGGCGCTAAAGGAACCGCAGGGAAGTTGTTTGTTCAAACCACAACTGGAAAATTCAAAACTACAAGTACAGCTATCTTTGATAAAGATAAAGATGGTGAAGATATTGACTGTGTTTTCATAGATGCAGATCTGGATGGAGACCAGGATCTCTACGTAACAAGCGGAGGAAATGAATCTTCAGTGAATTCCTTTTCATTGACTGACCGCCTATATATTAATGATGGCACTGGCATTATGCACCGTTCTCAGCAAATCTTACCTGCAGGTATCCCGGAAAGTACCTCAACTGTTAAAGCAGATGATTTTGACAGTGATGGTGATTTGGATTTGTTTGTAGGAGTACGATTGAGGTCCGGGCTATTTGGTGTTCCTCAAAATGGATACCTCTTACAAAATGATGGTGAAGGTCAGTTTGAAAATATGACACATGATGTTGCCCCCGAATTACTTAAAATCGGAATGATAACAGATGCAGTTTGGAGTGATTATGATCAGGATGGAGACCATGATCTGATAATAGTTGGGGAATGGATGAAAATAAAATTGTTCAAGAATGATAATGGCAAATTTTCTGAGGTGAAGTCTCCCACAGGGTTGGAATTTACATCGGGTTGGTGGAATACGATTGAGGCAGCAGATCTGGATGCTGATGGAGATATGGATTATGTTGTGGGTAATCATGGTTCAAATTCAAGGTTTCGTGCAAGTGTTGATAAGCCAGTTTCTTGTTATATCAATGATTTTGATCAGAATGGGATAGTTGAACAAATCATTTGCACATATAAAGGTGATACTTCATATCCATTGGTGCTCCGGCATGATTTTGTAATGCAAATGCCAAGTCTTAAAAGTAAATACGAAAAATATGAGTCCTTTAAAGGCTTGACTATCAACGACATTTTTACTCAGGAACAACTGGAAAGATCTATTATTTATCACGCTAATTTGCTTGAAAGTGTAATAATTATCAATAATGGTAATGGTACTTTCGAGGTTAGAAAATTACCTTTTGAAGCCCAACTTTCTCCTGTTTATGCAATTTTAATTGAGGACTTAGATCAGGATGGGATCAAGGATATATTGCTTGGAGGAAATTTGTTTGAAGTGAAACCTGAAGTTGGACGCTACGATGCCAGCTATGGTGTATTTTTGAAAGGGGAAGGTAATGGTAATTATAAATCACTTCCAGGTTCTAAAACAGGTTTAATCTTAGATGGAGCAATACGGGATTTCTCGTTGATTGAGATTAGCGGAGAAAATTATTTAGCGGTAGCCAGGAATAATGCTTCACTGCAATTTTATTCTATTCATCATCAAAAATAACTTTTCACTTATACATGGCAAATAAGCTAGTATCGAATATTTTTAAATTTGGCATTCTTATTCTTCACAGTTTTTCCTGTGGTGAACCTGCGTTATTCAGATTGCTTAGTGATACGGATACTGGTGTGGATTTTGCCAATAAAATTGAAGAAAATGAAGAATTTAATATTGAAAAGTGCATTTACTGGTACAATGGAGGCGGAGTGGCTATTGGGGATATAAATAATGATGGGAAACCGGATATTTATTTTACCGCCAATCAACAATCCAATAAGCTTTACAAAAATCAAGGGGAATTTAACTTTGAAGATATTACAGAATCTGCAGGTGTTGCAGGGGACATTGGAGCCTCACATTGGTCAACGGGTGTAACCATGGTAGATATAAATAGTGATGGCTGGTTAGATATATATGTGTGTCAGTTACATGATCCCGGCAGATTAGAAGGAGGAAACAAATTATTTATTAATAATGGTAACGGGACATTTACTGAAAAAGCAAGAGAATATGGGCTTAATGCTTATAGTTATGCACAGCAAGCCGCTTTTTTTGATTTTGATTTGGATGGGGACCTTGATATGTTCCTGGTCAATCAGGCTTTACGTCCTTCAATTGCAATTCAAACGCGTGAATTAAGAGCAGTGAGAGATAGCTTAACTGGTGACCGTTTATATGAAAATCAGAACAATCGCTTTATTGATATAAGTGATAACGCTGGTATATATGGAGGATCGATGGGCCATGGTCTTTCGATAGTAATTAGTGATATTAACAACGACAATTACCCTGATATCTATGTAACAAATGATTCATACGAAAATGATTATCTGTATTACAACCTCAGAGATGGGACTTTCAAAGAAAATATTAACGGATCTATGGGACATTCCTCTTATTTCTCCAAGGGGAGTGATATGGCAGATATAAACAATGATGGATTAATGGATATTATGACACTTGATATTAAGCCTGATGAAGAAGTTTTAGCGAAAATGTCATTTTCATCCAAGGAGTATGAAATGAATCAATCCATAGTTGACCTCGGTTATCATCACCAGGAACCTCGAAATATGCTTCAAATAAATCGCGGAAATTTATTTGATGGTACAATACAATTTAGTGAAATTGGATCATTTGCAGGTGTTTCGGCTACAGATTGGAGTTGGGCTTGTCTTTTTGCTGATTTTGATTTGGACGGAAATAAAGATTTATTTATTAGTAATGGTATACCTCATAGACCTATTGATTTAGATTATCTTGACAGCATGGCAAATGTAAATTCAGATACAACTTCCCAACATTATATACCAGGGATTGCCCTTATGCCGCCAGGCGCTATGACTAATAGGTTTTTCAAAAATGTTGGAAGTAAATTCTTAGACAAATCAAAATCATGGAATTTAGATCTTGAGGGGTGTTCAAATGGAGCAGCATATTCAGACCTTGATAATGACGGAGATCTTGATTTGGTTGTAAATAACCTAAATGCTACTGCATCAATTTATGAAAATGGGGCATCAGATAAGCTCAATAATAACTATATCAAAGTGATCCTGGAAGGTAATCCAGGAAATCTATTAGGAATCGGTGCCAGGATTAGTATAGAAGTTTCAGATCAAAAACAGTTTCAGGAAGTATCTCCAACAAGAGGGTGGCTATCTTCCGTTGATTATCACCTTGTATTTGGCATTGGTAATGCTCAAAAAATAGATAAACTAGAAATTAATTGGAAAAATGGTAAAGGGCAGGTTGTTGAAAATCTGGAACCAAATCAGACGATTATACTTAGATATAGCGATGCCGTTGCAATGAGATTTAATACTTCTAATAGCCAAAAAAAAATATTCCAAAACATAACTGATAAAAGCGGAATTGAATTTCGACATGAAGAGAACAATTATGTAGATTTTGATTATGAAACACTGATTCCAAGGATGGCGTCACGTGAAGGTCCGAAGATAACTATTGGTGATGTTGATGGAGATGGGTTAGATGATTTCTATATTGGTGGGGCTAAAAATCAACCGGGGAAAATATACCGGCAAATTTCATCTGATGAAATGATTTTTGAAGGGCTAGAAAATGATATTTTCTATAAGGACAGAGTTTATGAGGATGCCGAGTCAGTGTTTTTTGATGTGGATACTGATGGAGATTTGGATCTTTATGTAGTCAGTGGAGGAGGTGAGTTCTATACTGATTATACGCTTACAGACAGATTATACATTAATGACGGGACTGGACATCTTGAAAAATCAATTCATCATCCACAATTAGCTTTTAATGGCTCATGTGTAGTCGCTGGTGATATTAACCAGGATGGAAATGATGATCTTTTTATTGGAGGTAGGTCCGTACCAGGCTCTTATGGAAAATATCCAAGAAGTAGAATTTTGTTAGGGGATGGAGGTGGACAGCTTTATGATGCAACTTCACGTGCATTTGGTGATAACATAAAACTTGGTATGGTCACCGACGCTGTTTGGCTGGAAGAGAGCAAAGAATTAATTGTAGTTGGCGATTTTTTACCCGTTACTATTCTGAGTTTCAGAGATGCTAAAATAGAAGAAAAGAAACTTGAACAAACGGTAGGTTGGTGGAATACCATTAATAAAGCGGATTTGGATGGGGATGGGGATCAGGACCTCTTATTAGGAAATTTTGGTCTCAATTCGAATCTACAGGCATCTGGCAATTATCCTGTTAATTTATATATTAAAGACTTTGATAATAATGGAAGTATTGATCCAATTCTAAGTTACTATCGTAAAGGTATAGAATATCCTTATTTCGGAAGAGATAAAATAGCTGAACAACTGATTGCGATTACCAAAGAATTTCCCTCCTATAAAAGTTTTGCCAGCAGTACATTCCAACAGGTTTTCCCAATTGAAGAATTAAAAGGAGCAGGTAGATGGCAAGCATATATGTTTGCATCTATTTATTTGGAAAATAAAGGAGAAGGGGAATTTGTTCCGCATATACTTCCAGAAGATCTACAAATTACTCCAATCTATGGTATTGTTGCGGAGGATTTTAGTGGAGATGGCAGCCAGGAAATTCTTGCTGTGGGAAATTTTTATAGCAATCAAGGGGGTATTGGAAAGCTTGATGCTTCATATGGTCACTACCTAAAAAGGAGTGAAAATGGTATATGGAAACCTGTTGAACCCAGAGATTCCGGTTTTGCCATTTATGGAGAAGCTCGTGATATTAAAGTGGTTTTAGATAGGAATGGAGAAAAAATTATACTGGTAAGTAGGAATAACGGAAGTGTATCCGTATTTAAAGCAAATTGATATCAAGTAGAAATTCTTGATATTCTGTCATTATAATAAAGCATTCTGTAATTCATATTTAATGCTTCATTTTATAAATAAATCACAGTATTACTTTGATAATCTTTATTAAAATGTCATTACTCGCAAAAAGAAATTGGCTAAGGTTGAATATCAGGATATTATTCCTGACAGTTCTTATAATTCACATTTCCTGTATGGATAATAGTATTTCAAGAATAGATGTATCTATTGTAGACAAACCTAATACTGTGCAAAGAAACCAGCATTATATTAGTAATCGTTTTCCACTTCAACCCAATCCATTGATAAAACTGCCTGTTACTGCAATAAAACCGCAAGGATGGTTATTGGAATATCTCAATCGACAACGCAATGGATTAACAGGAAATTTAGGTAAAATCAGCGCTTGGCTACAAAAGGAAAATAATGCATGGCTTTCCAAAGACGGAAAGGGCGACTGGGGTTGGGAGGAAGTACCATATTGGCTCAAAGGGTATGCAAATATTGGATATATACTTGAAGATCAGGAAATGATAAATGAGGCAAAAACCTGGATTGAAGGCGTTATTAACAGTCAAAAACCTAATGGATATTTCGGCCCTGACTTTGCCTGGGAAAGTTATATTTCGGAGGAAGATAGATCCGAGGTTATACTTTCTGAAAAAACTAGTATTAGGGATTTTTGGCCCAATATGATAATGTTGTATTGTTTACAATCCTATTATGAGTATTCCGGTGACAAAAGAGTAATTGACCTAATGACTAACTATTTTAAGTATCAATTAGATGTGCCTGATGAGATTTTTCTATCGAAGGCAAAGTATTGGCATCGAATAAGAGGAGGCGATAATCTTCATAGTGTACTTTGGCTATATAATCATACAGGAGAGGAGTGGTTGCTGGAATTGGCTGAAAAAGTGCATCAGCATACTGCACCTTGGTCAAGCAGGGGGCATTCGATGGAAGAAATAGGGAACCATAAGGAAATTCGTGAGGGGATGGAATGGCCAGATTGGTATCGAGAGTTGATAGATTGGCATAATGTGAATGTAGCACAGGCATTCAGGGAACCTGCACAATATTTTCAAATTAGTGGAAATTATGAAGACTTACATGCTTCCTATGAGAATCATAAAATTATCAGAAAGTATTTTGGTCAGGTCCCTGGTGGGATGTTTGGAGCAGATGAGAATGCCCGCCCTGGTTATGATGATCCAAGACAAGGAGTAGAAACTTGCGGTATGGTTGAACAAATGAATTCAGATGAGCACTTGCTAAGAATTACTGGTGATATTTTTTGGGCTGATCATGCTGAGGAGGTTGCATTTAATACCTATCCTGCCGCAGTAGCTGCAGATTTTAGAAGCCTTCGATATATCACCAGCCCGAATATGGTGCTAAATGACGATAAAAACCATAGCCCAGGTATTGATAATCCCGGGCCATTTTTAATGCTGAATCCGTTTAGTTCCAGGTGTTGTCAACACAACCATGCCCAAGGTTGGCCTTATTTTTCTGAAAATTTGTGGATGGCCACACCAGACAATGGTTTGGCCGCTGTAATCTATGCTGCAAGCAAGGTTACCGCTAAGGTAGGCAATAATACTGTCGTATCTATTCGCAATACAACAAACTATCCGTTCGAAGATGTGATGAACTTTGAAATAAGCCTTCCTGGTAAAACGGAATTTCCGATTTATTTCAGGATACCAATTTGGGCTTCAAAGGCTTCAGCTACTCTGAATGGTGAGAGCCTTGATATCAATACGGTACCTGGTAAATATGTTAGGATTTCACGGGTTTGGGAAAATAGGGATAAAGTACAATTGAAATTACCAATGAAATTGAATATAAGGACCTGGCAAAATAACCACAATAGCATAAGTATAGATTATGGACCTTTAACCTTTTCGTTAAAAATCGGAGAGAAGTACATTAGGAAAGATAGTGACAAAACTGCGGTATTTGACTCCAAATGGCAGAAAGGAGTGAATGCTGATGAATGGCCTTCATTTGAAATCCATCCAACAACACCATGGAACTACGGTTTAGTATTGAAAGAAAATCTGCAGTCTACTTTTGAAATATTTACCAGGCCCTGGCCTGAAGACAATTTCCCCTTTACAACAGCATCTGTACCAATATTATTAAAGGCAAAAGCCAAAAGGATTCCAAACTGGAAAATTGATGAATATGGTCTTTCAGGTGAATTGAAGGACAGTCCGGTCCAATCGAATGAACCTGAAGAATCCATTGAACTAATACCAATGGGTGCTGCACGACTTAGGATAAGCGCTTTCCCTGTGATTGGTCGGGGGGCAGAAGCGACGGTATGGTAAATTATCCACCATTTATGAAATGAAATTATGATTCAGTCTAAAGTGAGCACGTAGCATTAGAGATTCCATTAAATTATGCTTTTTGACAAATGCAAAATTGATTCCTTAATAATGATGATAATAACAAAAGTTCTCCGGGTATTAATCGAAGGTTACATTATGACAATAAATTTTTGAATTTGAAGAGTGATCTGTAAAAGAGAAAATGATGAATCAATTCAGAAAAATACCAATCTATATCTGCTGTATATATTGGGCGGTCTCTTCCTTTTCATGTGTTAATACTACGGACGATACACTATTTGTAAAAATTCCTGAAACCCAGACCATGATAGATTTTGCTAATACCGTAGTTGAAAACGACAGTATTAATATTCTGGAATATCTATCGGCATATAATGGTGGCGGCATAGGTGCAGGAGATTTCAATAACGACGGATTGATCGATCTCTATTTTATTTCAAACCAGCATGCAAACAAGCTTTATTATAACCGCGGAGATTTCATATTTGAAGATGTAACACAAAAGACAGGGGTTGAAGGATTATTTGGGAATAACAGGTGGACCAATGGGGTAACTCTCCTGGATATTAATGAGGATGGTTGGCTTGATATCTATATATGCATGATGGATGGACATTTGGGCCTTGAGGGTATAAATCAATTGTTTATCAACAATGGAGACGGAACGTTTAGCGAGCAGGCCAAAAGTTATGGACTTAACATTAAGTCTTATGCACAGCATGCAGCTTTTTTTGATTATGACAAAGATGGAGACCTGGACATGTATTTGCTGAACCAAGCTGTTCATTCAAAAGAGTCTTTTAAACCAGCAAAAAATAGGGCGTTGAGAGATCCCTCCTCAGGAGATAAACTCCTTGAAAATATTAATGGATTTTATGTGGATGTAAGTGAGGAGGCAGGGATTTATGGCGGAGCAATGGGATATGGGCTCTCAGTAAGCACGGGTGATATCAATAATGATGGATGGCAGGATATCTATGTGTCGAATGATTTTCATGAAAATGATTACCTATATTATAATTTGAAGGATGGCTCGTTCAAAGAGGATATTAGGGGGTCAACAGGTCATCTTAGTAAATCATCAATGGGGAATGATATTGGAGATTATGATAATGATGGAGATATTGATATTGTGACCCTGGATATGAAACCACCTGCTGAGGAAATCTTAAAACAGACAACTGGAGTAGATCCGTATGTAGTATTTAAATATAAGTTGGGAGTAGGATACTACTACCAATTTTCTCGAAATATGCTTCAACAAAATCTTGGGACATTGTTTGCTGATCAAGGTGTAAAATTTAGTGAAATAGGCCAGTTAATAGGAATCTCTGAAACTGATTGGAGTTGGAGTGTAATTATGGCTGATTTAGATAATGATGGGATGAAAGATCTCTTTGTGTCAAATGGCATACCAAAAAGACCTAACAGCCTAGATTATAGGAAATTAGTTAATGAAAACATTGAAAGTGCAGAGGCTACACCTTCAAATGAACTTATAGCATTAATGCCGGAAGGTAAATCAAAGAATATAGCTTTTCGAAATATTGGTGATCGATTTATAAACGAGTCAACAGAATGGGGACTTGATTTGGATGGATACTCTAATGGAGCTATACTTGCCGACTTAGATAATGATGGTGATCTCGATCTTGCATTAAATAACCTCAATGCACAAGCCACAATTTTCAGAAATCAAACTACCGAAAAAACTGAAAAGGAATCTATAAAAATTTCCCTATGTAAAAACGGTAAACCTTATTTTGCTCCAGGGACTAGAGTCGAGGTAATCTCACAGGAAAATAATCAGATACAGGAAATCAAATCAACATCAGGCTGGCTATCCTCTTATATTGGTCCTTTAATATTTGGTGTCGATACAACTAAACCTGCAGTAAACGTAAAAGTGTTCTGGCCTGATACTAAAGAACAAAATATCTTTTTCAGTGGGGTAAATTCGGAAATAAAATTAAAATATGAGGATGCCCATGAAACTCAAAAGGATCGAATTAATAAATCGAAACAATTAATTACCAATGTATCAGATATATCTGGTATTGACTTTGAGCATGAAGAGAATGATTATGTTGATTTTTCTATTGAGCCATTGATTCCTTTTTTTTTATCTACACAAGGTCCAAAATTAGCTGTAGGGGATATCAATGGTGATGGGTTGGATGATTTCTTTATCGGGGGAAGTAAGCAACAACCTGGCAAGGTGTTTCTAGGGAATAAACCTGGTGACAAATTTTTTAGTGAAGGAAATAATACTGTTTTTGAAGGGCACAGATATTTCGAGGATATTGGTGCCAGTCTGGTGGATGTTGATAATGATAATGATTTGGATCTATATGTTGCCAGTGGTGGTGGTGAGTCAGGAAGTTCCGAATTATTGCTGGATCGCCTATATTATAATGATGGAAAAGGGAATTTTAACTATGTTTCAGATGCATTACCTGAATTAAAGAACAATAGTTCTTGTGTTGTACCCTTAGATATTAATACTGATGGTTTTATTGATTTTTTCGTTGGGGGGAGATCAATTCCAGGGAAATATGGGTTGGCAGGAATTAGCAGGTTACTGGTAAATAATAAATCCGGTGGTTTTATAGATGAAACCATTAGGTATTTTGAAAATGATGGTAGAATTGGAATGGTCACGGATGCTGCCTGGATAGCTCAAAAGAATGAACTTGTTATAGTTGGAGAGTGGATGCCTATCAAGATATATTCAATTAAATCAAATAAAGTATCTTCTCTTGAAATTCCTAATTCATCAGGTTGGTGGAATAGCCTGCATGCAACTGATCTTGATGATGATGGAGATATAGATTTCCTGGTTGGAAATGTAGGTCTTAATATTGATTTATCTGCTTCTGTAGAGCACCCGATTGATTTATTTGTTAAGGACTTTGATGGGAACTTAACATTAGAGCCCATTTTAGCTTATTATAAAAACGGGAAGCGCTGGGCGTATCCTGGATTGGATGAATTATCAATTCAAATGCCTGCATTACGTCAGGTATTTCCAATATATCACCTTTTTGCAAATAAAACATTTGACGAACTGTTTCCTTCAACGCTTCTTAAGGGAAGTATTCATAGTCAAACACAGATATTAACAAGCGTTATAGTCGAAAATTCAAATCAGGGATATCAGCTAAAAGAATTGCCATTATTGAGTCAGGTTTCCCCAATTTTCGGATTTGCCGTCAATGACTTTGACGGAGATGGCATAAATGATATTCTCGCTATCGGGAATTTATATGACTGCCAACCTAGCATAGGAACTTTGGATGCCTCTTATGGGACATTTTTAAAAGGCAGAAACAATCTGGACTTTGAATATATCGAGCCAATAAAAAGTGGTTTTGCCCTTCAGGGGGAAGCCAGGGATATAAAATTAGTTACAGGTGCTGACGAAAAAAGATTGATTCTTATAAGTAGAAATAATAATTCTGCTTGTCTTTTAAAATGAGGGATATGAGGTGTCTGTTAATTCACTGACGTTGAGAGTTGATAGACACCTTCCTTTATTAGTAATCCATTAATCCTAAACACTGCATCATGAAGCTATTTACTTTAAATTCTATTTTTCAATTGTGGAATGTTTTATTCCTTATATGTTTTAACAACACACGTTTAGTATCACAAACACGGATAGCTGATTATCCAATAGCTCCGGTTCCATTTACACAAGTTAGCATCAAAGATAACTTTTGGCAACCTCGGCTTGAAACGAATAGAAATGTTACGATCCCTTATAATTTTGAGAAAAGCGAAGAAACGGGGCGTATCAGTAATTTTGCCAAAGCCGGAGGCCTTGAGGATGGTGAGTTTGAAGGTATATTTTTTAATGATTCTGATGTGTTCAAGATTATTGAAGGGGCATCCTATTCATTGATGGTTCATCCGGATCCGGAGCTTAAAAAATATCTCGACGAAGTGATTTCTAAAATTGCCGCAGCACAGGAAGAGGACGGTTACCTCTATACCAATAGGACTATTGATCCTTCAAAAGCTGCAGATAAAGGAGGTGAAAAACGCTGGACAAATCTTCGTATTTTTCATGAATTATATAATGTAGGACACTTATATGAAGCAGCAGTGGCCCATTATCAGGCCACTGGTGAGCATACATTGCTGGATGTAGCGATAAAAAATGCAGATCTAGTGGCTAACGAATTTGGTCCCGGGAAAAACATGGGAGTCCCTGGTCATGAGGAAATCGAAATTGGTCTAGTTAAATTATACAGAACCACTGGAGATGAAAAATACTTAAACCTGGCAAAGTTTTTTGTTGACCAACGAGGGAATGGGGAGGGCCATGAATTGTATGGCGAATATGCACAAGACCATAAACCACTTAAAGAACAGGAAAAAGCAGTAGGGCATTCGGTAAGAGCAGGATACTTTTATGCAGGAGCGACAGATATTGCCGCTATCACAGGCACACATGAATATGATAAGGCATTGGATAAAATATGGGATAATATTGTCGACACAAAGATCTACCTAACCGGAGGCATTGGAGCTGAGCCGAAATATGAGGGATTTGGTCCTGATTACGAGCTCCCAAATGCCACTGCTTACACAGAGACTTGTGCAGCCATTGCGTTAATGTTATGGAATCACCGGCTCTTTTTGTTAAAGGGAGATGTAAAGTATATGGACGTATTTGAAAGAACATTGTATAATGGATTCCTGGCAGGAGTTTCGTTTGATGGAAATACTTTTTTTTATCCCAATCCTCTGGAATCAGATGGAGTCACAAAGTTTAATCAGGGCACCTGTGGCCGCTCACCATGGTTTGATTGCTCATGTTGTCCGGTGAATGTAGTAAGAGTAATGCCGTCACTCCCAGGATATATTTATGCAACCAGAGGAGAAGAGGTGTTTGTGAATTTGTTTATTGGTAATAAAGCGGAATTTGATGTAAGCGGAAAAAAACTGGGCCTGGTGATGACGACAAATTATCCCTGGGATGGCAAGGTGAATTTATTAATAGAGAATGACGAATCTGTTCCTGCAAATTTTAGGATAAGGGTACCTGGTTGGGTGCGAAATGAAGTGATGCCTGGAGACCTGTATAAATACATAGATCATGAAAAACTGACTTCACATGTAAAAGTGAATGGAAAAGAAGAAAAAATTAGCACTACTAATGGTTTTATTTTGCTTGATAACCGGAATTGGAAAAAGGGGGATAAAATAGAAGTGGTCTTTGATATGGCTGTTAGAAAGGTTGTGGCAAATAAAAAAGTTGAAGCTGACCGCGGAAAAATTGCCTTTGAAAGGGGGCCATTGGTTTATTGTGCAGAAGAAGTTGATAATCCTGATGGTGTTTTAAGTCTTAAAATACCTGTGAAAAACACCTTTAATTATATCTTTGATCCATCACTGTTTAATGGTCTGGGATCTATTGTGGGTGAAGTAGATGATAAATCAAAATCAACCACTTTTAAAACCATACCATATTATGCATGGGCTCATAGGCAAATGGGTGAAATGGCTGTTTGGTTAAACAAGGAGTAATCTCACGGTAAAATGGAATATCCATATTGATAAATAGCTGATTTTTAATATTATAAAAATGAAGACAACTCTGACATTACTGGCTTTAATAGTAGTTTATAGTTCGTGCAATCCTGTGCAGCAAAATGAACCACAGGAAATGCAACAAAATCAATCAAATTATTTACAAAACCGAACGCCACTCACGGCTAATCCTTATATTGTGCTGCCTATTGGTTCAATTAAACCTTCTGGATGGCTGCGCATGCAATTGGAAAATATGCGGGATGGGATGACGGGTCACTTGGATGAATTATACAGCTCCGTTGTAGGCGAACGCAATGGTTGGCTAGGTGGTGATGGTGATGGATGGGAAAGAGGTCCGTACTGGATTGACGGACTTTTACCACTCGCCTATATTTTAAATGATCAAGAGCTGAAAGATAAAGTACAACCATGGATCGAATGGACCATTAATAATCAAACTGAAGATGGTTACCTGGGACCAGTTCCGTTTGATCAGGAACCGGAAGAGGAACCGGGTCTTCAACGTGGTATGAGAAGGGACTGGTGGCCCAAAATGGTTATGCTTAAGATCCTTCAGCAATACTATAATGCCACGGGCGATGAACGCGTTATTACTACACTCACAAAATATTTTAAATATCAATTAAAGGAACTGCCAAATGTGCCATTGGATAACTGGACATTTTGGGCCGATCGTCGTGGGGGGGATAATCTAATGATCGTCTACTGGCTATATAATATTACCGGTGATTCCTTTCTTCTGGATCTTGGTGAGTTAATTACTGAGCAAACATTCCCATGGACAACTGTATTTCTCAATGATAATAAGGAGGATAAAACCAATTCCCCATGGTACTATTTTAAAATGAAGACATATCCTTTTGATCAGAAAGAGATCAATGCATTATCTGTGGCTCAATGGGGAGGGATTCATTGTGTAAATTTTGCACAGGGATTCAAGCAACCAGTAGTCTATTATCAACAAAATCCGGATCAAAAACATCCCGAAGCTGTGAGAAAGGCATTACATGATATTCAAAAATACCATGGTCAACCCCAGGGTATGTACGGAGGTGATGAAGGATTACATGGTAAAAATCCAGTTCAGGGCGTTGAGTTCTGTTCCATTGCCGAATGGATGTTTTCATTGGAAACGATTGTCCAAATTACTGGTGATATGGAATTTGCCGATCATCTGGAGAAAATTGTGTATAATGCCTTGCCAACACAAGCTACGGATGATTTCTCAAGTCGACAATATTTCCAGGCAGCCAACCAGGTTCAGATCACTGACAAAATTAAGTCCACCTATATGACCATAGGTCATGGTGGCACCGATTTCTGTTATGGCCTTCTGACAGGCTACCCTTGTTGTACGGCAAACATGCACCAAGCATGGCCAAAGTATGTCCAAAATCTATGGTATGCAACGGCTGATGGTGGTGTTGCTGCCTTACAATATGCACCGTGTGAAGCTGAAATTAAGGTAGCAGATGGCAAAGTAGTGAGATTTATTGAAAAGACAGGATACCCCTTTAGGGATGAAGTGACCTTTCAAATTGAATCTGCTGCAAATGTTGTATTTCCATTTCACCTGAGGATCCCAAGTTGGACGGAAAGTGCAACCGTTAGTATAAATGGAGAAAAATGGGAGGGTACAGCAGAAAATGGCGTGTTGAAGATTAATCGTACCTGGTCAGATGGCGATAAAGTTACCCTAAAAATGCCCATGCAACTTCGAACTTCGCAATGGTACGATTTTGCCACCAGTATCGAACGAGGTCCATTGGTATATGCATTGCGTGTGGAGGATGAATGGAAAGAAAAGGACCGCGGCGATAATTATGGATCTTTTTATGAGGTTTTCCCCACTTCTGATTGGAATTATGCTTTATATTTCAAGGATTTTGAACAGATGGAAGGTGTATTTCAGGTTACTGAAACAGAATGGAATGGAGATTATCCATGGAACCTGGAGAATGCACCTATTATGATAAAAGCCAGAGGTATCCAGCTTCCTGAATGGCAACTTTCCCCAGACGGTCTACCGCTGATTCCAGGTTGGTGGGGTCCCAGGTCTACTCCCGAGGATGAAATTGATTTTAAAGAAATTACCTTGGTCCCTTATGGATGTACCACACTTCGTATTACAGAATTCCCGGTATATGGCTTTTTCTAATGGTATAATCTAAGATCATCTTTATGCGATATTTCCACTTTTGTATGAAAGTATTGTTCGTGGTTCTACTTTTTAGCACGCATAAAAACCATGCACAGCCGCTGGCAAATTTACAAAAGCTCCAAGGATACGTTGAAAAGTTTAATGCATTTGACCAGGAAACAGCGATAAATTTTGTCCCGAATGCTAATGCCGCCAAATGGATGGAAGACAACATACCGATTTTTGAATGCCCTGATTCATCCATTGAGCGTACCTATTACTTTCGATGGTGGGTTTTCAGAAAACATATCAAGCAAACCCCGGAAGGATTTGTGATCACTGAATTCCTTCCGGATGTTCCTTGGTCGGGAAAGTATAATACGATAAGTTGTCCTGCGGGGCACCATTTTTACGAGGGCCGTTGGCTCCGCAATGATGAATACCTGAAAGATTATGCCAGGTTTTGGTTTCATGGCGGGGGTTCACCTCGATTGTATAGTTTCTGGGCTGCTGATGCTATGTTTCAGATGTACAAAGTTACTGCGGATAAAGGGTGGATTACTGGTCTGTTAACCGATTTAGTTGAAAACTACCGAGCCTGGGAGCAAGCACACATGGATTCACTTGGCCTGTTCTGGCAAATAGATGATCGGGATGGAATGGAAATATCCATTGGAGGCAGCGGTTATCGTGCAACTATCAATAGTTACATGTTTGGGGATGCCATGGCCATATCACAAATTGCACACTTAGCAAAAAATAAAACTATCCAACAGGAATTTTCAGATAAGGCGAATAATATTAAGCAGCTAGTGCAGAACAGATTATGGGATGAAAAGGATGCGTTTTTTAAGGTGTTACCGAGAGATGCAGGATCCAAACTTGTTGAGGTGAGGGAATTACATGGATATGTGCCGTGGTATTTCAATTTGCCGGATAGGGGGCCTAAATTTGCTGTAGCCTGGAAACAATTGATGGATGAATCTGGATTTTTTGCTCCTTTCGGGCCTACTACTGCAGAGCAGAGATGCGAAAAATTTATGTTTGAATACCCGCACGAATGTTTATGGAATGGCCCATCATGGCCCTTTGCTACTACACAAACACTTGTTGCTTTGGCAAATCTGCTGAACCGTGAGAATCAAACCTTCGTGAGTGCGCAAGATTATTTTCAATTATTGAAAATATATACCAGATGTCATCAACGAACACTTGACAACGGGACCATCGTACCATGGATTGATGAGAATCTGGATCCCTTCACGGGCGAATGGCTGGCAAGAAGTATCCTTCACCAACCAGAAAGAGCTGACAAGGATCGCGGCAAGGATTATAACCATTCCGGATACACCGACCTGATCATTTCCGGTTTAGTCGGACTACGACCACGTATTGATGACCTTGTGGAGGTCAATCCATTATTGCCTAGGGGAATGTGGGATTACTTTTTATTAGATAAGATTCGGTATCATGGATATGAGCTTACTATCCTTTATGACAAAACAGGGAATCATTATAATAAAGGTAAAGGATTTATGTTATTCTCAGATCATCAATTGATTGCCAAGGCAGATGACTTACAAAAGTTGACAGGTAAATTAATTATTGCTGAAAAATAATCTATTATAAAAATGAAGAAAATAATTCAAAAAAGTCATCTCCCTATCCTTGTACTGATTGCGGGAATGATTGGATTCTCAGGATGTCAAAAACAAGCAGGCGAAGATAATAAGAATGTTCATCCTGAAACCGGATATTTACTTACTCCAGTTCCTTTTAATCGCGTGCAATTGAATGATCAATTCTGGAAGCCTAGAATGGAAACCCAAGCCAGGACATTGGTGCCATTTGCGCTGGAAAAAACCAAACCAGCAGTTGAAAATCTAAAAAAAACTGCCAAGTTTCTTAAGGGTGATACCACTGATTTACCCTTCCCACATCGGTTTGTGGCATCTGATTTATACAAAGTGATGGAGGGGGCTTCATATTTGCTCATGGATAATCGAAATCCTGAATTGGAAAAACAACTGGATGATATTATTGATATTATCGCAGCCGCCCAGCAGGAAGATGGATACCTTTATGAGGCCCATATCACAGGTGTGTCCAGAAATCATGAACATTTTACTGGCGGTGGAATGGGAGACAAGCCCTATTCCTGGGTGGTGCATAGCCATGAAATTTATAATATGGGTCATATGTATGAAGCAGCCATCGCTTATTATCAGGCGACAGGGAAGGATAAATGGCTAAAGGTTGCAGAGAAAAATGCCCGCCATATTAATAAGGTGTTCTTTGAAGGTGATCCAAATTACAATGATGGAAAACCTGTAAACCAGGCTCCTGGTCATGAAGAGCCAGAACTTGCATTAGCCAAACTTTATCGAGTGACCAACAACGGACTCTACCTTCAAATGGCGAAAAAATTCCTGGATATCAGGGGAGTCACGTATGTGCCCGACGGAGAAGGTGTCATGGCGCCTACCTATGCACAACAGCACAAACCCGTTGTAGCCCAGGAGGAGGCTGTTGGCCATGCGGTCCGGGCGGCATACCTGTATTCCGGGATGGCTGATGTGGGCGCATTGATGCACACCGATGAATACGACTATGCGCTCAATAGTATCTGGCTTAATATTGTGGATACCAAAATGCATATTACAGGGGGATTGGGCGCTATTCATGGCATTGAGGGTTTTGGGCCAGCTTATGAGTTACCAAACAAGGTGGCATATAATGAGACCTGCGCAGCAGTGGGAAATGTATTTTTTAACTTCCGAATGTATTTGTTAACTCAGGATGCGAAGTTTATGGATGTCGCCGAAGTGGCATTGTTTAATAATGTCCTGGCGGGAACAAACCTGGAAGGGAATAAGTTTTTTTATGTCAATCCACTAGAAGCTGATGGGGTAACGCCTTTCAATCATGGAAGACCAGGACGTTCGCCGTGGTTTAATACCGCATGCTGCCCTTCCAACTTAGCACGGCTGATCCCGCAAGTATCAGGTATGATGTACACTCATACGGATGATGAAGTTTTTATCACCTTATATGGTAGCAGCAGAACAACCATTAGCCTGAAAGATGGGGATGTGGATGTAATCCAGGAGGCGAACTATCCATTTGACGGAAAGATTCAAATAGTACTAAATCCACATAAAGTTCAGCCATTCAAATTGAAATTGAGGATACCAACCTGGGCCAGAACCAAGCAGTTTTTACCGGGTGAGTTGTATGACTATACTGAAAATTCAGCAATAATGCCATGGCAGGTTACAATAAACGGAGAAGTAATTCAGCCTCAAGTAGAGAAAGGTTTTGTGATGATAGATCGTAGCTGGGAACCTGGTGACCAGGTAGAAATGCTGCTACCCATGCCAATACGATTTAATACCGCAATTCCCCAGGTGGAGGCAGATAAAAATAGAATTGCCATTACACGCGGGCCGTTGGTTTACTGTGCAGAAGGTATTGATAACGGTGAGGTTGTTCAACATTTTTTCCTCGAAAATCTACCAGATCCATCCTCAATTAAAACCGAAATAATTAATGATGGGATTTTAAAGGATGTGGTTAAAATTGACATCCCAGCACAAAAGATATCTGGCAGCGAGGTCCAGGAATCGAATCTAACGATGATCCCCTATTATGCCTGGGATAACCGCGAAGACGGCAGGATGATTGTCTGGTTGCCAACAAGGGAAGAAATGGTCCTACAATAGGTCTTTTTAAACTTCGTGATCAATGCCCTTTGACAAAAACTGGTGTATCAAATTGATTGATGTGTCTGCTTTAGAAGGTATTCCGGGTGATTTACATGGGGTCTTTTATTGGAAGGATTTTGGTTGATGAGAATATTGTGGATTGTTATACTCATTATTACGGCATGCAACGTTGAGAAGAATTTGCCAGATTTCTCCGTTGCTGAAAAATACATACATAATTTCAATGCAACTGATAATGAGCTTTACATTCAGCTTATTCCTAATTCAAAGGCAGCTGATTTTCTTAGGGAAAATATTCCGGTCTTTGTTTGTCCGGATCCTGATATAGAGCGGACGTATTATTTCCGATGGTGGACATATAGGAAACATATTAAAGAGAAAGATCAGGGATATGTTATTACAGAATTTTTACCTGAAGTAAGCTGGGCAGGAAAGTATAATACGATTTCTTGTGGATTGGCACCACATATTATGGAAGGGCGATGGCTTCGAAATTCTCAATATTTAGACGGTTATATTGATTATTGGTGTTATGGGGGAGATAAGAATGGTTTGGCTGAAAATTTAAATGGATACAGCAACTGGTTTAGTCATGCATTATGGCAACGCTATTTGGTAGATGGACGTGATGATTTTCTGGTCCGGAGACTGCCTGCATTGATAAAAGCATTTAAACATGTTCAAGATAATCATCAAACTAAAGACAATTTATATTGGTCATATGACGTGCGAGATGGGATGGAGGAATCGGTTAGCGGATCGCGAACACGAAAAAACAGACGAGCCACAATTAGTTCCTACGCATTTGGCAATGCTAAAGCCATAGCATTAATAGCGGGGCTATCAGGAGATTCACAACTTATAACTGAATATGAAGAAAAGGCATTGCAAATAAAAAACACCATCAATGAAATCATGTGGGATCCTCTGGATCAATTTTACAAAGTATTGTTTGAAGATAATTCCTTTTCAAAGTGCAGGGAATTGCATGGGTACACTCCCTGGTATTTTTTAATCCCTGAACCTACGTATGAAATAGCCTGGAAACAGTTATGGGATTCCAATGGATTTTATTCTATATATGGACCAACTACTTTAGAACAACGACATCCAGGATATTCGATAGATAATGCATATACCAGCCATAAGGCTTGCCGATGGGATGGCCCGGTGTGGCCTTTCTCAACTTCTGTTACACTAACTGCCTTAGCAAATTATTTGAATGATGCCACTCAACCAGTAGTAAGTAAAGAAAAATATTTTGAGCTGGTGCAGATATATGCCACGAGTCATCAGTTAGTCTTGGAGAGGGGAGCAAAAGTACCCTGGATTGATGAAAGTCTTGATCCTCGTAATGGAAAATGGATCACAAGGGAAAGGTTCAATATACAGGGTAAAGATGGGTGGGGATCAAAAGAAAGGGGCAAAGACTACAATCACTCTACGTATTGCGATATTATAATTAATGGGCTTATAGGAGTTAGACCTGCAGAAAATATGTTAACAATTAATCCGCTTTTGCCCTCCGATACATGGGATTGGTTTTGTCTTAAGGATGTTTGTATAAGAGGTAGTATGCTGACTGTGGTATGGGATAGATTTGGTAATAAATTTGCTATGGGGAAGGGTTATCGTATATTTTATAAAGGTGGATTGGTTTTCAAATCGGAAAGAATAACTAAAGCAATAATTCAAATATGATTAATGCGTATCATTCATTTAGGAATGATTTTCTGGCTTGTACATATTAGGAATTTATCGCCTGAAATAAGGGGAATCAATAAAATGAAAAATTATTCAAATCGTAAGTTTTAGCAGGACAAATAAATATTAAGCATGAGAAATTTTCTTTTTTTAATCGCCTTATTATCAATAACCTGTGTCGCTGTAATTGCACAAAATGCGAGCGGGCAGATAACCGAAGGAAAAATCATCACTCCTTGGGCTGATCACATTAATCCTCAAAATGTTTTACCAGAATACCCTAGGCCGCAAATGGTGAGAGGAAACTGGGAAAGCCTGAATGGTCTTTGGGAATACGCAATAATTTCTAAAGGATCAAATCAACCCACTAAATTCGATGGAGAAATCTTGGTTCCTTTACCAATAGAGTCAGCATTGTCAGGAGTATCAAAAAAAGTGGGAAGTGAAAACAACCTATGGTACAAAAAATCATTTTCGATATCCTCTTCCATGAAGCGTAAAACCATTTTGCTTCACTTTGGCGCAGTAGATTGGGAAACAGAGGTGTTTGTTAATGGTAAAAGTGTTGGTAAACACCAGGGAGGTTATGATCCATTTAGCTTTGATATTACCGGATATCTAACAAGAGGAAAAAATCAGGAATTGATTATACGAGTGTGGGATCCGACTGATGAAGGCCCACAGCCAAGAGGAAAACAAGTAAATAATCCGCATGGTATATGGTATACACCAGTTACTGGTATATGGCAAACGGTGTGGGTTGAGGGTGTTGAAAACACATACATACGTGCAACTAGAAATACACCGGATATTCGGAG
>Ga0209536_100002812_pt1 | contig 28233 bp, 21 predicted proteins | sample DeeMarSeWOR28_12_FD_187461 | JGI IMG/M metagenome (GOLD analysis project Ga0209536, IMG submission 187461) | Marine sediment microbial communities from White Oak River estuary, North Carolina - WOR-2-8_12 (SPAdes) (version 2) | ecosystem: Environmental > Aquatic > Marine > Intertidal zone >... | reverse complement strand
CATCACGGAGGCCTGAATAAGAAAACAGGAAAAATGGGCCCGGCGTCGAGCCTGATCCAGTTCCGCAATATCTGGATCAAAGAAATCAAATAATACACTTACAATTACATATGGAATTTTGATTATGACGGTGAAACGATATATTTTCTTGCTAATTCTGCTTACATGTGTCGCTTCTGCGCACGCTGGAACAGACAGCGACGAATTCATCCAACTTTTCAACGGAAAAGACCTTACCGGCTGGACTACAGGGCCGGACAACGCCTGGGTGGTCGAAGACGGCGTTATCACACTCAAGCGCGAAATGGACGGCAAGGAACATAATGCGGATTATCTCTGGACTAAAGAGAAATACGACGACTTCATTCTCGATTTGGAATTCAAAATCCCCGAACGAGCCAACAGCGGCATATTTCTCCGCACTTCAGATTTGAAGGATCCGGTTTATACAGGTATTGAAGTGCAGGTCGCGAATTCATACGGTAGAAAGACCTGGACCAAAGGAGGCTGTGCCGGTGCAATCTATGACTGTCTTGCCCCAACCAAGAATACCGTCAAAAAGCCCGGTGAGTGGAACCGCTCAATCATTACCTGCAAGGACAACAAAATCATCGTAATCCTCAACGGCGAGCAAATCATCGATATGGATTTGAATAAGTGGACCGATCCTTACAAAAATCCTAGCGGTACCAAAAACAAGTTTCATACCGCATTGAAGGATTTTGCGCGGACAGGTTATATCGGCCTTCAAGACCATGGCAGGCCCGTGTGGTACCGCAACATCAGGATAAAGCCTTTGAATGGCAGGACCAAATCCACTACAACGAGACCTAAACCAAAACAGACATTCACATTGGTACCAGATCCGCATGGTAGAGTCCTCAAAGATACAGACGGCCGAACAGTGTTTCGATATATGACTAAAAAGCCCGCAGAGACCAAGCTTTCGGCCAACAGTGTCTGTTGCCTCTATCCATTGAACACACCATCAGGAGAAAGGGTTGTTGATTTTGCTCCCAGCGACCATCCTCATCATCGGGGTGTATTCCTGGCATGGCATTCCATTTCGGCCAAAAAAGCGAGAATGAAAGCCGATTTTTGGGGCTGGGGGGCCTGGGCCCCGACCGACGGACGGCGCATCAAGAACAGCAGCGTCCAACTTCTTGAAGCCGACTCGGAACGTGCCCTGCTGGAAGTTTGCAACGACTGGCTTGCTGGAAACCGTAAAATGATTGACGAAATAACATTCATTGTCGTCCGGCAAGAAGAATCGGCCTACGTGGTTGACCTGAATTATCATATAACAGCCGCGATGGACGTTACCTTAGATAAGACGGCTTTCGGGGGACTCTGTGCAAAGGTCCGAAAGGACGGCAGTGGCTCTTACTATAGCCCAAGCGGCCTAGTCAAACTACCTGATCCCCATCATCTGAAACCGGAAACCGACTGGCCAGCGGCCGATTGGTACGATTACACAATGAAGTTAGATGGCGGTAAAACGGTAGGTGTTACTGTTCTCGATCACCCGGCGAACCCTCCCACTACCTGGCACAACCTCGCGCCTATCGCCATGGTCAATCCCTGCATAGTCGCGCCCGGACCGGTCGAAATCAAAAAAGGACAAACCCTTCAACTTCGCTACCGCCTTGTTGTGCACGATGGCCCGACGCCTGTAAAACTGCTGAAGAACCTTACTGACGAATGGCGCAGCAAGGTATGTTCGGAAGATTTTCAGCCCGAACCCGGCTTTGATCGGCTGGACAACGGCCAAGACCTCACCGGCTGGTACGGTGCTAAATGGTCCGGTGAAAAAACAGGTGAAACTTCCGGGTGGAGTGTCGTCGACGGTGCGATTCATCTTGACTCCGAAGCCGCGAAAAGCCAGCTATTCCACGAGAAAACATACAGCAAAAATGCTGTCATCCGCTTGCAATTCCGGGCGGGGCGTGCGGCCGATTCCGGCTTGTGCATCCACGGCAAGCAGTTCCAGGTCCGAGACTACACCAATGCCCTGCCTGATACCATAAAGTACGCACCTTTCGCCAACCGCGCAGGCTTATGGAACGACCTTGAGCTTGATATCACCGATGGTGTCGCAGTAATCAGGCTAAACGGCGAGGTTATCGAGAAAGCATGGAAATCAGGCCCGGATGCTACTCGTGGGCTCGGCCTGCAAAGAGAGCTCGGCGAAATGGAATTCCGTTATATCAGACTGAAAGAGAAGAATTGATTCGGCAGAGGGTAAAAATTTAAGCTAATGAAAGGGCTCACAATGCGAAGACTATTCTTTTTGTTGGGATTAACCGGTCTGTGTATTTCGTTTTTTACCATATCCTGCGACCAAGGATTAGCACCAATGGCGAATAACACTGAAAGAGTATTCAGATTAGCACAAGATCCCCACGGCATGATTCTGAAAGCTCCAGACGGCCGGACAGTGTTTCGATATATGAACAAGAAACCAGCGAAGACAAATCTTGCAGCCAACAGTACATGCTGTTTCCATCCGCTCTATACGCCATCCGGGGTAAGACTGACCGACTTAGCACCCGGCGATCATCACCATCACCGCGGGGTTTTCCTGGCCTGGCACACGATGGAATTCCGCGAGAAGGCCGACTTCTCAAATTTCGGCCCGACCGGACCAACACATGGCTGGAATATCAGTCGCGGGGATTTCTGGGGCTGGGGTGAATTCGCTCCCACCAAGGGAAGAATCATCAAGAACCGGGGGATTAAACTTATCAAATCCGATTCCAAATATGCAGAGTTAGAAATTCGCAATGCCTGGATCATTAATGAAAAAACAATGATGAATGAAGTCACCTCAGCAACAGTTCGTGAGCAGAATGCAGTGTACATTATCGATTTGGACTATCATCTCACCCCAGTGGTTGACCTTGTGCTGAATCATACCGCCTTTGGGGGATTTTGCGTGCGAGCAAGAAACGACGGCAAGTCCTATTATGCCAAGTCAGACGGTAAGATTGAACTGCCCGATCCTCATTACTCAGTGCCTGAACTGAATTGGCCAGCGGCAGACTGGTACGACTACACCATTACACTAAATAACAATAAAACTATCGGGGTGGCTGTACTGGACCACCCTGACAATCCGCCGTCAACATGGCACAACCCACGTTATGTATGGATGGTCAATCCGTGCATTGTTGCCAACGGCCCGATAGCTGTAAAAAAAGCGAAGATTCTCAGGCTTCGTTATCGCCTTGTCGTACATGACGGTCCCATGCCCGCCGGTTTAATTGAGGAACTATCCGCCAAATGGCGTAAAGGGGATGTCTGATAGAAATCAGAAGATAATTGCCGCATAGCCGACGCTATCGGCGCTTGTGGTACCCATTTTTTGGAGCATTACTTCGTTGCTGTTAGTGTGCGCAAGCAGCAAAGCTTGAGTCCTTCCGAGTTTCTTTGCCGCCGCGACAGTTGCAGCCGCTGCGCCGGCTCCACAAGCGTTATAATTCTCCGCGGCGCTTGTTAGCATTTTCTTCGGCTCAAGCCTCAAGGCCAAATCTATAAATTCCCTGTCATTGACATCACCAGCCCACTTTAGAGCGTCTGTGCCCATTCCCATCGGAGTAAAGCCATATCGCGGACCGTAATGTGTCAAATCGGTCGAGCCGATGCAGACTATTTTTTCGTTCTCGCTGCGGTTGATTATATCACCAATACTTATACCTAATGCTACAGCGTGTTCAGTCGGAGGGACCAAGATGGGCAATATCTTTGCGTCAGAAAAAAGATGCTGTATAAACGGAACCTGGACTTCGATACTGTGCTCGGCTCTGTGGGCTGTAGAATCCTTAACGGCTTCGGTACTTTCTAATACGGCATCTGCCAACTTTTCATCAATTTCGACCTCGCCAAGCGGCGTTATCCAGCAACCGGCATCATAAACAGCCGGCGAACTGCCATAATATCCATGGGCGGCTCCAAATAATACGAACGTGTGAACGTTATCATGTTGCTGTTTTATAGCTGAGAATACCATAGCAGCCAGACTACCGCTGAATATCCAACCAGCGTGCGGGACAATGCCAGCTACTATTGTTCCGGGCAATGTTTCGCTGATTTTTCTTGCCCCGATGCATTCTTTGATTTCATTAACACATGCATCACGCCGGGCGGGATAAAACTGACCAGCAACAACAGGTTTTCTTGTTTGCATTTCCATTACCAGATCGATATTATTACGACTTAATTCAATGCCTTAGAATATTGTAACCTGTTAGAGGAAAAAAACAAATGACATCTAAAAAAATGAGTTCCGTAGCTGTAGTGATGGGCTCCGATAGCGATATGGCAGTGATGCAAAGCTGCGTCGAAATGCTTTCCAAATTTGGTATTGAGCCGGTCGTGCGAATAATTTCAGCCCACCGAACCCCTCAGATAGCCGCAGAATTCGCAGATAATGCAGCAAAAAACGGGATAAAGGTGATAATTGCCGCTGCGGGCATGGCCGCTCATCTTGCGGGTTCCTTAGCAGGACGAACGACGCTTCCGGTCATCGGGGTACCATTAGTCGCAACAGGAGGATTAGGAGGTATAGACGCGTTATTAAGCACGGTACAAATGCCGCCCGGCGTGCCGGTGGCGGCCATGGCCACCGGGAAGGCGGGAGCTAAAAACGCAGCCATCTTTGCTGTGCAAATCCTTGCATTATCCGACGAAACCTTAGCTACAAAACTGAAAGACTTCAAGAAATCACAGGAAGAAAAGGTGGTAGAAAAGGATTCGGCCTTACAGTGAAGCTATCGATATCGACGGGTTACGAATCGTTTTAATAAACCTGTGCCGAGTATTAAGAAAATCACCGTGGCCGGTTCGGGGGTCGTTACAACAAGCTCGAAGCTATCTAAGGCGCCGGTGTCCCAATCCCACGCATCGTAAATCTGCAGTCGCCAAATACCAAAAGTTTCTTCGCCGTCAAAATCAGAAAGCCTGAAAGGCTCAAGGGGCCTGAATGAGCCGACAAAAGGGGGCAGGGCATCTTTGATTGATAGATCTGCTTCATCATCAAATACAGTTTGCGTGTAATTTGCTCCCTCAAAAAACTCATGAAAGGTGTACATATTCAAACATATTCTGGACCCAACAGGGCTTTGCAGGAAAATTTGCATATCGAATACGCTCGTGTGTGTAATACTGATCCTAACATCAAGATCGGATATAGTAAAGTGGTCGGTGATTTCTATAACAGCATCTTCCATCCATCCTTTGCTGATGAGCGGATCGCTGGTATCCAGTTTTGGAATCGGCAGGTCGAAGTCGCCTCCGTAAGTATAAACAGGTCCGGCAAAAACAGGAAAAGAGAACCCTGTCATAATGACAAGACATGTTACAATCCCTTGCACTGCGCTGCGAGCTTCCATTCTCGACCAGCCGTTTCACTTTATCAATAAGTCGGCCATTGGCCCTGCGAAGCAAACAGATGCCGTCCAGTGTTGTCTATTAGCTGGCTCTTATTATAACCTCGCCAAGAGGAAATGTTGAATAAAAAAAATTTTTTAGAAAATTTCCCGGTTCCTTTAATTCTCGGGGAGTCCCATTTTAAGAAGTATTACCAGTGGTGGCGCTTGAAGAGGTGCTTATTGTACCTCAATGACCGAGTTAAATTCACCAAATGGATTCAATTCCGTTAGCTCGTTGTAAGGATCCTGCTGCCACTGGCCATCGACAACCAAGCGGTAATGATATTTACCGGCAGGCAAATTCAACTTCGTTTTCCATACGCCGCCTGCATCCACTTTTTGCATAGGCGTCTGCTCCGGCTGCCAATTATTAAAGTCCCCCGCTACGTGGACGTTCTCGGCACGCGGATACAGTGTGACGAACACCACGGCATCATTGATCTGATTGACGCCATAATAGTCAGAAAGCTTAATGTCGATATCTTCGGGCTCCGGTCTTTCAGTCACCTGGGGCTGTATGGTCTTGATGGCGGGCTTGGCCACCTGCAATAACTCATCAGCCGTGGCACTCATGGATTCAAGCTGGTCGGTGAGTGAACTGACGATTTGGCGGCGTTGTTGCCTTGCCTCAGAGTCAATAACTTCCTGGGCAAGTAATCGAAAATCTCTTTGGCCCCTACTTGCAGAATCATATTCACTGATGGGTTGGCCGAAACTGGCCGCTTCCTTGATTTTAGTATTGAAATTAACGATTGTAGCGAACATCTTGTCGGCAAAATGCTTCCTTAATTCCGCCAAAACCTCCCGAGCCATCTTCGTTCTTATATCATACATACTAGCCAAGACCTTAACATCCACCTGCTGGCTACATCGTTCGCAGAGAATATTGAGTGTCTCGAGCTGTTTGCTGAGCCCATGCAGTGCGAAATAACCGGTCTCGACAGGAACAATAACATCGGTGGCGGCCCTGAGAGCATTGAATGTCAACAGGCTCACGGCCGGCGGACAATCAATAATTGTATAGTCGTATTCACCCTTCATATCGATGAGGACATTTTTCAAGCAATTCTCGCTCTCAGTAATTCCAGTCATTTGCTGCTCGAATGCAGACAGGTCTATACTTGCCGGCGCCAGTTCCAACCTGTCACTAATCTGCCACAGGATTTCTGTTAGTTTTATAGGCTCATTTCTGCTTTTGCTTATCAACACATCGTAGATGCTTTGTTCAATCTGCTCCTCGGGCACTGCAAGACCAACTGCGCAATGTGACTGAGGGTCCATATCAACCAGCAAGGTCTTCTGGCCTGTTTCGGCAAGCGCGCTCGCCAAGTTTATTGATACCGTTGTCTTACCACAACCACCTTTCTGATTCACAACCGCGATAGTTCTCATATTATTCCTCTTTCGGCCATTGAAAAAAGGTTGCCATTCTGCCTATATTGCAAAACGGGATTCCAACCCAATTTGATATAAAAAATGCCCCTTTCAGCACTAAAAACCGTTTACTACTTATCTATTTTATTCGGCAAAGAAATGAGGAAAACTTTATGTTTTTATGGGACGAGCCGATAAAAACCCCGATGAATTAACAGCACGAAAAAGACGCATTTTCCACTGTGCTGAGCTAAAAAGTGATAAAAAGTGTCGCTGAACGTGTGTTTTTGATGTAGTTTTGCACACTTTTGCCAGCAAATCATCATTTTTTATGCACAGTTTGAAACAATCACCAGAAAGGCCAATAATTGCGCTTTGTTTGAAATTATATCCCAAAAGGCAAATATTGAAAATCATGCCGGCTTGTGTCGACCATCAACAAAAACCTGATGCCAACGCAAAACTTGATCCCTATCAGCCCTAACAGCACTGGGATCAGTTTTGCCATCCCAATGAACAAAAAAAGTGTGCCACTTGGTTGACTATAACCGAGCGGCACTTTATCCCAATTGCAAGTCTTAAACTTATTATCCTTGAACCTTGACCTTGATAGCTTTGGCCTTTTCAGCTTTGGGCAGTTTTATTGTCAAAACGCCATCTTTGCACGTCGCTTCTATCTTATCGGAAGCAATATCAGTTGCCAAATTCAGGTCACGCCTGAAGCTGCCAAAGGACCGTTCGATATGGTAATAGCCTTTTTCCTTCTTCTCTTCTTCCTGCTTTTTTTCACCGCTGATAGTCAGGATATTGCCGTGAACGGAAATATCAATATCATCGGCTTTGCAACCCGGGACTTCGGCCTTTACAAAAATGGCATCCTTCTCTTCGGCAATATCGATAACAGGCCAGGCCTTATACCCTACAAACGGCCTGTCCAGCCCTCTGAAGAAGCTATCAAACAAATCGTCCATCTCATTGTGAAGATTCGCCAAATTGTTTCTATGTCCTCTGTGTAAATGTACCAGTGTCATAATAACACCTCCTTTTTCTTATCTAAATCACTATATTTCTAATTCACTTAACCACTCAAATAATTTGCAAATGATGTGCCAATTTGGCAAACCGGATAGAGGACTCAAAAAAGCGATTATTGAATTCCTGAGGGCTGCCATATATCTGTATAGGCTGTCAAAATGGCATTTTTAAGCCAAAAAGACCCTTTTGATGTTTTACTGTTCAAATGAACGCGTACTTGTGGGTCTTTTTATGGCAAACAGAAATGAATCAAATTTAGAGGAGATACTTACCGGAATTCAACAATACAGGATTACTCCACAATTATTATCTCATGGACATCAAGATGTGATAGCGTGAATTCAATCCTGCCATCAACATAGCTGTATGCGATTGTCCTATCTGCCGGTTCGAGAATTACCTTTTGCGGCTTTTTCTCTGCGCGAATTTTCACATTAAGCGGGCCCACCTGGGGGATGTCATCAAAGACGTAAATATTGTTATCAGCGTGGGGGCCAGAAGTATTAACAAGATTTACAGCCAACTTTCCCTCAATGCGATTGACCGTCACATCGACGTAATGCGAACCGGCTATATCCACAATGGGAGCAGGGAACAATTGACGAACAAGAGTATCCAAAAAATCCCTCGAAACAGCAGTTCCTGCGTTATAATGGCGCCTGCCAAAATCGAAATATGTGGCTGCGATTTTGCCATTTCCGAATGCGGTAATCGATGCAGCAGGTTGAAAATCATCATCAACTTCATTAGCAGAAAAAAGTTTTCCAAACATCATCGCTTTCGTGCCGGGCTTCACTGATTGAACCAAGGCTCTGAAACCGGCCAATTTACCATTGTGCTCAAGCCATTGACTCTTTTCCTCGGGCTTACCATGAAAACTTACACCCAAGTGCTCTTTAAATAAAGCCGCAGCTTTTGGGCCTATCGTCAAAAGATTACCCCCCTTTTTTACATAGATGAGAAGCTCATTTTTAAAATCTTCGGGCAGGTAATCCCACTCAGGCAAGATAATCAGGGGATATTCGTGCATTCTGCCAGCGAGGTGATGCTCCATAAGCACCTCAACCGAATGCTGTGAATTTAATAAACCGTTCAGCACTCCTTTGAAAGGAAGGGTCAAGTCTCCCCATGACCCAAAGAGCTTTGTACTGCCTCGATAAATGGCTTTTCCTGAGTAAATGAGGGCAATTTGCGGAACCGGTTCGGCACGGTGGCAATATTTCTGACGAACCCGGCAAAACTTAGCCAGCTCGCTCATTATATTCACCTGCCAGTCGTAAATGGAACAATCCCGCTTCTGCTTAAAATAAGCCTGATAGCCTCCTCCCAAAGCCAACACAACCGCCGCCTCCTGTTGCAATTGCAGTGCCGACTTTGTGCTATGAGTGGCGTCCGGCGTGCGATAGAAGCTCCACGACATAAGGTCCCAAGGCTTTCCCTGGCCCCTCAGGCAGCGGGCTTCAAACCGAGCGGAATTTATACCGTCGTTCGGGCTAAAGTCGCCCGAGAGAAAATCAACATCAACCGTCACAGGCTCTGGCATAAATGAGCTGTATGCCCAGTTGCTACAGATCTGGAACTCCGGGTCGTGCTTGTGCAGTTCTGTTATATAATGCTCGAAGTAACGACGAAAACCCTTGCGACAGAAATCCGTAAACTGATAATAATGGGGATCTGTTGTTCTTCGGGGCAGTTCTTTGATACCGGTTTGCTTCTGAAATGCTCGGCTCGCGGCTTTCGAATAGTCGTGCGCTACGGCCCAGCATTCACCGTCAATCCATACTCCATCAACGTTGTAATTGTCACGGATCTCTTTTAGCTGTGGAATCAGCAATTCGTCAACATAAGGAGCAAAAACCGAAGTAAGTCTCCAATCCACGTTTCCACTCTCGTCAACACGTGCCCACTCAGGATGATGTTTTACGGCGGCACTATCCCAGACGCCTGAGTAATGCATATACAAAGCAACACCATTCTGAGCTGTAACATCCCGCCATATTCTTAACTGGTCGCGGACAAATCCCGGCGCCGGATAGCCCACTTTCGTTGGATAGCTTGAGATGCCCGGGTGGCCTTTACAATCGCATTGGATATAATCGGGTTTTACCTTCTCGATGATATTTTCGACCATCCGGCGGGTAACATTCTCACCTATGCGATGGTCTGTATCTGTTGCATGAAGGTCAAAATGCAAGCCGAAGAAGCTTTTTGAGCGTCTAAGTCGCTTAGGAATCTCGTCCGGCCCAGATATTGATCCGGTACGTTCCGGCCCAGTCGACGCAAGGCTCAGTTTCAGATGAGCCGAGGCTAACCATAGGCACATTAAGACCAACGCCGCTAAGCTATTCAACCTTCTCGTAAGCATGAGGAATCTTTTTTTTACTTTTGACGTCCACTACTTGGCCTGGCGAACGCGTCAAAGTGGTATGATCCTGAACATCACTGCTCTTCCCAGAGCCATACATTTCTTCCAACATCTCTCTTTTCTGATAGCACTGCTCAGTGAAGACGGCTATCTCTGCATTCAGGTTCGGATTGGGCGAATCACCAAAGAAGGCATGGATAATTGGAAATACCAAGTCTGATTTACTTTTTCTCAGTTCTTTTGCCATTGCCTCAATTTTTGCCGTTGCAACCCCCTCCTGCATGCATGTGAAAGGCCCAACGTGAAATATCCCCGAAATGTAAGCATCGCCCACGGGCTTTATCAAGTCGTTCATAAAGTAGTAGGTAATTCCTGTGCTTAATGGGGATTCACCTTCAATATTTCCGTGGAACTTGTGGTTCTTCTCCAAAGTTTCAATTATCTCCATGGGCTCTGGAAGGCAATGCCTGCCCTTCAGAACTTCATGAAAAGGTTGAGCAATTTTTGCAGCTATTCGTGACATGTACGTTCCTTTGAGGAACGAGTTGTAGAGTTTTCTGGTTTCGTTCCATGCCACGGACAAATCCCAGCTTTTGACTGCCAGCTTTATATCTCTTCTCGAGTTTCTTCGGTTCATCTGATTTACGTACAGCAACCAATCGGTGATAGGGTCCCTAACCATTTCCAGTTGTTTTTCTTCCAATTTCCGGATTACGAAATTAGTATAGGGATCGTGCTGCCTCATATATATCTCGCCGATGTAAAGAACGAGAGGAAATCTGCCTTGATATCGCAGTTTGGCCTGTTTAAATCGTGATACAGTCTGTTTACCCCACTCTACCAGATCCGCGGTGACGGCGCCATTTTCAATAACTTCACCCAGTGCAATGAGCATTTTATCTTTCAAGTCCGTAATTACCTGTTTATCTTCGGCATACGGCCGAAACCTCAGGGTTATGTCTTCCAACAGATCTGATGCGTTAATCCCCTTGAAAAGAACCTGCTGAACCTTCAGTTTATTCGAGGCACCCACCTTATCCGTTACGGGTATATCGAAATAATCGTTTTCTGAGGAAGGTCCCGCAATCGGGATTTTCTGCAGACCTTCACGGTCCATAAATATTCGCAGCGCTTCAACGTATTTTCCGAATCTGCAAGGGCCGCTTGTCGTTGGCAGCATTACAAGGTAATTATCTTCTACGTATCGCCTGCCTTCCTTTTCAATCTGCTCATTTAAAAATCCAAGAGCATCTCCAACAACACCTTTGAGGGGGTGGCACACTTCGGTGTGTATATGTTTTCTGGCTATTTCATATCCTCTTTGTGTATTAGTGGGCAAAACTTTGCCTTCGATTCCAAAATGTCTGAGTGCCGAGACCGCGACGTGTGCAGCATCTCCCATATATGGTATTAGCCAGATTCTCCGGTCATTATTATCTGTGGAGTGCTTGGCCGGCAGTAAGTTCTCGATTCTTACCTGCTCTGCCTTTGTTTGGTTGACAACTCTTTCGTGGGCTTCGGTTCTTGTAATGAAGGGCGCATTATTAGTTTGAGCATCGGTTAACAAAGTAAGCAATGGCTTGCCAGCAGCTTCCTGAATCTGTTCTTCCTGGTAAATCTTTAAGCTATCCGGCCCACAGGCAAAATTCATCATCCTTATAGGGAACAAATTGGGATGTCCGGCGACATATAAGTTCGCCTTCAGAATCTTGACGCTCTGGACCCAGAATTCGTTTTCAGCCACGCAATCAACAGGGATATTTTCAAATCTATGTTCCAAGAAGATCTGCGGAATATAGTGCAAGCCCCTAACCTGTGAAAACATAACGCCCGAGTTTGAGCTTGCTTCCGGATCGAGCAAAACATAATCGCGCCCAATGCCCACATAGGCCTTTTCATTACCTTCTTCGATTCTTTTAAGAAACTTATCTCCCTCCCGATATAGCTGGCTTTTGAACTCCTCCTCCGCTTTGTCCGCATATCTCAGTGCATCTCTAATCTCTCTGTCCGAGAATCTGAGGTTTAGTCGCTTAAACTCTTCATGAAGAGAATGAACAAGGAGATTTTCGTCCCCAAAATGCAAAATAGGGTTGATTTGTTTATCCTCGTCGAGAGAAAGAACATCGTTCAAGATATAACCTTCCGATTCCGTATAAATACAATACTTCAAATCAGGAGGATTATCCATTCTGAGCTCAATGAAACTCGGATTAAACAAGTAGTCTATCTTTGGGTTCTCATTTAAAACCGCCACATGTCCTGTCACCAACTTTCTTGCGATACAGAAGTCCGTTCTTGAGTTGTCAACGCCGATTTTTGCTATCTCTTTGTTGCTTTTTGGTGATACTACAGGATGAAAACCGAGCTTTTTGAATAAAGCAGCACTCCAAATACCTTTCTCTCCGAGTGTTGCGGTGCTTCTTTTAATACCCACAGTTCTTATTGTTTTCCGGCCAGTTCCCATAGAAAAGTCTTCTTCCAACAAACTGCCCTGTTTCTTGAAGTGTTTCTCATATATTTTGTGATATTTATCAACATAATTTGTCTTCGGTTTACCCGCCGACTCGGAATCTCCTTTTGGACAAAATCCACCCGTGATGATTCTGTCATCTTCGATGGAAAAAATTTCCAGCTGACAGTCTCTAACGCCGCAGGATTTTTCTTCAAACAACTCTCGACAGGAAATTTTTTCTTTCTCAAAAGACATATCCACTAAATCCCAACCTCTGAATGCAGACTCGCACTTCTTATTTTGTTCCACCACCCGTTTTATGTTCATAATGATATCTAATGCCTGGCCCCATGCCCCGAACATTTCTCTGTGAGGAAAGGCCTCAATTTGTTTTTCCGTTACTTGCGCAAGCGCCGCAAGAAAAGCCTTTCCTAGGGGCGGTCCGCCCTGAGCCGAGCATTTCTCTCCGACATGCTGCGAGCCACCTACAAACTTATAATAATAGCTCTCTGCCGTGCCTCTTATTATCGCAGCAGCAATCTCCTCCTTGCAGAAACCCTCAGCAATCAATCTGTTCTCATCCATTTCCATGAAAACGCCACAGGTTGCATCAATTACCGGTATACGCTCAGCCTTTAAGGCGTACTCCTGTAAAGAACTTTCTACATTCAAGTCTATAATGTCGGCCATGTTTTCCAACGTCTGGCCAGAACCGGCCTGACAACTATAATTCATCTTTGCCTCTTTAACCACGCCGTTGGAAGAGGCTGTGAACTTCATATCCTGCCCGCCTATTTCAAAAATGGTATCGATCTCCGAATCATAGTGTTTAACGCCAAGAGCATGACATGTAATTTCATCAGTTATTCTGTCTGCAAGCTCTATCCCTTTCCTGGTTATCTCTTCAGATTTCTTCTTACTGATCAAAATCTTTTGATACAGCTTTCTCGCAGAACCAGTAGCGCCAACTCCCCTAACAATCACGTTGTCCTTGTGTCTGCTTAAGTATTTAATAACGCGTTTTAACGATTCTTCCGGATTGCCATGAGTTTTAATATAGATTTTGTCAAGAAGCTGCCCTTTCAAATCGACTAAAGCACCTTTTGTTGTAGTACTTCCACCGTCTATTCCCAATACTACTTCCGTTCCCTCTTCTATCTCCTCGGCGACATCTTTTGACTGATTGTTTACCTTGTCGAGACAATCAGAAAGAGGTGAGGCAAACTGTCTTTTCCCCCGACTATGCTCGGCAACTTTTTCAAGCTCTCCGAGATTAAAAGTAAAACTGTTGTTTTCTCCCATTCCCTTTAGCGCTGCCCCTATAGCTGCGATATTATGATAATGCTCCGGCCGAGTTATTGCGATACCAAGTAATGCCTCCAAATTTCTTCTTATAAGGTCATTACTGAAGACGCACCCAGTTGCTATCGCGGTTTTAGATTTGTGAGGACGAAAATTTCTTGTGCCAAGGACGTCAATTTTGTAATTCCTTGCCACTGTTTTGAAAAGCCCCGCCAAATTATCTTCTCTCTTGGCGCCTTCGTTCTGCTTGTGAATTAAATCTGACTGAATAACAACGCCGCATCTTGCCAAGAACTCGCTTGGTTCTTTTGAACCTTCTGCCTCTTTCTCTGCAACAGAGAAGATTTGTTCCAGTCTCGTTTGCAATTTTTGTCTATTTTTGATTTTGGCCTTTTGCTTTTTGCGATCATCCCCGATTGCGTGGATTTTTTCGAGCTCAGGGCTTGGAATTTCACCTTCAAACAACCTTCTACATTGCTTCTCTATTAATATCCCGGAACCCCCTCCACATTTGGTTCCAGTTCTCCACTCCTGAATAACCTTTTTGCGGTTTATCATCTTTACGTTAAAAAAGTACGCGTCTTTCGCGCCTATATGGAATATGAATTGCGCCTCCGGGCTAACTAATTCTGCTCCCTTAGGAATGGTTACGCTATCATATTCATAAGACAAACCCTTCATGATGTTAGTGAAAGACTCGGCATTGCTGCCTGTAACTGACGTGCTTTTTATCCTTTCTTCGCTGAAGTTCCGCGTTATGTCCTCCCAAGCTTCCCTTATTGCTCCGATGGGATCAGCAAAGTGCATGATTGGTTTGGGTGAGTATCTTATTTTCTTATCTTCACCAAGAACCACATAGTGTACAGAACTGCTACCAACATCAAGGCCTACAAACAACTTCGCCGCCAATTCTATCATTCCTTCTGTCTCCATATCTTATTGCCTAGTGATTTCACCACTCATATAACACCCGCCACCTGAGGGCTTATCTTCGCACTCAACCACCTTATCAAGCCTTACCGACTGTGGCGGTAACTTTCTATAACTGCCCACCCGCCAGAAATCACCTTCCTGAAGTAACCATTTTTGGAGAAAGCTTACCCTATAACGGAGAAAAATCAAGGACTAAATTCTCGTTGCCTTGCTCGCCGGCGCAACAACCTCACTATTTAGCACATTGATTTCCCCAAAAACCAACAGCAGAATTATCACATTGTTCTACCAATCCGTTTTACCCGATAGTACTTCAAATAATCTAACCAGTCCCCCACGCGAAAATACCATTTTCTGAGTCCCTTAACTTCTTTCTATGAAGCTCTTTAGAGTTCTCCCTATAAGAAATTTCACAATTTAACCACAGTTAATAATACTTATAATAATTTTCATTATTTAAATATTAGTTCGTATAAATTTCTCTAAAAAACTTCCGGATATCATATACGCATGTTTAAGCAGGAACGGCCAATTAAGCAAGCCATTTTGTTTTTAAACAAGAAAAAACCTCGTTAAATTCGCCGTAGAAAAAGTATTGCATTTAGCTCCTGGCAGGCTATACTTAACCTTTGAAAGGAATTTTTGGGAAAATATGACAGAAAGGATTCCTAAAATAGTTGTAGTTGGTGGTACGTACGTTGATATGGCAATTAAATGCCACCAGATTCCGACACCAGGAGGAGACGTTGACGGTTTCGCTCTCTCATATACAACAACCGGCCCAGGACCCAACCAAGCGATGGAGGCGGCCTTGTGTGGTTGTGAGGTCTACTTAATCAGCAAAGTTGGCGGGGATGCATTTTCCCAGATGGCCAAAGAGACTCTGACAGAATTCAATGTTAATACCAGCTACGTCTATAGCGCTGAAGCCAAAAAGACGGGTGTGGTTGTGACGCTGGTCAATTCCGGGGGAGAGAATGCCAGTTGTGTGTATACGGGCGCCAATAGTGCCTTGCGTTCGAAGGAAATCGATGCAGCGGAACAGGTCATCTCAGAGGCCGATGTTTGCTTGGTACACGGAAGATTACCTCAAAAGTCGATAGTCAAAGCTATTCGTTGTGCGAAACTACACAACACGAAGGTAATTCTCAATCCTGCAAGGCCTATCGAGCAATCCAGCGGAATGAGTGGCGATTTACCCATTGATTACTTTTCAGCCGATATTCTAATCCCAAATCTCTATGAGGCGGCGGATATCACCGATCAATCAGATGCCGGTATACGAACAGCCAAGCTGATCGGCAGCGATCTGGTTGCCCGAGGAGTTAAATGTGCCGTAATCACCATGGGAAAGCGAGGCTGTATGGTCGTTGACAGGAATAGCGCTGACCACATCCCGGCTTTCGAAGTCGAGTTAGTCGACCAGACGTGCAGGGGAGACGCCTTTGCCGGGGCGTTGGCCGCTTATTGTGCTGTAAAGGACGATGTAAGAGGAGCAGTTAAATTCGCCTCTGCGGCAGGTGCGTTGGCATGTACGAAATTCGGCTCCATAGAAGCTCTGCCTACAAGAGCTGAGATTATAGAACTCCTGCAGAAAGAAGAAATGGGTTGATTGGATTATGCCTGCCGAGATCAATAAAGCGGGATTAGCTATTCATCTTTTATGAGCAGATATTGCGGATTTTGTGAGATAGTCAACTCTCGACCGCCATTTTTCCCTTCTTTCTGACCGAGGAAGTGGATGATCCTGACTTCGCCAACTTCTATCGGCAACGTTACCTTATGTTCTTTACCTATTGTCCAAATTGCGATCGCTTCGTCTTTTCCTCTTATCAGTTTAAAAGCGAAATCTACGTCGCTGCCCAAGTTAAGCCTTCTGTCGATGGAGAAACCGTTTAGAGTGGAAGATAGAGTCTTAGCTGCAATATAAGCTGGCTTGGGTTTTAGGTCGTGCATTACGGTTCCAAAATGGTGCTCTCTCTCATTCGGATTGGTGCCATCGTTTTTCCAGTCATACCAGATGCTGACGGGTACTTTCTGGTATAAGTTGACCAAAAATTCTCTAACAAGGTACTGGGCCTGCTGGTCATTGGAAAGGCGAGTGTTATCCCAGTTAATGTTCGAGTAGCCCCATTCTCCGGAGATTATGGGAATGTTTTTGCCGTAAGGAGCGTAGCTTTTCATGAGTTCACGGAGGCGAGCATAGTCTTTGATAACGGTCTCCGGCGGGTGTGGGCGGTATGGATGGACGCTAAGGACGTCAATCCACTTTAGCAGGCCTCTCTTGAAGCAGTCCTCGAGCCATTTGAAGGGTATTGTCGATGTAGCCGGGGCGACGACCAAGCCGGACTTGTCGGCTTTTCTAATTCGGGCTGTCGTTACTTCGACAAGTTTGCAGTAATCGTCAACGTTAGGCTCAGGTCTCCAAAACTGCTTTATGTTGGACTCGTTCCATATCTCCCAGAGTATTCCATTTCCTGAATATCTGGAAGCGGCAGCCTCGGCGAAAGCGGCAAACGCCCTGCGCCCCTGTTCAGTGCGGACGGACCTGTCTGATTCATAAAGTCGATTACTGTAATCGAGAATATACAGGATGCGTATGCCTCGTTTTGAGCATCCTTTTGTCAAGGCATCGTAACCGGATTTCTCGAAATTGTAGACGCCCTTTTCTCTCTCTACAGCTTCCCATGTCAAGTCCATCCTGATGAACTTGAATCCTGCATCAGCGATTAGATCCAGATCCCGCGGTTGGCCCCTGAAATGTATGTTGACGCCAAAGCCGTTCGGCACAGCGAGGGCGGGTAGTTTAACAGCTGCCGTGCATGTGTACGCTGCCAGACATAAAGTTATATAGGTGGCAAAGTGTGTGTTATAGCGCTTAATCATTGGTTCAAACCTCCTGTACTGTTCAGATTGTATGTGTTTTTTATATTTAGCCAGCCTATCAGAGTGTATGCAATTGGTTAAGTCATCCTCGGCGAATAAAACGGGCGGAAAACGCTGTCAGGAGCGATTAGTGTAAGTGTAACATTCGCCTCTGTCCATAGTTTTTGAAACGGCCCAATTATTTAATAAGCCGTTACGAAAGAGCAAATGTTGATGCATTTTTTTAAAAAAAGCAAAGCTTTTTCTAAAAAACTCAAAATAAACCCATTCAGCCTTCTAAACTTTATGAGCCCATTTATACCATTATTGAAAAGAAACATTTTATGAGACATGTAAATTACAACAGTTATTATGCGTAAATCACAGAAAATTACATATGTTTATGTATGATGATCGCAAGGAATGTAAAAATATTGCATACTTTCAGATATATCTGATAGAGTGTATAATATAGTCTTTTGGGTGGATAAATGGTGAAAATATGCCTAAAAAGAAAGATATTAATCGGCCTGCAAGGTGCCCGATTGATGAATATGGTTGGGCATATCTACAGTTAAAATACCATTTAACGACGAGAGAACTGCAAGTGTGTATTGGAATATGCCGCGGGATGAGCTATAAGCAATTAGCGGAATCAATGGAGGTCTAAGTTACGACAGTGAGCCCCTTAATGTCATAACTATAAATCGTCCAGCGCCAAGGTAACAGCGCAAGCAGCTATGTTGTTTACACTTTCGGCCTGCTCTCTTTTAAGGAGGCGTTTTTTTTATGATTGTTTTCCTGCGTCTTCACTTATTGCAATAGGATTCACCTCTACCTTACCGTTATGGACGGAAATTTCACGAGCCCATTCCTTGCCTGGAGAATTGTCTGACGCAAGTACATATTGAATACCATTGCAGTTCTTCCATTCCTTCGATACATGTTTGTGCCCAAACAATACAACATCAACCCTATGATACAAGCAGCGCATTAGCCCACGAGCATCCTTAAGCTCCATAAAGGGATTATTATGGATAAAGGCGTGATGATGGAAAAAGACTATCTTTGTTGTTTTTGCGCACGTTAGACTTGTTAGAATGTTGTCCAGTGCTGACCGCTGTGCATCACCGACCTCACCACAGGCAAAATCGAAAGGATGATCCGTCTCTAAGTTAGTATCCAGTGCGATTAACATTACCTCATCAATTTTGTCTTTTACTATGTTCACCACGGGCGTATTATCACCCGTGAATGTGCCTCCCTGTTCGAGAGGAACCGTGAGAAGTCTGTCAAATCTTTCAGCCCTTTCTTTACTGAAGAAGTTTCCCGCTGCGCCGAAGTCGTGATTTCCAGGGCACAAATATACACGTCCTTTGAACTTTTGCAAGGCTTGCATTGCATTTTTGCATTGCAACTCATCACCATCATCTATAGTGTCGCCCGTTATTATTAGCTTGTGATCAGGATAAGTGTTGTCTATGTAATTCAATACATCCTCTGCTTCTTTATTATCCCTCGTGGAACGATGAAAGTGAAGGTCACTTAGATGGATAAACTTCATTTTTATCTCCTTGGCTTAAACTTTATTTATTTACGCGTAATTACGTCAACTTTACTTGGCGGCTTTTCTCTGATCTTCGGCGGCCAATTTACTAACAGTAAAGCACAGCTTAATCACAGCGTTACTGCTGCCGTGTTGGATGGGATACTTTCCCCGCCGGTTTTTATGGCCTTGTCGCGATATTCTGGTTGCATACCGTGCGGCTGGCTCACCAAAGCAGCTTCTGTTAAGATGCAATAGCATCAATTCTATTTACTATAAAACCGTTTCCAAGCAGCAGGATGTTGATAATAAAAATGATAATTCCAATTTTTTTTGATATTCATCTCGTAATGCATGTCGACTATCAGGATTCGGTTATCAGGTTAACGCGGAAAAATGGCCATTTTCTGTGTTAAAATGGGTAAGAATTTTGCGGAAAATCAATCAAAAGCGCACATACCTAAAGGAAAAAACGGGAAAAAATAAAATTTTTTTTGCTCCTTATCCTGTATAGACTTAGAAAAAACCGGCCGTCAAAAAACACTCCGATTTTCGTATCAAAAGCGCACATTCGTGCATTTATAGAGAGACGTTGTTTTTTGGCAAGTTGAGAATTGATGGGATTTAGTTATGGGATTTGACCTTAGTATCTTTGAGGATGAACAGTTCGGGGCAGATTACGTCGAGTGGCTTGTTGATGAGCGCTCGATAGATGTTCAGGCACACTTTTCGAAGATGTGGGAATATTACGCAAACCCGAGGCAGGATGTAATCAGTGCTGACAGCCGACGTGAATCAACAAACGGTCGATGTTATGTACAGGCACAGGAATATGGATTGCCTCCCAGGATAACCGGATTCGTACACTCTGCGAGTACAGGCGTTTTCGGTGGACGACGAGTACGCGATGTGCAGCGAAAAGAAGTGGTGATTGAGAATGATATCGCATGGCGGATAAACGCGGCGGTGGATTTTTTGTTCGGAAAACCGGTTAGTTTTGTGTCCAAATCGCCGATTAGCCAAAAACGAGCGAAAATAGAATGCATATTGAAGGCAGTTTTTGAGGCTAACGGCGCTGTCGGATTTTTTCAGGATATGGCGGTGCTCGGAAGTGTTTATGGTTTCGTTGATTGCCTCGTCAGGCCCAGTGATGAGATCTTAGAAAGCATTTCCTCCTCCTCCCAACCTCCTTCATTTAAAGATGTGCTGCAATTAGCACGGACAATCGACCTGGAATTGATTGAAGCACCGAGAGCACTGCCTGTTCTGGAAGAAAGCGACTATAAGAAAATCAGATATTACGTGCAGCACTTTTATCAGAAGCGAAATGCCTTGAGCATGAAGAACACTTTTCTTGCGAAGCTGCTATCGCCGAGCAGGAGGAACAGCGACAGTCGGCAAGTAGTTGCGGTGACAGAGATTACCTCGGCCTTAGCCTGGCAGAGGTATGAAGATAAACAGCTTGTTGCCGAAAGCAAATTGCCCTGGGATTTTTTGCCGGTCGTGCATATCCAGAACATCGCTCAACCATACTACTATGAGGGCTTGAGCGATGTCGAGTCGCTGATACCGCTTCAGGATGAGCTTAATACCAGATTAAGCGACAGGGCAAGCAGGATTACGTTCCAAGCGTTTAAGATGTATCTTGGTAAGGGGATAGAGGGCTTTGAGGACAGACCGGTGTCGCCGGGCAGGATGTGGTACACCGACAATCCGGAGGCGGCTATTGAAGAATTCGGGGGGGATGCTTCAACGCCAAGCGAAGATTTGCATATTGCTGAGATTAGGGAGGCAATGGATAAGGCCAGCGGGGTCTCGCCGGTAGTGGCGGGGGTTTTGAAGAATAAACTCGGCAATCTTACCAGTGCGGTGGCCCTTAGACTGACGTTTATGGGGATGCTCTCGAAGAATGAACGGAAGAGGTTTACTTACACCGAAGGGCTGAAAAGAATCGCACAGATGATTCTGGCGATGCTCGACAAAGCCAATATCTATAAAACCAGCGAGGCGGACAGAGAGATCGATATTATTTTCCCAAGTCCATTGCCGGAGAATATGACGGAGAAGCTGAAGGAGGCACAAATCAAAAAGGAATTGGGCGTTCCGACAGAGCAGGTGCTCAGGGAATTAGGTTACGATACCGCGAATGAGAGAGAAAATTCTTATCAGGAGGTCTTATGAACTCGAGTGAGGCGCAGGATATTTTGTCAGCAGACACAGCAGGATACGGCGACGACGACAACTTGAAACTTGTTCCGGTGTCCGAATCCATCCGTTATCGGAAAAGGGCACAAAGTGCCGAGAAAAAAATCGAATCTTTGTCTGAGCAATTAGCCGAGGCAGAGGCCGAGGCCAAAAAGACGGCTGAACAGCTGAGAAGCATCCAAGTCGAGCAAAAACTTGTTTGCGAATTAACTGCCGCCGGAGCTGTGGACTTGGAAACAGCTGTGCTGATTGCCAAAGCCAGGATGGAAGGAGAAGACGAAGCGGATATCGATAGTGTTATCAGGCAGTTGAAAAAGGAGAAACAATATCTGTTTGGAGGTGTCGGCAGGACTGTGAAGGCGACAAAGACTGCGGGGGCTAAGGAGCGAACGGAGAGCAACCAGACGGTTCTTGAGAGAGCGGCCAAGAAGGCGGCAACCACCGGCAGCCGAACAGATTTGCAGGAGTATTTGAAACTGCGAAGGAATTTTATTTGATTAGATGAAATAAGCAGCGACTTAGCTGGTTATAAATGAAAGGAAAGGAGAGCATTAAATGGCTTTTACAGGAAAAGCAACTTATTCAGCAGGTACAACATTGCCAGAGTTGGCCGAGGATGTATCGGATTTGATCGGGATAATCTCGCCCTATGAGACACCTTTACTGGATGCCCTGGGGGATCCGATGCGAGAGGCAACGAGCACACACCATGAATGGCTGGAAGATGAATTATTACCTAACAGGGATGCGGTCAACGACAGCACCTTTACTGATCCAGCTGCGGATACGGACTTTGACGTAGATAACGGCAGCAGGTTCCGTGTGGGTGACCAGATTCAGGTCGAAGGTTCGGAGGAGCTGATGTTTGTTACCAGTATCAACGGCGATACGCTGACAGTGGTTCGCGGGTATGCGGGCACTACATCGGAAGACCTGGCCGATAATCAGGTGATTAACATTCTGGGAAATGCGGCTCTTGAAGGTGACAACAAGCCCGACGTGAGGTTTACCAATCGGGTCAGATGTGGAAATTACACGCAGATATTTACCGCTGCAGTTGAAGTGAGCGGGACCGACATTGCAGCGAGCCAACTGGGCCTGGCTGATGAGCTGGATTTTCAGAAGCAGGAACGGCTGCGAGAGTTGATTCGTGATCTTGAGAATACGGTTATCAACGGCGGGCAGCCGACCGGCAATCCCGAAGGTAACAGCTCGGTAAGAAGGTCGATGAAAGGGATTATTCAGCACATTTCAACAAATGTTTTCCATACCGGGGATAGCGGCTTCCCAAGTGGTACGGGCCTTGACGAAACCAAAGTCAATTATGTGCTAAGGAAGATATGGGAGAACAGTAACGGTAATGTGGACTTGATTGTAGTGGGTGGTTTTCAGAAGCGAAAGATAAACGAGTTCTGTGCCGACAGTCGAACTTACGCGGCGAACGATACGACTTTCACAAATATGGTTAGTATTTACGAAAGCGATTTCGGCATCTGTAGAATTGTTACTTCAAGGTGGATACCCCAAGATGGAGTTTTGTTCCTGGATTCATCGAGGTTGAGCGTACTGCCTTTGGCGGGACGATGTTTTCATTTCAAACCTTTGGCAAGTAGTGGTGATTATGAGTGCGGCGAATTGATTGGCGAATATACCCTGGAGCTGAAGAACGAAATGGCACATGGACTTATTCGCGATCTAAGTGTCAGCTAAACAGTATGGGTCTACATAGGACGCAATCCTGAAATTTTGGAGCGTCCATTGTGGGTGCCCGGGGGAGAAACAATTCTTCGGGCACCTGACCGGCCCTGTTATACGAGAAAGGGATTAAAGAGCATGGTTAGTTTTTCAAGCGATGTGGACATTTTGAAATACGAGCCGGTACTGTTCGGAGAATTACACCTCTCAGGGCAGGTTTTGGCTGCAGGGATAAACGGAACACTTAGCGGGACGACATTTACTGCAAGCGGTGTAGATTTTGTAAGTGCGCAGGTCTCAGCAGGCGGAGTTGTGTATATGCATACTGCAGATGGTTCGCTGGATGGGGCGTATGAGATAGTTTCCGTGGATTCGTCGACACAACTTAGCGTTTCGGTTATAAGGTCAGATTCAGAGGGTGCTGCTATAGCACCGCCGGCTGCTACAGATATATCCTACCGCATCAGCACGTTCTTGCCACAGGCCGGAGAAGTTGGTTTTCGTTTGACAGAACACTTTGGTATTAAGCCGGGCAATCCTGCGAGCATCTATGAAACCGGTGATGTTCTGGATACAGATGTATTGAGAAGAGTATCGGTCTTTGGTGTCATCTCAAATGTATATGCGATGTTAGCCAGTAAGGCCGATGATGAGAATTTCTGGAAGAAGAGTTTGCACTATCAGAAGCTTTTTGAGAGGGCAAAAGAACGGTGCCGGCTTAATATTGACGTCGGCTCAGATCAGGTGTCTGATGTCACCAGAGTGGGAGCGTTTGTAAGGTTGGTCCGGGATTAGTTATCGAAAGGGAAGCAAATGAGCGTCTCTTTAGACGGGCAAAGTTTGTTTGACAGTCAGCAATTAGAGGTTGAGTTGGGCAGCATTAGGCGCGACTCTATAGAGAGAGCAGTACCGGGATTGGATGGTATACTCAGTATTGATTTAGGCGGACGGGGCAAACAGATAAAGCAGAGGGGTGTGCTACGGGCGAGAAGTCGAGCGCAAATGGACGAAAGGATGAGCGCGATATCGGCCTTTATGGATGGAAATACTCATACGCTAATTACCGGAGGAGGTAAAGAGTTTGGTGATTTGCGGATGGACGTTTTCGAGGTGAGCAAAGAGCGAGCGAGCGGTGGTGGTGTGGCGATAGATTATGAGATTGTTTATACGCAGTTAAAGGTGCGGCAATAATGACACTTATCGGTAGCGGAATAGAAAACGTAAGGGCATTTGAGGTGCCCTGTGGCATTTGGGCTGACGGTGAGTCCGTTGGTAGTCCACGGACAGTTTTAGTAAAGTGGCGGTCGATCTGGGGTGATAAGTTTTATCAGGTATATGTCAACGGCCAATATGCAGGGGCGACAATTGACAGTCAGCAAAGGCAAATGATTGTTCAGATACCAACCTCTTTAGAGTCACCGGTTCGGATTGAGGTTTTTGCCGTCGATGCTGAACAGGCAGGGATCGATTTTAGCAGTGAGATTGAATCGTCAATCGGTCAACTTGGTCGGGTTAGGATTAGTATGTTACGCGGTCAAGGTTTGCCGATTGGTGCATTTGCTCAAGTCTACTTTGATAACGGTACGGGCGAAATCGACTACGATAAGGTGCTCAACGATTCTCCGATAAGAATCTGGCCTGCCCGCCAGGATAAAGCTGGTTTTGGTATGAGTTGTTTTGCTGTAGGTGATTTTGGTTATGACTCAGCGGCGGCAGTAGGTTTTGGAAGGGGCGGATTTAGTCAAGGTCGGTTTGGTCTTGATGCTGATTCGTTGGAATGGACAAGCTCAGTGATGGGTGCCGGTGCTTACAAATTTGCCATCAAGGTTACTAACGAATTAGGCAATGAGAGCGTCGGCAGCGAGACGGGTGAGGTCGTTGTGACACCAGCAGCGAGACCTGCTGAGAAGGTGAGCGTTTCTTCGTTCGATAAGCAGACGAATCAATTGGTTTTGGCTATTTCGTAATGGGATAGCAAGGAGAGCATTATGAGTGAAGTGTATCCATCTGATAATGAATTATTAAACATACAATCTGACAGTGAGACAGGTGTTGAGTATATTCCTACAGGCACATCGCCATATTATTTGCAGTTTAGGAAGTTGCTATATAGATTACTGCTTGCTGTACGGCGGGCTAACGATTTACGGGTGTATGATGAGGGCGGACTGGATTTTGGTGTCAAAGAGGGCAAATTCTGGCTGGGTACGGGGCTGGTAAACTATGGTGGCTCATCCGGTAATACACTGGCGGATGATAAAGCAAGTATTTACGTGTATCTGGATTCGGCGGGTAGTCTCGTCGTCAACGAATACAGCAGCTTCCCCGATATGGCAACCACGCCTCATATTCGCCTAGCGATAGTAAGCACGTCGGGCGGGGACATCGGATCGATAACCGATTGTCGCGTGGGACATAATTTTGTGATGCCGTATGAGGCTGGCGGCGTGAAAAAGACGATTGAGGCACATACTGCCGATGATACACTGGCGGTGGAGGAATCCGGCAGTGTCCATACGAATCTTGGTGCGACGGCTACGGTTACGCTTACGCTGCCGGCGTCGGCGCCGGAAGGTACGATGTTCACTTTCGCAGTCCAAGCGACACAGGAGCTGCGAGTTGACCCTGCCGCCGCCGCCATTCGGGACGACAGCGGTCAGACATCCGGCAAATATAAGGCAGCAGATGCGGTTGGTGAGTGTTTAACACTTGTTGCTGACTCGAACGGCGATTGGATGACTGTTGCCAAGAATGGAACCTGGACAGAGGAAGTATAAGAGCAGAAAAATGAGAAATCATTCGCTATACCAAGAACTCAAGCTAATAGCCCTTGATGAAGACTACACCACCGAGCAAGTGCAATCTCTAAGTTTTACTCAGGTGACAACTTTGCTTGGTGAGAGACCCGGGAGCATCACTTTTCTTGAGAATATGAAACAAAGCGTCACCTTGGTGTTACAGAATCGGGATGATGAACGTGACCTACAGGCCCTGCGAGATCAAGTCAAGATTTATCTTGATGCGAACTTTCCGAGTTGGGTAGCTGTGTGTGACAGAGAGGGTGGCAAACCATGTATAAAACTATGGCTGAAAGGTAAACCGTGATATGGGGACGATTTGGTCGACTAATGAGTCTGTTATTTTTGTCGGTGGAAGAGGCACGAAGGCCGGTGACGCCAATGCCGGTGGTGGGTGTACCAAGGATGTGTGGGGTGATTTGAAAACCCCAAGTTTGTCGCTTTCAGATGTGATGGGGACAAATGGGGAGCCGGTTTCCGACCCGTCTGCATGGAACGGTTCTGCGACGGCTTGTACCGTTACACAAAGCTCTGCCGGCAAACTTCTTATTACAAAAACAGGTGCTTTCACCAATGTTATCGCCGGACTCATCGCTAATATAAATTTTTCAGATACTTATACGGATGGTCGATACAGGGTAAACGCTGCTCAATTAACAGCTAATACCATTGAGATTGAACATCCTTATACTGTAAATGACAGCTGTGACGTGAAAGTTGGCGGAGCTTTCGACACATTACAAAATTCTGTGGATAATACAACAGCAGATCAAGCCTCTTACAAAAGTGTCAACATCCTCACAAATAAGCCGATGACATTTTCAGGAACGGGAGACCAGATAGACGTTGATGTTGGAGGGGGAAATGGCTACGCTGGGACTTGGAAGCACATAATAGGAATTGACGGCGACGGCGTAGAGCTTGCCGACGACTCATACATTACATTCGATGGGAACAACCAGGCCTGTCACGTTTTTTATATCAACAATGTAAATAACATAGAGTTTAGACACATCTACGCTAAGGATGCCGGTACTAATTATAACGGATTTTCAATTGAGGCTGATGTAGCCTCTAAAGGATTCTCTTTTATTTATTGTAAATCATCCGGCTGTAAGCATGGGATATATGCCGGTAATTGGAATGCCTACATGATATATATAAAAGGGGGAAGCTATAGCTCTTCGGAGAGTTGGGCGGTTTATATTTATCAGGCTCGATATATTACCGCAATGAATGTTGAATTTGTCGGTATTACAGCGACACCTCTAATCAATGCTTATTGTAGTGGTCAGTTTGTACTCGACGGCTGTATACTACGTAAAACAGCTGGTTATAGTGCCGGGATCATCGGCAATTATCCCACCACTCTTGTTCTTGTTCAAAATAGCACGTTTTACAATATTGATCGCTGCATAGAGCTAAACGATGATGGAGCCAAGCTGATTCAATACAACAACATATTCGTTTTGCATACTTCCTCAACAGGCAAAATCATCAAGAGGACAAAAGGTGCTGTTATCTACAGCGACTATAGCTGTGCCTGGGCTATTGATGGGGCACCGGTGGCTTCAGACCGTTGGGGTGGTACTGGTTTGCCGGAGCATTGTGTTGAGCAGGATCCAAAATTCGTAGATGCAGATAATGGCGGTTTCAGACCTCGGAATCCAAACGTATTGCGTGGAGGTAAGCCTGATATAGCTGGCAATGAAACTGAGATGGGAGCTGTTTTGCAGAAATACCAGTTTGCAAGGCGGTCAAAAGCGGCGAATCCTGGCAGGCTGCAAATCATGAGATAGGAGTTAACCAATGGCAAATACGGCGATCGAAGTACCTTTTTATGTTTCAAATGATGGCGAGCCACTGACTGGTGCAGCGGCCCAAATAGACTTTGAAAGCTTGAAGACATTAGCAGGTGTCGATAAGTCCAGTAGTGCTCCAACAGTGAGCGAGATTGGTGGAGGCTGGTACAAGTTTAGCGTTGCGTACGGAACGGTGCCGTTTGATTCAGGCGACCTTGTTGGGGTTGTAGACGCCGACAAAAATGGAAATAACAACCTGGCTAATGCTGAGCGGTATATACCCATTGAAGTTCGGCTGGATTTTTATGCTCTGATGCGACTGGTCAATAAAATGAGCCAGAACAAGAACACGGGCGATATGGTAATAAAAGATTCTTCCGGCAATACGATTTTGGAGCTGAATATTACCGACGGTGAAAACACACTAGACCG
>Ga0209536_100002811_pt1 | contig 28242 bp, 17 predicted proteins | sample DeeMarSeWOR28_12_FD_187461 | JGI IMG/M metagenome (GOLD analysis project Ga0209536, IMG submission 187461) | Marine sediment microbial communities from White Oak River estuary, North Carolina - WOR-2-8_12 (SPAdes) (version 2) | ecosystem: Environmental > Aquatic > Marine > Intertidal zone >... | reverse complement strand
GACTGGCCCCTTGAACCAGCAGTCTACATCAAAAAATAAGTCTTGAGTTAATTTAGGATCCCAACCCTGTTTCATTTCATGGTCTGCATAATATTTTGCGCCAAACTCATAAGGACCAATAATCTCAAAATCTACACTAAAAATCCTTGTGACAGCTTCTAGTAGTTTAAGTCCCTCAGGTACTATCTCATGAGCAATTCCATCTCCATAAAGAGCAAGTATCTTGTAACTATTCATAGATGAGACAAGGAAGTTGAGTAAAAAAAATCATCGTTGATATATCTCCTAAAGTAGGTTTAATGGGATTCGATAACTAGATTATGAAACTAGTCATAATAAATGTTATATGAAAAGGGGGCGTGCAGATATTTAGCTTCGCACACGTACTATGTGTGCACCATTTGCTTTATGCATTGATTGAGTAGACATGATTGTTAATACTTGCTCTAAGCCTCCACCGCTGTAGACTTCTCTAAAACCTTTGGATCCATTAGAAATTTTGCCTCATACCCAAATGCTGGGGTCCCACCAACAGGATATCCTGTTTTTTTCAACATCTCAGGTTAGACAAAAAGGACCAGATATTGGAATTGATATTCCTCCTCTAGAAGATGCTAATAATATTAAAAAACTTAGTGACATGGATATAATCGTTACCTGCCAAGGTGGAGATTACACAAAAAATGAGTCAGTTTAAGATTAAAACAACAGCCAACTGGGAATTATAAATCACTCATTTTTCTTCTCACAGGGGACACTGATTGATTAAAACGGTTCTTTCGATTATTATTTTTTTATTATTTACCGTTCCACTGCATGCACAGCAAATTTTCGGTTTATCTTACGACGTGTCATTCCCGACATCAGATACAAAAGAATTTGTGAGCAACACAAGTGTTCTCGGATTTGGCCTCGATGCCAGAAAGATGACCCATAGTAAATATTCCTATGGTGTTACCTTTCACTGGAACTCATTTAAAGACGATCGTCTTGAAAGGGTCGGTAGTGAGGCGGATGTTATAATGATTGATGATCGCTCATTGGAATCCTTTCCATTATTAGTTAACGGGCATTATTATTTCTTCTCAGAATTAGAATCTTTCCGGCCATTTATCGGGGGAAATATTGGCACATATTTTATTATTACACGGCGGATGGTTGACGGAATTCCCAGATCAGATACTAACTGGCATTTTGGTTTAGCGCCTGATATCGGTTTTCTCTTACATTTTATGCACGATGTTCATTTGATGATTACACTTCGGTATAATTATGCATTTAAAACCGGAGGTTCTCCGGCACGATCGTATCTCAGTGTACTATTTGGAATGGTTTCGATCAGTCTTTTTTAAGCCTCTCGCAACGACGCGACGACGCAATGTTTTTCTAACCGCAAAGAATGCAAAGAAAAATTATAATGATTTTTGATTTTAGGTTTGGATAGTTTATTAGCAAATATATTAAATGTTATTGTTCAAAATTTTTCCTATCCTAATTCCTATAATATATTTGTTTGTTTTTCGTTGCGGCGTAGCGTCGTGGCGAGAGGCTCAATTCCGGCGCCTTGGCGAGAACGCGATTGCCCGATTGCAATTGACTATATGTAAAATAAATGTTAAAATCTCAACATTGTCAGGGATAAACCGATAACTTTCCATATAACAAGTCAAAAGAATTAAGGAGGCGTTCTAATGAAGAAGATTGTCATTGTATTACTTGTTTTAGCTTTTGCTGGTATTTCATCTGCTCAAGGATTTAAACTGGGTGTTGCCGGTAATGTGACTTTTCCGCAGGGTGATTGGAGTGAGTTTACCTCAAGTACCGGTTGGGGAGTGGATGCTTTTGGGGTATTTGATCTGATGTTATTGACCCTAACAGTCAGGGCGGGATATCTGAATTTTGGTGAAAAAGAGTATGATGGTGGTCTAGGTGAAATGTTTAAAACAAGCACCACTGCTATTCCGGTAATGGCTGGATTACGCTGGAATTTTGGTGCGCCAGTCGGCCCATCATTTTATGTTGGAGCGGAAGCCGGAATTCATTCTTTCGCAACAACCACAGAGTTCGAAGGGGTCACTTTGACGGATGAAACCAGTACAGAATTCGCTTTTGCTCCTAATGTAGGGGTGGAACTCGCTGGGTTTGATATTTCGGCTTATTATATGATTATTAAAGATGCTAATTATTTTGGCGTTCGCCTCGGTTGGGGGATTGGTATATAAAAAATTATCAAATGTAAAGACGCGATTTATCGCGTCTCTCTGATAACAGATCCATCAAGCCACTCTATTGTCAAATAGGGTGGCTTTTTTATTTAAACACGAATTAAGTTCTCGCAGCGGCGCAGCGATTCTAAACGACTAATAACTTTCACGCAACGACCGCAGCGAAAAAAAAATAATCATTATATTCGTCTTAATTCGTGTTTAATTAGTGTAATTCGTGGTTAAATAGAATGCAGGAATGGTTTATATCTTCATTTTTATTATATTATTTGCAGTCGGAGTTTTAATAAATTTCATATGAAATCATTATTTATTATTATTCTCATATTATCCTTATCATTTGTCTCAATAAATGGCCAGGATTTTGAATGGAACAAAGAACTCGGTTATCAGGACCGGCTGCTATTTATCCATCCCTTTGTCAATTACGATTACAATGCCTACTGGTATTACGATTGGGAAAAAAATTATTTTAGCGGAAATGGTTTTTTGTTTAGTGTGGGCAGTGTGACGACCCACGAACTTCTGGTTGATGGTCAGTTAGTGATCAACCAGTCTCTGGGAGCCGGCTGGCGATTTCGCGGAGAGGGGCGCTGGTCCGAGACACTGCACCTCCAAAATGTTGTTAAACGACCCTTTATGGGCCTGGAAAAACAAGTGGTTTACAACACCTCTTTATATCTTATCGTCAATCCTGCCTATTCTAAAGAATTTACCGATCTGAATTTTGGACTATTATATGCTGATAGTACGTATGAAAATTACCTGCGTGTGGGAGTACTGTGGGAAGATTTTGTTTATGATGATAAAAACGACCGTGATGGTATTTCGGACCAGGTTCCTTATGCGCTGCAATGGTATGGACGTTATGAATGGAATAAGTTTGTCATATATAGTCAGGGACGCTTGAGTCAGGGTTTTAAACGTCGTTATCCGAATGAAGAATTATCACCTCTCGAAACCTCGCATGATCAAAAACACAGCAACGCGACTGTTAAATTCTATTATTTTCCTTCTGAAACATCAATTCTAAATTTATCCTTGTATCATTATCGGTTTGATGAGACAAAAACCTTTTATGCGGATAGTTTCAATTTCCATTATAAATACAATATTACCGATATCGGACTCGATTATCTGCTGACCTTTAAGGAATTAAATCGGGTTCGTCTTCAACTGCACTATGTAATTAACGAAGGTAGCTCTTCAGGTTACCGGGAACATCTTTTTGACCGTGATGATTTCTTATCGGCTATTTCTTATGAAAGATTTCTTGGTAGACACATCATAGAACTGCAGTATATGTTTGCTCTGCCAAGTTGGGAGTATCAGAGTTTTCATGATCAGAAGGAATCTTATGATTACAATGGAATTATGGACAAGGTGAAAATCGGTTGGACCTATCAATTTCCACAGAGATCAAAGATCCATATTTCAGTAAGCCATGAAGTCAATGCAGGCAACTTTGGGGGGGCAAATCTGCAGTATATTCTTTTATTCTAAAATCTTGTCATTCGTTATATCTTTATTTCTCGCTGCGGCGCGGCGAAAAAATACTTATTTATTTGTCATTTCGAAGGAGTGAAACGACTGAGAAATCTTAAAATTTCGTTTAGTTTAGATCTAAGATTTATCGCTACGCTCGAAATGACATGAATGAATTAAAAACTTCAATAAACATCGATATCATTAAATATTAAACTTTTCGCCGCGCCGCTGCGAGAAAAATGTTTATATGGATTCCCGCTTTCGCGGGAATGACAAATCAGGTTGTAGAAAATTTAGCCATTTTCGCCAGTGAGGCGGGCAATCTGTAGCAGATAAAAGCGTTCGATATCCTGTTCTTTTCCCGACAACACCTGCTCCTCGATTTGCACGATTCTTTCCACATCCCTTAGTGCACGGATGATATCGACCGGGATCTCGGTTAACGAACCGGGCAATTGTGTCAATAATTGAACGACGTCGGTCAGAAATTGGCGTAAAGAATCATCTCCTGTTCCCCGTAGTTGTTTGGCCACATGGGAACCTAGACGCAGTATCTCTGATATATCCGTAGTTACAGGCTGAAGACCTTGTCCGGATCCTTGTGAGATGGCACTAATTGCCAGAGCGAGTTCAACAAAACTGTTGACCTGCCCATAAATGGGTTCTCTCAGGGTGTTCCATACCTGTTTTCGCCACAGTTTGATTTTTTGGGGAATTTGCAACGCATCTTCGACCTGATTTATCCAATTTTCATCAGGTTTTCCACTAATTCCTTTGCAGAACGTGTCCAGATCGGAATTAAATATATTTTCCTGCATCAAAACGGCTATTTCCGGTCTCAATGTTGGTAGTAGATCAGGATTAAATACATTGCCATTAAAAAAGTCGCCGATGTCCAATCCATATCTTCTTAGATACTCTTTCTGAAACAGTCCAATAAAGGGAGCGATGGAATCTGTATCCTCTCTCACATAAAGGAAGGATGAATTTCCGGCAGGAAAGGCTTTTTCCATCTCGCGAAGATATTCAAGCAGTGGATCATGATAATAATACAGTGTTTGCAGTATCCCCCGTACCGGTAAGTTGGGTAAAATTCGATTACTCATTAAGGTTAATGCATCTGCAGGACCGGAATATTGATCTATAAATTCCTTTAATGATCGGAAAAGACCGGTGGTTAACTGGTTAATGCCGAGAACCATCGTTTGTGCCCGGTTATGTCCGATCGCCCGCAACATACTTCCGTGTTTACACATTGGCAGTGTTTGTGAAAGGCGTTCAATGATCTGTTGACCGCGGGCTTTGCCCACTTGTTGGCCTGGCCGTACTGTTGGTCTGTCTCTCAATTCCGGAAGAGCGCGGGAAATAAAATGGGAAATAACGTGGATGCCAACTACATCCTCTTCTTTTCCATAAAGAATCTGTCGAAAATTTTTTGTACAAAGTTGTAAAAATTCATCAAAAACGCCATCTGTTGTTCCACAAATAAATGATTCGAGTTCTTCCAGACCTCGCTTTTTAAATTGAAGGCGTGTATCTATTTGGGGCTCTGAAATTCTGGCCAGTTCATTATCATGAAATCTCTGTGATTCGATAAGATGATGATAAAGATCAGCACGTTCTTTTGTGGACAAAAATCGCAATTTTTCAGATATAGTACTCTGGAAGGTTCTTAAATCCCCGCTTGATAGAACGCCACGCAGAGGGCTCTTGGCGAAATCAATACTTTTAACTGATGATTCTTTCAGATTACCTTCGAGACGTTTTGTATTTTCTCTGGATTTAATGAAGAGTGGTCGTTCGCTGTCGAGATCATAAAAACCGCCCTGGCGTTGAATCGATTCTCCTGATCCGAATTTCATGCGAACATCCTCGACCAGTCCTCTTTCCGCCAGCCAGCGCATCGTTGTAAATTTCGCTTTTCCATAAAGTGATGCAGCTGCTGGCTGTCCGATCTGTTGACTTAAATCAGATCCGGCGATAAAAATCTCACAAATCATTTCTGTAAATCTATCTTCCTGAGCCTGGTCTATCTTGCTACTCTGAGTAGCATAAGACCAAAGTCTGTCTAAATAGTGGCCAAGATTTTTGATAGAGTCCGTATCTTCAAAAAGTGGGATAATCCAGATCGGTGAAATTGTACTCTCCGGATCTTCCCGTAATCTGTTTTCACGTTCGGCACGTATTTTTCTGTCCAGTTGTATAAAAGCTTCAGGCTCTGTGGACATACTGACCTGTAAAGCCATCACCATTCCAGGATTTCCATATTTTCCGGCAATTTCGTTTATCTCAATCATGTTATGAACGGTGGTGTCAATTGTAAATGGATCTTCTGAGGTGATGATCCTCTGATGAATACGAGGGGTCAGAACAAATCGTTTAAGGATATCACGATATTGGCCAAAGGCGATAGCCACTTCGGGATGATGCAGCTGCATTTCAATATTCGGAATCAGACTGTGTAGAGTTTTACGAAGTCTTTTATTCAGTGCAAAATAGTACTCTAGAGATTCACGCCGTTGCTGACGCATTTGATACATTCGTTTTTCAAGACGATCATTATGCTGCCAGAGAGCGGTTAAGGGATCCTTTGAAAGATGCATACGCATCATTGCTTTTTTTATTTTGCCATATGACAACTCGAGTGGAACAAATCCCCTGTATCTTTTTTCCAATTGGTTAGTCAGGCGGGTAATCTGATTTAAGAGATTCCAGAATTTTTTTTGATTCTCAGGAAGCAAAGATAATTCTCGTTCTAATTCCGGCTGAAGTTCTATTTCGGCATCATATTTTATAATGAGTTCAATGAGAGCTGCCAGCTGCGTTAGGTTTTCCATAACCGCTGCGGCAATCAGGCGATGACCCTGACCTGAAGGACGATTACTGCCATCCCAATCACCCCAAAATGAGAGTAATAAGGGAGAGCTATAGGAAGAACCCCAGTGTAATATTTTTTCAGCCGATATCATCATTTTGAGATCAATGACAAGTTCATCCGCTTCGTCGATTGAAGATACCGGTACATCAAGACCAAAAAATTCCCTGGCCAGAGCCTCTGCGGTTTGTTTGATCTCTCTTCCTGAAATTGATCTGTAGATCAGATAATCCTCAATAATTTTCTGAAACAGAATATCAACTTTAAGAGCGTACATCTGCGTAGGATGTACCGTGCGGTCAAATAATCGTTTTCTAAAGCGGGAAAACCGGTTAGTGATATTGTCCTTGTACAGCTCTGTAGCCAAATTACTTATCAGAGAGTCTCGTTGATCACTTTTTACAATTTTTAAAAATTCCTCAGCTTCTTCCATTTTGTCCTGTAAATGTTGATGAAGAATCGTTAATCTTTCCGGGATAAAATCCTCAAAGAGCTTATCATAGGCAGTCGCGTTGCCGAGTAATGCGGAATATTTCCGCATTAATCCGTTAAAAGCCTCTCTGGCATGGATCTTAATCTGATCGGTAAATGCTTCCCATTGAAAATTGAATTCACTGAAATTAATCTGGTCGAGACCGGATCTTTTTACCTTCTTTACTTTTTTGAGATTATATCTTGCTTCTTCATTAGCGATTAAACGGTTAAGATCTATGAGAAGTCGTCTCATTTTTCTCAGGATCGATTTTTCACTTTCAGAGCCACCTAATGTTAATCGAAAGGACTTTCTTGCAACTTCAAATCCTTCAGAGGTTCTGGCAAATGTGGTCAAAGGGATCAAGCCTATTCCACGGGTGGCCAGGTTAGATGATAACCAGTCTAAAGAGAATCCCTTAGGGAGATTGTTGATAATCAAACGAGGGTACATGCTTCCTTGTGGTCTTTGTAAAGATAAGGCATAAGGATTTCTTTCTTCGGGTAAATCCTCCAATGCTTTTTCCATTGCCGACATTCGTTCTGAAAATATTTTATTCCGCAATAACCAGAAATTGTTCACGTCTTCGCTATCATTTCTGTAGAACAGATAAGCAAGTAGAATCGACATATGATTTGGCGTGATGCATGCGTTGAGAGAATAAAATTTTTTGTAAACTTCGTGATGTAAAATCTCAACTACAGATAAACGCGCACCGGCAAAACAATCTGTTTTAGAGAGAGAATGTACCGTAATCAGATATTTTAATTTATGAGCGGCCAAATATCCCTTTTTAACCAGATCTGATGCAACCTGCCGTACTGTTAGAGGGCCAGCCAATGAAGATTCCGGTAAAACATTTTGATAGGAAAGGTCATCGATGACAAAGATCTCATTATCAAGCAAATACTTAAGTAATCTGCTTATCTTTTCTTCACTGGCAATGTGTCCACTTGCATTTTGTGGATTGTTTAATATGACGGCGCCGTGCTTTTTCCAGTCATGCTCCTCTATAAGCTTACTTTCAACGCTACTGATAATTCCTTTTTCATCAAGAGAAAGGTCGCTTGTCAGAGGAACCGTTTTTACTTTGGGAAAACAGTGTTCATAAGTCCAGCCAAGATCTGCGGTTAAGATATCGTCAATAGAGCAATGATAACCTAACATCCCCAGAGCGGTCCGTGCCGAGCCACTGACAACCATTAAACTTTCTCTGTTGTATTCCGGATGATGTCTCGAGAAAGACTCTAGAAAACTTTTCGACAAATCTGATAGCCATTGCCGATTATCAAGATTTTTGAGGAATCGTTCAAAAATTTTAGCAGAACTGATCGATGAATAAAGATCATTGTCAGCTGTTTTTATATAAGGAACAGATTTGATCTTTGTGGCGACTATTTCCTCATATCTTTGGATTGTCTCTAAAGAATGATCTGTGATCTCAATTGCCTGCTGAATAGAATTGACAACCTGGTCTATTGTTGAAAGTGTATGTGATACATGTGAATCAAATTTTTCTTTTTGAATTAACGTTTCCGAATATCTTGTCTTATTGGGCAAATCATCATCTTTTTCATCATCAGGGTAATCTATTCTATTTTGCTCCAGCAGATAAGACAGTAAGTCAATTTCGGTAACTGAGGGCGTTCCCTTTAATTCGAATTGTGTCGTCTCCATGACGTTTATCAAGTCAGAGTTTCCCAGAATAATGTCAACAGACAATTGAGAAAACAGAGGAGATATTGCTTTTGCAGAGAGTATCCGTATAACCCTGTTTTGCATACGAGCTTCTCTGGCCAGGGAAAGATGATTTGGAGTTTGGTTAATCTCGACAAATCTGAGGGGTTGTTGGAGTGAAAGATTTCTAAGTTTTCGCCGGGATGCCTCAGACAGTGGTAGGCCCAATATTAAATATCCCGGTAATGTTGAATCACGATTAAATGAACTTGCGAGTTCTTTAAAAGCCGCCTCTTCTTCACCATTCAGGGTAATAAACGTTAGATTATCAATCTGTCTAAGATGCTGAGGAAGATCCACCTGGTAAAGAAATATTCTGGCGGGAAGATTTAGCGTATGGGTAGATACTGCCTGCAGAAATATGCGAAGTGATTCCCACATTCCACCGGTATTTAACAGACACTCACGGTGAGCAGACTGTTCACCGAAACTATAAGCTAACGGTTCGGTTTGATTTTCTCCAAGCCACTTTTTGAGAAATTCTATGAGTTTGCCCGGTCTCTGACTGCTATATCCACCCCGGGGAAGATAGGGAGTGCTCTTACCGATAATTTGATTTAGAAAGTGGATATCTTTTTTTTGTTGCATTTCCCAGCCAGCTTTCTCCAGGCGGGCAATTTCTTCATCACTCTCATCCTCATATGGTGGGGCATCGAGACCTGTTGCAAGTTTGAAATACAGTTGAGTCAAATTTTTATCCTGAACCGGATGTCCAATATGAAAATTGATCCGATCTGCGGCAGGCACCGGGGATCCGGCAGTGGCCTCACTGATCTCCGATACTTTGGCGGATTTTACGGGTCGTAGCTGGAAATAATCAGATATGTTGAGTTTTTTTGAATTCAATGTAGTAACGTTTGCAGTTTTAAGTTCTCGTACCCCGACAAACATGTCTCCATCCTGTCGACTTGTCGGGATGAAATCTTCCATGATTTCAACGGCGCGACGATGCAACGACAAAAAATTATAATATCTTCGTCTTTTCGTGTACTTCGTGGTTATAACGATCTGATCGCATCTCAGATAGAGGATAGAGTTCACTCATCTGACTTTTTCCTCCTGCCCCCTGATGTGCTGGTGGAATCCACCAGATTTTGTAAAAAGAGTTGGAATAAGCTCAAGATCTGGGTTCCTTCCAGACCTTTTTTACCTCCGAGATTCACAACCGTACGGGCGTTGGGTAAATTTTGGCTTGCTTCCGCCAGTCTTGCGACCTGTGGGGTCAAAATTAATAATTCAGGGTTGTCTATTAGGAGATCAACCTCTTTGCGATCATATTCTAACTGTAATTTTCGTCGCTCGAGTTCGTCTTTAATTCTTAAATTCGCAATCTTTGACTCTTCCTCTTCTTCAACTTTCTTTAGCTTATACTTTTTTAATTCGAGATCATGTTCGCCAAGGGCAATCTGCTCATCGGCAGCAAGTTTTGCTTTTGTTGCTGTCACACGGGCTTTTTGATTTGCTTTTTCAGTCTCTTCGATGATTCTCGCCGTTTCCCGTTGTTTTATTGATTCAGCAATTTTATCGTCAACGGGATCGATGGCATAGACATTCAATGAAATAACATCCATACCTAATTCTTCGACAGTACTTCCGATTTTTTTCTGAAGATGTGCCGATAAGGCTTCTGCCGGGAGGTTTTCGATCTCGTGTTTTTCGGTAAATTCTTTGACCACGACCTGGAGTAGATTATCCAATTCTTTCATTGCTTTTACAACATTATCTTTATGCCAGCCGCCGGCTCTTACCAGATTCTGCAAATAATTGAGAGAAGCTGCTACGGTAGCAACAACATGCACGTGCAACATTATTTTCCCCTTTGCTTCCGCTTCTACTTTGAGATCTGTGGAGTGAATCCTACCGGATATTGCCAGGCTGAAATGACGGGGGTAAATCCGTCCCTTTCTCCTTTTTACGATTCCTGAAGATTCATAGATAACAATTTCATCTGGTCTGCGGATTCGATATTCAATTAAGACGAGTATGATAATAATTGCCAGAATAGCAATGGCGATCCACATTTTAAACCTCCCTTTTCTCGATTACGACATTTTTGGAAACCACTGAGGGCACTGAACATATTTTAAGTTTTATGTACCCTGATTGATGTCTTTATCGTCTGTGGTTTCTTTTCTTAGCGGACTGATGTTCCTTTCCTGTCATTCGGATTTCATGATAATTGGAAAAATAGAATCACCGGCAGGAAAGCAAAATATAGTTTGGAAACACCCAATAACAGAAATATAAATAATTTGGGTCTCTGAATCCACGAATTACACGAATTGTACACGAATTTCACGAATTAAATCATATTTATGCATTTACGGATATCTTGGCATTTAGTTTTAATAAGGAAAGAATTTATTGGATTATTTATTGATATTACTTCGTTCACCTAAATTTATGAGGTTGCAAATTTCAAAAAAAATGTGCTAATTTGATACATTATAAATAAATGCGTTGCGAGAAATTCGATATTACATAAACTAAAACTATAGGAACAAGAACATGGAAAAACGTACTCCTTTTCCGGGTGTCTTCTGGGTCGCGAATTCAATTGAAGTATTAGAGAGGTTTGCCTACTATGGAATTTACATGGGTTTTGGTATCTATATGGAATATCTGGGTTATACCAAAGCGCAATTAGGAATTGTTCAAAGTATTTTTCTTTTTATCTCGTATGTAATTCCGGTGATCTCCGGGACATTTGCCGACCGGTTTGGATTTAAAAAAATATTGATTATATCTTACCTGGCATATCTGCCGTCTATTCTACTTTTAATTATAACAAGATCATTTTCAGGAATTGCTCTGACAATGCTCAGTATCGCCCTTGCCGCAGGAATTTTTAAACCACTGATTTCAGGAACTGTCCGTGCAGTAACCGATAAGACAAATAAAACCCTCGGTTTTGGGATCTTTTACGCAATGGTAAATGTCGGTGCCTCCTTTGGACCGGTGGTAGCTGGAAAATTAAGAGCTATCTCATGGGATTATGCATTTATCGCTGCGGCTATTGCCATCGGATTTATGTTGCTGATCACTATCTTGTTTTATAAAGAACCGGAGCGTAAGCCTGTTGAAGTAACTTTGGGAGATAAGTTCAGGGATATGTGGGTCGCTTTATCTGATATAAAATTTGCCATCTTTTTGACTCTTCTCGGATTTTTCTTTTGGTTACCATTCTGGGCTTTTTTTAATCTTCTCGCTGTCTATATTGATCGTAATTTGGATACGGTTCTTCTGTATAACTTTCTTAAGAATACGTTTGGGAGTGGCTTCGCCAGTATATTCTCTCATCAGGATGAAAAAGGAACCTGGAAATTACTGGGGGAAACGATTTCTCACACCGGTTATATCATTATGATCTTCCAGATTGGCGTTTCCAGAGTCTTTGAAAAACGTCCACCGTTGATCTCTTTCAATATTGGTCTGGTCATTCTTGCCGCTGGATTTGCGATTATAGGATATTCAATCGTTGCACCGGCTGCGCTGGTATTTTTCGGGATTTTCCTGGTAGCAATCGGAGAAATGATATCTTCACCTCGTATTCAGGAGTATATCACCTGGATCGCCCCGAAAGAAAAGGCTGGTCTTTATATGGGAAGTAATTTCCTGGCAATCGGTTTGGGAGGAGGCTTAAGCGGTCTGTATACGACTCTCTATGGAATATTCCGCGATGGAGGTAATCCTGAATATGTTTGGTACACGCTTGCTGTGCATATGATTTTGGGAATAATTGCAATATTGATATTTACTCGTAGTGCAGGCGAATTTAAAGAATTGGAAGAATAATGAATGCAGACAATTTTTTGAGGCGGAGAACTCCGCCTTAAAAAATTGTGCCTGATCTCACCATTCTTAGCTAAGAAATTGTGTTCCGGTCTTTTATTTATTATTTTCCTAGTAATTTTTCAACCATATGCAGGTGAAATAGAATGCTTCAAAACAAATTCATCCGGATTTTATTTAATATTTTTATTTTACCTTGTATGTTATTGTCACAGGATGTTTTTATTGCCGGTGAAATACGCAATAAAACAAGTGATGAAATAATCGCCGATGTTAATATTTATCTTTTAGAGGAATCACTCGGTACAACTTCTGATGAATTTGGACAATTCTATTTAAAAATTCCCACCACGAATCGAGACATGACCGTGGTATTCCACCACATTGCATTTGATACGCTTCAGATCCCCCTGAATAAAGCTATTTCACAACGAATATTTTATTTGACACCAAGCGTAATGACCGGTACGCAAATCACGGTAACCGGAAAATATGAAGAGATGGATATTGCAAAAGATCTACCGCAAATGACAACCATCCTCGATCAACGACAATTCGAAAATCAGGCCTACACTGATGCGGGAGAATTATTGAAAACTGAACAGAGTATTCAAATTGAGGAAGAATTAAGCGGTAAAAAGACCATTGCGATGAGAGGCGGAAACGCCGATGATGTTATTGTATTATATAATGGTGTAAAGTTAAACAATCCTTACGATAATACGTTTGATCTTTCGTTAATCAATCTTGATGATGTAAAACAGGTTGAGGTAATAAAGGGTAACAATACATCGCTATACGGATCAGATGCGTTCTCCGGCATTATTAATATTGTACCAAAGGTAAATAATGACTATACCATAAGATTCTCCCAACGCTTTGGTTCATATGACTCTGGTGATTGGAATTTGCAGCTTAATCATTCAATAAAGAACCGGCTACATTTTCTTTATAGTCACAAGGAAGGAGGAAGTCGCAGAACATATGCTGATAGTCCGGATGAATCTGAATTTCTTGAAAACAAAACCTCTCATCAAACTGCAAATCTGGTATTTGACCTCTCTCCCAATGCGGATGGTAAATTAGATAAGTCTCTTTCTGCCATGTATATGCGATCGAAGGTATCCTATCGAAATAATCGCTATTATGAGGATTTACAGAGCCTCAACCAACTGACATCAGTGCGTTTTTTCGGAGACCTTGGATTTATCAGGGATTTAAACATTGTCGGATCTTACCAGTGGTTTGATCATGACCAACAAATTCCTACAACGAGTGGATTGTACCGTAAATTTTTTGATAATCAAAGTTTCAAGATTAATATAGAAAAGTCTTTTACGCATCGTGCCTTTACCCTGTTAATCGGTTATCAATATGAGAACAGCAATCTTGATTTTAGAGAAGAACGGAACTATCTGGATGAGGTCACTGTTGGTCTGGAATCAGTTTTTCTGACCCGTCAAAAACACGGCATTGTCTCGATTCTAAAACTTCAAACGCCTACGGGATCGGACTATGTTAGGACGGCGGATATTGATTTAAGCTTTCGCTATGACAACGTATTCGATGAACAGCGGGACGTCGTTATCAGAAATATTTACAATGAGTTGGACTTTTATCCGGGTCTTGTTGATAGCAATATGTGGGATGTTTCTATGCTTAAATTATCATCTCACTTTGCGGGTTCTGTCAATAATTTTGGTTTTAATGCTTATTTCAGTGTCGGTTCAAATTTTAAATTTCCCAGCCTTTTTCAGCAACTGAGCGCCCCGATTGCCTATGATGATCGAATACCGCATATTACGTCAAATCTAGCCCCGGAGAAAAACCGAAGTACGGAGTTTGGTTTTGAAATAATCCAGGAACTACGAAAAATACCTCAGATTGATAATTGGGAAGTGAGCCTCAGTTATTTCAATAACTTGTATGATAATAAATTCCGGATGTTCTACATCCCGGGCAATCCAATCGCCTATTATGATAATGTCCCAAATGCCCATATTTCAGGGATTGAGTCGAGGTTCAAAATGGATTTTTATGAAAGAGTTATTACAGCAGAAATCGGATACAGACATTATTCAATTTCAGACAAAGCAGCATTTCCTTTTAAGTCAGATGAAAAGTATATACTCAATCTGATCGCAAATTACTGGGGATTTTTCTTCCGTTTTCACGGATTTATTGAAAGTGCCCAAACGGGGTGGTTCCGGGGTATTGATAATTTGCTTACCGAAGTCCAATTACCGGGATACAGAAATATTGATTTAATCTTAGGTAAAACAATCGAGTTTTATCGGATTAAATTCATTGCCAATTTCACTGTTCGGAATCTATTGGATGATGAAACCCAAATATTCGGGATAAGTATTAGGGATAGACGGTATTATGTCTTGTTTGGAGTCGAGTTCTAGTCAAAATGTAATAATAATTCAGTTATGTAAGTAGGAAGTGAGAAGTAGGAAGTAAGAAGTAGAAAGTATTAAATGTTTCCTACTTCCTACTTCTTACTTCTCACTTTAGGAATTCCTATTAGAAAAATGAAAAATTCAATATACATATTAATTGCCGTGCTTATTTCTGTTATTTATCTAAGCTGTACGGATAATCCGTTTTTTGAAGATACGGATTTTCTATCTGATAAGTTGATTATCAGAGGAAAAGTCGAACTGGATCAATCGGATGATGCCAGCGGAGTTTTTGTATGGTTAGAAGGTTTGAATGTACACACATATACGAAATCAAACGGCGAATTTGAACTGCACTTGAATTCTCCGGCGCTATTGCCGGGGGGGGCATCTGCCTGGAATGACGAATATAAACTCTATTATTATCTTGCTAATTATAAGTATGAAACATCCTCTGTATTGATAAGAAACGGAAAGGTGGAATATGGAAAGTTGGATGTAGATAATAATGGCAGGATTCTAAAGGATATAAAACTCACCGAATTACTAGGGATTCGCACAACTATTAGTCCTTGTTCTGTTAAGACAAATACCATTTTTAAACAGAAAGTTGATCTTTATTTCACCATCCATTTTGAAACGGTTAGACTTGCCACGTATGTCCCTTTAGATGAGACAAGCGGTTGTGTTATTTTTAAAAGACTGGATGCGCCACAAACTCTTTCTGTCTTTGTTCTGGCAAATAAAAATACATTACGTCCAATTGATATGCCAACATCACAAGTGTGGAACATGCAACTGGGTGGCATAGATGAAATGGGAGTTAAAGATATGGATCCTGTTCCCATTGAATCCGGGCTCTATGAGGTGATACCTTATCTTGTTATTGAACAAAGCGGATTGCCGGATGGATTACTGCAGAGTATTAGCCCCTATTACAAAACATTCTCCGCAGAGTATCTGAAACTTCCATTCAAATGGAATGTCGATACGTTATTAGTAAAATGAAGTAAAGAGTAAACTGATTTATAATTTAATATTAAATCAAATTTTTTTTGAATTCGCATCATCAGTTCCTACTTAAGATATATCATCTTCTTGATCAGAGATTTATCCGGCGTTTTCAGACTTAAAATATACATTCCTGCAGCCACTGGAACACCAAGTTTATTTTTACCATCCCAGGTATAGCGGTATGTTCCTTCATTCTCTAAAGTTTTAATGATTGTTTTAATCTCCTGACCAAGCACATTATAAATTTTTAGGTCAATTTGTGTTTTAGCCGGTAGTTTAAACTCGATGGTGGTTACATTATTAAACGGATTCGGATAATTTTGCTTTAGTGCTATCCCGGGTGTATTATCCCAGGCAATATCGTAAAAATTTCTGGTATATATGACAAACATACTATCCGGACCAGGCCAATCTTTGAGTGGATTTAAATCCCGAACCGCCTCCTCGCTTAAAACTGCGCCACCGGCGATAATATCATAGAAATGAAAATCACCTCCAATATGATCTTCAAAACCGATCATCGTCTCCTGTGGTTCGAATGTTCCAATGGAAACAGGTCCATAGTGAAATTCAATCTTATTCGTCGTTTCATATAAACGTAATTGAAAATTGATTGTCATTGAAGATTCCTCGGCAGCATAGATATCTTTCCACTGCACGACAAAAATACGATAAGGTGCAAGACCTTCTGTAATATAGCTGACGTCCCAGCGAATAATCCCCTGATGCATAAAGGATAATTTTCCCCACCACGGTGCCAGAACTTTGGTCGGCCTCTGAGGGGATGTTATTCTACCAAATTCACTATATCCATAGTTCGGATTTAGTTGGGTTGGAGTCGATACACCCCTTTCTGTTCCGTCTTCACCGGTCCCTAATTCCACCCATCCCCGGTAACTTATTAATGCTTTATCGTATGAATATTCATCATATACAAAATTAAAGGGAAGATCTACTTTTGTCGGAAGATTACGACTTAATTTTCTAATGCTCCTTATTTCCTGATACTTTGAATATCGTTTACTTACTTTGGCATTGCTTATTGTGGTTTGCGGGATCACCTGCAAATCAAAGTGTGTTGTGTCATTCTTTGGATTTTCCGTGCTTCCCAGGTATATCATCTGCAAGTCATACATCCCATCCTTTTCAGGTATGAATGTTTTGTCAGGTATTATTGATACCTCTCCGTTAATACTGAGGCAGCAAATATTATCTTCAGTTGAAAACACCTCGGATTTTGATTCATCCACTATTCTTATTTTAAAGGAATGTGCCGATTGTTGGGATTCATTACCCCAATTCTTTACATTCATCTTTAATTTCAGTGCTTCTCCAACCATAGCTAATTCGGAGTAATCTAAAGTGAAATGTAAGTGTGGGCCATCAAATCTCTGGATCAGTGGACTCTGATAGGCCCCATTGCCATGGGTTGCAACCCGCAGTTTTCGATTTACCGGAGAGATGTTCAGATCCATGGCAATAACTGCTTCGGGCAATCCGTCGGTGTAGGGATACCAATTGTTACCGCCATCGCTAGAAGCAAATACACCGAGATCGTTACCTATATAGATGTGATTGGAGTTCAATGGATCGATGGCTACAGCCAGAGTTGGGACGTCAGCAAGCGAACCTGAAATATCAATCCAACTGTCTCCGCTATCGACAGATTTGAAGACATGCCCTGTCCCAAAACCACCAAAAACAACATAGACTGTATTTATATCATTTGGATCGATGGCAATATCCATAGGATAGCGGTCAGGTAGATCTGATGTTACATCCTGCCACTCAAATCCTCCATTTACAGTTCGAAAAATATGTGCCCTATTCTCGACGGGAGCAGTACCTGCAAATACTATTTTAGAATTTGTCGGTGCGACAGCCAGTGAAAGTATCGCGTTTCCATCCAGTTGTTCACTCACAGCCAACCAATTATTTGCATTATCTGTAGATTTAAAGACTGATTTCCGGCCAGAGTACAGGACCGACGGACGAGAAGGTGCCAGGACAAAGGGCGAAACAAATGCAGCTCCCACTTCATTCATACCATTAAGAGCACTTAAAAATAAATACCCCCGGTCCTCTGAACGAAAGAGATTGTTATACTGATATTCACCATACATAATATTATCATTGGATGGATTGATTGCTGTCCAGCATCCGTCACCTCCGATTGCCCACTGCCAATCCTTTGTTCCCCGGTATATTTGAGTACCATTGTCCTGCAAACCGCCCATAGCCAAAAGTGAATCGGAAAATGAACTTGAAAATCCATTATAAAATTGTGCTGTTTGCAAACCATAACCGATATCTTTATAAGTATCACCAAAGTCAGTCGTGACGTATATGCCACCATCACAGGCAATGTAGAGTTTATCCGGATCATTGGGATCGTGTGCAAAATTGTGATGATCGACATGAGGCCCGTATACCGGTATTGATTGAATCCCACTATCAGATGATTTGTAAATCTGCACACCGGCATGAATGATTTCTTCAATTCTCGTGGGGTGTACCGCTACCCAGTGGGCAAAAAACCCCTGATAACTGGGGACATCCCAGGAGTTGATTAATTCCCAATCACCTCCAAAGGAATCAGTGCGCCATAATCCCTTCCCGGACAAACTGTCTGCAATGCTGGCAAAAACAATGTTTGGATTTAATGCAAAATAATCGATAAGCGTTTTACCACTGAATGCAGGTATGGATGTATCTTTTTCCCAATTTTTACCACCATCGTGTGACAGATAGATTCCTGATCCGTCGCTCCCCAAATTTCCACAAGAGACCATCACTTTTAACGTATCCTCAGGATGAATGATGATATCTTGTCCCATAAGAACCGGTAATACAAGATTCCAATCCTTGCCTGAATTTACTGTTTTGTAAATTCCTTCTGTTGTAGCGGTGTAGATACTGCGTGGATTTTGTGGATTTATACGGATACATTGAATACCGCGTTGTTGATTGAGCGTCCAATCCAGACTTTTCGACCAGGTCTTTCCACCATCGCTGGTTTTCAGAATTCCGATACCATAACTTCCTCGGGTTGTACGGATAACTGTTCCACCAATCGATTTTCTAAAACCATAAACCTCACCGGTCCCAATGTATATTTCATTTGTATCAAGTGGATTAATTGCGATGGCCATCACTCCCAGGGTTGGATATCCTGTCTGTATTCTTCTCCAGTTATGACCGTTTGAGGCATTATCAGTTCGCCACAATCCACCACTGGCAGAACCGGCCAATACAATCGAAGTGTTCAGAGGATTCACGGCAACACTGATCATTCTGCCAGGAACGTTATAAGGTCCCATTTCCTCCCAGAATGCCGGTATTGCTCCCTGCGCTTTAGCATTTTTGCTGGCGATTTTCGTCTTTGCGTATGATCTGAAAAACTTGTCAGGGGGAATATCAGTTTGCGGATAGGCGCGGGAACGTGTCCAGAACTCAAGTGCCTGTTTGGAACCAGGGATGTAAGTGTCAATTTCTTCAATCTCATTCTTTAATGCGAGATTAAATATAAGATAAAATGTTAGAAGCAGGGTTGATGAAAAAATGACTATATTTATACTTTTCATTTCTTAAATCGATCGCCTTGTATCTAGTAATTTCAATATACTTATTTAAATTTTTATCTAAGATCTTTGTCTGACTTCTTTAAGTATGTCGATGATTTCATCAGAACGGATATTTGTTTTAATTCCTTTAACATCCAGTGGAGAATCTTCTTTAGAGAGAGGTGAAAGTATGAATGAACTACCGTCCCTTTTCTTAATTAAAACTTTTCCCTCTTTTTTCGCTTTCTCCAGGACTGCTGCAAAATTTTGTCGCGCCTGAGAATATGTGTAAATCGTCATGATAATACCTCAATAGTTTTCAACCCTTCATTTTCTGCTATATTCAGTAGTTGTCGATCCAGTGATATAAGTGGAACATTTAGCGTTTTAGCAGTCGAAATAAAATATGCATCGTAAGCATAAATTTTATAACTGTTTGCTATCTCCAATGAATCTTCGATATCGATATCAATAAATCTTATTGGAATATCCTTATAATATTTTAAAGCGACTTTAGAATCTGAGAATTTTAATCGGTGACGCCTAAACATTGCTGAAAATGCGTTGCCAATTTCCCAGGGCAATGAGGCCGGTGCCATCAGATTCGCTCCTTTGGTTAACTGGATAATTTCCTTTTTATTTTTTTCATTCAGTATGACTGCGATAATAATCGAACTGTCGACAACAATATTCAAATGAGTGCTCCTATTGTACAATTGTACAAATAATATACTGAAATGTTCCCGGTGAATCAACTGTGAAAGTTAATACCTATTCAAGGTCGTGACCTATCAATTTATATCAGTTTATATACGCCATAGATTGCAACCATGATAATCGCCAGTACACTAATCCAGAGGGCGGTATCATAGCCGGGACCGGATATAAGGACAGGAGGAATCTGCCGGTAACGAAAGTGGAGGGCAGCAAAGACAACCATCAAAAGAATGACGGTTGTAATGACACCCCCGATGGTAACCATGAGAACCGGCATTTTCATCAGCAAAAAGAGCGTAGCCCAGGCGAAAGGGAAGAACCAGGCAAATATACCGATCGCCATGTGGCGTTGCTTTGAGTCTTTGAAATTAATCCAGCCAATCTGACCAAAGGCGTCAGAAAAAAGCCGGCTCCAGGCGGCAAGAGCACTGAATAAAGTAGAAAACAGCACGATGAATCCACCGATTAAAAACATCATTCCGGCCCAGTTGCCCAGACTTTCTGTGTATAGACGTGAGAGAGTTTCTACAACCTCCATTCCGGCGGGAAGCAGATCCTGACGGTGAAGAATAGCCGCACCCAGCAGATAAAATGCTGCGGTCATAATTGTGTATACAATCATTGAAAAGATGGCATCGAGATACATCACCTTAATCCATCCTTTGGCACGGGATTCCCATTCAATGGTTTTATCACGTGGACCGGCATGAGCGGCATAGCCCTTTTCGATCAGCCAGTAGTTATAAGCCATTATTTCATCCCCCCCAACCCCGGTAATGCCAAATGCCCCAAGGGCGACGATCACAGCCTCAGGGGGTAATTGGAATTTCAGGCCGCTCAGTAATTCTTTTAAGGTGATCTGTAATGGGGTGAATTGCACAGCGATAAGTGAGGCAATGGTCAGGATGGCAAATAAGCCTATAAAAATCAGAGAATATTTTTCAACCGGTTTATATTTTCCACGGTAGATGAGCAAGGATACCGTGACCGCTATCAAATAACACCAGACAGGGATTGGGATATCAGGAAAGAGAATTTGCAAAATAATGGCCACACCACCAATGATTCCGCCATTCTGCATAATCTTCAAGGTCATCAGTATCAACCAGGTCCAGATGGTCCAGTGGGCTCTTCCAATTCGCCATCCCGGTAATGAATTAAAGGCCTCCATCGTCGAGCCCCCTGTATAGATAGCTCTTTTACCAAATTCAAGCTGGATCGCGACTTTTACCAGACAGCTGACCAGAATGACCCATAAGGTGACAAATCCAGCTTCTGCTCCCAGACGGGTAGTAGCAATTAATTCTCCAGATCCTACAATTGAAGCTGAAAGTATAAATCCCGGACCAAGATAGCGCATCCGTTGCCAGAATCCTACCGGTGCTGCTATGATTTTTTCGTGAGTCAATTGGTAGGGATTGTCATTTACAGTAGCGTTCATTCGGCGACTTTCTCTTATCGGAAATTAAGGTTGGGATTAAATACCTTTCTAAACTAGGGAATTATGTCAAATAATACAAATCAGACAGATGATACGTGTACATTGAAATAATAAGTAAATAGGTGTTCTAAGAGAGGGAACCGGGTGAGAAACGTCATTATTTAGAATCCGCTAGAAAAGTTGAATATAGCAGCTTTCTATTGATATAGATTTGCTCTTCAATTATATTGGGTGCAGAATATATATTCATTCCGGTAAATACTGGCTAAGATTGAAACGTCATCAAGACTTTAAATACAATAATCTTAGGATAGTTAGAATGAGAAAACTCAGATTAAAGGGGATTGTCTGGTGATTTCCATGAAAGTTAGTGGCATATCTATCCTGATATTCATCTTTTTTTGTTCAAACTCACCTGCTCAGACTGATGGTTATTTTATATATCCGCAATCCATACATGCCGGCGATTATTTTAGCACCATTGGTCTTCTAACAGCCAGCTTACCTGAGGACCAGGTTGAAGAAGCAAGCTCAATGATTAGAGGTCCTCTCTTTACTTATCAGGGTTTATATGGATTAGAAAATAATTTTCAATTATACGGAGGAGTATATACAAACATTATAACATTCCATTTTTCTGTTGGCCCCAAATGGGGACTAGCGTTCAACAAGTTTGCATTTAAGGTTGGATATGATATTGCTTACTGGTTTGGAAAATTGGAGCAATTTGGTTTTCAGAGTAAAATTCGGGGATGGATCAGTTATCCGAACCTTACACTGGGTTATGATTTCAAAAAATTTGCCATCTCTGTAAAAGGCGAACTTATCATACTCACGCATCTGACAGAAAAACAGGATAATATCGAAATAAGCACTAACCGTAATTCATTCGCCGGAATGACACTTGGGATTTATATTGAACAGCCGTTGTGGAAGAAGAATTATATGCTTTTCGGCCTGAAAATAAATTATACAAAATTCTATTATCCAACCTGGGCGGCCTTTGCCACATTTGATAGATATTTATATATACCGGAAATTGTATTGGGAATAAATCTATGAGATACCTGCTGACTTTTGGACTTCTGATTTTTTGGTTTTCATGTGATACAAATCCGACGGTATCTGTACCCGATTTTGGTGAACGCAGTATGCTCGAAGGAGCAACACCACTTACCGATGCAACAAAAGATGGCTTAGAAGGGATTTACCGGGTTACGGAAGGTAATGATCATTTCGGTGACAAGGTTGTTATCAAGTGGAGCGAGCAATATATATCAATTTTTGGACAGAAGAATTCAGTTTACTGCATACTTGAGGGAGGAACAGTAGACTCTGTAGTATTTTTTGAAGGGTACTGGCGATATGCGACAAATACCGAGACAGGTTTGATCGAATTTCAAATTTCTGAAGAAGAGGGTGGGAAGTTATTAAAGGGAAAAGATGATATTCCATTCACCCTTATTGGATTATATGGCACGGATAATAAAGATCCGGACAAAAGGGTGACTCTAGTATTTGACAGGTATTTTGGACCGAATGTATTTGAAAAAAAATTCTGGATTCTCGCTCATCGTGGCGCCGGTCGGACATCTGATTTACTGCCAGCTTCGGAAAACACACTTGAAATGATTGACCTGGCAGAAAGATTTGGTGCAAATGCGATAGAAATTGATATAAAATTATCGGAAGACAGGATACCATTTCTTTATCATGATCAGACAATAAATCTTAGATTAACCCAGAAAGGTCCTGTCTGGGGTAATATTGAAGATTTTACCTTTGCCCAGCTCCGTTCCTTTATTACGTTAATTAATGGAGAAAAAATACCTTCTCTACAGGCAGCACTGGAATTTGTACTTGAGGAAACCAACTTAGGTCTCGTATGGCTTGACATGAAATCCGAAAAAAATGATATGCCGGAGGTCATACCAATCCAGCAGGAAATAATGTCAAGGGCGGAGACGATGGGGCGTGAATTGGAAATTTTTATAGGACTGCCAAAAGAGGAAAAAATAAATCAATTTATGAATTATCCATCATATGAAGATATATTATCACTAAACGAATTTGACATTGAAGATGTTAGAAACACCAGTTCAGAATTTTGGGGACCACGTTGGACACTGGGTACCCAAAACAATGAAGTACAGGCAATGCATGGTGAGGGAAGACGGGTGATTACCTGGACACTGGATGATCCGCAGTTCATTGATCAGTATTTAAAGGAGGGTGATTTTGACGGTATGGTGACCAATTATCCGACACTGGTTGCCTATTATTATTATAGTCAGTGAGTTCCTAACCCCCATCTCTTGGAATGAGGGTATGACAGTTTTAACCGTTATTATTGATTCTGAACTTTTCTGTATAAGGTAAGGGAAAGAACGGTAAGGATTTAGTCTGTTGCATTCACTTCTAGTTAGGACATTGAAATGAGCAGAATTTTAATAGTTAATATAATTATAGTGTTTATTTATATAATCCATTCCTTCCCTCAAACCTACTATCTGAATATTCAGGGGGGTGCAGGGTATGCCCGCTATATTACTGATATGAACAAATCGGGTTTCAATCTAAACGGTATTATAAGTCATATTCGGGTCATGTGGGAACCGGAACATCTCTTACGGATTGGATTGGAATCCGGCTATAACTCTCTCTATACTTATGAGGAATCAGTCACAGATACAGAATTTGGATCCACAGATGCTAAATCTTCACTTAATTCCATTCCACTTTTTCTGGTCATTTCGATGGAAATAATACCTTCCATAAATCTAACCACCGGTTTTGGTCCTTCATTTTTAAAAACATCTTTTGAAGCTTTTGGCTCTCAAAATCAAAGTACCCAGATAAGTACCAGCTATTATGTAGCAGCCTCGTATTCATATCCTCTAAATATGAAATTTGCATTTGGTGGAGAGTTCAGATGGTATCGAATTCAAAAAATCGAAGATGGCACCTTATCCATTCAACTGATGTTACAGTATCGTCTCTTTTCATGGTGAGATTATAACCGGGGCTATCATTGATCTTTAACGTATATGAAGCATACAAAGATAATCATGAATTGAGAACTCTATTTTTTCAGTTTGTGCAGGCTGTTTTTCCCCGCGCGGATTTTAAACGCTGGTATGAAGCTGGGTACTGGTCAGATCACTATATTCCCCATTCAATTATTGAGAAAGATGAGATAGCATCAAACGTATCCGTCTCGAAAATGAAACTTTTGATCGACAAGAAAATAGTGAAGGGTATTCAGATAGGAACAGTGGGGACTATTCCAGAGTATCGAAATCAGGGAATGAGTCGCTATCTCATGGAGTATGTCATTGACAAATATGAATCAAGCAGTGAGATCATGTTTTTATTTGCCAATGAAAGCGTTCTCGATTTTTATCCCAAATTTGATTTTAAACCATACAGTGAAGTTTTATTTATTTCAACCGATGTTCCGCTATCCAAACATTCAGCAAAAAAATTAAATCTGCAGAATCAGACCGATGTAAAACTTATCCATCATCTTTTATCTTTTCGTCAGGATGTGACAAGAATTTTTGGTGCTCTTGATTATGAATTTATTACACACTGGCACTTGATAAATATATTTTCTGATAATTTGCATTATCTGAGTGAAGAAGAGGTTCTCTTTGTCATCAGTAAAGAAAAGAATGAATTACATATATGGGATATCATCTATAAAGAACCATTTGATATGGAGAAGGCACTTTCCAGGATCGTTCAAAAAAAGGATACAGAATCAATCATCTATCATTTTCCCCCTGATCAGCTGCGCTATACGTATGATGATATTATCCCGGATAATAATTCATACCTTTTTGTACGCGGCAATTTTGATCCGAAAACCAAGAATCTTAAATTTCCGGTAACCGCTCAAACATAACTAAAACTTAGATCTTTTTTTAAACACAGAGAGCACAAAGCGCACAAAGGCTATTTTTTAAAAAAAATCTGCGATCTTTGTGAACTTGTGGTTAAAAAGATATTAAATTTTGTATTGACTTTTAATCAATTTATGTAGATATTCTTTACCGTTAACTTTACCGGTTAAGTGATTGGAAGTTTGCCATGACACCCAAAAAATCTATAACGTTGAAGGATATTGCTGACGAACTGCAATTATCGAAGGTTTCAGTTTCCAAGGCGCTCAGGGATCATCCGGATATCGGTTTGGAGACAAAGCAGCTGGTCAGAGAGACTGCTGAAAGATTAGGATATGTACCTAATTATATAGCAAGGAATCTTTCATCAAGGAAATCAAAAACGATCGGTCTGGTTGTCCCAAAAATCGCTCATCATTTCTTTGCCTCCGCTATTGAAACGATTTATCAAACTGCTTTTGAGAACAATTATGAAATTATTATGACAGTATCGCAAGAGAATGTAGAAAACGAGCTGATACATCTGCAGACGCTGCTATCAATGCGTGTTGAAGGGCTTTTAATATCTGTGACGGAGCAGACCAAGGATAAATCAATTTTTGAGACAGTCAAGAATCGGGGAATTCCACTGGTATTTTTTGATCGTGTTATTGAGGGTTTAGGATTCAGTACGGTAACGGCTGATGACGAAGCAGGAACATGTGAAGCTATAACCGAAATCATTGAGAGTGGTTACACAAAGATAGCTCATCTGGCTGGTTACGGTTATACAAATATTGGCAAAAAACGTCTGAACGGTTTTCAAAAAGCAATGAAAGATAAGAATCTGGAGATTCGCGATTCCTGGATTGTGGAAACAGGTTTTGCTGAAGGAGATGGTTATAAGGGATTTATGAAATTATTCCGTAGCGGTGAATTACCTGAAGTTATTTTTACGGTGACCTATCCTGTCGCTCTGGGCGTCATTCTTGGCGCTCAGGAAGCAGGTATATCAATTCCAAAGGATCTTCAAATCGTTAGCTTTGGAGGCAGTATCTATAACCGTTTTGTAACGCCTTCAATATCTTATATTGATCAACCCTCCGAAGATATCGGGCGGAAAGCTGTGGAACTTTTGCTGGATGAAATTAAAAATCCGGAGATGAGGGAGGAAAAACATATCGTAGTGCCCACAGAGTTAGTTATCTGTGATACATGCAAAAAGAAGGAGGAGTGAAAACTTGGCAGATTCAGCACTAAACCCGCAAAGATACTTCGACGCTGATCCAACGATTAGAAAGATTGCAAATGAGTTATATCATGAAGTGAAAGATTTACCAATCGTCAGCCCCCACGGACATGTCGATCCAAAATTATTAGCCGAAAATTTTCCTTTCCCTGATCCGACAGAACTTATTTTAATTCCAGATCATTATGTGTTTCGAATGCTGTATTCACAGGGGATCACAATGGAATCACTGGGAATTCCTACTATTGACGGATCACTTGTGGAATCCGATCATCGTAAGATCTGGCAGACATTTTCTGATCATTATTATCTCTTTCGTGCCACGCCAACAGGTGCCTGGCTTGGTCATGAATTTGCCGAGGTGTTTGGCATAATGGAGAAATTAAACAGCGAAAATGCCATGAAAATTTACGATGAACTACAGGAAAAACTGCAATCACCTGAATTTTTACCAAGACACCTGTTTGAAAAATTTAACATTGAAGTATTGACAACCACAGATGCTGCTTCAGATTCACTCAACTATCATAAACAAATACTCAGTTCAGACTGGAACGGCAAGGTGATCCCATGTTTCAGGCCCGATAGTGTGGTTAATATCGGTATTCCAGGATGGCAGAATGCCATCAAAGAACTTAGCAATGCTTCGGATATCGATATTAGTTCCTACAAAGATTATATCCGTGCCATCGAAAATCGGAGAGAATATTTTAAAATGTTGGGTGCTGTCTCTACGGATCAGGGCATTTTCAGTCCATTTACGCATCATCTTGATGCCAATGAAGCAGAATCTATCTTTAGCCTTGCCCTGAAGGGCGAGGCCACGGAAAAAGATGCCCGATTGTTCACCGCTCATATGTTGATGGAAATGGCGCGAATGAGTATCGAAGACGGACTGGTTATGCAGATACATCCCGGCTCTTTTAGAAATCATAATGCCTATATCTTTAAGAGATTCGGAGCGGATAAGGGGTGCGACATTCCGGTGCAAACGGAATATACTCAAAATTTATATGAGCTATTAAACAAATATGGTAATGATCGACGATTAACCCTCATTGTCTTTACTTTGGATGAGTCATCCTATTCGCGTGAATTAGCGCCCCTTGCAGGTCACTATCCTGCGATGAAACTTGGACCTGCCTGGTGGTTTCATGATAGTATCGAGGGAATGACACGATTTCGCGAGCGGGTAACCGAAACCGCCGGTATATATAATACGGTTGGCTTTAATGATGATACACGAGCTTTTCCCTCCATACCGGCGCGACATGATTTAAGTCGACGGGTAGATGCAAACTTTTTAGCGGGGAAAGTCAGCCGTCATATCATTGATATGGAAGATGCACGGCAGATGATCCGGGCCTTAGCCGCAGCCGA